>Ga0076315_134_pt1 | contig 7300 bp, 5 predicted proteins | sample RifGroC1_FD_67797 | JGI IMG/M metagenome (GOLD analysis project Ga0076315, IMG submission 67797) | candidate division WS6 bacterium GW2011_GWC1_36_11 | reverse complement strand
ATTGCTTAGTCCGCTATCTATTTTACTTTGTCGAGAACAAGCATATTTGTTTGTGAAATCCCAAGTCAATCCATAGCTGACGACTCCTTTTTTATAGAACTCATAGAAATCATCTATATTATCGATACACTCCAATCCTTCAATACTAAAGAAAAATCCGGTCTTATCAATTGGCTTTTCAATCAAGCTTTTCTTATCCTTAATTTGATACAGTTTATCTGTTTTGCCAAGAATATCATTATAGAAAGCATAGAAATCATTTACGCCGTCTTTGTATGTAGTTTTGAGGAAACTTTCATCAAAATAAAGGCTGAAGCCAGCAATGTCTATTTCTGAATTCTGCAATTTCTTCAATGTCACTGGTGGTTCTTGGTTATCGCTAAGAAAATCTTCGGCCGAATAGTTCCAAAGCTTATACATATCTGCAATATCAATATGAGAATCTATTTTCTTCATAACAAAATATATCATAAATATGATATAGCCGTAACTATTTCTGATATGAGGATATGGGAGTAGATGGAATCGGACCATCGACCACGGCTTTATAAGAACCGCGCTCTACCAACTGAGCTATACTCCCATGTAAAGTAGCCTATTCTATCAAAATAAGGACTATTTTAGAAGACACCCATGCAAAAGGATAGACCTAGGACAGTCCTTTTCCACATGAGAGAGCATTTCCAATTGGCCTTACTGGTTTTGTGGATCAATTTAATAATCTAATACCCTCTAATTAGATATACTTTCCTATTTATTCATACTCGCTGGATATTAAATATTTGTGTGATACCTAGATATTTAGGTCTAATGATTTAAAAGGATAGACCTAGGTCAGACCTTTTTTGGAGGTAGTGTTAGAAACCCATTGGTGGGAAAGGAGAATTGGATTGAGCAGGCTCTGGCTTCCTATCTAATTGTGACCTAATCTTAATATCCTCGTTAATAACAGCCACATCCCTGCCATACTTAGCTCTAGAGTAATTCTTAATAATATCCGAAACCTCCTTATGTTCTGGTAATTCAAACCCACTATCAGGGAACCTCTTCCCATACAAAGAATCCAGAGAAAACGGAGCAGGATACAACCCATTGTTAAGTAATTTAACATACCAATGTCCAGAACCCTGATTAACCATATCCCCAGCCTTAATATATGGTTCAAACTGCGTCTCTAAGAACTTAGCATCCTCAGCACTACACCTAGTAATGAACAAAGACCCTACGTTACCAAATACCGCATTCCTAATATCCTCAGGTAACTGACCAATATATTGATGTGCAATTGTAAGATCCAATCGATATTTTCTAGCTTCAGACAATATTGAAGAGAACTCCTCAGTAGCAAAGTTTTGGAACTCATCCGCATAGAAGAAGAAATCCTTTCTTTGATCCTCTGGCATATTCTCCCTACTCAAAGCCGCTGCTAACATCTTCTGTACTAAGAGTAATCCAATGAAAGACATATTATCCTCACCTATTGAACCCTTAGAAAGATTAATAATCAAGATTTTCTGATTATCCATAACATCCCTAAAATCAAAAGATGATTTAGATTGGCCAATAATATTTCTTACCGCTAAATTAGTAGTAAATTTATCAAATTTAGAAATAAAGTAGGTTAAAGACTCAGACTTCGTCTTCTTGTCTGTCTTAGCCACCTGATCCGTCCAATATCTTCTAACTAATTCATCCTTAACCTGTGGCAACCAATAACTCATAACCCACTCCTCGTCCTGCAACATTCTCACTACTTCTATTAATGTAGAGCCCTCTTTGGACATAGCCGTAAGCATAGAGTTTCTAACCGCCTGTTGCATAGCTGGGCCTACATAACCTTGGTTATGTGGGTCAAATAGCCTTATGAGCAAAGCAATGAAGCTATTAACGATCTGGTGCTTATGCTGTTCATTGTAAAATTCCATGATATTAAGACCAAACGGTCTTTCAAAATCACCCGCATCAAAGTAGATAACATCCTCTGCTCTCTCTGGTGGAATCAAATCTAGAATCTCCTCCGCGGTCTGTCCATGGGGATCAATGAAACAAACTCCATCACCATTGTAGACATCTTGCAATATCATTCGCTTCATAAGCCAAGATTTACCAGTACCCGTTTGTCCAAGTATGTAAGAATGTCTCCTTCTGTCATCTCGATTGTAACAAACAATCTTCTTCTTCCCTCTGAAATAGTTATTCCCTATCCATATTGTATCCTTCGATTTAATATCCGAGCTAATCGAATTGTCCGCTATTAATTCTCTTGAAAGCAGCCAATGAATATTTGGAGTAGATACATTCTTATTCGGGAAATGATACAAGGCTGCCAACTCTTCTACATTAAATACTGATTCTGGATATTCTGGAGCTCGTCTATACACCACATCATATATGAACTTCTTCTCATCTTTTTTCTCTACTTTCACCTTCTTTAGTTTGTTAATCCCGGGATTGTTGTACTGATCAAAAGCACCGATAATGTTGTCCATATGCATCTTTGCAATCCCCTCTTCAGGAGCACTAGTAATGATACGTATCTCCCCCATTAAACCTGGCTTAGCAACCTTCTTTCCAATACCTTGAAGCTTCTCTTGAGAAATACTAATTTTTTTCTTCTCAGGATCGGAATTATTACTTTCCACTTTTTGAACAAATTTAGCACCATTCTTCTGCCATTTAGAATCTGTAGGCATTACTATTAGTTGAACTACAACGCCTTCATTGTCCGATATCTTACTTAATGTACTAAGGACATTAGCCAATGGATCTCCTGTGAAGTTTTCAGAGACCCTTAGTGGTGCATATGAATCTTCAGCAAGTATTAATCTTGCATATGCTGACCTTGTGTTAGGAGCGAATATATTGTATTCGTTGACGATACTTACATCCGCATCTTGATATGATCCCAATATCTGTTTTTCTACTAAGTCTGCTAGTTTTCTAGGACAATGTACAAAGAATCGTATTTCTCCGGGTAATCCTACCATTTCAAAACTAACGGTATTTCCTACTGTAAAATGTTCAGCTAAACCATCTCCTTTTCCTCCAATACCACATATATTTGCAAACATCTGTTCTGCCACTCCTATTTCTATCTCATTGTCTCGTGTTACTCGAACTTCCATTAATACTCCCTCATTTGCTTTTTCATTCCTATCTTTGTGTACTAGTTTTTTCTTAACAAAGAAATAGGCTCCTACACAGGCTCCGATTAGGGCAAGTATGAATATGATCCATCCCCATGGGATATCAACAGTTTTAGAGCCATAGAGGTCGGAATAGGTATCTTTGGGGTATGTTACATTAGAGCCAGTTTCTATTTTAGTATCACTTTTACTGGGTACAGGACCTATTACTTGTGAGTATGTGAATTCATTCGAATTCATAATGGCAGTATGACAATCTTATGCATAAAGAATATCACACAGGGGTGTATATATCAAAGAGGATTAATCTACTATTCCTAGTCCAGCCATTTTTTCTCTTACTCGATTAATTCTGAAATCCTCGGTTCCTTCAAGAGGAATAAACCCTGCACTAACAGGAATATTGGTTCCAAGAATCTTGATTTCAGCTTTTGGGATATCGTCCCTATCTATATTGGTAGTATTGTCTTCCAATGGCACTTCTGGTGACACGTTTTTATTTGTTTCAGGATTTTCAGTTTCCACAACTGGAGCAACAGGAACATTTTCAATACCTCTTGTAGAAGGTCGTAAATCAACAGGAACAGTTCCAATTTCTGTATTTACTGGCTGTCCATTGTATTGTTCAATTGTAGGTGTAGTCATATTGTTCATAGTCCTATAATATTATATCACATACTTTCTATTTTCAATATGCAATTCTCTATCCAAATCTCTTTCCTTGTCCCTATCCTTCTTTTCATGATATTTCCTACCCTTAGCCAACCCAACTTCAACCTTAATCATTCCTCTAACAGTATATAGACTTACAGGAATCAGTGTGAGATTCCCCTGCTTCATCTTACTCTCTAATTTATCTAATTGGTCTCTATTAATCAATAACTTCTTAGACCTTGCAGGATCATAGTTCTTATCCGAAGCAAATTGATACTGCGGGATATTTGCATTAACTAACCACAATTCATTACCAAGAACCTTAACATAAGCATCCCCAATATTAGCACGACCCGACTTAATAGATTTTACTTCAGCACCAGTTAATACTACCCCTGCTTCCAGAGATTCTAATATTTCATAGTTAAAAGATGCTTTTTTATTAACAATTTTCATACAAGTATTATAACATGACCTTCCATATTACGGACCCATCAAGTATATACATTGTGGAATTTGAAGAATCTACAACAAAATCTTTAACACTATCCCAGACTTCTCCCTTTGACCCTCTGTAAACGTATTGTTTCTTAAGTATAACCTCATTTGGGTGCAATATATCCTCCCCTGCTTCTTGAGGTTTCTCGAACATAATAAATCTCTTTAATGTCTGATCAAACACAAATAACCCCTCATCTAAACTACTTCGTGTGAATCCTTTTGTTAACTCTCCTAAATCTCCATCTACTCCACTTATTGTAAGAGGATTCTCGTTTTGTTTTTGTTCATTATAGTCATAGCTATATCTGATTAATTGTGGTGTATCCTTCGTTAAAACATATACACTCAAATCCGCAAGGATATCTGTTGCATTAGCGAATTTCTCATTAGTCATGTATTTGTAGTACAACCCATATCTATTTTCATATGAGAATACAGATTTCAAGACTGCATTATCATCTTGATCTAACAAATACACATTATCTGATTCTGCAAGGATAATGAACTCGCTAATATTCTTTGCCTTAATATTCTCTCTAGCCAAACCAGAAAGCTCAACAAATGATCCAAACCACTTATCTTTATCATATGAAGCCTTAAGCACTCCCGTTTTATTATCAAATACAAACACCCCACTGTTTCCCATTGATACATATTCGGGATCTTTTAATAGCCCATCCGTATCTATTAACCTTTGAGATGTTTTGTCATACAGTGAGACTCTAAAGACTGAATTTAACCCCTTATCTGTGACCATCAAATATTCATTGCCTGAGTCATCGGAATATATCTCCATATCCGTAGGATTAGAATTCTCCCCAAATGATAGTCTCGTATCTACAAAGGTTGACAATTTCCCATCACTATCTGTAAGTCCAACCCTTTTGTACAAAGAATCCTCTACTGTTAAGATTCTAGTGTCGAAACCCTGTCTTAATGTGGTATCTTTTTCAGATATTTCTTCTGGTAACTCCTTCAATGCATTTTTTGCTTGAAATATTGCGAGCTCCGAAGACTCCTTGTCAGAAGTTGAACTATTCTCGGCTTTCTTTACCAAGGTTTCAACACTTGTAAATATCTTTGTCGCCTCATTATGGACGATACTTGCTCTCCTTGCCTTAATTGTAAAATTGATTCCTAAGGCTAAAATTACAATTACGGTAACAACCAAAAGTACCAATCTAATCCTTTTAGCCCTAACATCTCTTGTCTTGTAACCGTCAATTCGCATTCCTTTTCCTGAAAAGTTTGGCCTGTTTATTTTCACCGTAGAGAGTTGCGAAGCTACTTTTTTAAACCATTTCTTGTTTCCGTATAGCTCTTTAAACTTTACAGATAGCTTGCTAGAAAAAGATTTAATTCCCTTAATAATGCGCTCGACTCCTCTTACCACGCCATTCTTCATTCTTACTAAAATTGGTTTAATCTTTGCCCAATATTTATTAACCCAACCCAAATCAGGATTGATTATTGGAAGTTGAATACTAGGTTTACTGGAAGAGCCCCCTTTATCCTCTACTACATTGATTTCCTTTTCTGGCTTGATTGGTTCTACCTTAGAGACTGCAATTAAGGGTTTAAGAGTCTGTATTGGTCTGACTGTAGTTTGATTTTCATCTTCATATGCGAAGAATACCAAGCCTTGGTTTCCTTGTAACGTCTTCCCTATCTCCTTCAGTTCGTTAACTACTAGTTCTGGTTTCGAATATTTTTCCAATTCATCCAGAGTTTTTGATATTACACCCATGGTAGAGGCTATGAGGATATCCCCTTCCTGTAGTGCTACTCCCGCAGTACTAGCCTTGCTTTTTCTTCGAGAGATTTGTCATTTTTCATAAGGCTTTTTAGTTTCTTAACCCCTTCTGTAATGCCATCTTTCAGAGATTCGTTTGTACTTTTGCTTGTTGAATATATATATCCATCGAGTATGCCATCCCATACAAATTTGCTTACTCTCTCAGCAGGTAAAGAGGTGTTCCCAAACAGTGAAAGCAGGCAATATATATCTCCCTCTTTCTCTGTTTTTTTTGTAGAATTTTCTGAATAGTGTTTTAAGATGGTAACAAAAGTACCCTTCTCCCTATTGTTCGAGATGAACTGTTGAGCAGTAATTTTCATAGTTATCCAACTAAAAGAAATAGTACAGCGATTATGCTACCTATTATTGTAGTGATGAGATATATGGTGATTATGGTTTTGATTATTCCAATACTGGAAGATTCAAATGTGTCAGCGAGTATTCTGGATCTCAAAAATAATAGTGCAGCAAAAAGGACATTTCCAAACAAAATTATTACCAAAGGAAATTTTAACAAACTAGTTACATTGATTGAAAGCCCACTAAATGGATTCTTTCCTAAGTTCTCTAACATTGTATTTACATCGTTATTCATTATATTTCTCCTTTTTCTTTAGATTCTAAAAGGTCAACTAAGATTTCTTGAACATCTCTTGGCCTTGGAATATTCTGGAATTCAATGTTCTGTGAAGTACCTGCAGTTTGTACATATACCGTACCTACATCAAAGACGCTTCCTAATATCCCTAATTGTTTCTGCGTTACATCTTCTATGTGCTCCAATTGTGTCTCAGACATAGTATGCGCCATTATGTTTGGGAAATCTAAATCTACTACTCTCTCGTCAGTTATCATACTGACATTGTAATACCACTTAACCAAGGTAGATACCAATATACTTGCTCCAATTAACATAGAGGTTATGAGTAATGAAAGAAAGATTGCTGTATTTTTGAAAATTTCAGAAGATACAGCTCCCAAAATCCATGGCAATGCAAAAACTACAATCGCTAAGAATACCTGTGGTACATATACAATCCAGTGTGACCTTATAACCAGTAGAACCTGTTCATCCTGTTCCTTTCCGTGGAAACTCAACCCCTTAGGAAAAGACTTAAACGAGTGATCATTATTAAGAGTTAGATTCTCTACAAAAGATTTTTTAAGATTCTTAAATTTCTTTGGAACGTTGTTTAATTCT
>Ga0076315_144_pt1 | contig 7408 bp, 10 predicted proteins | sample RifGroC1_FD_67797 | JGI IMG/M metagenome (GOLD analysis project Ga0076315, IMG submission 67797) | candidate division WS6 bacterium GW2011_GWC1_36_11 | reverse complement strand
TCTGGTAATAGTGGTTTAAGAGCCACTGCCATTTCATAATAGTTTCCTTTTTTTACTTCTTCTGCTGCCATTTAACCGATATATACAAATTATGTCTTAACGAGAATGGATTTTAGCAGAAAATATTAGTTAATACAACTATCATTCTACAAAAGGGTCGTGCAGTAGGCTATGTTACAGAAGAAGGATTTTATTCCAACATTCAACAGCCTACTACCCTTTTTGTCTTTTTGTAGCTAATTTCGGAATTCATTTCTTGTCCACTGCAAGAGAAAGTAATTCTCCCTCTTTTCCGACTTCCAATCGTCTGTACGCCGTAGGACAGATTTGAATCCCAAACTGTGAGAAAGAGATTACATCACCCTTTCTTATTTCATAAATATTATGGTACCGATAGATCGTTGGCACTTCACTTCCCGTATAAACGATTACAAAGCGCTGCCGACCTTTTTTGACGATGTACAAACGATAATTTTGATAATTGTATCGTTTAAGTACATTAGGGAATATTTCCCTAAATCTATCCTCCGATAATGAGATCTTTTCATCCCGTAAATTGAATATGGAATGAATTTGCCCATTTTGCCCCTCAAAGATCAATTGATATTTATGGGTATCAAATGGTCTTCCCACAAATGCGTTACCCAAAGATTCGATCACTTCATATTCCTGGTGAATTTCTTGAGGATATTTGATTAGAGATTTCGTTATCATGTGGTTCTCCTGTAAAGAGCGGTAGATATAATCTACAAAAAGACATCTATATTCTATAGGATATCTATTCGGATGTAAATCCTTTCCTTAACTCAATTTCTTCCTAATAACACTCTCCCCTGTACTTAACTCTATCTCTTCCTTCGCCTTCTTCGCAACATTTCCACCCTTCTTTGCTACAACCCTATTCTCTTCCAATCCTTTAGGTATATCCTTCTTTGATATTTCGGTAGTAGAAGCTTCTGCTAACATATTAAGAATTAATTCTAAATTCGTCATATTATCCCTTAAATTCTCTTTCTTTAACCCCTTGTATTCTTTCAACTCCTTTACAGATTTACCTGTCCAAGCCTTAGTAATCTCATTTGTTAATATTGCAAAATCTCTTCCTTCTTTCATACCTCTCTCTTGCCATTCATCTGTTAGTTCTTTTCTTACTTCAATACTCTTTAATCTTTGATTAATCCAATCTCTTGAATATCCTTTGTTTAGATATGTCTTCATTGCCCTATCAAATGCCAATTCTGGATCTTCTGTTTCTTCAATTCTTTCATATCCTACCTTAGCTAACCAAACTTTAAATGGTTCGGCTTTAGGCGAAGGAATTGATTGAATTAGTCTTAAAATTGTTTCTGTATCTGCTACATCTGTTAAATAAGTCTTACCATCAGTAGATTTTAGTCGCAGTCGTCCGATTTTTGCGGACAACTGACTTCTTTCTTCTTGTTGTAACTTGATTTTTAAATCATTCCAATACTTTTTGGGTCTAGAACTTTGAGTTAATACTTCAATAATATCAATAACCGAAAAATACCAGAGTTCTTTCTTTTTATCCCAATGTCTTCGTATTGTTTTTTGATTGAATAGTATGATGGATTTTTCTTTCATATTTCTATTATATATCATTCCGTGTATTTGGAAGAAGAATTCATAATTAAATTGAGGCTTTTTTAGTAACGCAGGAAAGCAGGGAGAACTCACTTAAAAAAGTATATGGGTTCTCCCACCTGTTGTCTTTTTGCTTTATAGCTCACACACTTCGCGCCCTCGGATTGAATATTTTTGCAAAGGAATCTCTTCAATACTTGGGAAAAACAACCCCTCAATCATCACTACTTCTTGATTTTCAGAATAGATTCCCACCAGATCGTACCCTCTTGAAGAGAGAACATCTTCCTTCTTTGCGACGAGGTATATTTTACCATTTATGCTCGCGGCCTCTATGATGAAACCACCCATCTCCACAGTTGAGAGGATTTCAAACTTCTCCAGAATATTTACTTCTCTTGCAGATGAAATTCTTACCAACTCACAGTTGGGAAGAGAAATAAAATATTCCTTCCCTTCTTTCTCTAGAACTTTCAAAATGCCATACTCTTTTACTACTTTGGATTCCATAAAGCTCTCCTAATTTTCATAGAGCGACAAGGCACAAGCTACAAACAAAAAGACATCCATATTCTATGGGATATCCGTTTACTTGTAAATATCTACTACAACAGTATTTCTTTTGAAAAATTCTTACTTATTCGCAAGAATAATAATATAATCACCATCATTAACAATATAATCCTTACCATGATTCTTAACCAACCCCAATTCCTTAGCCTTAACCCAACCACCAGCATCCAACAAAGCATCAACATTAACCACATCCGCCGTTATGAAGTTATTTTCTAAATCAGTATGAATAACTCCAGCAGCCTCCTTAGCATTAGCCCCCTTCTCAATAGTCCATGCATTACATTCCTTCTCAGAACCAGTATAGAAAGTAATAAGATTTAGAGCATCATATGCTCCCTTAATAATATCCTTAACAGACTTAGGAACATAACCCAATAATTCAGCATATTCTTCAGCATCTTCCATCTCCCCTACCAATTTCACATCCGCCATTATAACTAGATCACCAGTTTTCTCTTCCAATTCCTTCTTCCATACCTCAATCTTTTCACTTTCTAACCCTTCTTTACAATTCAATACAAACATTCTCTTCTTGCTGGTTAATAACCAAAGATCATATACATACTCCTTCTCTTTTTCATTCATCTCCATATCAACTACAGGAATACCCATACCAAGATTCTTTTGTATCTTCTCCAATATATTCATCTCTAATGCAGCATCTGCATTCCCTATCCTTGCCATCTTGTTTACAGTAGCTATCTTCTTTTCAACAACCTCAATATCTTTGAATATGAGCTCTGCTTGTACAATCTCAAAATCTTCAACAGGATTTACTCTCTCATATACATGTACAATCTCTTTACTTTCAAAAGCTCTAAGTACATACATAATGACATCGGTTTCCCTAATATGTGAAAGAAATTGATTTCCTAATCCTTCTCCTTTCGATGCTCCTTTTACTAATCCTGCAATATCTACAAATGTCATAGCTGAAGGTACTATCTTCTTAGCATTGAAATATGCAGACATTCTGGTATTTCTACTACTCCTACATTTTTATCTATGGTACAAAAAGGAAAATTTTCTGCTGGTACTGTTAATTTGGTTAGTGCATTAAATATTGTAGATTTTCCTGAATTAGGAAGTCCTACAATACCTAGTGACAATGAGTGTGATCTTTTTACTGACATAATGGTGAATTATATCCTAATATTAAGGTTTTGGATATATGAAAAACCTAACTGTGAGCTTCATAGTATATATGAGGCTCACAGATTGAGCAGGTTTTTATTGTCGGCATGACAATAGGAATTTCTTGATCTTTTCTCTTTCACCTACAGCTATTACGTTTTCCATAATAATTAGTTCTAATTCTTCTTCTGTAATCGTTTTTGTTTTCTTTGCAATTAGTTTATGAATTTCTACATCTTTAATAACATGGCAATCTTTGTTGCTACTAATTTCCTGTACAGCACATACAATATCTTGTGTCGTACGACAAAGCTTAAACAAATACCAGACGAGAGTATCTCTCATCAAAAGATCTTCGTGAGGAATAGTCCAGATAAGATTATAGACTTCCTTCGAGCTGGGCTTTTCTTTCTTTAGTATTTCTCCTATCTGGCTAACCAAGGCGTATCGAACAGGCCCAGTATCTGCCTTCGTTCCTGTTCCCAGCCACCACACTACCTTGAGGTAGTATTCCACAGTTGCATGCATTAAGAGAAAACCATAATTTTCCATTTTCAATCCCTTCTTTTTTATGAGCGAATTTTGCCGACACAGTATTATAGGTTTTTGTGTTCTACTTTTCAATTCCTCCAGCTTTAATCAACCAACCTGGTTTAAAAGAAAATTCCTTATTCTTAATATTAAGTTTGGAAAAGCTCCAGATTACCAAGGGGTCTTATATTTATTTTAAGACCCCTTGGCTGGGCAGTGATGAAAAACGCATTCTATTTTGAACGAAATATTTTGGGAAAGAGAGAAACAAATCTTGCGATATCATAATCTTTATTTGTTTCCGATTCTCTAAGCCCCAAGAGCTCTTTCCTAAGCAATGGCAAAGATTTGAGATTATTTAGCCGAGAAACCAGTGCCTTTTCCTCTATGCTTCCACTAGATGTAAGAAGCATAATTGCAAGAAAATATTCTTTCGTTGTAGAGGCTTTTTGTAACATCACTTCCCTTGCTGTTCTTTCAAACATGGTCAAATATTCTGCCTTCGATCTAATTTCTAGAATTTCTTCAAATCCAAATTGCTCTAGAAAACTTTTGAGTCTACGTTTTAGTTCTCGTCCAAGAGACTCGTCTACAAAACCTGGAATTTTTGCCAACGTACTAAATGCCTCAGCCATATTACGCGTATTCTCGTCCATTTTATTCTCCTTCTTTTTTAACGATCCTAATCGAATGTGTTTGTTCAATGGTAATTATAGGTTTATACATGGATATTATCAATATTTAATATGGAGATAACCAATCTGTGAGTCTCTATTGCGATGGAAATTAATCCAATCTTAGAGACTCACAGTCAGACAGGTTTATTCGAATTACACATCCTCATATGCTCCAAGATGGAGTTTGGCATTAACCATTCTCTCAGCACCTGGATTGCTTTTTGAAACTTCTAAAGTTTCATTCAATTGGCTTTTTGTTTTAGCTTTCTTAGCTAACAAAATAGGGATCATATCCCTTAAAAGTCCTCTATCAGAACTTTTATACTTCAACATTAACTCTTCCCAGCTAAGATTTTGGGCTTCAATATCATTAAAAGACTTTGCAACCTCTTCATAGCTTGGGCTATCTAAAACAATATTCACTGTTTTATTTCCTTTCTTTGTGCAATTCGAGCCCTGATTATAGGTCTTCTTCCTTCCTTTTTCAATAATTGCTATGATATTAAATACATTAAATAGCCCAAACCAATACAATGAAAAAACTGTTCATATATATCCTAAGTATAATATCCCTCTTCCTACTCTTCTCAACTAAAGTATTGGCAAAATCCTCAGACTTCGTCATAGATTCAAACACAGACATTGCATATACCACAGGAGAAACATTTGTATCAGTAGTAACAAAGTACACCAGAACAGTAGCCAACAGTGACTACTTCTACCCTGCTACAGGAGAAAAGGTCTTCAATATCCCTGACCTACCAAGCAGTACACAAGAAGAAATAACAACTGAGAGAAAATACAAACTAGATTCATTAAAGGTAACTAATTCCTTGGGAGGAACAGTAAAATATACCATTGAAGAACAAGCGCAAGGTTCAGGAATATATATTAAGGTTCCTAATTACAAACAGACTACATCAAGCTCACCATATTCCATACAGATTGCATACAATACCCATGACTTTGTTACTAAAGTAGTAAATTACACAACTTTACAAGCACCAGCATTACCTAAGGATGTCATATTTGAACAAACAGATACTACTACAAATACACAAACCTCCTTTAACTATGGTTTGAATATAATTGTAGATGACAAGATAGCTCCACTTGCAAAGGTATATCCTTCTCAATTCACCCAATCTACAAAAAATGGTAAAACAACATACTCCTTTGCTCAAGAAAATCGAATTGGAAATTCACCATATATGGAGTTTGGAACATCAGTTACATACAAATTTGCGTTAACATATACCACACCAAAGACCGATACGTTGGTTCCAGAAAGCTTAACTAATGTATTTAAATCACTCTCTACAAATATATTTGAGATCTCTTTACCTAGAGAATTTGATGAAACAGATCAAAAGGTATATTTCACTAATGTATCTCCTACTCCATCAAATATATACAAGGATGATGAGGGGAATATCATTGCATCATTTGAAGTACCAGCCAATACAATTGGAACTATAACCCTAGAAGGATATATTGTTACCAATCAAGATGCATACCAAGCAGGATCCGCTCCAGTAAATATGGATTGGACTTCATACAAAGAAGCTATTTCTAAAGCTTCATATCTCAAGAACTATTTAACACCTACTAAATATTGGCAGAGTAATGATACAAATATTAAAGGGGAAGCTGAGAAGTTGATGGCTGACAAGACAACAGTATTGGATATCATCAAAGCTGACTATGCATATATTGGTGAGAAACTTACATATGATGACAACAAAGCAAATTCTGAAAATGAAAGAATCGGAGCAAAAGCAGCACTCGAGGGTGGGGCTTCTGTATGTATGGAATATGCAGATTTAATGATTGCTCTACTTAGAGCTCAGGGTATTCCTGCTAGAGCAGCTTTAGGATATGCAAATATTACTGAGACTCAGGAAGCTCAAGTTAGGCATCAATGGGTACAGGTCTGGATTCCAGACTATGGTTGGTATTCTGTAGATCCTACTCTAGAGAGTAATAACATGAGGTTGGGACAGAGTATTGATCGTGTGCTTTGGGAAGTGTTTAATGGTGATACACTTTCAAATATTAAGGTGTTTTCTGCAGACAATATTGATGTGTTAACTACAGATGGGTATAACCTAAATATATATGGTGTTAGTGATACAGATATTGATTTTACAAAATTAAAAACATATGTAGATATTGTTCCGAACAAGGGGTATGAGTCTACAGAGGATATTCCCTCTGCTAGTAAGTATGGGTTTGGTCAATGGTTAAATACATTCCTTAAGACTACTACCATTGGTAAGGCAGTTATAATTACGGGTCCTGTCATTATTCTTGTATTGGTAGTTTCAGTTATTGTAGCTGTTACTAAGAATACGGTTAGAAGAATGAAGAGGAAGAAATTGAATAATACACCTATTCAACAGTAAATATCATTTATAAATACAAAAAGATAACCAGGGGCATTCTATATATAAATATATGAGAACACCCCATGGTGCATTATTTGGTTACCTCCTTCCTAGAGCTAGTTAGAATCAATATAATGATTCCAATAATAAAGAAGCCTATGCTTCCGACAAGAATCCAAACGAATCCCTGATGACTAATCGTCAATGAATTGGTTCGATTGGCTCCAATCAAAAACATGACAAACATAAAATCAAACGGTAATAACAGCGCTAAGAACTTTTTCATAATATTCCTCCTCAGGAATTAAAATACAGATTGGGATAACCAAAAACAAAGAGATGATTACATCTATATGAATTAAATTCATAAGGAAATCTCCTTGTATTTATCAATGATATTTTTAAAGAGCAGTATATTATTAACTACTCTATTATACCTTTTTTAGAAGGAAATCTCAATACTATGGGTCACGTGGCCTAGGTTATCTCATACATCTTTTC
>Ga0076315_133_pt1 | contig 8033 bp, 5 predicted proteins | sample RifGroC1_FD_67797 | JGI IMG/M metagenome (GOLD analysis project Ga0076315, IMG submission 67797) | candidate division WS6 bacterium GW2011_GWC1_36_11 | reverse complement strand
TTTTTGTTTTGTTGACTGTACCCCTACTCTTTTTGATGCAAGAGAATGTCCTTAGATCGGTTGTTCTTCTCCTTTCATTAATAATCTGGCTAGTGGTTAGTATTAAAACAAAAAGCGTTGTACTTTCTAGTATCTTGTATATATTAATTACCCTCCCATTCAACTTAACCTATCAGCTACCTACCCATGTTCTATTTTTTAATACAGATCCATATGTAAGTGGTATCTATACTAACTATCTTGTACCAACTATTTCAATATTGGACCTAGGATTGGTGCTTTTAATTGCTTCATATATATATGAATATGGTCGGAAGCATATGCAGGTGATACTACATAAATTCCTGATATATTTGATACCTTTAGGACTATTTCTTCTTTTACAGAGCGCATTTAGATTAGATCTTAATTCTTTAGTTAATGGAGGACGATTGGTTTTAGGCTCTATCTCTCTACTCTTCCTTATTGACTATTTAAAGACACAGAAACATTCGAATATCTACAAATGCATTCTATGGATTTCTGTAGCTTCTGTGCTTATACAGGGAGTGCTAGGTACTATGCAGTTCATAGGCGGCTCTTCACTTGGTCTTTCTATGTTAGGAGAATCTCAAGTGGTTAGTGGTATGCAGGGTTCTAGTTTCGTGACCTTGAATAGTGAGGTATTTCTAAGGGCATATGGTACTTTCCCACATCCTAATGTTTTAGGGGGATATTTTGTAATGAATGTTCTTTTGGGATTATTTTTATATTCCAAATCTAAAGATTTTTACAAAAAATTGTCTATTTTACTAATAATCCTGAGTGGTGTATTTGTAACATTGACGTTTTCTAGGATTGTAATATTGCTTGTATTGGGGATTGTTTTTGTAACATTGGTATACAAATTGATCAAAGGAAAACTCTTTTCCTTTACTCCTCTCCTCCTAGTGGAAAGGTTTACTAATTTAATATCAGGAAATGATACAAGTTGGACGGACAGGATTAATTTAATGAAGAGTGGTTTGGGTGTGATGAAGAATAACTTAATGTTTGGTACTGGGTTGGGAAATTTTACAAAAGGAATGGAGAATAATATTCCTAGTACGGTTAATGGTGTGTTGTTAATACAGCCTGTACATAATGTGTTGTTGTTGATGATTGCTGAGTTGGGGATTGTTGGTTCCCTACTTTATGTTCTGTTGTTAGGGAAGGTTTTAGTTAGTAATGTTTCTAAGATGAATTGGTTTAAATGGTTGGTGATATTAACACTGGTTGTTATTGGATGTTTTGATCATTATTTGTTTAGCTTACCACAGGGAATGATTATTGGAGGAATCCTCTTCTTACTATTGTTGAAATAGTCTGGCGGAGAGAGAGGGATTCGAACCCACGGTACGATTACTCGTACGAACGCTTTCCAAGCGTTTCCTTTCGACCACTCAGGCATCTCTCCTAGAAACTATGGCGTACCTGGCCGGATTCGAACCGACGACCTACTGCTTAGAAGGCAATTGCTCTATCCAATTGAGCTACAGGTACATATTCTTGGGGTATTTTATCACAAAGAACCTTATTTTTATATATCTACTATCTCAACAAGAATACCACCCTGTCTCTTTGGGAAGTAGTAAAGAGACTGTGGGAAGTTCACAGGATTGAATTCATACATGGTAGCCTTATCCGAATATTTCAAACCATCTAAATATGTAGTCCCCTCTTTCCACTTCTTACCCTTTAGAGTATTTACAATCTCTGTTTTATCTATTTTTGGCTGTACAGAACCACTGGCAATTAGTTTGATCAAAACAGAGTTATCGGTTTTCTGTACTACAGAAACATCCTTTTGGATATCCTCTCCTAATGTAAGATCTAAATTCTGATCAGTTTGGAAAAGATTCTTAGTTTGCGCCTCAGTTGTCAAAAGAGTAGCAACACCAGCATCAAAGCCATTACTGTAGTAGTAGGTTCCAGAGCTTGTGACTGTCAAAGAAAGATTCGCTTGTGTGGCTTCTGCCCCTATTGCTACATCTGTCTTGAGACTATCTTTTTTAATCTCACTTTTTACGCTATCTGTAATTAAGGCCCACTCACCCTGTTTCTCTTGTAAAGCCTTTTCGGCTTCACTAATTGAAGAAGTCTTTAGTTCATCACTTGCGGTATTTACATCAGAAAGAGAGAGCACAGTATATTCAGTCTTAGAGCCACCAGTAAAGGTCCCTGATCTGTATCCAAATACCTCAGTACTAGAATAGTTTTGTACAGTGAAATATGAACTTGGTGTATTATATTCCTCTCCAATATCCGTTGCGTGTACAGGGGTAGTGAGGAAACTATCACACTCTAGCGAGATTGCGCTGTCTAATGAGTATGTCTTTCCATCTGCAGAAATAACTACCTGTCCTGCAGGAAGTGAAAGAGCCGTACATGTTCCAGAAGGATTTGGATGTGTAAGAGTAACGGCACCAGCGGACTTCTCCCCTTTAAATGCTCTCCCCGTTGCAGTTATTGATGTCGATCGGGCTTCTTCTACCGATTCTGTCTTAATTGGAATTTTAAGTGCCTCAAAATCAATTTCTTTAATATTTGCGTCTCCTGTAAATGTCCTTTCAATGCTTACCTCTTGGGCTTTTACAAATACCCTTACTTTTACAAAGGGAACCGTATTCAAGTATACAACAAGTACTAGCGCAGTTATGAATACTACAGAGATTAAGAGAATTGGAAGCAACTTTTTGAATTTTCTTGTCAATGGAGCCTGGGTCGAGATAGTATTAGAAGGTGAAGATTTTGTTTTAGGCCTAAGGAATTGCAAGAAACTGAAAAGAGGTTTTCTATCTTTATGTGATTGCTCTGTTTTTAGAACATCTTTGAAATCAAGATTAGAAAGATTTGGCTTTACTTCGGAAGTGTCATTTTCTTCGGATGGTAGATCCTCCCCTACGGAGATGATGATTCCATCTTGATGTATAGTCTTAACATCTTTTTTCTTCTCAATATCAGTTCTACTCTTCTGGATGGCTTCATTTATTCTAGTTTCAAAGCTTGAGCTTTTAGAATTTGAACTTTCTGAAGTTGTAGGTTTTTCCTCGAGCTTTGCTTCAGATTTCTCTACAACAGGAGATTTTGCGACAGGTTCTGGAGTTTGTGCCTTTTCCCAGACATCCTCAGTTGGATTGTTGGGCGTATCTATTGTAGTTATGCCCGCGATTTTTGAATTTCTTTGTCCAGTAGGGTTTTTAATAATTTGACAGACAAGAACCTTTCCCTCTTCTTCGGCAGTTTCTTTAATGACAGAGAGATTGATGGAACTAATTAAAATGTCTGATTCTTCAGCAAATGTTAGGATTATCCTATCTGTCTTCGCATTTAATATCCCGCTAACTACATCGGTTAATTCGTCTTCCCGGCCTACTACAATTTTAGTTATTTTCTCGTTTTCTTCCATTAGGTTGGTATCTTTTTAAATCTATTTACCTCATTATCATATGCAAATTTTGCTAAGGCGGCAGGAGTAATATCAAATACATATTTTAGATCGCCACTCAAGTCTACTATATTATCAAGCTTCTGTGGAGTGAAATATTCTATCCTTGGTACAACTGGGAATGGAAGATATTTCTTCCATGGGAATTCAAGCATGACCTCTTTGATTTCGGGTAGTAAGGCACCGCCTCCACAAAGATATATTTGTCCTGGGAATGTATCGATGTCGTCGCAACTGTAAAATGCTGTTTTTAAGGTTTTCATCCAAAGATTGGCAACGGGATATACCACTTTCTGTACTTCTCGAGCAAGTTCTTTTGTAAGGTCTTTGTCGGAATATTTAATTTTTCTTTGTTCAGCATGGCGATAGTCTAAGGAAAGAGTATTTACGATCTCTTTGGTAAAGGTCCGTCCTCCAAAGGCAAACATCTTGGTTTCTACGATATTGCCTTTCTCAACTACGGCAATATCAGAGGTTCCACCTCCAATATCTATGAATATGGCAGAGAAGTCTTTGTTAGTAGAACCATTGAATGCTCGTGCTACGGCAAAAGGTTGAGAAACGATACCTAGAATATTTAGATTTAATTCTTGAGCTACTTTTCTGAGTGCTTCAACATATGTCTTTGGTGCAAAGGAGGCGTAGAAGTTAAGCTTAACTTCTCTCCCCTTGTACCCTACTAGGGAATCGACGGGCATCCCCCCTATTTCCAATCCTGTCTTAGTTATGTGCAATATCTCTATGTCATCGTTTTGTAATCCTGTTCTAGCACCCAAATCTTCTTTTCCATTTACTTCGATTTTCTCCTTTATTTGCTTTATGATATTTTCCTGTTCCTTTGCAGTTACCTCTTTGTCAAAATTCTCTTCTCTTTGATAGTTGATGACGATGGATACACCTTGAATATATTCTCCTGCTATACCCATTACTACATGCTTAGGCATGTCCTCATCTGAGAGCCTACTTGTTAGTTCAGAGATGGAAAGTCGACAGTTGTCCAATACAGTATCGAGGTTGGTGATTATTCCACTTCGCATTGCATTCTGCTGTTGCTCAATACGAGAAATCTTTTTAATATTGATGCCAGTGCTATCCATTGAGAACAGAAGGCTCTTTAATTTCTCAGTACCAATATCTAACGCAATTACGTTTTTGTTAGAATCTAACAAGGAATTGTTTTCAGAAAAGTTTCTTAAAAAAGGCAAGTTTAGCATACGAAAGTATAGCACATTTAAGGGATTAGATAACCACTGTGAGGATAATTGGTTCTCTTTCGGTCTTCTTGTAAATGAGCTTGCTAAGCTCTTTTTCTATAGCGTCCTTAAAATTTTCAATAGTTAGGTTCTTGTTACTTTGAGCTTGTTTTTCCCAATCGTGATGGATATCAAAGATAAGGTTTTCGATTTCCTTTAGCAATTCTTGGGAGCCCTTCATATATACAAAGCCTCTCGATATGAATCTTGGCTTTCCAATAATCTTCTTTGTCTTGAGATTCATATTCAATACCGTCACAAACATTCCATATTCTGAAAGTTGTTTTCGGTCATTAAGCACAATATCTCCAGTGTCGCCTACTCCCAGTCCATCGATGAGAATTGGTTTTGATTCAACTTTCTTTCCTCTCACCCATTTGTGTCCATCCAGCATCCATACTTGTCCATCGTCAGTTAGTAAAACGTCTTCATCTCTCATACCCCATCGCAAAAAATTTTGTTTGTTGAAATATCTAAATGTTAAAGAACCGTGAACAGGCATAACAGCTTTCGGCTGTATGAGGTCAATCATCATTTTCATATCTTCTTGGTTTCCGTGTCCTGTTGAGTGAATCTTAAGATCAATGGAATCTTTGATTAGGTCTGCACCAAGAGAGATGATCCTGTCGGTCATCTTTTCGATTGTGCTTATATTCTCGGGTATTTCAGAAGAAGACATGATGACTAAGTCGCCTTTGTGTATTTTTATGAATTTATGTTCATTTAATGAAACCCTATTTAATACCGCAAATCTCTCTCCCTGACTTCCGGTACATAATATGAGTAACTCGTTGTCTGGATATTTATTAATATCTTTTTCCTTAATGAAAAGGGAATCCTCTGCGATTATATATCTCTTCTTCCTTGCAATATCTATAGCTTGATTCAAACTTCTTCCAGAGAGTAAGACCTTTCTGTTTGTAATCTTCGCAACTTCGATTAATGAATACAATCGAGTAATTAATGAAGAAAAGGCTGCTACCACTACTCTACCCTTTTGCTTTCTAATCAATGCAGTCAAATTGTCAAAGATCTCTGTTTCCGAAGGAGCCTTTCCAGGATGTGTAGCATTCGTACTATCCATCAATGCAACGTCTACCCGTCCTCTTAACAATTTTAATTTTTCATAGTCTGTTTGTGGCTCGTTTGCAGGTGTTAAGTCAATTTTGTAATCTCCCGAGAAAAAGGCGTTTCCATTTGGAGTCTCTATGAAAATTGAAAAAGCATCGGGGATACTGTGGTTAATACCTATGAATGTAGCTTGAAAGTTCTTACCAATTTTTAACTGAGATTTTCTATCTACTCCAAAGATCTTAACTTTGTTTAGCATATGGTATTCCTTCATTTTTTCTTCTATGAGGGCTTTGGCAAAGCCACCAGCATAGATTGGAGGGTATCCTAGCTCTGGAAGAATCCATTTTAATGCTCCAGTATGGTCTAAGTGACCGTGAGTTATTAATATGGCTTTGATTTTGTCTTTGTTCTTTTTTAGGTAGCTAACGTTAGGGATTAGGTAGTCTATTCCGTACATTTCTTGTCCTGGGAATGAGTATCCTGCGTCTATCATTACTATCTCGTCTCCATACTCTACAAAATTACTGTAAACATGATTTGAGATTATACCAGATATGGGTGTGATATAATAATGGATACCGGTAATACAAGACTAGTCATCTTGGAGGTTTGGAAAGAAATCTATATGTAGTATATGTATAGAGAGTAGAATCCTCTACCCTTGTAAGGGTTGTGAGTTTAGGATAGTAATATCTTAAAGAAGTAAGGTGGTAACGCGAATATTCGCCCTTACATTAGAATATCAATATGGTATTCTGGTGTAAGGGCCTTTTTATTTTATCTATATATGCAAATGATAAACTTACAAACAGTTAGTGCTTCAGAAATAGTTTCAGAAACATTGGAAGAGAGATTTGAGAATTGTGTTTTAAATAAAGAACCATTTCTGCCAGATACTGCAATCCACTATGTTAGCTTGAGAAATGGAGAAGATACAGACCAGAGTGCTCTTGTCGAAGAAAGGATAAAGCTTCAGGAAACTGCAGATATGATACTAGATGAACAGATGACGGTGGAACAGGCTTGGAGAGTTTTTGGTAGTACACCAGAGGGAGAGATATTTTCAAAGAAGTTTGTAAAGCTTGCTGAAGAAGATAAGAAAGAACAGGAAGAAAGAGGCTTCAAAAATCTTGTAGTCTGTTTAGATAAAACAAACGCAATAATAAATTCAATACTAAATCCAAATGGAACGCAATATACCTAAAGCATTTGAATCTACAACATCGGAACCAGAAATATACAAACTCTGGGAATCATCGGGCTACTCTACTCCTGAAAAAGTAGAAGAATATCTAAGAGAAAAAGGATTGAATGTTGAAAGACCATTCACTATTACTCTTCCTCCACCAAACGCTAATGGTAATTTACACCTCGGCCATATGTGCGGCTATTCATTCCATGATGCGTTTGCAAGATTCAATAGAATGACTGGGCACCCGACTCTCCTAGTCCCGGGAAAAGATCATGCTGGTATCCAAACCGAAAGTGCTTTTACAAAAGTGTTACAAAACAATGGCGAGGATAAATGGGAAATGGGAAGAGATGAGTTTTACAAACGATGCTATGACTTCTGTATGCAAAATGCAGACAACGCTCGAACTCAAGAAAAAAATATTGGACTTTCAGCAGATTACAGTAGAGAATTCTTCACTTTAGATCCTAAACTTACCAAAATCATTTACGAAACCTTTTACAAAATGTATGAGGATGGAATGGTTTACAGAGATAAGCGTATTGTAAATATCTGTCCTAACTGTAAAACCGCCTTAGCAGATATCGATACAGACCATGAAGAACGAAGAGGAATCTTTGCATATATCATCTATCCTTTTGTTAATGAAGAAGACAAGAAATTAGCTAAAGAAAAATTTGGAGTTGAAGGTATCACTGTTGCTACAACTAGACCGGAGACAATGTTAGGAGATACGGCGGTTGCTGTTAACCCAAATGATCCTCGATACAAAGAATTCGTAGGTAAGAAGGTTTTACTTCCAATAGCCAATAGAGAAATTCCGATTATTGCTGAAGAAGAAGTTGATCTTGAAACTGGAACGGGTGCTTTGAAAGTTACTCCTGCTCATTCCCCTGTCGACTTTGAGATTGGTAAACCAACCGACATTACGGAATTTTACAAGCCCCGTGTTCGGGTCATATACACCAGTCGCAAACTCACGCGATTTTTCCGGCGGAATTTTACTTACAACCACTGCCGTTGAAAATATTCTTTATGCTTTTAATGA
>Ga0076315_128_pt1 | contig 8345 bp, 10 predicted proteins | sample RifGroC1_FD_67797 | JGI IMG/M metagenome (GOLD analysis project Ga0076315, IMG submission 67797) | candidate division WS6 bacterium GW2011_GWC1_36_11 | reverse complement strand
TTTTGCATGTACATCAAGAATTGCTTTTCTACCCTTCATATCTGGCATTTGTACTACAACCATTCGGTCAAATCTTCCTGGTCTTAAGATTGCAGGATCTAGTACATCTGGTCTATTAGTTGCCGCAAGTACAATGACATTCTCTCTTCCTTCTAAACCATCCATCTCTACCAATATCTGGTTTAATGTTTGCTCTCCTGCTCCAGAATGTAATACCGTTCCTCTTTTCTTAGCTACAGCATCGATTTCATCAATGAAGATGATACATGGTGCTACATTCTTAGCTTTTTTGAAAAGGTCTCTTACTCTTGAAGCTCCTGCACCTACTAACATTTCTTCAAATTCAGATCCAGATGTGTGGAAGAATGGTACACCTGCTTCGCCTGCTACTGCTTTTGCTAACAATGTTTTTCCTGTACCTGGCGCTCCTGCGAGTAATACTCCCTTAGGGATTCTTGCACCTGCGGCTAGATATTTTTTAGGATTTTTAAGGAAATCTACAATCTCTGTTAATTCTTCCTTTACCTCTTCAATACCTGCTACATCATCAAATGTGGTACCTGTTTTCTTTCCAAAGAGTAATTTGGCTTTACTCTCTCCAAAGTCCATTATTTTTCCACCTGATGCCTGCATATTCTTTATCATTATGAATACCAATATTCCTCCTACTACTAGGAATACAATACTGATTATGTCACTGAAGGATACTCCAACTGCTGGTTGGTAAAAATCATTTTTCAAATCTTTAATATTTACCCCTGAATCAGAAAGTATCTGGTAAAAGTCTGCTCCATTTGGTAGTAGTGCATATTTCTTTACAATGAGGTTGTTCGAATCTCTTTCTTGAAGTGTAACAGTATCATCTTTCAAGATCATATTTTCATATTTCTTCTCCGTTATATCCGTGACTATCTCACTTACTGATACTTCTGTTCCTTTGGATCCTAATCCTCTAATCCAGAAGAAGCCTGCGGCTAATGCTGCGGTTAATATCAACGAGACTATGATACTTGGAACATTAATTTTTCTTCCTGTTGGCATTTTTCTAATGTCTATTTTTACTTCTTTTTTCTTTGGTTCTTTGTTATCCATTTTGATGTAATTAATCTAAATTAGATTGGGAATGTTTTAGATATGTATGTATATCTGGTGATTTGATTCCTAATATATATTGATTATATCAAAAGGGATGAGTATTCTAAAGGAAATATTGGTTATGTTTAGAACATACGACAGGTGTACAAATTACATACACCTGCCGGCTGCTCATTTTGTTTTAACTTCTCATTTTACGGACAAGATTGACTTGCATATCTCGGCTATATGGATTAACCATAATGCTGGCAGCAGAACCGCTATCAAGCGAATATGCTCCAGAGACAGGGCCTCCCAGGGCAAGATCCTCATCGTCGGTATCTTCCGAAATTTGAGAATCAGCCTCTTTTGACATCTGCTTCAAACAATCTACAGCATCGTTAATCGCGAAGACAAAAAATTCTGTTTCTAGCGAATCCGGATTGAAGTTTGCTCTGTTTTTGCGAATCTGGCCCTCATTCATAAACTCTTGGTCTGAGTTTATAGGCATGCAGATTATTTTGATTTTTCTGTCCAATTGCCACGCGACAGCGACAACCCCACGGAAAGGTGTAATTCTCTCCGCTTTTTGCACTACAGTATCAACGATCTGATCAAAATCCATTAGTCTCCTCCTGAAAAGTATAATCCACGAATGAAAAATTCATGGTTGAAAATGAGCGATATGCCCACGCATCTAGGGATTATTATACTACAGGATAATATGAAAATAAATAACTATTTGTTATGCTAAGTCCTACAGGTATCCAAATTACAATTACGGATACCCGTAGGTTTAGCTCGTTCTTATTCTTTCATTTTTGCAAGGATTTCCTCCTGCAATTCATAATCTTTAGTGCTTACGATAATTCCAACCGCAGTATTTGCGTTGAAAAGATAAACACATGGCAATCCTGTATTATCGGAGTTTCCATGAATCTCTGGTTCTGTGGATCCACAATGAATTTCATTGAGAAGACTTACTGCCATAACAGATAAAATACAGGTGAGATTCGTCTGATATGTTGCAAGGTTGAATCCTGTCACCTTCTGAGACAAGTATTCCTCATCCGCAAACTGAAAGTCCGGGTTTATCACCCAACTCTTCGTTTGTAGACATGATTCCCCCAACATAGACACGGTAATAATACCGCGGTTCTTACCTATACAGGCAAGAGCCTTTTGAACAACTTCCTTTACAATGTCTTCAAATGCCATTTATCCCATCCTTTTTATGAAAGATATGAAGAGCTATTGATACCCATGTATCTAATGCCATATTATACTATAAGTCTGTTGGAAAATACATATGGTGGAAGGTGGAATCGAACCACCGACCTTAGGTTTATGAATCCTATGCTCTAACCTTCTGAGCTATTCCACCAAGTTTTAAAGATTATATCAAAAACTAATTAGCTTTTCCTGAATATGTACCAGAATCTGTATTGATCTTGATCTCGTCCCCTTCTTTTATAAACATAGGAACTTGAAGTTCAAAACCTGTCTCTACCTTTGCTAATTTGGTAGCACTGTTAGCAGTATTACCCTTAACCGCATCAGATGTCTCAGTAACAGTTAATACAACAGTAGGAACCTCTTTAATGTTTAATATCTTACCATCATACATAAGGATTAAGGTTGTAGAACCCTCCTTAAGGAAGTTAATGTAATTCCCAATGGTATCCTTAGCGATGAACATTGTTTCGTATGTTTCAGAATCCATAAAGTAAGAGCCCTTCTCATCAGAATACAGATATTGCATTTCCTTAGTCTCGGGTTCGATATGCTCTACCTTAGCTCCAGATTTAATAGTCTTAGTAATCTGATTACCAGTTTCCATTGATTGTAATCTCATGATTATCAATCCACCCTGTCTTCCTTGTGTTTTCAATTGTCTATCTAGAAGGTAATATATTTTATTCTCTTCTATAATGTACATTCCCTTAACTGGTTGATTTGTTAATGGCATATTAGTATATTTAACATATTATTCGGAAATGCTGTATTAGAGTCGTTTCTGGCGTAATTCTAACACAATTAACTTTAAATTCCAACCTATGGATACCATCAACTTCATTACGAATATATCTGGATTGATTAGTTGTGCAATAGTCCCCATTATTTTAAGAATCTGTTGGAAACAGAATCAGTATGATGCTAAGAAGAATACCCTTTCTGATTGTGGCGGTTTTCCTTTTACTGCCAGACTTTTCACATTTGGGTTAGCTGTGTTTGGGATATTGGAAGTAACATTTACATATGCTATTGCTAAAAATCTCCTACCTCCACATCAAATGTGGATTGTGCTTCCTGCGTTACTCGGCGGGATATTTACTGCTATGGTAGCGGTGTTTGATAACCGAAGATTTCCTAAATTACATGAATTCTTCTCATATGCAGCATTCATATTACTACTGCTATGGTGCTTTGGGTTACATATGTTGATATATCAAGCCCATGGGTTTGTTGGTGTGATTGGACTAGGTATTTCGGTTATACTTTCTACTGCAGTAGGTATTACGAGATTGAAATATGGTTCGTGTGCTATTCCTGAAATAATCTTTATTGCGGGAGTAATGATTTGGAATTTGTTTTTCTCTTATGTGATATTATTTACTTAACAAGTGAGATGTGTCGCCTATCCTCTCATTGGTGAACGTTTTCCCGTCATAATCAAATTCTGTAATCGAAGCATTTGCTGGATCATGCTTAAAGGTTTCTTCTATAGGAGCGTTTAATAAATAAGGCATAAGAATTCTAATTGCTCCACCATGGGTTACTATCCCAATATTTTCTCCATCTCCCTTCTTAATAGCTTCCTGGAATGCGTTAATGAGTCTCTCCTCAGAAGCCTTCCATGATTCACCCTCTGGAGGAACATAATTGTACCTTTCTTCGAGCGTTAATGGATCAAGGACCTCTTTAACTTCACTCCATGGACGATTAGAATAAATACCCCAGTTCCTTTCTTCAAAGTCATCTACGGGTATAGAGGGACATTCAAGAATATTAGAGAGTATTTCGGAGCTTCTTTGTGCGCGTAGCTCTTTGGAACAAAATATTACTGATATGTGAGAATTTTTTAATACTTCTGCTGTTTTTTCTATCTGCTCTATCCCAGTTTCATTTAGAGTCTCAATATCACCCTTCTCGTGTAGTTTGTTACCTATGTTTTTATCTGTTTCCCCATGCCTAATAAAGAAGATTTTCATACAACCAATTATATCAGGAAATCTCTAAACGAGTGGACGATTGAAATATGCAAAACTTCAAAATCACATATCTTTAATTTGTGTACTTTAAGATTCTTAGTATTTCACTAGAATTTTGTAAAATTTTGTCATTATCAAACTCTTTCAATTCATATTTCAAATTTAAATCACAATTTATCCTTAAAAATTCTTTATTCTTCTTAACCAACTCCTCATTTCCTTTTAAATATTTATTATCCGATTTTTGTAAAATATTCTCTAATAATTTATATTGTTCTACTAACTTCAATGCCGTCTTCTTCCCTATTCCCTTCACGCCTAAAATATTGTCAGATGGGTCTCCTTTGAGAGATAAATAATTTAGGTACAAGTATGATTCTATTCCCCATATCTTTTCAAAATACTCTTTCGTATATGTGATTACCTTTCCCTTTTTATCAGATAGTACAAAAATATTCTCATCTATTAACTGTAAAAAATCGTTATCTTGAGAAGAAATATATACATCACTAACTTTTGATTCCTTCTTAGCAATACTTCCTATAACATCATCACCTTCATAATCAGGATTTTCTATATATGGAATACCTATATATTCTAATGCTTCTTTGATGATTGGCAATTGTTTAAACATTCCTGTATTTGAATAATCCCTATTCTGTTTGTAATTCTCACTTTTCAGAAGTTTCCCTTGTACTCCATTTTCAGAATCAAAAACAACGATTATTTCAGATGGTTTTACATATTGATACGCCTTTCTTAATAAGGAGAAAAAGCCATAAAAGGCATTTACTTGTAATCCATTTTTTAATTTCGCAGTAGATGGAATACCAAAATATGACCTGTAAAGATAATTATGACCATCAATGGTTAGTAATCTATTCATTACTAATAAGTATATAACAAATATGTCAATTCGCCTTTATTCTTTCAATTATATCTGTCGTCGTTTCAACAACTTTTTCTCCAGCAAGGCGATATTCTATTCCCAATTCGTCACATATGCTTTGCTGATCTATGCAATACTCACTAGGATTTCCAGACGTAACAATATCTACCTGCAAATATTTATAAAGGCTTTTGAAATATTCATGTAGATTTCCAATTTCTTTACCAGATGGCTTTAATATGAATGAGATATCAACAACTTTGATATTCTCGACTACTTCCAATCTATCAATATCATTAATAATTGGTCGGGATAATCCTTTGAGATTTTTTACTAATCTGTCAGAGTCAACACCAACTATAAGGATATTCCCAAAGGTCTTCGATTCATTAAGCGTTTCTAAATGCCCTTTATGGAAGAGATCAAATACCCCGTGAGTAAAAACAACTTTTTTGTGTTTCTTATGGCAATCTAAAACAAAATCTTTAACTTTGTTATATTCGTGCATATTTATACACTAATTATATCAGGAAATTTTTAAAATGGTTGCGGGGGTTGGACTCGAACCAACGACTTTCAGGTTATGAGCCTGACGAGCTGCCACTGCTCTACCCCGCGTTAACACAGTAATACGGATTATACTACATACAACAACATATTCCAAACTTGGGAAATCTAAACACCCTGTACAACCAACTCCTCCCATTGTTGAAAAATACTCTTCTCAATCTCAATTGTCTTCTCACTTAAAATACTATCTAGCCTCTCCTTCGCAGTATCCAACAAGGAATCAGGAATAACAAATACCAGATCTTTCTTACCAGAGAAGTTAAGCCTATCCCTAGCCTCTACCTCAATATATTCGGGGGACTGCATATTCTGTAGTTGTGTAGCCAATACTAAATTAGTAACCCTTAAAGTCTCCACCTCATTACGAGCATTCTCTAAGATATTTACTTTTTGTATAGTAATGTCTATAGAGTGTATGACATTGTAAAGAAGAAAAACCGAAATCAGTATAAACCCTATTTTTACAAAAGAATTCCCCAAAACAGCAGGAGCCATTGTCTTCTTAACCTCTCTTCTAGGCAAACCATTTGATCTGTATGATACTTTATCCATTGAAATATTATAAAACAGGGAGAAATATTAAGAAAGTTATTATCCAGCCCATATACAATTATTATTGCCCTTCCTCTCTAGTAGTGATATAATTTGCCTATAGACATAGATACTATTAATAAATTAAAGTGATAACACAGTGGGAGCAATAAATAATCCAAATTTTGAAGAAAAAAGAAGTAAGTTTATAGGTGATTTAAGATCTAAAGGTAGATCTGAAGCAACCGTTATAGCCTATGCCAAGGATATTGAACAACTTTTGAACTTTTTCTCTAAAGAAGGATGCACAACAATAGAAGATACAAGCATTGAGGATTTAGAAAAGTACAAGCAATCATTACAAGATAACAACTATACTCCAAAGAGTATTTCAAGAAAGATTAATAGTACTAGGACTTTCTACAGATATCTCATTGATAATTCAATCATTTCTGATAATCCTTCAGAGAAATTGTCTCACCCAAAGTTTGAGACGAAACCTCCTAGAGTTTTAACTGAAATGGAATACAGAGCATTAAGAGATGTTAGTAGAATTGATATTAGACTCTACTCTATCGTTGAAGTTTTGCTTCAAACTGGTATTAGAATTGGTGAATTAGCAGCATTATCATTAGAAGATATTAGAAAATCTAAAGATGGAAAAATTGATTACCTGTATATTAAAGCAGCTGGTAGTCATCCATTCAGAAAGGTTCCATTAAATAAATCTGCTAAGAAAGCTATTGATGATTACCTAGAAGTTAGACCTGAGACTGAGGATGATACCTTGTTTGTTACTAAGAATGGGAGACCTTTGTTAGTAAGAAATATTAGAACAGCTATAGATAAGGTAATGGTGTTAGCTTAGTAGTTGTTTCTAAGTTGGTTGGCCACAAGAGACTTTCTACTACTGAGAAGTATCTTAACCTTGTTAAGATGCAAAAAGAAGAACAGAAGAATCTCAAAGAACTCTAATTTGTTATTACGAATGTAATGACTAATGTCCCGCAAGTAGAGAGTGATAACACCGCAGTAGAAGAAATTCATTTCACATCTGAGAATGCACTAGACAAACTTCAAGCTCTTGAAGGTGATGATCCTCTGGTAAAAGAAATACTGTACCCCGAAATATGTAAGAATGTATCTGGTATGTCACTATCACCACAAGATGCCGTTGATACCCTAGATCAAGCAATTCAAGCGTTTTGTAAAGTATCCTATTATGGAGATATACAACTACCACTTCAGCTTGGTTTGTGGTTGAGGATTCCTGCATATGCCAACGCATTGATAACCGATCCTGTTTCTCTACAAAGATTTTTAGCTGAGTATGATCATATGTTTTATGATTTATTTCTGAAATCATGGCATATGGATATTAAGAAGTTTAGAAGAGAGAAATTGGGAATAGAATGATTATCACAAACCATTGATTTTGTTTGACTACAAAGTTTCTAGTAAGATATAATCGCGTGTACCCCAGGGGGACAGGTCTTTGAGGGTTAGTCCTCAAAGCAATACCCCCACCTATTTTTTCAATTTATTTCTCTGATCGCTTATTTTAGGGTATTGTTTAACACTCTGTACCAGTTCTTGTACAAGAATTTCTCGACAGACTCTCTTGGATACCTATTTAAAAGAAATTTCTCTAAACCTGACATAATGGAAATATCTGTATAACCTTCCAAAAAAGGATATTCTGGCAAAGGATAAATGTCTGAAGTAAATGCTACATATTCATCTCCCCATTTATCAACAACATAATCTAGATGTTTCGCAAGATCTTCAAAGCTTCCGTTGGGCCCAGTGTCTTCAGCTAACGGAAATAATGATATTACTCCTCCTCTATCAACAACTATCTGGATTTCATCATCAAGCATTTCGTGGTTTCCACCCCATACTGAGCGTACATTACTATGTGTATTAACAATCATTCCTTTAAAACATTTCTCTACATCTTTAACAGAATTTTCACTTAGATGGGCCAAATCTATTATCACATGTGATTTACTCATCTCTCCAAGAAGTTCTTTACTGCCTAAATCGTACTTATTTAATTTAAAAATATA
>Ga0076315_132_pt1 | contig 10272 bp, 10 predicted proteins | sample RifGroC1_FD_67797 | JGI IMG/M metagenome (GOLD analysis project Ga0076315, IMG submission 67797) | candidate division WS6 bacterium GW2011_GWC1_36_11 | reverse complement strand
ATATTATAGGAATGTTGGATATGGGTATTTTTTAATATCGCCCTATATATGTAGCAAAAACTTTTTTTGTTTTGTATTATGTATCTATGAAAGAATCAAAAACTGCCAAGGATGATGAAATAATTGCTAAAAGGCAATTCATCCTCGATGTCTTAGTAGGGTTTTCAATATTCCTCGTTGTAGCAGCATTTGCTTACATGATATTAAATCCTGGAAAGGGACAATCAGACGCGAGAAACTCTACAAGGAATGCCGATGTGCTTAGTATTATGCAGTCAATGTCTAAATACGTTGATGCTACAGGTAATATTCCAAGCATGATTCCACTCAATAGAGAATGTGCAAGCATTGGAAATGAAATATGTAGGACAGGCTCTCTAGATTGTAAGAACTATGTTGATCTCTCAACAACTCTTGCGGAAGGAGATATAAAAAGTCTCCCCGTCGATACATTCAGAACAGAAGGGAATGGAACAGGGTATTACATTTCTAATGACGGAGAAGGAAGTATAGTCGTATGTGCACCATTAGCTGAAAGAGAGGTCACAATCTCTATTAAGCAGTTTATGTATTAATTTAAGTATTCATTGAGCTATGGAAGACAAATTACCTAGAGAGCATGTAGATATACAGTTTCTGTCCCTATGTGTTTCGTTACTTGCGTTTTTGGGATTAGCATATTGGGCAGGAGATATTGTTTGGTTTAAAGATTTTCAACCATTCATAACCCTCATATCTGGAATCTTCGCACTATTCATAGGTGTAATTGCTTTACTAAGGTACTACACAAAACAGAGCTCATTAAACTTCTTGTTCATAGGGATTGGATTTCTAGGAGTAGGGCTGTTAGATATTTTTCAGGTAGTTTTAGATTTAGGAGGAATCGGAAATTTATTTACAGGGATTTCTACACAGGTGTACCCAGTAACCTCTGTTTTGTCTAAAACATTCCTCTCTGTTGTAATGTTCATCAGTTGGTTAGTAAGCAGAAAAGAAGGAAAGAGTAGTAAGGGGAGAAAGAAGAATGAGACTTTGCTCATGGGCTTGGTTGCCGGAAGTTTTGTCCTATTCATTGGGGTGTTCATATTCTTAATGATAGCCGGTGTCGTGGTAGATAGCTTGGCTGTAATAATTGTGGGATTGGTCTCCCTGATGTTCTTAATTCTCTCGCTCCTGGGATATTTGCTTAACAGGGGATGGGTTACAGATGACTTTAACTACTGGATAATCTTCCTCATATCCTTCCTAATTCTTTCACAGGTTTTCTACCTCCCATTCTTCAATCTTGAATATTCGAATATGATGAATTTGTCTGTATGGGCAAGGTTCTTCGCATATATTGGCTTGTTAATAGGCTTTTTAAACAGTATCTATGTTATGTTCCAGAAGGAAGTTAGTACCCAGAAGGAATTGGCGAAGAAAAATAAGCAGCTCGATGAGACGAAGGCAAAAATCGAAGAAGCATACTTGATGCTTCGAGAGGAGAAATGGAGCTTAGCGAGGTCCAAGGGGAGCGTAGACAAGATATTAAAGGATGTCATGGGAAAGAAATAATGATGTTAGATCCAAGATTAAAAAAATATCAAAAGAAGTTCGAGTATTCATATGCATTTGGTCCATATCCTACTATGGATTTGCTCAACTACCAGAAAGATCATTTGATTAAGGTGTTGGCAAAATCAAAAAGAGATGATAGCGAGGGTGTGAATGAAGCTTTCGATTTGTGTGAGGATTTGAATATCCCGATAGAGATTGCGGATAGGGCGATAGACAAAATCGCTACTAAGGAGAATACATATTTCGTTGGAGTATTTGAGAAATATCAATCAGAATTAGAACCTGATGCTAATCATCTTGTCTTAGTTGAGCCTAGAAATATGGGTAATCTGGGGACCATAATTCGTACAATGGTCGGATTTGATGTTGTTAATTTAGCCATAATACGTCCTGCTACAGATATCTTTGACCCAATGGTTATATCCTCTACCATGGGGGCTTTCTTCCAGATCAATTTTGAATATTTTGAGAATATCCATGAATACATAGCTAAGTATGGGAAAAGAAATATCTATCCCTTTATGCTTGATGGAGCTAAAGATGTACGAGAGGTTAAGTTTGAAGAGCCATTTAGTATGATCCAAGGGAATGAAAGTAGGGGTTTGCCTAAGGAATTTGGAGAATTGGGACAGAGTATATATATACCTAATTCGGACAAGATAGATTCGTTTAATCTCTCAGTAGCTACAGCCATAGGGTTGTGGGAAGCAAGGAGGAGCGATGGGTAGTATATTTCCAAAAGATTTCTTGTGGGGAGCAGCAACTTCATCACATCAAATAGAAGGGGGGAATACGAACAACTGGTCTAAGTGGGAGAAGGAAACGGCAGGGGAGAGAGCTAAGAATATTCCTAATTGGTATGCATTTCCAGAACATCTTTTAACAGAAGCCAAAGACCCGTTAAGGAGAATTTCAGGTATGGCATCTGACAGCTTACATAGGTGGAAAGATGATATTAAGGCTATGAAGGAGATGGGCTTGAATAGTTACAGATTCTCAATTGAGTGGTCCAGGATATTTACACAAAAGGGTCTCGTAAATGAAGAAGGTTTGGCATATTACAGAAACTTAATAAAGGAACTCAAGGAAAATGGTATAGAACCTATGGTTACCTGTTGGCATTGGACTATACCAATATGGGCTGATGAAGAAGAGGGTGGTTTCTTGAGCAAGAAAATAGATATCCATTTCAGAGAGTATATTCGGGTTGTAGCTGAGAACTTTGCTAAAGAGGTTAAATACTGGATGGTATTAAATGAACCGGATTCCATTGCTTCCAAGTCTTTTCTTTTAGGGGATTGGCCTCCGTGTAAGAAGAATATTTTCTCTGCTGCATATTTCTACTACTTTAGAATGGTAGAGTGGCACAAGATAGGGTATGAGGAGATTAAGAGAGTTAATCCACAAGCTCAGGTTGGTGTTGCGAAGCCTAATGTATATATTGAGCCATATAATAATCATATTTGGAATGTTGGTATAGCTAAGCTAGGACATTTTCTTTTTGGTGAATTGTATTTAAAGCGTATTTTGAAATATCTTGACTATATTGGTCTTAACTATTACTTCCATATGAAGGTGGGTATTAGAGGTGAAAGAAATGATAATGATAGGGTGTCTGATTTTGGTTGGTGGATGAGGCCGGATTCCATTTTTAATGTGTTAGTACATTTGAAACAGTTTAATCTTCCAATATATATAACCGAGGATGGTTTAGCTGATTCTAAGGATCAGTATAGGAAGTGGTGGCTAGATGAGACGTTTGAGGCTATGAGGAAGGCTCTGAGGGCTGGTGTAGATCTAAGAGGATATATGCATTGGTCTTTGGTAGATAACTTTGAATGGGCTGAGGGTTTTTGGCCTAAGTTTGGGCTAGTGGAGATAGATCCTGAGACATTTGATAGGAAGATACGTAAGAGTGGTTATCATTACAGAGATCTGATTAATCAGGAGAGGTAAATAATCCCTAGAAATGGTATAATGTATATAGGAATAGAGATATTCCTAGCTCTTTTTCAATATATGGGGACGTAAGGCTTTCGACAGGAGTCTGCGTTTAGTTGTCACAAACCGAGGGTTGTCTCGTTAATCAACGCACAATGATAAGTGTAAAAAACAAAATCGTCGCTTTTGCAGAGAATATTAAAGCAAGTTTGGCTATGCCAAATTTCAACTTTAACTTTGCTGCTTAAAGTCTAGCCAATTAAGTTTGACTAGTGTCTTTATCCTTATTCTTAGTTAGGGGTAAAAGATAGTCGTTACTAGGATATATTATTACTACTTTGTCAGTAGAGTAGTATGTATGAATATAATTACTGAGTAGATATATCTTTTTGCTAATCTTTTTAGATATGTCTAGCTATACAGGATTAGATATGTTTGTACATGATGCTAAGCAAAACTTTTGGACGTGGATTCAATTTCCACCGTCTCCACCATAATTGACCTTTTTATCCTTACAAAAGGAAAAGTTATTTGATATCCTTGTATGCATGGAAGAGAGGATATACTGGATAGAATATTTGAGAGCAATAGCCACCATTTTGGTCCTACTTTTACACACGTCAGCATCTTATCTTTATGAAATAAATAGTATTTCTAATTCTTCGTGGATGATTGGGAATATCATTGATTCTTTTACTAGGGTTTCCGTGCCCCTCTTTTTTATGATATCTGGTTATTTATTCTTTAATAAAAAGGTACCTAAAAACAAGAATTACCTTAGGATTATTGCTTCAATACTCTTTTATAGTCTAATAGCAATTCTTTATCTTAAATTTTACTTAGATATCCCCGTTCTAAGCAAGATTAAGAATATCCTTTTCCAGCCTGTTTTTTACCACCTTTGGTTTTTATACATGATCCCTTTGATATATCTTGTAAGTGAGATCATCACAGTCCGGAAAACAAAAAATCTTAGGCTATTGATGATAGGTGTTGTACTTTTTATTCTTGTTAATCCAGGAGTAAATGATTTTACCTCTATGTATGGCTTAACTTTCTCTAGTTTATATTGGTTTGACGGCACAATTATCTATTATTTCCTCTATGCTTGGTTCGGAGCACTTATAGGAAACCTTCCAGAGTTTAAGAAAAGGAATAACTTAATATCAGTTCTTCTCCTCCTTGTATATTTTATTTCTTCTATAATTATTGCTAAATTTACACAGACCCTTTCCACTAATGCAGGTGAATATATTGGAACCTTCTATAAATATACAGGAGTAATGGTAGCTTTCGGTGCGGTTTCCCTGTTTTTATTAGTAAAAATTAACTTTCAAAAATTAAAACCATTGAAAGGTATTCTTCTTTGGATATCAAAACTTTCGCTACCAATATATGGGATACATGCCATCGTTCTAGATTTTATAAAAAGGGAGGGATATCGGAATTATGAAAGACCATTGGTTGATATATCTTTAACATTTATTTTTGTGCTTGTGTTAAGTCTTTTAGTAGGTATGGGCATTAAGGCGATAGATAAAAAACACCTTGTATCTTAGTTTTGACAATATGGCCCTCTTAACACACAATAAGTGAAAATCTCACAGGGGTAGAGTATCGTATTTATATAAGGATATTCACGTATCTTTTATTAAATTACATTCAATGTATATATGAACAAAATTTTTAACGAAGGATTTAAAAAGAATATAATTCCATTATCTATGGCCATATTGGCTATAATAGGAATTACTTTTGCAGTTTTGTATGTTGTTGAAAGTAAGAGGAATTTGTCTATTTGCGATGGAGAATCTGGATCTACAAATGCTTCTGAAAATTATATCCCAAATGATAACAGCACAGACAGTGTAGAGTGTTCAAGGGAATGATTACTACGGATGAAGGATGCGAATATAATTTAAGGGTAGATATCATCAAGGCGATAGGGTCTGATATCGAAAATTTCTATGTTAGCGAGATTGTATATCTTGGAGATGGCATTATTGCCTATAGAAGAGGCTTGGCAATATATAGACAAAATATTATCACAGGAGAAACGAGGGTAATTATAAGTAGTGAATCTATTATGGAGGATATCGGTGATGAGAAAGTACTTGTCTTCGTAGAAGGACCATATCTAGCAGATGGAAGGGCTAATGGAGTTGCGAGGTATGGGGAGTTTGTGTTTTACACGGACTTTGTCTGAGGTTGTGAACCTGATACGGAGGAAAGCGGATATTGTGACGAGATGTTTGCGATCACAAAGAAGCTTAGTGATATGAATAAGCTGGGAATGTTCATGTACGATGAGTCGGATGCTAAGATTGTTGCTTTGCGCATTTGGAATTCAGAAGAGTAGGTTTGCACTCTTCCCAAAAAGGAAGCGCTTTGTGCGTATGCAAAGATATCTTTTTAGTATAACGATCCCAACTATTCTGTAATTGTAAGACTCTTTAATATGTCATCAACCTTTAATAACTCCTCTCCCGTTATAGCTGTATTAAAACCATAGAAATATGCCTCATATGGATTATTAGTCTCATCGGTATATGATAACCCCTCAAAAGTAACAACCACATTAAAACAAGGAGCCTCAAAATAGTTGTTTCCCTCTTCATCATCCAAATAGATCTTAGTAGCTATTCTTCTAACAGTTCTACCAAGAACCTCATACTCAGCATATGGCATACTACTAAAATCATTAATATTCATAGGATCACCCATCTCATCCGCAGAAGCCTGAGCCTCTGCTCTGTATGCAGGATTGTCATCAGCAAACGCATAGTACTCACTACAACCCTCAAAACCAATACCATTAACACCCGCAAGATAGAACATTGAAGTATTACTTGCATTAAAAATCTTAATACCAGTTAAACCGCTGTAATTAGGACCCTCTGAAAGATATTCAGAACCTAGACCATCATAAGATATTCAGAACCTAGACCATCATAGTATTCCTGCATAGTCCAATCCTCAGGTAGGGTAGCCGTAACAGTATCTCCAGTGAATGTAGTAGTAGCTACAACATCATCAGTTTCAGTAGCATCTGTATTGTCTGTATTTCCATTCTCTTCAGTATCCTGAGCAGAGTCAGTCTTACTTAAGAAAGGAATCTGTATATATTCCTTCTCATAGGCAATATATACAAGTAAACCAACCACTATTAATGCCAAACATATACACAAAGCAACTAAACCACCATTAGATTTTGATTTAGGTTTAGTAGCAGGTGGTGGAGTAGGGGTTGGGATTGGAGTTGGCGTTTCCATAGGGACATTTGGGACAGTATCCATAATATATATAAATGTATAATTTAGTTATTTGTACATGCCATAGCGGTACAGACAACCTGTCCGTCGCTGCATGCACAGTAATTACAACCATCAGAGGATTTGAAAGAATCACCATTGGCATATGACCAACCAGAATAATCACATCGTGCTTTTTGTTGAGAAATTGTATTGAAATATACGACGTAGCTAATTAGGCCAATGATAATAGTACCAAGGGTTATGCATAATCCAATCAGAAAATCGTGTCGCTTGTTCTCTTCCATACTCCAGTATATATTATTTCCCTACAAAACGAGAGTACATTTCAAAGTACAAACCCTTGAGTGCTAAAAGCTCTTTGTGAGAACCTTTCTCAAGAATAGTATTGTCCTTAATCAATATGATTTGATCTGCATTAAATATCGTACTTAACCTATGCGCAATGATGAATGTAGTTTTCCCTTCACATGCTTTTTCAATTGCATTTTGTAACATCTTTTCAGATTTAGTATCAATCCTAGCAGTAGCTTCATCAAGTATTAATATCTTAGGATTTCTCAGTAATATTCTGGCCAAAGCAATAATCTGCCTTTGACCAGCACTAATCTCGCTACTCTCTGTACTAATCTTTGTTTCCAAACCCTCAGTTAAAGAAGTAATGAATGATTCTGTTCCCAAATCTTTAAACACCTGCAAAGCTTGTTCTGTCGTAACCCCGGGGTTATTATATTTCAAGTTATTTAGGATTGTATCCTCAAACAAGAAGGTATCCTGTATGAGGTAGCCAATGTTCTTTCTTAATGCCTCTAGATCCCATTCCTTAATATCTTTTCCATCAACATATATATTCCCGTTATCTGTATCATACAAACGAGCAATGAGGTTAACAAAGGTAGTTTTACCTGCACCAGTAGGACCAACAATAGCGATGGTTTGTCCTGCATCGACTTTGAAGTTAACATCTGAAAGAACTTTTTCATTTTCAACATATGCAAAATCTACATCTTTGAATTCTACGCTTCCAGTTACTACTTTAGGAGTGTAAGGAAGAGTAGGAGTGGATATGTCACTTTCAAGCTCCATGACATCACTCAGTCTCTCCGCAGATGCCATTCCTGTCTTTATGATCCTCCATATCTCTGCAATGTCTACAATCTTTTGTAGGAGGTCCTGCATGTAAGAGAGTATTAATATGACAGTACCAATGGTTATGATTTGTTTAGCATACAGATTTAAGGAGGTTAATAGCAGAATACATACCGCAACTACACTTAAGAATGTAAGTATGGATTTGGAAAGAGCAGAGATGAGGGAAACTTTCTTCATTGTTGTGTAGTAGGATGCCGTTCTCTTTTGGAAGTTGTTAGTCCAGCTTTTTTGTTGGTTTGTGGATTGTATTGCTACAAATCCATCTAAGGATTCTTGTACATTAGCACTAATATTTCCTTCTTTTTTTAGTGATTCTGTAATTGGTTTTTCTATGATTCGTCCTTGGATAGCTATGTAGACTATCATTACAAATGCTCCACCCAGAGCTATGAATCCAATGAGATTACTTTGTAGGAATATGGATATGAGTATAATGGTTAAGGAGAATACGACATCTAAGAGTCTGATTATTCCTTCTGAAAAAAACGCACTTAGAGTATCAACATTTCCTGTTAATCTTTGGATTATATCCCCCGATTGGTTATCCGAGAAGAATCGACTAGGAAGAGTTTGGATTTTGTTAAAAAGTTCTTTTCGGATATTGAAGAGAATATTTTGGCCAAGTTTGCCCGTGAAGAAGAGTCTGATGTAACTTAGGATGAGATAGATGACTCCAAGCCCAATAAATATGAGGGTCGTTTGGGTTAATCCTGCGAGATCCTTGTTGGTTATATTTACATCTATCGCCTGTTTAAGTAGGCGAGGTAGTATCGCATTTCCAAGAATGGTAGCAACCAGTAAGCATATTGATATTAATATGAATGGAAAGATATATGGTTTAACATGTCTTAAGACAAGCTTAAGCCCTTTCTTGTAATCCACATTTTCATCTAATTGTAGGTTGTACTTTTGATTTTTACTCATCGTAGTTACTTTGTGACAATTCAATTTCTCGATACAGAGAGGATGTTTTTAGAAGTTCATCATGTGTACCAGATTCAGAAATTTTTCCTTCGTCGAATATATATATTTGGTCACAATCTTTCAGAGAAGAGATTTTCTGACTTACAAGTATCATGGAGATATTTGGATAGTTCTTTTTAATATTTTCAAATACTCTTCCTTCAGTATTTGCATCTAATCTACTAGTTATATCATCCAATATGAGTAGAGAAGGATGGGCGACTAATGCTCTAGCGATCATGATTCTTTGTTTCTGCCCTCCAGAGAGGTTCGATCCTTTTTCTCCTGCCATAGTTTTGTATCCTTTTTCTAATTTTTTTGTAAACTCATCTACGTCTGCAATTCGAGCTGCTTTGAGGACATCTTTTTCTTTAAGATCTCTTCCAAAACGGATATTCTCATATATTGTTTCGTTAATGAGGAAATTCTCTTGGAAGCAGAAACCAATTTCTTTTCTTAGATCGTGTGATTTATATTCTTTGATGTCTTTACCGTTGATTAATATTTCTCCATCTGTGGGTTCTACAGCTCTTAAAAAATGTTTTAAAAAGAGTGTCTTTCCTGAACCGGTTAATCCCATGATTCCAATCTTTTGATTCTTTTCTAAGTCAAAATTGATATTACTTAATATATCGATATCTTCATCTTTGAATGAAAGCTTTCTAATATGGATATCGTTTATTCTTTCTAATGGTTCTTTCCCATCCTTGAAATCTATTTCTCTATCTAATACATCACTTATTCTTTGCAATGATGCCATTGCTTGTCCAAGCATTGTAGACATGAAGCTAAGGGATATGAGGGGCATGATGAATATTAGGACGTAGAGATTGAAGGCTGAAATATCTCCGATTGGTAGTCTTCCTGCGATTGATTCTTGTCCTCCTATCTGGATGATGAGCAGAGAACAGATGAAAAAGAGGGCACTGATGGCAGGTATCACTAATGCGAATATTTTGGTTACATCTATACCGAGATTTTTAGAAAGTGTGTTTTGGGTTGTAAATTTTTTGATTTCTGTTTTTTCTGCCACAAATACTCTTACTAACATTGATGCTTTTATATTTTCATTTATAACCTTGTTTAGACTGTCTCTTACTTTTTGTACTTCTGCAAAAATCTTAAATCTATTCTTTATGACTAAGAAAAGTATTATGACGAATGCTGGAACTGCTATTACTACATATGTTGCTAGTTTGGTATTTAACGAGAACATCATAAATATGCTTCCAATGAGGAGCACGATCCCTGTTATGGCAAATGCTATGGCTTGTATGAAGGAGGATTTCACATAGTTAACATCACTGAGTGTGACGGTAAGGATTTTTGAAGGTTTTTCTTTTACAAGGTAGTTGTAATCTTGTTTTAAGACTTTTTCCATGAGTCT
>Ga0076315_125_pt1 | contig 10317 bp, 8 predicted proteins | sample RifGroC1_FD_67797 | JGI IMG/M metagenome (GOLD analysis project Ga0076315, IMG submission 67797) | candidate division WS6 bacterium GW2011_GWC1_36_11 | reverse complement strand
GATCTTTGCATTAGCGGAAAACTATCCTGAATTAAAAGCAAACACAAACTTCCTGGAGCTTCAAACAAGTCTTAAGGATTTAGAAGATAATATCCAGAAATCTAGAAGATTTTACAATGGTACCGTTAGAGACTTTAATACAACAATCGTTGTATTCCCAAACAATATTTTAGCTAATATGTTGGGTTTCAAGGCAGTGCCTTTCTTTGAGGCTTCAGAAGAAGAGCAAAAGAATGTTGAGATAAAATTCTAAGGACTAAATATGAAGAAACTATTCTGGGCACTTTCATTAGTACTGGGAGTAATTTTAATATTACCTTCTAGTATCTTTGCTCAGAGCTCTTCTGATTATATCAATACTTTTAACAGTGATGTTACTCTTAATCAAGATGCGTCGATATCTATAAAGGAGACTATTGATTATCACTTTACTACATACAAGCATGGAATATATAGGGAGATACCTGTTAACTACAGAGTTGGAGGATCATTCACAAGGCCTACACTATTAAAGTTAAATGATCTGTACTATTTTACAAAGGGTTATCCAAGCGATACGTACTCCTCAAACGAGAGAAGCAGTAGTAATGGTTATACTATATTTAAGATTGGAGATGCAGATACAACAATAATCGGAGATTATACTTATGTCTTAGACTACAAACTCAAATATGCCATTAATTACTTTGATGATCATGATGAACTATACCTAAATATCACAGGTACTGGTTGGGAGGTCCCAATTAATAATGTAATCGCAAATATAACAATTCCAGGAGATATCACAAAGAAGCTTTGCTATACAGGAGCAACTGATTCAACAGCCTCAGATTGTACCTTTAAGGATTTAGGAAATAACGAAGTGTCAGTTACTGCGAAATCTTTAGCTACATATGAAGGACTAACTGTTGTAATAGCAATGGCGAAAGGTACTATCGCTGATACTACAAATCAACAGAGAATTCAGGCTGTTATTACTAATCTTGGGATATTCCTTCCTATACTCGCAATAATAGCTATAATAATCATCTCACCAAGGGTAAATAAAAATAAAAAGATAACCATTATCCCTAATTATGATGTCCCAAAGGGGATGAACCCTCTAAGAAGTGGCTTTGTATACAAAAAAAGTTTATTAAATAGCACAATTACTTCTCAAATTATTAATCTCGCAATAAATAAGTACCTTATCATTAAACAAGTCTCGAACAAGAACTATGATCTAGTTAAAACTGAAAAAGAGGCTCCTACAGATCCGGAGGAAAAGATTCTTTATGATGGTCTATTCAAAGGTGGGGATACTGTTAGTTTGAAAAGTCTCAGTACTTCTTTCTATACAACGGTTGCATCATTAAAATCTTCAACAGAAAGGCGAATGTATGAAGAAGAATACTTCTCTAAAACTCAAAAAAACATCTCAAATAGATTCCTTGCGGGAGGATTTATAGGGATATTTCTATGTGTAGTATCTGCAACTTACTGGTCTATGAACGCAGCTATGAGTTGGTTCTGGGGAATACTAATCTCTGCTGTTATTATTGTGATATTCGCGTCACAAATAGACAAAAAGAGCCCAAAAGGTAATGAACTTTTCTACGAGTTAGAAGGCTTGAAGATGTATATTAATACTGCAGAGAAAAAGCGAATTGAATTCCATAATGATCCTAAGAAATATCTTGGTTTGTTTGAAAAGTTATTACCATATGCAATGATATTTGGTTTAGAAAAGAAGTGGGCAAAGGAGTTTGAAGATTTGTACACAGAAGAACCGTATTGGTACCAGGGGAATACGAATATGTTTAATGCATATTTAATGATGAATGCACTTAACCATATGAATCAACAAGTTGTAGCACATGCTACTCCAAGTAATAGTGCAAATGGATTTGCATCCTCACATGGTGGATCTGGTGGAAGTGGCTTCAGTGGAGGAAGCAGTGGCGGTGGTTTTGGTGGTGGTGGTGGCGGTAGTTGGTAGGATTACCATTTCACAGTGTATCCCTTTAATGTAGTCCTGATATATGAATACATGTAATATAGAAGGTACATAGGTTTGTTAATCGCAAAATCTCTACTATGCATATATACCATCTTCTTACCTCCCAAACTTTCCTTAAATGAATTAACTCCTCTCCATGGATGCTTATTCCCCATATTGTTTGGTGGTGTCATACCTCCAAAGAGATCTAAGACTTGAAGCCCTAATTGCTTAGCAAGCTTAGTCGATTCCCAGAATAATAAATATGTAACCCTAATATTCTTCTCTCTAAACTCTGTATCACTTCCAGCCTGGTATATATGCATATATTTCCCAAACACCGTACATTGCCAAATACTAATTGGTCTATCTTGGAAATATCCTACAATCATGTAGCACATATTATTATCTACCTGAATCTGTAATTCTTTAAGAAGTAACTCAGCAGGTCTATCTACATAACCCTTATTCTTCTTAGTTTGCTCATGGAAAATCTTGAATGTTTCAAATTGCGAGTTATCATTAAACACCTTTACGGAAATATCTGGATTCTTAGATAACTTGTTAATATTATTCCTCGTAGAGTCTGTCATATCATGTCTTAACTCTTCCTCTGTTTTACTGAGATCAAAGTATTGGGATACAAGTGCATCGATATTTTGAATAGGGGCTTCAACTGCGAAATTTTCAGCATAAACCTCACTAAGCGCAGAATCCTCCTCAATTAAAGGGGATGTACGTATCATGAAGCATCCATTCGCGCGTCCTAGCTCCTTACAGAAGGTCAATATTTCGCTCCAACCCGCCTTATTTGAATTCCTTAGCAAAGGAGTATGTTTACACTCCAGAAACTTTCCAAATATCTTCGAATGACCAATATTTCCTGCAACTATCCCTTGAAATTCATTTTCTTTGAAAATCATATACCTAAAAGTTTTGCCCCCTACTTCACTCAAATATTTGTATCTTGCACTACTGTTAAGAAATGAATAGACCGGAAGAGTTAATACTAAATCATTCCATTCTTGTTCGTTGGCTACTTCTCTAAATTCTAAATTGGGCATTTTACTAGTTACTTAATTTAAAAGGCTTGCCATTTTCATTCACAATCCTAACAATCTCAACAGCTTCTTCATCCTCAAGATCAATATTTGTAGAAAGATTTAATATTGACTTAACTAATACTTCTGCTTTAGGACAACTTCCACTTACATACCCTACTTTATCTAAATTCCCATGAATTGGAAATACAACAGAATTGTACCATCTGCCACAAATATATTTATGCACTTTAAGTTGCTGCATCAAAACCCCGGGGTTAGAAAGTAACACTGGATACCTAAGTAAATATTTTGACGTTGTCTTATTTCTTAATTCTGGATTCAACTTATCATCATATATATTTGTTATTTCTTCCCTACGTTTGTTAATTGCATCGCATTTTTCTAATTGATTTAACAGCAACGCACTTTGAACTTCACTGATTCTATTCATATTTAAAATCGTATCTACAGAACTTGTCGCTTGTTGTTTTATCAATCTTAACCATCTAAATATCATTACAAGTATTTTGCCTAGCGTAACTCGTGATTGAAAAGGAAGAATTGGAGTAAAGTAGTATTTCTTAATTAAACTCCAAAGCTGAATATACTTTGCATTGTACAGTGCTTGCTTCTTACTCTGGGTTTCAATATTCAGATACAAATCCATAACTGTTTTTTCAAATTGAGGGTTATTAATAACGACCAAACCTCCCTGAACAGCACTAATGCCCTTGTCTTGAGCAAAACTAAAGAAGGATACGTCACTATACCTATTGATCTCTGTCTTGCTGTAATCAGTATAGAAAAGGTGCGCACAATCCTCAATTACATATATATTATGCTTCATTGCCATCTCTGAGATCCTCTTCATATCTGCAATATTCCCAAATGTATGTTGCACAACAATAGCCTTTGTTTTAGGTGTGATTTTCTTTTCTAAATCCACAATGTCAATATTGAAATCATTTTGGTTAATATCTACATATACAGGTTTAGCATCCAACCATAGGATTGGAGTAACAACTGCAACGCAGGTCATAGCTTGCACTATAACTTCATCGTTGGAATTAATCCCTAGTGTTTTCAATGCAAAATACAAAGCTTCTCTCCCACGATTAAAAAGATATACCTCTTTGCTCTTAAATATACCCTCTAATGATTTCTGTAATGTAGCCGTACTGTTTGAGATGTTTTCCTGACCCTTTAATATCCTTTTTGCCAATTCCAAATCATCTGCTTGAACTGTAGGTATTGAACCAATTAATGTTGGCATTAAATTCGATTGATTAAAAATAAACAAGGTTGTTTAGGCAACTGAATATCATTCTTTCTCCAATCAGCAATACTCATTGTTTTAATATATCCGTCCTCACCTCCAACATTCAAAGCAATACAAAGGTAAGTATTTGGATCACAGACTGAGACAGTGTGCTCATACAACTTTTGATTTCTGTATGGTGTATCCATATATATTTGAGTTTGACCTAACTTCAAAGCTAAACTTTCAAACAGTCTAATCCTCTTTCTCAACTCTTCAACATCTTTTGGAATATATCCATTGAAAGCAAAGCTTTGGCCATTCAAACCGGACCCCATTAAGGCAAGTATAATTGAGGAAGGTCCTACAAATGGTACAACTAAGATATCAGCGTTCTGAGCTTCGATAACGAGTCTAAATCCTGGATCTGCAATACTTGGAGAACCCGCATCAGACATAAGGCCAACATCTTCACCAGCATACAAAGGTTTAAGAAGTTCTCTTAACCCATTATCTCTTGTATGCTCACTTAGCTCCATCATAGCGATCTCACGCATTGGAGTTTCCATCTCTAAAGTACCAAGATTTCTTCGAGCATTCTTCGGCGTTTCGACAACAAAGTTCTTTAACTTAACAATCTTCTCAATATCTTCCTTTAGAAGAATATCCTTAAGCTCTCGGTTATCAATTGGTGTAGGTATCAAGTAAAGTGTTCCTGTTTTCATTAATATGTCCTTTCAAAGTTTTTATCAATTAAATCTAATGTCAATTTCCATATTGCAGGTCTCCCATGGGGACAACTGTATGGATTCTGGCATTTAACTAACTCATTAAATATACTAATCATTTCGCTTCGATCTAGCTTTTTCCCTGACCTCACACTAGTATGACAAGCTATGGTGGCTAAAATGTCGTGCTTAAGCTTTTCAAAATTCTGTTTAAGTATAGCTGGATTATCTGCTAATTCAAACATCTCTTTAAACATCTTTTCAATATCAAATGTAAACTCAACCGGAGTTGTATTAAGGTCAATTCCACTAACTGTAATTTCATACTTAAACCCAATCTCATCAAAGAATTGTTTGTGCTCTTCTAGGAATAATTTCTCCTCTTGGGAGAAGCTTAATTGCTGTGGAACTAAAAGTGTTTGAATATTCTGTTTGTCTTTTTCATTCCTAGATATCCTTTCAAAATTGATTCTTTCTGCCGCTGCATGCTGATCAATAATCCAGAGACGTTCGTCAGAGAACTCAATCACAATATATTTATCAAATATCTGGAATATGTTTGTAAAAATTCCACTTTCTTTCACCATTTCATTGTTCGAGAACTCAAAAGATCCTGTGGTTTGCTCCATGGCTTGCTTTGAAAATAGTAGACTATCTCTAACTGAAGATGCTTTATTGTTAAAAGAAATATCACCACTGCCACTATCCGAATATGATCTATTCCCACCAGAGACATTTCCCTTACTTGCGAATCTCTCTCTCATTGCTGCGAAACTATTTTGACTGTTACTTGATACACCCAACGATTGATTTTCCTTAACATCCCCATCAGAAGATTTAGGATTGTAGGATAGTGCTTTTTCAAGAGTATGAAGAACCGCTTCCTGAACTGCAGAGTAGATTCTAAACGCATTTTCAAATCTAACTTCCTCTTTCCTTGGGTGTACATTTACATCAACTAAATCAGGACGAATTGTAAGATTCAAAACAAAAGGAATCTTCTCCCCAAATGGAAGATATCTAGCATATCCTTCATATACAGCTCTAACAATCCCACGCTCAGTAATTGGACGCCCGTTTATAAATACATACTGTTTCATTACCCTAGGCCCATGTAAAGAAGGGTGAGCAACATAACCATTCATAGAGATACCTGAACCATTATAAAAAATTGCTAACCCTGTATTGTCGGGGAATATATCCTTGACTCTTTCTAACTGTACAGTACCTTGTTTTGCATCTTTAACCTCTGGTAAATCCAAGGCTTTCTTCCCATCCTTCTCTAACAGAAAATGAATATTTGGGTATACCAGGAAATATTTGGCTAACAATTCATATATCTTTCTGTACTCAGTCTGTTCAGATTTAAGATATTTTCTTCTTGCAGGAATATTGTAAAAGAGATCCTCAACTTTTACTGAAGTGCCTTTTTCTCTTGGACTTTTTTTAATCTCAGACTTCCCGTTCTCACTAAACCCAATCTCATACCCTACCTGATCCTCTTCAAACTTTGAAACCACGGTTACTTTCGCAATAGAGGTAATGGTAGAAAGGGCTTCTCCTCTAAACCCCATACTCATTAGAGTGTTCAAATCCTCAATGCTTCTTAATTTCGAAGTCGTATGTGCATCAAAAATATCGTCTAAATTCTCTTTTGGAATACCAATACCATCGTCACTAATCTCAATCATCTTCATACCGCCGCCATTAATTCGTAATGTGATCTTTCCAGCCTGAGCATCAATTGCGTTGTCTAGTAGCTCTTTTACAACCGAAGCAGGACGCTCAATAACCTCACCTGCCGCTATCTGATTCACCACCTCTGCTGTTAATCTGTTTAATTTTGGTCTTTCCATATATATGTATTTTAACACAATCCGATATCTGCTAAAATCATCAAATGGATTCATTCAGATTACAAGCTCCCTACGAGATTTCCCCTGATCAACAGCAGGCAACAAATGAGCTGTTGCAAAATATTGAGAATGGAAAACAAAGACAGACATTGCTTGGTGTAACTGGATCTGGAAAAACTTTTGTAATGGCAAATGTTATACAGAAATTAGATAGACCAACCTTAATACTTTCACACAACAAAACATTAGCAGCTCAATTGTACGAAGAGTTTAAAGAATACTTTCCAGAAAACTCAGTTAAATACTTTGTTTCCTACTATGACTACTACCAACCAGAGGCATATATACCTTCAAAAGATCTTTACATTGAAAAAGAGTCCCAAGTAAATAAGGCAATTGAAAATCTTAGATTTGGAGCAATGAATTCTGCACTCACTAGAAAAGATACCATTGTTGTTGCATCAGTATCGTGTATTTACAATATTGGGGATCCAGAAAACTATGAAAATAAATCTTTAGAATTAAGAAAAGGACATGAGTTTAATCTCACAGATTTAGCAAGAGAGCTAGTTGCAATGAGATATGTAAGGGATACATATGATTTTGATACTGGAGTAATTCAAGGTAGACCCAATATCTAAGCACAAAATACAGGAGATGAAAGAAATCTTAATATTCCCTGCAACCTCATTGGTCTACTCAGACGATGTAATCAAATCTGCAATTGGTAATATCCAGAGAGATTTGATGCAACGTGTAGCTTTCTTAAAGAACATCGGTAAAGATGTAGAAGCTTACAGATTAGAACAAAAAACCAACTATGATATCGAGATGCTCCAAGAGGTTGGATATTGTAAGAGTATGGAGAACTATTCTATCTATTTTGATGGAAGAAAAACTGGTGAACCTCCTTACACGTTGTTAGATTACTTCCCCGATGACTACCTCATGTTCATTGATGAATCTCACATTACAATCCCTCAAGTAGGAGGTATGTACAATGGAGATAGAGCAAGAAAAGATAACCTAATTGAATATGGGTTTAGATTACCAAGCGCAAGGGATAACAGACCACTCAATTTCAATGAGTTTGTCAAAAAACAAGGCAATACTGTATATATCTCTGCAACTCCCTCTGAATATGAATTACAAAGACCAACAGGATTGGTAGATCCAGAAATTGAAATTAGAAAAACAGAAGGACAAATAGATGATGTAATAACCGAGATAAACAAAAATGTCGCAAATGGACAAAGAGTTTTGGTTACGACATTAACAAAACGTATGGCAGAAGACCTTACTGATTACCTCAAAGATTCAGGTATTAAAGTTCAATACTTACATTCTGATATTGATACTGTCGAGAGAGTTGAAATTCTTAGAGAACTAAGATTGGGTAAATATGATGTTATCGTAGGCATTAATCTACTTCGAGAAGGAATAGATTTACCAGAGGTATCATTAGTGATAATCTTGGATGCAGATAAAGAAGGGTTCCTTAGATCTAAGACAAGTCTAGTACAGACCATTGGAAGAGCTGCAAGGCATGTACAAGGCCGAGTTATAATGTACGCGGATAATATGACAGATAGTATGAAATATGCTATTTCAGAGACCAACAGGAGAAGAAAATACCAGAAGAAATACAACGAAGAGCATGGAATAACTCCTACTTCAATTGTTAAAGAAATTAGAGGATCATTAGTAGAAAAAGAAGAAGAGATAAATGTTGATGATGAATATGTAGAGAAATTAGATCAAAAACAAAAGCGTTTGTTAATAAAGAAATTAGAAGCTAAGATGTTACTAGCTGCAGATGGCATGCAATTTGAAAAAGCAGCTGAATATAGAGATCAAATAAAAGAAATACAATCTAATTTATAAAATTGAATCAATGTTCCACCTATTTAGAAAGAAAATCGGATTAGCTCTTGGTGCAGGATCTGCCAAAGGATTAGCTCACATAGGGGTAATAAAGGAATTGGAAAAAAACAATATTGCCATAGACTATATTGCCGGCACTAGTATTGGTTCGGTAATCGGAGGTCTCTATGCACTTACAAAAGATATAAAAGCAATAGAAGAATTGGCATATTCGAAAGGATATAAAGATATGTTTGATGCATTCTTCGACCCTTCATTAAAATCAAGTATTTTTAAAGGAGATAAGGTAATGGATTTCCTTGACGACTATGTAGATGAAAATACCCTTATCCAGGATACAAAGATTCCATTTGCAGCTGTAGCTACAAATATTAAGAATGCGCAACCAGTAGTCTTGAAGGAGGGAAGCCTAAGAACAGCAATCCGAGCAAGTATATCGATTCCCTTGCTTCTCAAGCCTGTAAAGTACAATGATATGATACTCATCGACGGAGGAAACACAAATCCTGTCCCAGTTGATGTAGTAAGAGAAATGGGTGCTCAAAAAGTAATTGCTGTCAATTTGTATTCTAGTAAATTTCCAAGGGATTTTGATCTTGAAAAGCTTTCTTTCATGGATATCATAAATGTTATGATTGATACATCTTTGTATAATTCTTCAATGGAAAAAACAAAAAGTGCAGAGGTACAATTACATCTTCCCGTAGATCCTAATCTCCCCTTAACAGCTATCGCAGAAGATCCATCCGAATTGATCAGTATTGGAGAAGAAGCTACTAGAGCAGCTATGGATAAATTAAAACGACTTTAATATGTGGGCATATATTTTTAGCATCGCGATATTAGCAGCTAGCATCTATGCCTTAGTACAAGGCGCCGAATTATTCATAAACCAATCTTCAGCACTTGCTAGAAAATATCACATTCCTGAATTTTTGATTGGTATAACAATTGTTGCGTTCGGTACCTCCCTACCAGAGTTTATAATTAGTTTTATAGCTGCATCTCAGGGTAATGTTGCAGTTTCTACAAGTAATATAATTGGAAGTTGTATTGCTAACATTGGGTTTATACTTGCTGTAACTGCACTCTTTGGGGCCATAAAGATTAATAAGGCCAATTTAAAGTTTGATATTCCCCTGTCTGTATTTAGTGTTATTATATTTCTCGTTATCCTTTATTTCACTAACGGGCAGATCAATTGGATTGCGGGAATAGTCTTGCTGGTCATATTTGCTGCATATTTTGTTCTTGTCTATTTTAGAGAGAAGAACAAGAGTATGGAAAGTACCCCAACCCATGCAAAAATCCATCCTTTTCTAATTATATTAAGTATTGGGCTTATTGCAGCTGGGGGTAAATTTGCAGTTGATTCAGCTATTGATTTAGCAGGGTTATTACATATTTCAAATGGTTTTGCTGGGTTTACTATATTGGCTATCGGTTCTTCTCTACCTGAGTTAATTGTTTCAGTTGTCGCACTTAAGAATGGTAAAAATGCTTTGAGTTTGGGTAATATTATTGGTTCTAACTTTTTTAACTTGTTCTTTATTATTGGTATTTCATCCTT
>Ga0076315_119_pt1 | contig 13118 bp, 16 predicted proteins | sample RifGroC1_FD_67797 | JGI IMG/M metagenome (GOLD analysis project Ga0076315, IMG submission 67797) | candidate division WS6 bacterium GW2011_GWC1_36_11 | reverse complement strand
TAACCATATTGCCTGGCAGAGTACCATATCTTGAGGTAGTTTTAGCAACACTCGCTATTTCTCTTTCCGAAACATTTTTTCCATAGTAACCATAAACCATTTTTGAACAAACAGGTCCGCAATGACCCTCTGTTTGGGCAAGAATTTCAACATTCAGCATACACCAAATTAAATTAAATGTTTATAGACTTATATGTTAGAAAACTATATAATTAGTAGAATGATTCAGAAATAATGAATAATATTGAGGTAGAAATCAGAAGTTTTATCTCCAAAGAAAAATATTTTGAATTAATTGACTACTTTACTAAAAATTCAAAATTAGTAAAAATAGAAAAAGACGAAACAGAATACTATGCAGATCAAGGGGCAGTAAGGCTCTGACAAAATGAAACAGAAGCAAAAATAATTCTAAAAAGCGGAGATATTCATGATGACCAAAGAGAAGAACAAGAAATAAAAATAAAGAGAGAAGAATTCCCGCATCTCCAAAAAATGTTTAGCAGATTAGGAATAGAAAAACAAATCAAATGGAAGAGAACAAGGCATACATTCAGTTCAGATGGAATAACAATACAATTAGGGGATAATGTAGGTTACGGCTACATAATAGAATTAGAAATAATGTCGTCAGTCGAATCAAAAGATGAAAGCATAGAAGTTCTAAAGAAAAAGTTATCCAACCTTAAAATACCATTAACTTCAAAAGAAGAGTTTAAAGCAAGTTATGAAAATTATAAGAATAACTGGAAAACATTGTTGTCAAAATAATTTACATTTTTAATGCTTTCTTTCTATAAAAAATTCCGAGAAGCAAACCAAAAAACATACCAGACAAATGTGCAAGGTTAGCCACATTGCTTGGAACAAATAATCCAATCAAATCCCCAACAGCCCACAAAATCCCTGCAATAAAAAGGGGCATTGGGAGCCCAAAAGCCCATACAACCATCAAAGGTCTAACCACAATTAAAGCCCCAATAACACCAAATATTGCTCCAGAAGCTCCAAGAGAAGAATCATAAAAATTCACAGAAACAATATTAGCAAGTATTCCGCTAGCAAAAAATACAATCAAAAATCTTCTAGATCCAATCAGCCTCTCAAGCATGCTGCCAAATAATCCAAGTGCAAAAATATTATACAGTAAATGAGCAAGTCTCCCATGAAGGAATATAGCACTAATAAATCTCCACACTTCAACATAATACCCAGAATCAAGTAAAAATAATTCGGTAAAACCCTCAAAAAGTAGCTGAATTAAAAACACAACAAACATCCAGCAGCATAGTTTCAGGGCATAAAACCGAAATCTGTCTTTTCTAATCCAAACCATATAAAATAAAACAATTAAGAAGATAAAAATCTATGGGGTAAAAAGTTACTCCAAATTGTTGCCAGACTTGACAAATACGCCAGATTTTTGAGGGTCGACTGAAAGTTTTCTTAGAAAGTTTATTGCTTCAGATAATTTAGAAAAAGCGCTTAGTAAAAATCAAAGTCCACAGAACATTTCCAAAGAGGATTAGGACTAGTGGAAATTTTAAAAGCGTCGCAACATTTACAGAGAGCCCTCCTAATGGATTCTTTCCTAAATTATCTAACATATTGTTTACATCGTTATTCATTATATTTCTCCTTTTTCTTTAGATTCTAATAGATCGGACAATATCTCTTGTACATCCCTTGGTCTTGGGACGTTTGTAAATTCAATATTCTGAGCAGAACCTGCTGTCTGTACATATACTGTACCAACATCGAATATACTTCCAAGTAGCCCTAGTTGCTTCTGAGTAATATCTTCAATATGCTCCAGCTGTGTCTCTGACATTGTATGTGCCATTACATTTGGGAAGTCCAAATCCACTACTCTCTGGTCAGTAATCATATCTACATTGTAATACCATTTAACAATTGCTGACACCAAGATGCTGATACCTATTAAGAATGAGGTTATGAGAAGAGAAATGAAGATGACAACACTTTCAAAAATAGCTGGAACTATTGCTCCAAGTAACCAAGGAAAAACCAGAACTAAAATTGCTAAGAGAATTTGAGGAACATATATAATCCAATGGGATCGGATTATTAAAATGACTTGCTCTTCTTGCTCTTGTCCATGGAATCTCAAACCCTTTGGAAAAGATTTGAACGAATGGTCATTCCTAAGAGTAATATTCTTCATGAAAGATCTTTTAAGGTTTCTAAACTTCTTCGGAACTTTGTTTGATTCTTGTGTATTAGTCATATGTTTGATGGTATAACGATATCATAGAATGATGAGCAGAACAAGATTTATTTGTATTCTACATTGATGTTTATGAACCCACTCTGAGGAATACTTAAATAGCTTGGAGCCCTCATATTATATATTGCTTTGAAGTCAGCTCCCGATATTGTAACTATTCCTCTGTTTGTATTAAACGAGATTGAGCTTGTGGTTCCACCATGATTTGAAGATACGGCACTGTACACAGATGTAACAGGATTAGAAACCAAACTCCTTAGTTCCGAGATACTGTAAGGGTTGGCAGCCTGTCCCCAACATTTATACACGTCTATGGATACAATTCTAGGATCGCTCTCTGTTTTTCCATTACTAATCCAAAGCAGATACGCATTTAAGATATCCGTCATTTCAGTATTTGATAACCATGGACTATGTCCGCAATCGGCACCTGTTGTGGCATATCCTTTTCTAAACCAAGTCTTGTAGAACCAGCTCACTCCAGAGACGCTCTCCCAAGCATCTGCTGTCCAGTTAGTATAATCTCCAGTTTTAGTCTTTGTATCCCAACCGACATTGTTTCCCCATCCTCCATGCACAGCTGCATACTGAGCAGAGAAGACCTTCCCCGCGGTATCAGTAAGCACCACTCCTCTAGTTGCACTAACTGCGTCTGCCCAAGCACCTGTTTTTTTTGTAGTCCCAATAACCTGACATGACTCCGTTGTACATATGGATGAACGACCGTTGTTTGTATAGTTAATTGCAAAAGTTCTCGCAATTATTGCCTGTGCTTTTAATGCCTGCATACTCCAACTTTCAGGCATCTCGTTAAGTCTTAAAAGATAATCATCTTCAAAATTCATTGTCCCATATGTAGTCGTAGTAATTTTGGTCATAATTGCTTCACTTACACCTGTCGACTTATTTATCACACTACCTGTTCTAAAGACCTTCCCTGGAAAGTAAGCTGCCAATATTTGTTGGTATGTTTGCCCTGCCTCTGCCCTAGCTCTAGCTCCCCACTGACTCATACCATTCCTGTGAGTGTATGCTCCAAATGTAAACACCGAAAATGCACCTGAAGGTGCGTTGCTTCTGAAATATGCAAGCGAAGATGCTGGATCAGATGAGCTATTTGGAACACTACTAGCATCAATAACCGTGCCTCCTGATTTTGCGATTGTAAGGAATTGTTGTAATTGAGAGATTTCCTTCGTTAAGCTACCGATTTGTGAACTAAGGCTGCTCTTACTACTGTACTGGCTACTTAATTCTCTTTGTAATTTTGCTTTTTCTGCGGCTAAAAGTGAGTATGAATCGTCCATATCCTTCTTTTGTGCATCCAGATCTGTTTTCTGAGTTTCTAATTCTGCCTTACTTTCGGCCAAACTACTAAACTCTCCGTTAATCTTCTCTACATCAGTTTTTAGCATAGAAAGAGTATTCTTCTTAATGAAGAATTCTTTAACCAATACATCCCAACTGTCCCCTGACAAAAAGAATGTTGCAATCCTGTATCTAGATTGCATGTACAAATCTCCTGAGATAACATCCATTTCTATTTTTTTAGACTCTAATAGCTCCTGCTTCTCCTCTATTTCCTTTATTTTAGTGTTTAGTGCTCCTTCCGTCTCAGATATGTTCTTGTTTAGTTTCTCAATTTCAGCATTTATTAAGGCTATCTTCTGGCTTACAGTATTATTACTTCCACTAATTTCTTTGATCTTTGCCTCTATACTTGAAAGAGTAGTTTTCTTTTGAAGTAATTCTTGATTTTTTGCATCTATCTGTTGTTGAAGATCTGACGCTTCATCGGAATATATTGGGTGGGTAAACAAAGAAAAGGTATATATACTTAATACTGCCACAAAAAGAAGTTGTAACAAAATTTGGGGCTTTTTGACCATACTCAATTATACACTATCTCGATCTGGAAAATGGATTAACTAACAAACTTGAAAACTGTGTTCACAACTAGCGCTGCTACTAATACGAATATCAGACCAATTATCGCCCATGTTAATGTTCCCTGAGCCTGTTGGACTTTTGCAGGATCCCCTGCTGATGCAATCCATGTATATCCGCCAATTATTATGAATACTACACATACTATACCAGCAATTGGAAATATTAATTTCATCGCATTGTTTAAAACTATATCTATTCCCTCTCCAAGTGTAGGAGGATCATCTGATACAACACTTCCCCCACCATTACCCAGCGTTGTTTCGTTAGCAAAAATTGGAGATGCTAAGAATAGTAATAACAAGGATAAAAATATTTTATTAATTATTTTCATTATGCTGCTAATATTGTATTAATAACAAATTTTATAACTGTTGGGGCTATAAATACAAGTACCAACCCTACCAATGAATATACCAATGAATTTGTAGCTGCTTTTATCTTCTTGTCATCCCCAAACGAAAGCATATATCTAAATCCAGATAGTATCAAAGATACTACCGCTACTACTGCTGATATTGTAATTGCGTAATTAATTACGAAATACAAGAAATCTTGCAGATTCTCAAAGCTAGTACCATTTAAAAGATCAAGGTTGACCATCATATCTTTTGAAGATTTAAGTTCAGAGATTACAAAGTAAAAACTACTTTATAATGTTCTTGATTACAAATTGTACTAATATGACTGCGATAAAACAGACAACTAGTCCAACTATTGCAAATGTAAGAGTTTTTGTTGCACTCTCAACTTTGTTCTCATCTCCAGCTGCTGTGATATATTTGTAACCACTTACGATTAATATAACTACACACAATAGAGCTGCGATACCGATTGCCCAGTTGATAATGCCATAAATCAATGTCATTAAATCACCTTGACCTGTACCACTTGTAATCTTACTTAGATATGTATCTGCGGTATCTGCTGCATAAGCTGTAGATGTTAGAAACATTCCTGAAACCACTGAAGCTGCGGTTGTTAATATTTTTGGAGTCTTCATAGAACGATTAAAATATATTAATTTATGTACCAATTATATAAAAAGCTAGCCCAACATGCAATACTATCCTGCAATAACGCTAAGGACGTACTGTACTAATATCTTTGCAACAAACACAATTACCATACCTACAATAGCTGCGCTTACTGTTTTGGTCGCTTTCTCGACCTTATCTGCATCCCCTGCTGAAGTTATAAACATGTATCCAGCCACAACCAACATAATGACAGCAACAACTGCAGCAAATATAACAAAGAAATTTATAGCTGTAATAACCTTCCCATTAACCAATGTATCCATTGAATTATATGAGCTACTTGAGACCCAATTCGACAATCCCGAAATATCAACCGCTGCTAGTATGTTATGCATATATCTCTAACCCTAGGGTTTTAGAAATTAATATTAGAATTGCTACACACAGTAATATTACAACAAATCCAATAATTGCATTTGTTATTACCTGCTTAGCCTCCTGAAGCTTATCTGGGTTTCCTTGGCTAGTCATCATCATAAATCCGCCATAAACTAATAAGAGTACAACTGCGATTATTGCTACGGGTGTAGCAATATTTATAATTGTAGTTACAAGTTGCTTGTCAGAGACATCTCCACCCTGCACAGTTGCCAACTGCTCATTCAATGTTGTCCCTAGCGAGGCATATGCCTTATGAACAACCAAATTATTTATTGTTTCAAATATATTCATAGTCGATATTATACTATATTACATTAAGTTTTGGCGAATTCACACACTGTACGGTAGTCACACATACCACATTTAAACATATCTGGTTCTGCATGGAAATCTCTTGCTTTAATATTTTCAATTATCTCTACCATCCTCTCCTTTGCTTTTTCCCTCCTCTTTTGAGAGATATCTGCCTCTATTTTCACTCCTTCTTCAAGGAAAATATACTGTGCTGACACAACTTTGTAGCCTAGCTTCTCTTCAACAAATATAGCATACAAAGGTAATTGTAAATCCTTTTTAATATCTGCCTCTTTTTTAACCTTTCCAGTTTTGTAATCCACAATACAAACCTGTTTTACTCCATTATCCTCTTGTATCAAATCTATTCTGTCTATCTTTCCTGCGAATGTACTCTCTCCTAAATGCATCACAAATGATTCTTCTAGGTCTAACGGTGTTTCATCATTGGAATATATCCTTTCGAAGTATCTCTTTAACATCTTCTCTCCTTGCTCCTTCTTCATATTCTCATGCTTAGTATTGTCATATCCTGCCCTAACCCAATTTTTGTTGTAAAGTTTTAATAACTCTTCTAATGTTGGTTCGCTAACAATACCTTCAATCCCCTCTTTTGAGGTTTTAAGTAAGGTATAAAAGTCTTTTAAGGTATTGTGAACTGTTGTTCCAAATGACAAAGATGCGTTTGGCTTCTGAGGTACTCTTAATACATATGCATATTCATATTTTCTTGGGCACAGTTCATATGTATCTAATTGTGAATAGCTGAAGTTTTTCATCAATTCAATTTTTACCTCTTTGGGTATAATTGATGTATTCTCCTGCCCCTCATACCCATCAATACTGACTTTTCCCTTCTCGAAATTGAATTCCTCCGCTACATCCCGATCCAATATCTCATACAGAAATACACTCGGTTTTTTCTTTGTCTTAGCATCTCCATAGAAGCTAGCAGCGGAAAGATACAGTTTTTCCTTGGCACGTGTAGCACCAACATAGAAGAGCCTACGTTCTTCTTGGATATGCGCTTCTTCTTGGCTCATCTTCTTGTCTAGCATTTCTTTAATCAAGTCCTCAGGCATAGGGATTGAGTCACTCATATTTCTAGATGGAAACCTTTGAGCTACAAGATTTACTAAGAATACAGCCGGGAATTCCAATCCTTTCGAACCATGTACCGTTAAAATATTCACTGCATTGAAATCTTCTAATTCAGATTGATCTACCACAGGGGATTCCCCTACTTCGATACAGTATTCAATGAAATCTACATATTCATATATATTTGAATCTGGGTTGTCCTTTTCATATTTCTTAATTGATTCAAAAAACTTCTGGATATTTGAAACAGCAAACAATCCATCTGCACTCTCTTCACTTACAAATGAATCTAGGTATCCGCTAGATTTAACAAATTCATACAAAATCTCAGTCATTGGACGATTGTCCTTCACCTTTAAGATACTGCTCTGAAGAATCGTTAAGAGATTGGTTACTCCGGCTATGGAATCAGCATTAAATATCTTCTCAATTATTGGATTTTCGATATCCTCAATTTCGTCCAAAGGGATCTTTTCTTCCTGGCCTAATTTGATATTCCAAAGCTTTTCTAGTTCCTCAAACAATGTTAGCCTTTCCTCCCTAGCCAACCTATTAATATCCATATATTCTCTTGGAGTTAATTTCCATACTGACATAGCTAGCAGTTTGTACATAGCTATTTCATCAGAATAATCAACCAATACCTTTAAAAAGGCAATTAAATTCTGAATCTCAGGTCTTGAATACAAACCCCTTGAGCCTCCCAATTTGTATGGTATCCCCATACCCCTTAATGCTTGCACAAAGGGTTCTGCATGGGAATTAGCTCTAATCAATATCGCAATATCGGAAAATCTCAAAGGTTGTTTTCCGCCATCTCCTTTTACAAATGATGATTGCCCTTTTTCATCAAATACCTCCGACCCTTCTACTGGTTTTGCATATTCTCCAGACCCTGTAAGCTTTGCGATTTCATCAGCTACTTGCTCAGCCTCTCCGCTTTCATTTCCAGCAGCAATTAGATTTACAATATTTTCGTCATTCTCAAACACTCCTTTTGCAATCAATCTCTTATCTATCTTCTCCGTTACCTCCAACCTATTCGGATTATTCTTACTAATCAACGCATGCGAAGCATCCAATATCTCCTGCCTAGATCTGTAATTTTCAGTTAACACAACCTCCATCGCATCGGGATATGTTTCTTTGAACTGAAGAATGTTTGAGATTGCAGCTCCTCTAAACTTGTAAATTGCTTGATCATCATCACCTACTACCGTAAGAAGTGGTCTAATCTTTTTAGTTCCTTTTTTCTTTTCATTTACTTCTTTCTTTTTACTTTCATCCAATCCTAAGGTTAGAATATTCACCAATACATTTTGGGTATAGTTGGTATCTTGAAATTCATCTACAAGGATATATTTAAACTTCTTTCGATATTTTTCTAATACATTTTGTCTTTCTCTGAACAATTTTAATGTCAGGATTATTAAATCCCCAAAATCTACCTTAGATTCTTGCATCTTAAGCTCAGAGTACATTTTGTATGTTTCCGAAAGTTCTTTGTACTTCTGAAAATCAGCTTTCTGTTCTTCAGTATTTTTAGGTAATGTTTTAGCAAATTTAATATAGTCTTCTGGAGAAACGTCTTCGTCTTGTAATCTAGAGAAGTGTTTTAAGATGTCATTCAATGTTTTAGTAACCTGCCCTCTTGGCTTTAAAGTATCCAATGGAAGATCATGGTAGAACTTACGGAGAAAGATATATGACTGAGCTGTAGTCATTAAAGAGTAGCCTCCATCCAATCCCATATTGTAGCCTTCCTCTCTCAATATCCCATCACAGAAAGAGTGAAATGTAGATATCCGTGGCTCTTCATATCCATATTCCATCTCTTTGTCTATTCTTTCCTGCATCTCTGCTGCAGCTTTTTCTGTAAATGTTAAAGCCAATATCTCCGATGGTTTTACATTACATTTTTTAATGAGATACAAAATTCTTTGTGTTATTACTGCGGTTTTACCGGTACCAGCTCCAGCAATTATTAATAGATCTCCATCTATATATTGGACAGCTTTTTGTTGATTTTCATTGAGAGAGACTGTAGTCACTATCTCATGGATAGAAGTAATATAGTGATGTAGATTAGTAATGCAAGAATCAATCCTGCTGTTACAATTAACATTAGCTTAGGACTTGGAGTTTGTTTAAGGAAATTGGTTAATTGAGTTTTTGTGGTCTTTTTCATAATATTTTTAATTAATTAATTTTTTTAGCATTTCTACTTCTTTAAATGTAGATTCAGAATCTTTTAACCCCGGGGTCTCCATAATGAAGGGGATTTCTTTAAATTTTGGCTCATGTAAGATCTTTTTAATTGCTTCTTCTCCTATCTTTCCTTCTCCAAGATTTGCATGCCGATCCTTGTTACTTCCCAATTCTACTGCAGAATCATTTAGATGTATTGCTTTAATATTCTCTATTCCAACTTCCCTATCCAAATCTTCCCTTACTCCATTAAGATCATTCACCCAATCATATCCAGCTGCATATGTATGTTCTGTATCTATGACAAACCCTACTCGCTCTTTACTCTTGACACAATTTCTTAATATCCCCAACTCTGCAAAGCTTCTTCCTAAGGTTCCCCCTGTGCCTGCAGTACTTTCAATTAAGAGCTTCTGCGTTCCTGGTACTTCATCTAATACCCACTGTATTCCGTATGATATTCGTTCCATACTGTCTTCGTATGACAACTCTTTCTGCGCGCCTGGATGGAAGCATACCCCCAATATCTCTGCATCTATATTCCTCTTCTTAATTTCATTTGCTACTCTTTCTGCAAAGTCTAGATATACGACCAATCCCATCTTTCCTAAATGAAACATTTGCTTGTCTTCTCGGGCTAGATTGGTTAGATATATTCCATGCAGAAGGATCTTTTTGACATCTGATTTCTCTAATTCATTAACAAAATCCAAGATCATTTCATCTGGTAAGAGTTTGGTTGCCCATCTCATTGGTATGGTTGGCATTATCTGGATTGCATTGACTCCATATTTTTGAGATGGAGAGGTGCCCGAGAGGCCGAAGGGAACTCACTGCTAACGAGTCATAGGTGTTAAAGCCTATCGCGGGTTCGAATCCCGCCCTCTCCGTATTCGTTTTAGTCTGCCCAAAGGTTTTAACTTATATAGTTTAAAAACTGTGGCAAGCAAAATTCAAAAAGAGGAAAGCATACCAATTAGCTTTTCATCACCAAGGACAGAAATACAAGAAAGACCCTCCCTTTATGTCAGGCATGATTTCCCTGTAATCAATTTTGGGCAAGGAGAACTTTTCATAGATTGGGAATCTCATGGGAAAAATGATCTTTCAGAACTTTTAGAAAACGGCTTACAAATATCTTTAGATGATTACAATATTTTGGATGGAGAATTAGAGGAGATAAAAGAGAAGTTTGGATTAAAAAAAGCCGGTTTTGGATGGACTCAACGAGAAAATGTGACCTTTTCTTTAACTGGAATAATGACAAAAATAGGACGCTATATGACCTACTTATGGGGTAATCAAGAAGATCACAAAGGAACTTCTATCTCTATGTCTTCGAAGCACAAAATCCATAATGGTGAACTTTGGACTACGGATGAAGCTATCTTTGTAACTGAGTGCATCGCCAATTACCTTCGTCATTTTGATCCCTCGTTGGAAATTCCGTACATTAGAACAAGCTTAATTAACACAATAGATACGGAATTCAATGAAATACCTCACGAAGATAATCTTTTTGAATACTCATTTACAATTCCATTCGTTCAAGATCATGACTACAATGCCTACCTTGAAAGAAACCTGTATCTAACAGACAAAGGCATTGTCTTTGAAGGAGAAAATATCGTGATAAAAGGAAGTATAGTTGCCCGGCTAATACAAAAAAACAATGAACTTTTCTGGGATGTTGGAGATATTTATGATGATACAACAGCAATCCTACTTTTTAAACTGCTTGGAACTCCTTTAAAAAATCAATTGTACTAACTTGCGGCAAGATAATGTTTCTTAACGATAGTCTCTTTCTCTATCACCCTTCCCCATTCCTTGTATACCTCAGATACTCTCTTTAATCCATTATTAACCAAACATAAAGGGTCCACCACTCTAGATTTACAATATATTATCTCTTCATAATTATTTTCATCCGGATAGAAACAATCCTTGTTATTCATCCTCTCCCAAAACCTCTTTAATTCCTTGTCCTTTTCTATATATTTCAAGCATTTATCTATCACATATTGATCCTCTTTCTCTAAATCATTTTCTTCAATATATCCTTTATCTAAAGCACACTTTATAAAATCCTTAATACTTTTGAACATGGAAGCACTTACCAAACCAGAATAATGATCATCGTTCAATTCTTTAAAATATTTAGCAAAAACATATCCCACTTCTACATCATCAAAATACCATTTCTTTGCATCGTCCACCTTCAAATGACTAATTATATCCCGAATCTCTTCCACATCCTTCTTTAGGAGAATAATCATATCCTTTAGAGAATAGTCCAATCTATCCGCACAGATATCCGGCAAAGATGTTTCTAGCATAGAAAAATTCTCTTCATCCGCAACTCTATCAACATCGTATCCATGCTTCTCCAATATTTGTGGAATATCTGAGTTAAGTAAAAATTTATTCTTACTTCTATCCTGCAAATCCTGTTTATCAATATTCCCCTCCTGCAAAATATAGTCGATGGCATGAGAAAATGCATAGTGTGAGACATCATGCAAAAGACCAGCTATTTGTTCATCCAGAGATGCTCCGTACTTTCTCAAAAGAAGAAACACCCCGATAGAATGATCAAACCTATTTCGTCCATCAACATAGAAAACTTTCGAATATCCTGCCTGATCAATACCCTTAAGTCTTTGAATTGCTTTCGAGTCCATGAGTTCAATTAGAACCTCTTCTGATATATCAAAATCTCCATATATTTCATTCTTAATTTGCATAATCCATTCTACCAAACCATACGGTTAAACAACATGATAGAATAAAGGTATAACATAATTGAATATCCATATGAACTATATATACCTTTACCTTCTAACAACAATTGCTTTCTTTGCAATAGATTTTCTTTGGCTTAAATTTGCAGCCACAAACTATTCAAAAAAGATCGGGCACCTCATGGCTTCAAAACCAAAGCTCTTCCCAGCCCTCATCTTCTACCTCATCTTTGTAGTAGGAGTAATAATCTTTGCAGTATTACCAGGATATGAATCACAAAATATTTGGAAAGCTATAATGCTTGGAGCCCTCTTTGGAATGCTCTCCTACTCAACATATGACCTAACCAATCTCGCAACATTAAAAAATTGGCCAGTATCCATAACTGTCATAGACATAATATGGGGGACAACAGTATCTACCATAACCTCAGTAGCAGGATATTACATAGCCACTCTTCTTGGAGTATAATGACGGTCTATGCAAACCAAAAATCCACTAACAGTCTTAAAAAAATACGCAACCAGTAAAGAATACATACTCCTTTTTGTAGGCTCATTCATATTCCTAGTCATACTCAATCTATTAAATCTTGCAATACCAAAAATAATCTCAAGTGTCATAAACGAATACCAAACTACTTTTGAAATATCCACAACCTTCTACATAATAGTTGGAGCACTGGCTATCCTTTCCCCTATAGCCTCCCTCATACAAAGCTATCTCTTTGCCCTACTAGGAGAAAAGATTGGGACAGATCTTCGAAACAGACTCATGGAAAAAGTCTTAAAACAAGATTACAACTACCTTGTAAAAGAAAAACCTTCAAAAATCCTTACCGTCATACTCAGTGATGTTAACTATGTGAAATCCTCCTTCATACAAGCCATAGCATTTGCCATAACAGGGATAGTGCTCCTCATTGGAAGCATATTTATGATGTTCTCCTTAAATACCAAGCTAGCAACATATGTAGTAATAGCAGTTCCAACATTCGTCATAATACTCTTCTTAGTCATAAAGAATAGATTTAAGATTTTTGGAGAAGTACAAAAAGTAAGAGACCGTCTAAACAAGGTTATAAATGAAAATATAAAAGCATCAATGTTAGTAAGAGTATTTGTGGCAGAAAAAACAGAAATCAAAAAATTTAC
>Ga0076315_117_pt1 | contig 13984 bp, 8 predicted proteins | sample RifGroC1_FD_67797 | JGI IMG/M metagenome (GOLD analysis project Ga0076315, IMG submission 67797) | candidate division WS6 bacterium GW2011_GWC1_36_11 | reverse complement strand
TGTACATTGTTGCTCATCTATAAGCCCAATAGCTTTTTTGAAGGCTACCTTATCTACTTCCAAAATCATTATTTCAATTGGTATGAGAGATATGAATTCCGCAAGTGTTTTGGATAATTCTAATAATTTGTCATCCGATAGCTTTGTAGTTTCATTCTCAAAGATATGATAGCTATGGAATGGTTTTGTATCATCAATTTGATACTTTCTTTTTATATATGTAAAAAAGCCTTCAATTGCGATAGACTCCTGATCATCCAAAATGACGCCAGTGACAATAAAGGGTTCTTTTTCATCTAACAGTAAATTCGATTTACCAGATTCATCTATAAATAATGTAGATTTTTGCATACGATATTATACAAGGAAATGATTAAATATCTCTGAATCAAATATGTTTGAAGAATGATATAATATGGTATTAATCTCATAACATTTTCAATATGTCACAATTTGAGCCAACTGACGATACCAAAGCAGAACTAACAACTGAAGTATTAACAATCAGTGATTTTGAAAATCTAAATATTCCTGAACTATTACCATATCAAGGAGAAGGAAAAACATCATTTAAGGCTGAAGACAAAGGCATAAACTATGACGAGCAAAAAGAAGAATACTTACATACCCTTGGAATTGATATCCCAGATACATGGAAAGCAGAGTCTGGGAAAATAGAAACTGATAGTAGAGCACTATTCATAACCACATTCGTTGTAACAGGACATATACTAGCCACAGAAGCTATGAGAAGAACAATAGTAGACGATCCCAATTATGAAACAATATTTACCGAGGTCCTGAATGATAGAAATAATCAAATACTAGAACATAGATTAGATAAGTCAGGTATGCGTAAAATGTTACCCAATAAAACAAGAGTAGAAAGCTATTATGAAGCTTTAGGACTATCATCCAACCCTGAAAAGAGAGTCTCGCGAGAAGAACTTCGGGAGGTTGTTAAATATATCTTCTTCCATCTAAGGAAAAATCAATACGCGGATAGCAAGGAGGAGTAGGAATATTTATGGGTATATTGGTATAATACCTCCATGTCTTCCCAAGTATCACAAGAACTACAACCAAGCTCTGCGTATAGAAGTGGATATACCTTCTTTCCAAGCTTAAATCTACAAAACGAAATAGCGAACTTCAATCCCTCTGAGCTATCATATACCCTTATGTACAGTCCTAATCCTAATATAAAGACTCAATACATACACGAACTATGGAGAACAGGAAGAATGGAATTGGTATATAGATTCTTCAAACTACCAGAAGAAGTAGGATCTATTGGTGACAAAAGAAACCCCTCTGGTAATCAACTAACTGAACAAGACATTGTTAATAACTGTCAACTTATGATGAGTACAGGAAAAGTACCAGAAGAAGAATGTATAGCATTTGTAAAAGATCTATGCTTTGCATCTGCCAATGTACATGACAATCAAAACTATGGTGAAGAACCACAAGACCTTACAGCCGTCGTAGAAAGAACAATGAAGATAATGGAAGAGGTAAGATGTACGTCAGCATCTTCAATTTAAATCTTTTTCAATTAGTAATATAATCATTCCACTATGGATATACTCATTGGTACTAAAAACCCATACAAATCATCCGAGATGGAATATCTCTTAACAGGTATTCATGATGTAAAGATACACTTCCTTAAGGATACAGATATAAATCTAAATATAGAGGAAGATGGTAAGAGTCTAACCGAAAACGCAGAAAAGAAAGCCATTGAAATATCCAAACACACAGATATGTATGCACTAGCATCCGATGGAGGTACAGATATACCAGGATTAGGAGACAAATGGGATATGTTAAAAAATCAAAGAACAGTAGGAGAAAATAGTACAGATTTAGAAAAAGTTAAGAAATTACTATCTCTAATGAATGGATTAAAGGGAGAAGAACGAAAGGTCATCTGCTATCTCTCTGTAGCTCTAGCATACCAAGGAAACATCATATGGAGTACAGAAGAGATGAATGACAATGGGTATATCATTGATACCCTAACAAGCGAAGATATCCCCCTTGGTCGTTGGATGGGTCATGTATGGTACTATCCTCAATTTAAAGAAGTTAATACAAAGATAACCGAAGAACAGAGATTAGAGATTAGGAATCAGGAAGAGGGTATAAAGATGGAGTTAAGGGAAGTAATTGAAGGATTGATATAGACTTACACCAAAGAGACACACATTTTTGACACATATGTGTCCCCTTGGTTTCAATCAGTGAAATATCTTTTAATATATTTTAAGTTGGGATCCAATCCTTTCTCGCACAAATGTTGATTCTGTAATCTCCTCCGCACAGGAATCCTGTTTGGTATAAATCATTCCCATTGAAGTAATCCCATCGTTGTCCTGCATAGTTTGCGAGGAATGTGATGAACTTCTCAGGAGAAGGTGTTACAAAATCTAAATCTAAATGGAGTTTTCACCTCAACGATACCTCTTTGGTAAAAACCTTGAGAGATGTCTCTCCCATTGCCATTTGTATGTTGAGAAAAAAGGAATCTTCCTTCTCTCTCTTTTGCATCAGCGTAGTGATATTCTATCTCTCTAAACCGGACTTCTTCTGTTCTCGCATAGTGGAGAATCAGAGTTAGGAATAACGTCATAATTTCGTTATCCCATCCACACAATGCAGTTATGGAACTTTTGGTTCTGATGACCGTCTGGCGGCTGAACCCATTCTCCAACGCTGGTCTGAATGGTGGTGTAGTGCCTATTCGACTACCTTCTTGAAGCATTCTATTATCCAAGTTGATACATTTCGTTTTCAAGTACTCACGGCCATGTTTTCCGAGCCAATCAGAATTTCGCTTTCCAACGAAATGACCTTTGGGTCCTTCACCCTCTGTGAGAGAAAGGAACAAAGGTTCATTAACAGCTTGGGAAATCAAACTTCCCAAGTTAAAGACGTTCTGGTGCATTCTATCCAACTTTGTAACCATTTAAGGTCCTCCTAATTTTTTTTGTGAACAACTTACAAACAAGATACCAGGGATATCCTCTTTGTAAGTTGCTACACATATTTCACTGACTTGTTAACGAACGTAAGATTATACTATGGGGATATCAAGAAAGCCATACAAGAATTACTTCACAAAAGCTGGCTAAAACGTTATTTTTCACCCAAGAATCTCCACTACTATATACCCATAGAAACCTTGCCATGAAGGCATTAGAGTGGTAATCTATAATATTAAGTGGATACTCTTTGAATCATTCTAACGATGCCCCGAATATATATTGAAGAGAGCAAATTCAGGACCCTATTTGTGCCTTTACTGGCATTACTTTTTCTACTAGCCTTCCCTGTATATAGCGCATATGCCGGTGAACTAACCATAGACCAACAAGATTCATGGAGCGAAGGGACATTCCAAAATGCAGGAAATGTAGATACTGGGTTAGGCATAAAGATAGACCCATATGGAACATGGGGGGCACTAACATGGAAAACACCAGATAAAACCATAAGCGCAGGAAGCGCATTTACCTCTGACGGAACATACATATATGTCTTAAGGGGTGTAGGTGATGTTCTCTTCTGGAGATATTCCAATACAACCGATACCTGGGAGACACTAGCTAATGCTCCAAAGGGAGCATACTACGGTTCGGATATTCAATATTTAAATGGATATATATATGTCTTGTTTGGGGGGTATCAAAACTCCTATGCAAGATATTCGATAGCTAATAACAGCTGGGAGATGCTTAAGGAATACCCCGATCTTGCATACCAGGGTGCAAGCATGACGACAGACGGTACAGATATATTTGCTATAACTGGTAACAATACTCAAAATTTTTATAAATACACCATTTCCACAGACAGCTGGACCTCTCTGGCAGGTGTCCCTGCAACACTCAGAAATGGAGCTGATTTAGAGGCAATAAATGGATATATATACACACCAAGAGGGAACAACACAAACACATTCTACAGATATAATATTGCAGGGAATAGCTGGGATACGATGGCAAATATCCCTGGCACAATGAATGACGATGTTGATATTACCGATGCTAATGGAAAAATCTATGTTGCTAGACAGAACAATACAGCGGACTTCTATGCATATGATATTGCTTCAAATACATGGGCAACCTTAACTTCTGCTCCGCTTGTCTCCAGGTACGCAGGTGTTCAATATCTAGAATCTGATGGATATGTATATTTCTTTAGAGGAAACGGTGATTACAGATTTTGGAAGTATGATATAGCGAATAACAAATTCGTAGGACCAAGCGATGCTCCAGCTACACTAAGTACTGGATCAGATATGGTCTATGTGGACGGATATGTATATACGACAAGAGGAACAAACACAACAACCTTTTACAGATACAATACTGCTAATGGGGTATGGGATACTATGGCAGTTGCGCCTGGTACATTCAATGATGATACCCGAGGATTTGCAGCGAATGGAGAAATATATTTCTTTAGGGGGATTAATACCACATCTTTTTACAAATATACAATATCCTCAGATACTTGGTCCACACTAGCTGTAGCTCCAGCTACGGTTAGATATGGAGCTGCCTTGGCATATTCCGGAGGTGACTTCATCTATGCTACAAGAGGAAATGGAACCAACACTTTCTGGAGATATAGTATCTCTGGGGATAGCTGGAGCACAGCAGTAGCATCTCTTCCAACAGGTATAATCGCTCACTATGGAGCAACACTTCTTTCAGATGGTACCGATATATTCTTCACAGGAGGATTGGGTATTAAAAGGATGTTCAAATATGTAATTGATAGTAATACATGGACAGAAGTAGCCCAACTCCCATTTTCTCCTTTCTACGGAAGCGATACCTCATACAATGGCGATGGCAAGATCTTGGCATTGAGTGGATGGTACGCCAACAATATGTGGGAATATACCATTGCTACAAATACTTGGAGAAAGCTAAAACCATTCGCATCAATTGGTCCAACTGAAATAGGGTCATGGACAGGGGCATCGATAGTTTCGGATCTTAATGGATCATTTTATGTCAGTCGTGGAGGAGGTCGACAAGAAATGTTGGTGTATACCAGTGGAGATCAAGAATATGAAAGCTTTGGATCTTGGACTTCACCAGTATATGATCTTACATTTGTAAATAGCTGGGGAGATGTGAATGTCACATCTGATACTCCTGTCGATTCAACCATATCTATACAGACTAGAAGCAGTGTTGATGGGGTGGATTGGAGTGATTGGGAAGCGCTTTCAGGTGGTAATATGGTATCACCAGCTAGAAGATATCTACAGGTTAAAGCACTTTTAATTGCATCATCTGATTTCTCTACAACCCCAGTACTTGAAGAAGTTTCTTTGCAATATACCTCGGATATAAGCAACCCACAGGATATATCGACAGCAACGGGACAATCTCAGGAAGTAGGGGGCGTTGCATTGGTTAGTACCCAAGAGTATTCATATGTTACGCCATCATTTACATGGACTGCCTCTACAGATGTAGACACTTCGATTGAAGGTTACTATGTGTACTTTGGGACTAATTCTAGCGCTAATCCTGTGGATGATGGATCGTTCCAATATGGTACTACGTATACTGTTTCAAAAGGATTGGAAATTGGAAGTAACTATCTAAGGATTGTAGCAAAGGATAGTGTGGGGAATTTGAGTAGCGCTCAGAACGCATTTGAATATATATATAACGGAGTAGCACCAATAATTTCCGTAAATGTTGATAGCACAAATTTGAATGGGACTGCAGACAATGCGCAGATAGGGGGAGATGGAGTGAAGTTGGCATCTAAGGCTAATGGTTTTTGGTTGCAGGAAAGATTAACCTATTCTCCTATTGGACTCGGATATGGAGCAAAGAATGTTGCATATGTGAGTAGCACGAATAAGTTTTATATCGCTCCAGGACAAAATATTTTGCAATTTTATGAATATGATATTGATTCAGATATTTGGACCAGATTAAGTGATGCTCCCGCGACAATCTATTATGGGGGAGGCGCAGTAGCTGGCCCTGATGGAAGTATATATGTTATGAGAGGAAATAACAGTACTGATTTCTGGAAATATGATATCTCTTCTAACACGTGGAGTACGGAGATAGCTTCAGCTCCATTAACTGTTGGTTATGGAGGATCCATGGTGTATGACGGATATCAGTATATATATATATTGAGAGGGAATAATAGCGATTTTTTCTGGAGATATGATACTTTTTCTGATGTTTGGGAAAGCTTAGCCAAGGTAGATTTTGGTGCTCCGGGGGCAGCGGTAAATAATAATGCATATGTTGGTGCAAGTTTAACCATAGATACTGCAAACCAGTTAATATATGCAATTCAAGGAAATTCGCTCTCGGGGTATTCGGTATATAACATAAATACAGATAGTTGGACGATATTAGATACTACGCCATCATTACCATCATACGGTGCAGGTTTGGCATATGATGGTGATGGACATGTGTATTATGAGGGAGGCAACTACAACCCATATATGTACAAATATGATGTAGATTCAGGCGAATGGACTCCAGTTATGTCAACACCATACGGCTTCTATTACGGTGGAGGTTTGCACAAGGTGGGTGACTATATATATGGTATTAGAGGTGGAAATAGTAACAACATATTTAAATATGATATTGAGAAAGATTCATGGCTAATACCGAAGAGAGGTATTTTCAGTAGAGAATTTGAAGGGAATGCATTATTAACTACAAGTTATGGCGCAGATATCCTCAAAGGCGATGGTGATAATTTCTACTTAATGCGTGGGAACTATGATGACCTATTTTTTAGATGGAATCAAAAAACAGGGGAATTAGTGAAATTACCCAATCTTCCAATGGGAGGGTACCTAGGAGCCAGTTTGGTCTATGATAGTACCGCAAACAAGATATATTACACAGGTGGACAATATGATAATGGATTCTTTGTATATGATGTGGTAAATAATACTTGGACAGAAGAAGTAGCCGACAAGGTACCTCTTGCAGTTAATGCTGGCTCGTCAATGGAATACGATGGTAGCAGGTATATCTATTTGGCAAGAGCGAGCAATACAAATACGTTTTATAGATTTGATACTCAAGGAAGCAGTGGCTCTAAGTGGAGTACAATGGCAGTTGCTCCTAGCACCTTGAGCTATGGCTCCGAATTGTTATTGAAAGATGATGAAATATATACCCTTCGAGGAAATAATGTTGCTAGTAACCCATTCTACAAATACAGTATCTCTGGAAATAGCTGGGGTAGCGTAGCTTCATTCCCTTCATATTCCTACAATGATGGATTCTTAGTAGATGGAAATAACGGAAGCTTCTATGGCTCTAGGGGTGGCAATACTAGTGAATTCTACAAATATACAGTAGCTTCAGACACTTGGAGCACATTACCTAATATTCCTGCTCAGATATACAATGGTGGTGCTGCAGAAAGTAATATGGATAATGCAATATATGCACTCTCAGGAGCTGGAACAAATACTTACCAAGACGCCTTGTATACATATATTATGGAGACTGATCACTCTGGATTTAATAAAGAGGGCATATATGAGTCTGAGATTCATGACTTAGGTAAGGTATATAAATGGGCTAATCTAGTTGTTAACTACGATGTGGAAAATAATACTAATGTCACTATTGAAACAAGTAGCTCGGCTAATGGGACTACATGGAGCGGGTGGTCAGAGGTAAGTAGAGAGGTACAAACATCAAATGGATATTCATATAAGATAAACTCTATTGTACAACAATACTTAAAAGTCCGATTTACTCTATATTCTGGAGATGGTATTAATACTCCTGTTGTTAATGACTATTCAATTAACTACTATCAAGATCTTGATGAACCAACTAACCCACAAAATGAAGGATTAAATGCTAAAGAAGAGTCAGGAGGACAAAAAAATCTTAACTCTCATACTTGGTATAATTATTCTAACCCATATTTTGAATGGGCTCCTGTTGGAGAAATATTAGGTGCTTCTGATGGAGATAATGGTTCTGGAGTTTCTGGATACTATGTATATTGGGGAAATGATGCAGATGGAGTTCCGGAGGAAGAGGGGACATTACAAGAAGCAAATAGCTTTACTCCGTCAAATCTTACAAATGCTCAGACATACCATCTGAGATTGAAAACAGTAGATGATGCTGGAAATCTATCAGTGGAAGTGTGGGAGCCATTTGTGTACAAATATAATGCAACTGCACCAAGCGCACCGTCGGGGTTAACTGCAGATCCTTCGGGATATACTTCTACTAATGACTTTGCCTTTTCATGGAATGAGGTTGAAACGAACGGAGCTCCAGTAGAAAGCTATTGTTATAAAACAGGTGCGACAACTGGAGACTACTCTATCGAACAATGCATTGAAGAGACTGAGGTAACCTCAATACCATCATACAAAATAGGTACGAACACTTTCTCTGTAAGAGCAAAAGATGTTGCGGGGAACTTTAGTTCATATGCCAATGTTACATATTTCTTTGTAGACTATGAAAATGCTCCAGCACCACCATTAAATCTAAGAGCCACACCAGAATCAAGTACACAAAATTCATTTGGGTTTACATGGGATGCCCCAGCAGTAGGAACATACTATGGTTCTCAATCAAACTTGTCATATCTTTACAGTGTCAATGCGCTTCCTACTGTATATAGCACATCTGCAACCAGTTTAAGATATTTGAATCCTGGTGCCTATGCGACACTCCCAGGGGAGAATATTTTCTACATTGTAACAAAAGATGAAGCAGGAAATGTCAACTATACAAACTATACGTCGGTATCATTCTTTGCGAATACTGTAGCGCCAGGATTACCTTTGAATCTTGAAATAGCAGATGTTTCGGTAAAAAACAAATTAAGTTGGAGATTGGCAGTATCCTGGGATGCTCCCGAGGAAGCAGGAAGTGGTATCGGAGGATATCAGATATATAGGTCTGTTGACGGAGAGAATTTCTTCTATCACTCCTTTACAAGTGGAGAATCTTTAGTTGATAGTAAGCTTATACAAACCACCTACTATTACAAAGTTAAAGCATGTGATAGTACAAATAACTGTGGTGCATTCTCTGAAGTTGTTTCATTGTATCCAGATGGTAGATATGTTGAACCCGCTGCGTTGATAATTAATCCGCAGGTTTCCAACATTACACCAAAGAAAGCAACGGTCTCTTGGGTGACAGGAAGAACAGCAGATTCCAGGATAGCCTATGGTGAGGAGCCAGGTGTTTACTTTGAGGAAGAAGTTTCCAACTCTGAACAAGTTGTAGATCATATCCTTACAATTAACAATTTAAGTCCAGGAAAGAAATATTACTATATCGTTAAATGGACAGATGAAGATGGAAACATGGGAGTATCAGAAGAATCCTCATTTGAAACTGCCCCGCCTCCATCTATTGAAGAGCCAATCGTAAAAAGTGTCGCACTAAATTCTGCATTGATTGAATTTAAAACAAAGGATACGGTTAAGGTAAAGATATATTACGGAGAGACCTCTTCTTTCGGTGGTGTTCTAGAAGTCTACACTGGTACGCAGGAAAGTACACATGATGTAGAGATCTCGGATATAAAGGATGGGACTAAGTATTTCTTCAAAATAAATACATTTGATATTGATGGCTCCGAGTATGAGGGTGAGACACATTCGTTTGAAACGCTTCCAAAACCAGAGGTTTCAGAATACAAGATTTATCAAGTATCTGGTACTTCGAAGACGGTCCTGTTAGTAGAATGGACCTCAAATACTCCGGTGTCTTCTATCGTGACCTACTATCCTACAAGTAATCCAGCCTTGGCAGAAGATGAGGTAAACGTAGCCTTGAAGAGCGGGCAACATAGAATGATATTGTTAGACCTTGATCCAAATACAACATATTCGATTATTGTTAAGGGTCGTGATTTCATAGGGAATGAAGCATCAAGTGGTGTTATTAACTTCCAGACCGCCTCAGACACGCGTCCTCCTAAAATCTCAGATTTAGAAGTTAATTCGGAAATCATTGGTTCTGGACAAGAAGCAACAGCACAGGTCATGGTGTCATACAAAACAGACGAAGATGCTACTGCTCAGGTAGAATATGGCGAAGGGACTGGGACAACATATACTCAGAAAACTCAGGAAGATGGGAATCTATCTGGAACCCACATTGTCATTATTTCAGGTCTAACACCCTCAAAGGTGTACCACTTCAGAGCTGTATCCAAAGATGTTGAGCAAAACATTGGTTATTCTGTAGACAAAGTAGTAGTCACCAATCCAACAACTGCAAATGCTTTAGATTTAGCAATTAGTAATTTAACTTCGATATTCTCCTTCTTGGGCAAAAAATGAGAAAATTAATAATTAAGAAAAAGTATTTTTTGATCGCTATTCCAATTATTTTGGTATTAGCATTTGCAGCCTATGTGGTATTGATAAATATCGCTGCAAGAAGTTTGGATAAATATACGGAAATTACATTTATCAATCCTACACAAGCATTAGTATTTTGGAAATCAGAAAAAGAAGCTTTAGGGTATGTAAAATATGGTACTTCAAAGTGGAAAATAAGAAAGACAGAGTTACAAACAAGTAGCGAGAAGGGTTTGATACATGTGGTTTTGTTGGATAATGTACCACTTGAAGGTATATATATTAAAAAATATACAGAAGGGGAAAATATCTTCATATTTCATAAAATTAATACAATAAAATACATAGAAGAAAGCACTAATGATTAAAAAGAAATTAAATAACAATTCAGTTATATTAGAAGGAAAAGGAATTAAGAAATTCTTTAAGGTTGGAAGTGGAATTGTACAGGTTCTAAAGGGTATTGATGTCTCAATTAAGAAGGGAGAATTTATTATTCTTTTTGGTTCCTCTGGATGTGGAAAAAGTACTCTTTTAAATATATTGCTTGGATTAGAGATACCTTCTGATGGAAAGGTAATTTTCTTAAATGAAGATCTTTATATTCACAATGAAGATGAAATCTCTCAAATTAGAAAAGAGGGTGTTGGACTAATATATCAACAACAGAACTGGGTTAAATCTCTAAATGTACTTGAGAATGTTGCGTTTCCATTAACGCTAAGGGGAGTTTTAAAAGAAGAAAGGGAAGCAAAAGCAATGGAGATGTTGAAGTTAGTTCATATGGAGGGATCATCTATACAGGCACCAACAGAGCTTTCTTCAGGGCAACAGCAGAAAGTATCTTTTGCAAGAGCTTTAATATCTAATCCTGCACTTTTAGTGGCTGATGAGCCAACAGGTAACCTTGATTCCAAATCTAGTGTAGAATTAATGGAAATGTTCAAGGAATATAATGGACAAGGAAATACAATTATTATGGTTACGCATGATTTGAAATTCTTAACATATGCTACGAGATCATTGAATATGACGGATGGAGTTGTAGTTAACGAATATCTTCAGGGTGATAAAGAATTAGACAAATTTAAGATATATGATAAGAAAACAGATGCAGGAATTGCCGAAAAAACAAAGAAAAACTCTTAAGGAGATCTTTTCTCAAATAGGACATGGCATTGTATCTTTTGTAAAGGAGATAGGATTCTTGGTCAAATTTATGACCCTCTTATTATTCGTTTTCATCTTCTATATCCTTCAGGGTACAGGTAACAGAAAATTGGATAAACCAATTAGGAAGATTCATATTAGTTGGGAACCAATTAAAAAGCTATACAGCAAGATATATAATCAAGTTCTTAAGATTTTTGATACAAACAAACCGCATGAGGTAAAATCGGCGGATTTGATATTCTTAGCATTAAGAAATCTCTCTCACAAGAAAAACAGAACATATGTTACTATTCTTGGTATGGGTATTGGATTTGGAGCTGTAATCCTTCTGCTTTCATTAGGATATGGATTTGAACGATTAGTTGTCTCACGAGTAGCAAGTCTTTCAGAAATGAAGCAAGTAGAAGTGAATACCTCCCAGGGATCGCTTCTAACATTTAACTATGACATTATAAACAAAGTTAAAGAGATTAATAAGGTTGAATATGTAATACCAATAGTTACCTCTGTCTCAAAGGTAACATACAATAATGCAGTATCAGATGTGATTGTATATGGTGTTAGTACAAAATATTTTGAAGAAACAGGTCTATCTCCAATAAAGGGTTCTCTTTTCAATGATGGAGAATCAAGGCTAAGTGAAAATAACACTGTCGAAGAGAAGGGAGTCGTAGCTGGAGCCTCTACCGTATTAATAAACAAGAAATCATTTAAACAAGAGATATCCAAAGTAAAATATTCAATATATCCATTAGTATGGAAGCCAGTATATGCATCTCCTGACAATAGCTCTAAAGTCATTGGATATACAAAAAGAGATATTGGAATGCAAGATGCTACCGAAGTTTGGGGATACTCTTACAAGGGAGCTCCAAGTACTAACCAGGGAGAAGATTTCAATGGGACGAGGTACAACCCATGGGTCGAAGATACTTTCGCGCTGTGGAAGAAGGAGGACTGTAAATCATCTAACCCAGATTGCACAGAAGAGAAATATCTAGTTATTAGGGAGAATAAGGCTCAAAAGGTTACGAAGGGATATATTTCTGAGGACAGTCTTTCTGTAGAGCGCTATCAGATAGTTGATGGTAGTTCTTTGGAAATTTATTCAGGGAAAGTTATAGAAGACATTTCTTTTGAGATTAAGCCTATTGATTACACTAATATCTATACCTCTCCCGAGACTAAGGCACAGATGGCTACACTCTTAGAGATGGGCAAGAATGTACAATACAAAGGAAGTTTAATATATGGTGAGGTATATGATACTGGAAATTATATTAAAAATGAAAATGGAGTCCAATATGGGTATTGGATAAAAGCGGAGATCCCTGTTTGGGCGAAGAGCGATTGCAAGGGATTCTGTAGTGAATATTTCTCATTGTCAAAGGGAGACGGGTATAAAGAGAAAACCCTTACACTGTATACAAGAGCGTCTGAGGTAAATATTGATAATTATCCTAACAAATTTAAATCAGAGCAAGTTTTGGGAGCTGAAACAACCAGTGAAGATAGTAGCTCACTCATAAACATAGATTCTATCTCTCAAGAAGATGATGGGATTGACTGGGTTTCAATATCTTCCCAATTGGGTACGACGGAGGATGTGTCTAAAGATGTTGTTGCTTTCCCAGAGAGTGCGCAAAAGATTGCAATGGTTAATTCAGCTATGCTCACACTTCTAGGCTTGAGTGTAAATGAAGCTCAGGGGAAATCTTTCGAGGCTACAATTATTTTTGACAGCAAACTATTTGATAAGGCAAACTATATAGTTGAATCTAAACCAACTTCATTTGTCATTGGTGGAGTTGTATCTGATTCTAAATCTCCGACTTTTTACATTCCACTTAGTGATATTACTGTTGATGGTATGACAAATGTCTCCCAACTAAAGGTTGTAGTTAATTCGAAGGAAGATGTGTTGGGAGTTAGAAATAACATTGAGGGTATGGGTTTTCAAACTAGTTCTGTAGCAGATACTGTAGATAGTATTAGTTCTTTGTTTAAGACATTACGAATAGCATTGGTTGTTCTAGGATTGATTGCTTTAGGTGTGGCTTCGCTGGGTATGTTTAATACCTTAACAGTATCATTGCTTGAAAAGAGTAGGGAGGTTGGTTTGTTGAAGACAATGGGATTGAAGTCATATGAAGTTAAAACATTGTTCCTTTCGGAATCGATAATCATGAGTGTATTGGGTGGGGTGGCTGGCTTGGTGTTTGCATTTTTAGCTGGGAAATTGATTAGTGTGTTGCTTACTCTTCTTGCAGTTACACAGGGTCAGAGTGCCTTAGATGTTACATATATTCCATTTGTATTGGGTGTTATCATTATTCTTCTCTCCTCTATCGTAGGTGTGCTTACGGGTTGGTATCCTGCAAAGAGGGCAAAAGATATCCCTGCATTAAATGCGTTGAGGTATGAGTA
>Ga0076315_116_pt1 | contig 17063 bp, 8 predicted proteins | sample RifGroC1_FD_67797 | JGI IMG/M metagenome (GOLD analysis project Ga0076315, IMG submission 67797) | candidate division WS6 bacterium GW2011_GWC1_36_11 | reverse complement strand
TAAAGTCCAAGGAGTTCCTTCTCCCAAGAGAGTCTTTCTTTAGGACTTACCTCTGGAGCAGGAGAAAGGAAGAGTGGCATCTTACCCGTACCAGAAGAATCTCCAAATAGAGAATCTTGACCTGTGGTTATCGTAAATTCCTTGTGGTACTGAAGGAGTCTTTCTGTGTTTAGGAGAAGTTGTCCTCTCTCACCAAACTTATCAAGGGCTCCACTTTTTATCAACGCTTCAAGAGATTTTTTATTCAGATTTCTATCTTGTATACGAGAAAGGAAATCTTCCAAACTTTTGTATAAGCCATCTTTAAAGATTATACTGTGACCCCGAGCTACACCTCCCGCGTCCCATGAGCCTGGAGTACCTTTCATAACCCACGAGTCGGTAACTGTCCAATTAACAGAATCATTTGATGTTGCGTATCTTAATCGAAATCGATCAGGTCCACCTGTCCAATTGGTACCAATTGAGGTGTACCACATTTGATATATATTTAACGAAGAATTGAATATAACATACGGTTCTGCTGTGTCCATCTCGAATCCATCTGTTGTACCGTTAGGTATAACTGTTTGATTAGGAATTATCCAATTACTAATACCATCGGGTGAGTATGCATAATTAATCCGCCATCCTTGGCCGTAATTAACTGTGTACCACATTTTATATAACCCATCATCCATTATTACGGGTCCTGCTACAACTCCCGAGAAATCCCCTTTTCCTGTCGTGCCAGCTGGAATCCTTCCGTTAGTGCTTGTAGTATCAGAATCCGAAGGGATGGCATTGTCATATTTTGTCCAAGTAATTCCATCGGGAGAAGTTGCATAATAAACACTAAAATTCCACGCTGGGTATTCTCCCTCTAATCCTGTATACCACATTTTATACATATCCCCATCCTTAATTACAGATGCATTCACAATGACCTCATCTCCTTTTCCACTCGTACCCAACGGTATTCTTCCATTCGTTCCAGTAGTATCAGAGGGTGCTTCAATCGTATTATCATACTTCGTCCATACAAAGCTATTAGCCGGAGCAGTAGGATCAGTAGTATTACCACTCCTAGTTTGTACAGATATCTTACCGTATGTATTTAAAGATGCATCCCATCTTAGATTGTCATATGACTGAGCATTAGGAGTAGATATAACTGGACTATTGTAGATACCGTAGGTGTAATAGCCAACCGTCGTAGCCGTTGCAGCTGGAGAGGTTGTTCCAGAAACTGCTGTTGTACTTGAAATAGCAATTCTCCCAACACCACCAGCACCACCACTTCCACCGCTAGCAACACCTGCACCACCGCTACCAGCATTTGCCACCACTTTACTTACTCCAAGACTTAGAGTATTCCCAGCTATTTTAACTGAACCACCAGCTCCTCCTCCTCCTCCGGTGTAATAGTTAGCAGTGCCAGTACTTACACCATTAGCTCCATTGCTAGAAACAGTTCCACTAACGACAAATGAATTAGCTGCAATATAAACAATTCCACCTCCACGACCACCATTTGCACCAGCAGATGTATAAGTTCCACCTTTACCACCTCCAGAACCAAAAAAAAGTTGATCAAGATTAGCATCACCATAGGTACCACCACCACCACCACCGGTATATGTCCCGATAGCTCCATTTCCTGATTGGTTAATACTACCGTTCTGAGCACCTGTAGAGGCAGAATAACTACTTGCACCATAACCATATCCACCATAACCAGCACCACCACCACCACCAATAGACGCATCAGTATTAGCCCCAGCTCCTCCTCCAGCACCACCACGAGTAGATGAACCCAATCCAGTTCCAGTACTAATAGTACCACCTCCTCCCCCACAGTAACCATTTCCACCATATCCACCACCTCCTCCAGCTGCACCACTTGTTGCTGTAACACCTGAGGCTCTCCCAAGTCCTCCAGGGCCACAATATGCCTCCCCTCCACCGCCACCATATCCGGTTCCAGATCCAGCTGATCCAGATTGAGTAGCTCCTAAATATCCCAATGCATTTGCATGAATAGTACCCGCTACTGATACTGCGCCACTTGCTCTGAAGAGCATGACCCCTCCCTCTCCTGCACCATTATTAATCGTACCAGTAGGAGGAACCCAACCATCAGGATAGAAGTTAATCCCAGAATTAATAGTTACGTTAGAATAATTGGGAACTCTTTGTAACATTACCGCTTGCTGTCCATCACTCAACCCAATATTTGTATCATCCGCAGTGCCATCACCATAGTATTTACTTTTTGCAGTAGAAAAATTAACTGTGCTTCCAACAACACTATTAACTCTTAAAGTTTCGTAATTTCCGGCATTGTCCATTGCCGTATAATTTCCACGAAGGTTTATAATCAAAACTTCATCTCCAGAAGAAAGGCAACCCACAGATGGTGCAGATTCCAAAGAGGCACTTGTACTTGATAATGCCGTTAAAGAATAGTTAACAGCATCTCCTCCGTCGAGACAGGTTCTTCCACTAGCTAGACTCGTACTATTTATACTTGTATTTGTACTTACAGTTATCTCCCCATCCGCACCTGTCCCTATATTTACTCCTGGTGCTAACTCAACATCCGTTAACTTTATAATCGACCTTATAATCCCATCCGTATCTGCATCATTCCATTGATTGGACAAAGAATGCGTTATTGTAAAATCAGTCTCCTGTACATTCTTCCACTGCCCTCCACTACAAGCCGCATTATTGGTACCTCCTACGCAAATCCATCCACTAGCAACCACATCATAGCTATTAGTATCATGCGTAACACCAATATAAGTACCATTAGAAACCATACCGTAATTAGAGAGTAAATTACTCCCCCCTCCCGCTGTAAGCAGATCTACAGAAGCAGACCCATCAAAGAAGTACAAACTAGTACCATTCCACCACATATCACCCGTATTTGGAGCAGCAACATCAAACCCTGAAGCCAAATTAATTTGAGCAACAGTACTAGTACTAGCACCAAGACTTAGCATCGCCCCCGTATTCCCAGTACTACTACCAAAGGTAGCATAACCATTCTGATTAATGAGACTAAGAATAGCTCCAGTAGAATCCTGCCACTCCATGAGGTTATCTGCCTGTGTATCGTTTGCCTTTATAACCAAGGCATCATCAGGGGTGATAGTTATATCCCCCGTAGTATTAGATATCGTAGAATTAGAACCCGCGATATCCAATTTAGCCCCAGGAGTACTAGTACCAATACCAAAGTTCCCAGTAGAAACATCAAAGAAGAAAGCTGCTGTACCCAAGGTATCACCACCGATAACTACATCATCTGTGGTAGAAGTCAGGTATGAAAATGTTCCCCCATCCGTCCAAAGACTACTACTACCGCCACCCACAGGACTACCATTCCAATACAAAGTACCATTAACATTGTAAAGCCTGTTATCTGCAACAAGTGGTTCATCCGTTCTAGGATGTATGTAGAAAGTTAAAGGATTTTCAAATACAAAAGCGTCTGTACTACCCTTTTGCAATTGCAAAATATTACCCGTACCATCCTGTGTAATCTGCATCACCACGTTATCAAACCCACTGTTCTCAGCCTTAAATGTAGCTACCGGCCATGCACTTGTAGATGCATAGTCGGAATATACTGTTAAGCCAGATTGAGCCTGAGAACCAGAAATAGTTAATCTGTTGGCTGTCATATCAAAAGATAGAGGCGATCTAGTACCTAAACCTGAAAGATATGTGTTGTAGGAATCTGCTCCAATAGCGGTATAGCTACTAGATCCTAAAACAAAGTGATCGGTCAAGCTAGTTAGATATGTGAATATTCCGCTATCAGTAAATAGCGAAGATGTTCCACCTCCGCCCAAACTACCCCAAACAGAGCCATCATATACTTTTAATTCGCTATCTGTAGTATCGTAATACACCATACCTGCTGATGGCGCCGTATATCCTGAGCTATTTGCCGCGTTATCAAACTGAAACGCTGTATTCGCACCTGAGGCATATTTAGCCTTGATGGCATATGCTGATGCCTGTATTGGCATTCTAGAGAAAGTTTCAGTATATGAAGCATCTCCTGCTGGAGAGAAGCCTAATTGAACATACAAATCTGTCACACCCTTAATCATTGCATCAAAGGTTGCATATGAGCCTGCGGTTGGAGTGCCATCCGATCCAAGAGATAGTGTAAATGCCCCATTGTATTGCCCTATCTCAGCATTCTGATAATCCTCAGTTAACAGAAGAGTTCCACCTGATACGGCAGAATAGTATTTAACTTCAAAGTCACAAGTATCGTTAGAGTTTCCAGCTACAACACAAGCCGGACTCCCTGCAGTTACATTAAGACCTTCAAAACCAGTATCATTTCTAACAATCTTACCTTGGAAGTTTATTGTATTACTACTTAAAGCGAATGCCGCATTAGGAAATAATACCAAAAAGAATATGGATACCAGGATAGAGGATTTTACTAGTTTTGGGCAGTCAATTTTTATCATGTTTCTCCGGCAGTAAAGTGTTTTGCTAAAAGCAATTTAGATATGACACCTATCGTAAAATGATATGAAAAATCGATCTTTTTGTCAAAGATTTTGAACAGTTTGGGGCTCAACGAAAAGCCTTATACAACAACGTTTACAATCTTATTGGGTACATATATGAATTTCTTTATCTCTCCTCCATTCAAATAGCCCAGCAAAGCTTGATCTGACAGCACTTTCTCTCTGATCAAATTTTCTGTATCAGAGGTACTTATAGTTATTCTTCCCCTCACCTTTCCGTTGATCTGCACAGGGACCTGAATTGTGTCTTCCTGCAAAAGCTTTTCATCAATATTCGGCCATTGCTGACTATGCACGCTATCTTTGTGTCCGATTAAATTCCAAAGCTCTTCCGCCATATGTGGAAGTGATGGTGCAATAACCAAAATTAATTTCTCAATGTCTTCTTCGGAGAAGCTGTTCTTTGAGAACTCATTATAGAACTCCATTAACGCAGATATGCTTGTATTAAACTTTAAGGATAGGAGATTGTCTTCTTCTCGCTTTAAAAGCTTCGCTATGGCTTTGTGCGCCACCTCGTCAGTTTGCTCTGTTTTGTTATTCCAAGCATTCAATACAAAATCGTAATATTTGGATACGAATCTCTTAACACCACTGATTGTCTCTGCGCTCCAGACCACGTCACCTTCATATGGACCCATGAACATCATGTATGCCCTAGTAACATCGGCTCCATACTTAGATATTAAATCGTCTGGGGATATTACATTCCCAAGTGATTTTGACATCTTAGTCCCACCCTCGCCCAGTACCATGCCATGGATTGTACGCTTCTGATATGGCTCTGGTGTAGGCACAATTCCCTGATCATACAAGAATTTATGCCAGAATCTTGAGTAAAGTAAATGCAAAGTTACATGTTCCTGTCCTCCCTCGTACATATCGACAGGCATCCAGTATTTCATCAACTCTGGTGAGGCTATCGCTTTTGTGTTGTGAGGATCTGTATATCTGATGAAATACCAACTTGAACCTGCCCAATTAGGCATTGTATCAGTCTCTCGCTTCGCATCACCTCCACACTTCGGGCACTTAGTATTTACCCAGTCTGTCATTGCTGCCAAAGGAGATTCGCCTGTCCCTGATGGTTCGTATTCCTTTACGTATGGGAGCTCCAATGGCAATTGGTCCTCAGGCACAGGAACATCTCCACAGGTAGGACAATGCACGATTGGAATTGGCTCTCCCCAGTAATGTTGTCTTGAGAAGATCCAATCTTGTAAATGGTATCTTCTGACTGTATCCCCTATACCTTTTTCTTTAATATACTCTGCAGTTTTCACTCGAGCCTCCCCACTGCCAAGACTGTTCATAAAGCCAGATTCATAAACAGTTCCTTCGCCTTCATAGACATCTTTGGTTTCCTTTATCTCCGATCTGTCTCCATCTGGTCCTTCAATCACCCTAATTACAGGGATATTAAACTTTTGAGCAAAATCGAAGTCTCTTTTATCATGTGCGGGTACTCCAACCACCATTCCGGTGCCAATGTTTGTTAATACAAAGTCTGCGGCATAGATTGGCAGCCTTTCTCCCGATATGCTATTCAAACAGTATAATCCCGTGAATGCACCTGTTTTGTTTTTTGATTCACTCACTCTTTCTAAGTCTGACTTCTTTTTTGAATTCTCTATATACTTTTGCACCTCTTCCCTATTATTCTCTGGCATTTGGTCTATTAATTCTTGTAGGATTGCGTGTTCTGGTGCAACAACAACAAATGTTGCTCCGAACTGAGTATCAGGCCTAGTTGTTGAAACTTGCATATACTGATCTGTACCTTCTACCTGGTATTTAATGTCATACCATGTTTTTGCATCTATCCAATTCCTCTGCCTGGTCTTAACGCTTTCCACATAGTCTGTTAAATCAAGATCTTTATCTAACTTATCAGCATATTCAGTAATTCTTAGTACCCATTGGTCCATATCCTTTTGTTCAACCTCGCTGCCACATCTTTCGTGTTTTCCGTCTACAACTTCCTCATTTGCGCATCCTACTTTACATTTCGGACACCAGTTTATTGGTTTTTTAGCTTTGTAAGCCAATCCTTTTTCATACAGCTTAAGGAATATCCATTGTGTCCATTTATAATATTCTGGATCGGTTGTATTCACCTCTCTACTCCAATCAAATGACAAACCAAGACTCTTTAGCTGCCTTCTAAATATATCTATATTCTCTCTGGTGATGTCCTGAGGTGCTCTTTTTACCTTAATAGCGTAATTTTCTGTAGGTAATCCGAATGCGTCCCACCCCATTGGGAACATGACATTCTCGCCTTTCATTCTTCGAAGTCTTGCTACTGCATCAAACATTGAGTAGTTCCTTGTATGCCCCATATGCATGCTATCGCCTGAGGGATATGGGAATTCTACTAAGAGATAGTATTTTTTTCTTGTTTCATCGAGGTCTTTTCCCTCGTAACTAAGTTCTGAGAACCATTTGTCTTGCCATTTCTTTTCGAATTCTTGTGGTTTGTAGGTTCTTTCCATTGAACTTAAGAGAGAATTTAATGTAGATATTTTACAAGAAAAAAAGGAAGATTGAAAGGACGGGGTTTCTGTTTTATGAAACCATATTGTGGAACATTAACGAGGTCATACCTATTTATGTATACAATCTCTTTCTGACAGATTCATTATCCAAAGCGCGACTATGGTATTGGTAGAAAAACAAAGATGTATAATTTGGTATATGGAAAAGATCAATAACAATTTATACACCCTATTCATCGACGAATCTGGCGTAGCCTCACTGAATCACAGAGGAAAAGTGTTTATTCTCTCTTGTGTAATTATCAAGAATAGCGATATACCTATTATTCAAGGTTACTTTCAATTACTAAAAAGGGAATATTTCAGAAATGAGTGCAAAGGGATACATTGCACTGATTTGTTTGAGAGAACATATAAAAAGTACAGAAAACTAATGGTTCCTCAAGATAGAAGGAATTCTTTTCTGACACGTATAGAGGATACTCTCAAAATAGTACCCTTTCAATCTGCTATATATTATATCGACAAGGATAAACTAAGAAATAAAATTGGGTATAAACCATATGGTGGAAAAAAGTCGACAACAATAAACTATGATCTCCCCTATGAGCTAGTTTCAAGAAATGCGCTTATCGATTTCTCCTGTTTTTTAGCAAGCAAGAAGACTACAGGCGAAATCGTTATAGAATCTCGCCAATTTAGTGATCAATTTTTTGTCAGTTACTTTGATGATGCTAGAAAACCAAGACTTAAAGGAGGAAAGATAAATATATACTCAGAATGTGTTAAGTCGAGAATAAATAGTTTAAGTATAGCTAACAAAGATTATATTCATACCGGGCTAGAGTTAGCAGACATAGGAGCCTATACAACGTATCGAAGGAAAGCAAGAGATCCACTTTCAATGATGAAAATTAACATAAGCTTCTCAGATTGTATTCACAAAATATACAAAGGAAAAACTTTGATTAAAGATTCGACTAATCAAAAACTAATAGAAGTAACAGAGGTTGAACCACAAGATGTGAAGCCGTCCAAACTAATCTGAGTGGTCTGCACTTCACACAGACATTATAGCTCCTATTCAGTAAAAATTTCAAGCCGTTTTACAAATATTTTGGTGGACCTGAGGGGATTCGAACCCCTGACCCCATCACTGCCAGCGATGTGCTCTAACCAGCTGAGCCACAGGCCCACAACAAACTTCTGGACTCAGCCGGAATCGAACCGGCGATCTTCTCAATGCGAATGAGATATTCTACCAAACTGAACTATGAGCCCACTGGAATTATTATACTAAAGAATATCAGTTATTGCATATATGGAGCAGGGTTTATCCTACCTCCAAGTCCAGCTCCTCTTCTCAATTCGAAGTGTGTATGGACACCGTATGCAACACCAGTTGCACCTATGAGGCCTAGTGCCTGTCCTTTACCAACGTGTTGACCAGCAGATACATACAGTTTGTCCATGTGGCCATTTAATATGGTATATCCATTACCACAATCGACATGAGTATAATAGCCGTAGCCCCCATAGTTTGTACCCCAATAGCCCCACCCTGCACTTATTACAGTACCAGCACAAGCAGATACAACACTTGGCCTACTACCACCTGTTGGATAGAAGTCGATACCATAGTGACCAGAGAAGAAACCTCTTGAAATTGCACTTGGCCCACCTACTGGCCATCCTAAGAATCTTCCGACATTAGGGTCTGCTACACCACCACTGTATTTAATTGAAGACTGTTGATATGAAGAAGGTGTGCTTGTGGTAGTTCTCTTTGCAATTACTGTTGGCATTTCACCATTAGGTATAAATATCTCAACACCGGTAGTAAGTTTATATGGCGCTTCTAACCATGCAGCATCAACGATGTCAGCCGCATTCGCTGAATATTTCTTCGCTAAAGATTCAACGGTATCACCTTTTACAACCTTGACGATTACACCATCTTGAGGAGGTATAGCCAATGTTTGCCCTAGCTTTAGATAGTCGTTTTCTGACATATCGTTTGCCCATAGAACAGTTTGTGTACTTACGTTGTTTGCAGCTGCAATGGAACTAATGGTATCACCTCTTTTTACAATATAATCTATAGTCGATGTTCTACCCCTATCCTTAGGCACGAGTGTATTTAATGATGCCGTAGCAACTATGGTGTCTGTTTCAAGCACTCCAACACTAGCTAATGTATCTGCGCTTGCTTCTATGACTACGGGCCTTCTATATACATAGGAGATTATTAATATGAATACCATGAATGATAGTGTGACTTGTAGTGCGGATTTGAGGAAAGTTCCCCTGCCCCAGAACATCCTTTTAACAATCTTATCTTTAAAGAAATTTATGAAATCACTAAAGATATCGAATAGTACTGAGAGGAGTATTAGGGCAACACGAAAACGAGTATAGACATAGCTTAAAAGCTCTATTACAAATGCAAATACATCTTTCCTCTGCTTTTTAGTATTTATGAATTGTATGAATTTTCCCCTAGCGTCCATTAAGGAATTCTTTTCCCCTATCTCTTCATTAACAAAAAGAAATTCTCCAGAGGTAGCATTAAAAGAATCTTTCTCTTCTTTTGATAGATCCTTGAAGCTCAGTCCTGCAACATTTTTATTTTGATTCGACCCAATATCTTCCAATCGTTTAGTTATTAGAATTGATGCCTACCATTATACCAAGTCTCTATGCCTCGTGCAGAGTTGCTAAGAAATCATCGTTCGTTTTAGTCTTCTTTAGGCCACTTACCAACACTTCTGTTGGATTTTCATTGTTACCTAAAAGTTCTAACATTCTTCTAATTCTCCATGATTGATTCAAAACTTCTTTACTTAGAAGCAATTCTTCATTTCTAGTACCGGATTCTATGACATCAATAGCTGGGAAGATTCTTCGGTATGCAAGATTTCTGTCCAAATGGAGTTCCATATTACCTGTACCTTTGAATTCCTCGTATACCAAGTCATCCATTTTACTCCCCGTATTTACTAATGCAGTAGCGATAATTGTTAAACTACCACCATCTTCAAAGTTTCTAGCAGCACCAAAGAATCTCTTTGGAGGATACAATGCAACTGGATCAAAACCACCGGAGAGTGTTTTGCCTGATGTAGGCATAGTAATGTTATACGCTCTAGCAAGCCTTGTAATACTATCCATGAGTATAATGACATCTTCACCCCACTCAACCATTCTCATAGCCTTCTGGAGTGCCATTTCAGCTATTCTACAGTTCTGTTCTGGAAGTTCATCAAAGTTTGAAGCATATACCTCACCTTTAACAAATCTCTTCATATCAGTAACCTCTTCAGGTCTTTCACCTACGAGTACAACCATCAATTTTGCTTTAGGATGATTTTGAGCAACACCACTAGCGATATCTTTTAATATGGTTGTTTTACCTGCTTTAGGAGGAGAAACGACCATAGATCTTTGACCAAAACCAATTGGGGAAAGCAAATCTATCATTCTAGTGGATATAACTTCTTGAGTTGTTTCCAATTTCATCTGCTTATCAGGAAATACTGGAGTCAACTTTCTAAATGCAGGCCTATTTGCAGCCTCTGCTGCTGGTTTTCCATACACAGTATCTACTCTTAAGAGACTTAGATACTTTTCTTTTTCTTTTGGTAATCTTGCAGGACCGTAGACCTCATCTCCAGTTCTTAAACTGAATTTCTTAATCTGCGAACCAGAAATATATACATCATTATCACTTGGGAGCAACCCTTCAGTTCTAATTAATCCGTGGGTTTCATCTTTCATTACTTCTAAGATTCCTCCTACGAATACAAATCCATCATCTTTGGTAGCTTTCTTAAGAATTTCTATAATTAGCTCTCGCTTTTCAAATTCCATAAAATCTTCCATACTCATAACCTTTGCTTCCTCTCGAAGCTGTGCAAGAGTCATTTGTTCATACTCTTGAATCGTTTTAACTTTATTAACCATTTTTTTAACAGGAAATTTAATATTGGGCATACGCCCGATTGACTCCAAAAGTATATTGAAATAAAAAAAATATGTCAAATATACAGATCAAAAGGGAATTAAAAAGAAGGGATCGGTACTGCCCCAACCGACCCCGGTTTCTTTCTCTTAATAAGTTAAGAAAAAAATAACGGGTAACATATATAAATATATTTACCCCTTCTTTTCTTAATATCAGTTGATTATGGTTTCTTAGGCTTATCCTGTTGCCCAGATGTGCTCGTGACACCCCAGACAAAGGGAAAAACCTAAGATATCCACAGTCTTCTGAAAGAACAGTATAGTATACGCCTCGAGTGGTATAATTGTCAACCCTATATATAGTATCCACACACACTAAGTCCTCCATTGTTTCGCAGAAGTCGCCCCATAATGGCATATTTCTCCAACTGTACTTTTGTATGTTACGTGGCGACATCCTACCTCTTTAATGTTACGCCTTTTGTGGATATAGACTTGGGCAAGCACTGATAAAGCAAGTCGCTACCCTTCCTAGATACTAGTAATCTGAGAAATCTTTTTCACTGCGATATCCTGAGCCTTTCCAAGCTTGGATTTGCCAATGATTGCACTTTTGTAGCCTACTCTTTGGGCCTCGTCTATATCTAGGACTTTATCCTTTGCAGAAGACTTAATCGCTGCGCATATCGCCAAATCAATACACGGATCATTAATATTCAGCCCTCCCACTATATTTACAAACACATCCTTGTCTCCCAGGAATACTCCGCCCTTACGAGACATAACCGCACAAAGCATATCTAATCTAGGTTTCTTGATGCCATTAGCAACACGCATCATAGGACCACCAGTACTTTCGCGCTCTATGACTAAAGCCTGTACTTCAACAAAAACTACCCTCGACCCTTGTAATACGGCACCTATAGCGCTACCAGAAGATTTAGTATCATTTTCAAGAAATACTAATGATGGATTTCCAACTTCCTGTAATCCATTTCCAGTCATTTCAAATACTCCTATCTCATTAGTAGAACCAAACCTATTCTTCATACCTCTCAATATACGATATTGGTTAAATTGATCCCCCTCTAGGTACAATACACAGTCAACGATATGTTCTAATACCTTGGGACCAGCTATATCTCCGCCTTTGTTTATCTGACCAACTATGAACATAGGGATTCGTTTAATTTTTGCCACATGAGTTAGCATAGCCCCACAAATCCTTACCTGACTTATACTTCCTGGGTAACTTCTGGATTGCATTGAAGAGATACTCTGTATCGAGTCGACAACTATAAGATCAAAATTCTCTTTTTCGATCAAAGCTACAATATTTTCTGCACAAATATCCTCTGTTACCATGAAATTCTGCCCTATTTTACTAGAAGACTTGTTATTGGAAAGCCTGACCAGCCTAGAGTTCAACTGCCCTGGAGATTCCTCTCCACAAACATACAATATTTTTTTTTCTGAAAACTTCAAAACCACTTGCATAAGTAACGTAGATTTGCCGATACCTGGTTCACCACTAATTAAAACCACTTCTCCGGGTATTAAACCTGTACCTAGTACCCTATCAACCTCTGTATACCCCGTTGAAATGCGAGTATCCGAGCTAAATGCTTTGCTCTCATCTTGAAATATTGATTCATATTTTGCTGCTGTACCAATCTTTGTTCCGGATTTTTCTACAGGGAGTTCTTCACTTTCTTCTAGTGTTCCCCATTGACCACAGCTAGGACATTTTCCAGACCATTTGAGAGATTCAGTACCACACGCAGTACATATATATTTCATAGCGAAACTAGTTAGTTAAGATATCCATTTTACCATTAATCATATCAATGGTAACTTCGTTCATCTTCTTTTTTGCGATCTTATGAGAAAGGATATAGTCAGCAAGCACATTCTCAACAGAATCCTGCACCCTTCTTCTAAGCGGTCTAGCACCATATTCATCACTGAAGCCCTCTTTCACTAGGTATGTTCCAACCTTGTCTGTAATTTCCACGACAATATTTTCCTCAACTAGGCGAGTATTTAAATCATTAATTAATAGTTCAACAATCTTCCTTGCATCCTTTCTCGTCAATGATCTAAATATGACAATATCATCTATACGGTTAAGCAATTCCGGCCTTAAAGTATCTTTTAGCTTCATCAGAAGCTCTGATTTCATACTGGAGTATGCCTTATTAATATCTATATCACTTCGTTTCTTCTCTCTCGTACCAACAAAGCCAAGCACCTTATCTCGCTTTATCTCCTCCGCCCCAATATTTGAGGTAAGGATTATAATGGTATTCTTGAAATTAACCTTCCTACCTCTTCCATCTGTTAAATGCCCATATTCCAATATCTGGAGAAGCACATTTAATACATCCGGGTGAGCTTTCTCTATCTCATCAAAAAGAATAACGGAATGTGGTTGCCTTCGTACCTGCTCAGTTAGCATACCTCCCTGCTGGAAGCCCACATAGCCCGGGGGAGACCCTATCAACTTAGAAACACTATGCATCTCCATCATCTCACTCATATCGATTTGTACAAGTCTGTCTTCGTTTCCAAAAAGCTGTTTAGTAAGCACTTTCGCTAACTCTGTCTTCCCTACACCAGTAGGACCTAAGAACAAGAATGATGCCCATGGCCTATCTGAATCAGATATGCCAGTTCGTGCTCGCTTAATGGAAGCAGCCACTGCTCGACAAGCATCCTTTTGTCCTACTACGAATGTATCTAGTTCTTTTTCTAGCTTCAATAGTGACACTTTTTCCCTACTACCCAATGTATTCAATGGGATACCCGTCCATTTTGAAACAACCATTCTGATATCATCCTCATCTATCTGGTTTTTCTTACTTTTCTTATTCTCTGTACACTCCTTCTCCCTTTTCACTATTTGCTTCTCAAGTTCAACCTCTTGAAGTTGTAGTTTCTCAGCTCTTGGCATATTCCCTTTTAATATGAATATCTCTTTTTTCTGTTTGAGATTGTTTAGCTGAGATATGAGTTCAGATATATCGCCATATTCATTCTCTATCGCCAACCTTTTAGATGCAGCAGCCTCATCCAAAAGGTCAATTGCCTTGTCTGGTAGATACCTATCACTTACGTATCTATTAGATAAAGTAACTGCAGTCCTCAAGGCTTCCTTGCTTATACTCACATTGTGATGCCTCTCTAATATTGGTTTTATTTTTTGAAGTATTTCGAGTGTATTTTCCTGAGTTGCTTCTTCTAGACGGATTGGTTGAAATCTCCTTGCCAAACCGCTATCTGATTCAAAATTCGCAGAATATTCTTCGACTGTTGTAGCCCCTATACACCTAAAGTCTTCTTGCAAAAGTGCAGGTTTAAGTACAGAACCTATATCTGACGGTCCTCCAGACATACCTGGAGCAACAATATTGTGAATCTCATCTATGAAGAGAATCGTGTTGTTTGAAGAAATAACTTCATCTACTATGGACATAATCTTTTCTTCAACGTCCCCTCTCATCTTGCTGCCTGCCATTATACTTGCGATATCTAAGGATACAATTCGCATATTTCGCAGTGAAGGTGGGACATGCCCAAGAGCTATTCGTTCTGCCAATCCTTCCACGAGTACTGTCTTCCCAACACCCGCCTCGCCAACTATGATTGGATTATTCTTTTTCCTTCTACTTAATATATTTATGAGCTGATTGATTTCTGCTTCCCTACCTAAAACTGGGTCTAAACGGCCTTCTTTGGCTAATTCAACTAAATCTATTCCTAAAAAATCAACAATTGAATCATCATCCATAGGGTTACTTGGCATATGTGGACGAGCCAAAACTCCAAGAGGATATGATGCATAGTTATCTAAAGCTTTTTTAAAAGCTTTGTATGACAAACCTATGTGAATTAAATCCTTGAAATAGTCTGTATCTAACTGAAGTAGTGCCTCCATTATATGTTCTGAACCCACATATACATGAGAATATTTTCTAGAAATATCATATGCTTTTCTAAGTACAAATTGGGATTCGTTGGAAATTTCTAATTCTCTTGCAGAATTGGGATCTGTGGTTATCTCAATCATCTTTCCGCCAAAAGACTTCTTCATCAGATCATTTCTATCAATATTCATTGAAGAAATAGTCCTTGTAGCAAGACTATCTTCATTTAAAAGTATCCCTATGAATATATGCTCCGGAGAGATACTCTTCGCTTTTAAATGCTCCATTATGAGTGAAGCATTACGAAGAGATATCCTCGCGTTTTTACTAAGTCGTTTTAAAATGTTCTGTTTTTTACCCAGAGTTATTGATGCCATACCCAATTATACTACATCCAGACTATTCTTTTGTGGTTAGCTCTGCTTCAATAGCGCTATCTACTGCACTTGCAAGCTCTTCTTTGGTAACTTTCTTCTTAGGTTCTGCTGTTTTCTTTGTACTTGCACCCTTGAGACTTAATCCCAAATGTCTTTCTGTAGAAGAGATTGAGAGGATCTTTACATCTACTGGATCTCCTTCTTTTACAATATCTTCAGGGTTTTTAACCAATTTGTCTGAAAGTTCTGAGATATGGATGAGTCCGTTAAGACCTTCACCAATTCTGACAAATGCACCGTAAGGAACCACCTTTTGAATCTCACCTTTAACAACATCTCCAACCTTGTACATAGAGATTGCCTCTGCCCATGGATCTTTAAGTAATCTCTTAACACTGTAAGCTACTCGCTTTCCACCGTCTGAGATACCAATTACCATGACATTTACCTTATCACCTACAGAATAGATGCTATCAATATTCTCAACCTTGTCCCATGATAACTCTGAGAGATGTACCAATCCTTCTAATCCTTCTGCATTAACAAAGATACCGAATGGTGTAATACCACTTACTGTACCTACTAATACATCGCTTTCTTTGACCTTGTTTAATGTCTTCTCTCTCTGCTCTAAGTCTCTTGATTGTGTAACCATCTTTTCTGAAAGAATGATTCTATTCTTTTCTCTGTCTAATTCAATAATTCTGGTCTGAACTTTTTCACCAACCAATGAATTCAAAGTCTTTTGTACTCTTGAAGAGATATCTTTTCCTACCTGTCTTACACCGTTTAGATATACTCTTGAAGCATCTAATTGAGATGTAGGGATGAATCCTCTGATATCTTTCCCAATTTCTACGATTAATCCACCATTGTTTGCTTCTACTACTGTAGTTTCAACAACAGAGTTATCTTTCTTAGATTTCTCAAGGGTGATCCATGCACTTGCTTGCTGTGTTCTTCTGATTGAGAGAACTAATTGTCCTTCATCATCTTCTGGTTTAACAACGTATACTAAGAGGCTGTCTCCAACCTTAAGGTCTCTCCAATTCATTGTCTCACTCTTTAATTCTCTTCCTGCAACAATACCTTCAGATTTGTAACCAACGTCAACAACGACATAGCCGTCTCTAACGTCTGCAACAACTCCTTCAACAATATCGCCTTTAGAAAGTTTTCTGATCTTGTTTCCTTCATCAATGAGGAACTGATCTATTTGTGCGTATGCACTTTTTTGTGTTTGTGCCATAGGGTTTTCCTTTGGTGATGTAATGCCTGTAGCTGCTATTACATACTAATAATTTTATTTGCTACGAGATGGATTATATCACAAGGTATTCTTTTAATACAACCTTTTCCCAGTCAGGCTTTTTGGCTTTTAAGATGTATCGTCCATATAGTACAAAAAGTGAGTTAACTTTGTACCAATCGTCCTTTGGATAGAGCTTTTCTAGATCGTGAGCTATCTTAGTAGGATCAGTTTCCTTTGTTAAACCATATGATTTAGCTACCCTACTCACATGAGTATCTACTGCAATACCCTGATTGGAATGATACAGGTCATTAAGAAATACATTAGCCGTCTTGTAACCTACCCCTGGAAGAGTTTGAAGCTCTACGAGGGTCTTAGGAGGCTCCCCGTTATATCGTTCATCCACCATCTTAGCTAATTCAATGATATGTTTAGCTTTGGTCTTGAAATAGTTTATACCCTGTACGGTATGTTCAACATCCTCATACTTAGCATTTGCAAGC
>Ga0076315_114_pt1 | contig 20174 bp, 13 predicted proteins | sample RifGroC1_FD_67797 | JGI IMG/M metagenome (GOLD analysis project Ga0076315, IMG submission 67797) | candidate division WS6 bacterium GW2011_GWC1_36_11 | reverse complement strand
ATCATCCAAAAGATCTCGGAGATTTAGCTTCTTCTTTTCAAAATCTACATCAACTAATGAAAGTAGAAGTAAATCTTCTGTAAGTTTGTTCATGAAAATAATGGATTTTTTAGAATCATCTAGCATATTAAACAAATCCTCCTGTGGAATCTTCGAATCCGCAAGAATACTATCTACATTGGCCTGTATCACCGCTAATGGAGTCTTAAGCTCATGAGAAGCATTTTCTACAAATTCTTTTTGAGCCTCAAATGACCTACCCAACTGTTCGGACATATCGTTGAAGCTCTGTATAACTTCAGAAATCTCATCTCCTTTATCCTCAAACTCTATCTTTTCTCCTAGATTCTTTGTAGATTTCTTCTTCATCTCCTCTTTTAATTTTTCCAAAGGCTTTAAACTGTTATCTGCAATCAAATATCCTCCTCCAAAGCTTAATACTACAAATGGCAATATTGAGTAAATTGAGATTAAGCGAATATTTGCTAAATCATTCTGCCTTGACTCCTTCAATAGTTCTATTTTTTCATCATTAAGATTCGCAAAGAACCCCGCGTTATTAAATCCTACAAGTCTTGGAGATCCAATATCTTTCTGCATATAGTCTACTAGAAAGATATTCATTACTAAGAAGAAACCTAAGCAAAGAACAAGTAGGATTCCTGAATACAACAATGCCATTTTAAATTTTAAGGATTTAAAAAACTTTTTCATATCATTATTCATTTTTTATGGCTTCCACAGGACTTACCTTAGAAGCGGATAAAGAAGTTATTACAGCTATTATACTTGATATTCCAATTAACAGTGCAGTATATATCCCTATTGAAGTGAAATTGATTCCAAAGAATATACTCTTGTCTACAGTATTAACCACATTGAATGTCTTAGCTACAGTCTCTATTAAGAATGTATTAAACCAACCAGATACAAAGTATCCTGCTACAAAGTTTAAAGCGATACCTAATCCAATCCCAGCTACATATCCAATTAGTACATACAATAGTGATTGAGATATGAACATTGCAAGTACCGAGTTCTTCCTCATACCGATTGCTCTAAATATTCCGATTTCCCTGATGCTTTCAGATATGAACTTACTCATTGTGAATGCTACTAAGGCGCTGACTAAGACAATGAAGCTGATCATGAATATACTTGAAACTGTATTTAAAGTACTCTGTAGCTTATCAAATACTGCAACATCGTCTGTATCTTGGTATGCATAACCTGCATCATTAATAGCTTCAATAATTGCAGTTCTGTTTACAACATTATCAATAACCACATCTAAATAGTCCCCATACTTTGTAGATGTTGTATACACATTACTGTCTGATACCGCACCGGTTACATTGTTGCTACTGTCTACTTGTATTACCAATCCTGGAATGTAATATCCTGTACTTCCAAATTCTCCACCAAAACCCAATCCCCCTTCAGTTGGTCTCTCAGAAGGAATACCTCCATTATTCATATTTCCAGAAGAGCTACTATCCATTCTCCTAGCCATCTGCCCTATCATTCCACTACCACTGGTTTTGATTTCTACTCCATCATATGTAACACCTGTAAATGTACTATTTAATACCGTAGTTGGGATCTCTGTACCATTTCTAGCACTAATCTCATGAGATATATAGTCTGTTACTAAGATATCTGCAAAATTCTGAGGGACGTATGTCGTATTAGCCGTATTATCATCCACAATACCTACTACTACAAATGTATATGTGATTGGTGTAGAGACTTGATCATAGTTCCAATATGTAGAGATAGCCGTCTTTCTATCTGATACCTTTGTAGCCATCTCCTCATCAGTAAGTTTTTTGATAACCATAGTTCCACTACTCCTATCCATTGTGTAATCCTGGATTGTATCTAACCCACCAACTTGCATTGTAAATGTAGTACCAATCAAGCTATCCTTGTCATATGTAATAGCTTCTGTTTTTAAGAATGAAAGCCTCTGAGCAGCACCACCCTGACCTCTTACAATACTTGAAGTATCCATTGCTATTTCTGTCTTGTCTCCCCAATCCTCATATGAATATGTAAGAGCACTAGCATTAAGTATGATTGGAATAGCCTCGCCCTCAGTATATGTAAAGTCTGAAGTTGTATATATCTCAGCAGAAGTTGTATCTAACGTTGAAAGTGAACTAAAGCTTACTGTTTTGTCTGTAAAAAGATCGGTTGTTTTAGCATTCTTAACTGGTAAGGTAGTTTGCAAACTTACACTCTTAACACCTTCAATTGTAGAGAGTGTAAACCTCAATTAACGTAAATTTCTGAGAGATTGTACCAAATACGCTATTTGTCATCGCCGCTTGGATGTTGGTAATCTGGCTGGAGAGGATAACACTGAGGGTGATGAGGACAAATATGGGAATTATTAAAAACAAAGCTTTTTTAGTCTTTGTTTTGAGTTTCTTAATATTTATTAAGAGAATATCTTTGAGTTTCATTTTAAAAAGTTAGTAATATATTAATTATTTTTAACAGAACCATTCTCAAGCTTAATCACTCGAGAGAATCTTTTCGCAATATTTTCATCATGAGTTATCATGATTACACTCATACCATTCTCATGGGAAAGATTCTCAAGAATATCTATAACTAACTTTGAGTTTGCCTTGTCTAACTTTCCGGTTGGTTCATCTGCAAAAATAATCTTTGGATCATTGGCCAATGCTCTCGCCACTGCTACTCTCTGTTGCTCACCACCTGATAGCTGCTTTGGTAAATGATTTGCTCTTGGAGAAAGTCCTACTTTCTCTAAAAGCTTAAGAGCTTTTTCTTCCGCTTCTTCCCTATTAACTCCAGCTACCAACATGGGTAACATGATATTCTCTTTAGCAGTAAAGAAATCATGTAGGTTAATCATTTGAAAAATGAAACCCATGGTTTGGTTTCTAAAATCGGAAATCTCCCCATCCGACATATTCTTAATACTTTGACCAGATATGATGACATCTCCTAATGTCATAGTATCTAATCCCCCAGCCAGTTGAAGTAATGTAGTCTTACCCGAACCAGATGGTCCAAGAATAGCCAGATCGAAACCCTCAGGAAGCGAGAAGCTGACATTATCTAATGCCGTGACTTCAATATCCCCATCTTCGTATTTTTTGGTTAATTTTTTAACCTCTAAAATGTTACCCATGTTATGAGATAAAAACTATAATTTATATAGCAAGCAATTTACGCAAAAAGCAGTGAAACGAATGTGAAGTGATTAACAATTAATACAATATCCCTTACCTCTAACTGTTTTTATGTATTTCTTTGTGGGGTCAACCTTTTTTCTTAAAGTCTTAATATGTGTCTTAACTGTCTCAGAGAACATATCAATTTCTCTATCCCAAACATGCTCAAGAAGCATCTCCGAAGATATTATCTCTCCCTTACTTCGAAGTAGATATTGTAAAACTCCCATCTCTTTGTTGCTTAGTGAAATTTCTTTACCTTTTTTATTATCTATCACTAAATTTCGTTCTGGGAAAACAGTGTTATCTCCAAATGTAAGATTTTCTTCTTTGTTTGTGCTACTTCTCTTGATTACTGCATTAATTCTCGCCACTAACTCTTTTAAATCAAATGGTTTAGTAACATAGTCATCCGCGCCTTGGGTAAAACCCTTTAGTTTGTCATATACCTGAGACCTAGCAGTAACCATAATGATTGGAACAAGATTTTTTCCTTCCCTAATCTTCTTCGCTACTTCAATGCCATCGACTTCTGGGAGATTTAAATCCAAAAGAATACAGTCATATTCATTTGTACCAACCATATCCAAAGCTTCTTGCCCATCTCCAGCCTCATCAACTGTAAAGTTATTCCTTTCCAAAAAATATTTCACTGGCCTTCTTAAACTTTCTTCATCTTCAACTAATAGTAATTTCATAGTAATAGATTATATAACTTATATATACAAAAAAGGGGAAGGCCATTGGCCCTCCCCGAGAACTCACCAATCTGCTCATAAACTATCAACCTGGACTGTGAACAACTTCAACAATCCATGTTAGATACCCCAATATTTTGTTTTTCATAATAGCTTGTCTTTAGAACTTAGCTTGTACCTATACCGATAGAAATAGCTTGTAATTGAGCAGTAATATTTTGAATATTGTTTGAGCTGCTTACATTCAAAGGCTTACATTTCTTTTTTAGAGATCTTCTCTCATCATTAAAAGTACATGATCATGATATGCCAGATTAAGTGAAGTCCAGGGAAAGCCTAAAAGTTGTTGTATATAGGACACAATTTAATGATATTTGACTGAAATCCAATATATCTCTACAATGTAATTCCAAGTAGATATACCTAATTTTTACCAAAAATATATGAATATTACTTGGACTACTCTAGCCTCAGAATCAGTACAAACCCCATACAAAAACACCCCTTCCAAGTACAAAATATATCAAACAAAAATACTCGAAGATTCTGTCCCCATTAACATCCTCCAATCCCCTGAAACCAAATCTCTCCTCATTGAACATAATGGAAAACCCGCTAGATTACACCTAGGAATGTCCAGATCAGTAGACCTATGTGCCGCTACATATACCATAGCTTCAACTGACGAATTTAAGAAAGCTATCAATCACAAATACAACCCAAATAAAGAAGCATTAAGTGCAATGCTCATTCGAGAACCAATAACCCAATCTCCATTTGTTAATACATATATGGGAAGTGGTTTTGAATCAAGACTATATCTAATTATGGATGTACACCATGTAAAAGATGAGGAAAACGGTGTCAAAGGGATTGCTGGGAAGGTATGTAATTACAAAATAGATTTGCCCCAGGGTCAGGAAACAAAAATCTTGGCAGATATTAAGCTTGCAATTATGTATGACTCCATTGCAGCTGGAAGAAATCTAATCGCAGGAATCATAGAATTAAAAAAGAGATGTCCAAATTTGAGAAAAATTGTAACTGTATCGGTATATGCTACATATACTGGATGCAAAAGATTAGCCCAAGCCTGCCATGAACTCGGACTTGAGGTAGTTATGTTTTGTATGCACGAACTTCTAGATGCAAGTCCAATTAATGAATATGATTCCTTCTATCCAAAGTGGAACATATCAAAATCAGACAAAAAAGTTATGCAAAGTTTCTACGGCAAAAACTATCACAAAATATGTGTGGGAGGGGATTGGTCTGCTAATACACTGGGAAGTGAACAAGCTTTAGATGTATTCAAGCAACAGTTAAAAGAGATTGACATAGATCCACAAACCTTTGGACTAGAGGCCTAGGAAAGCACTGAAATTCATTGACGTATCAAGCTGAAACACATATCATTAGATTATTATGCCCTTACTAAAACGCCTCATGAAGAAAGCACTAAAGCTTACACTTTTAGTAATAAGATCATTCCTCATCTCAACCATTATCGTGGCTACATTTGCTAAGATCCCAATTCCTTCTACTTTAGGATGGATGGATTTAGGTTGGCAATATAGAAAACCGGTTACCATAGAGAATACTGGCTCTACTGCTACTAACGAAGATGTTTTGCTTACTGTCGATACTCTCTCCCTTGTTAATGAAGGGAAATTACAAGCCGATTGTGATGACTTAAGATTCACAGACAGTGATGAAAATACCTCTTTGGATTACTGGATTGAGAGTGGTTGTAATACTTCTGAAACAAAGATTTGGACTCAAATACCTTCTCTTACTGAGGGCGGTAAAACAATATACATGTACTACGGTAATCCTACTGCAATTAGTACCTCCCTCTCATGGACTGGAGATGTATATATGTACGCTGATACTACATGTCCTTCTGGTTGGACTAGAGCTTCTGATTTAGATGGGAAATACTTGTATGGAAGTAGTACATACGGGACAACTGGTGGTTCTAACTCTCATGCGCATTCTGATACTACTGCTACTTCTTCATCGATTTCTACTACAAATATAGCTGGGTCTACTTCTGCAGGAACGAATGGAACTACTACTGCACATACTCATACCACACTCAAATCTACAGTTAACAACAATGCTTCAGTACAACCTCCATACAAGGACGCTATTCTTTGTTACAGTAATAGCTTCCTACTTTCTCAAGGTTTAGTTTCTATGTTTGATACTGATACTCCAACTGGATATACAAGGTTTAGTGCTTTAGACGGTGTATTTCCTAAAGCAAATACCACATATGGAACAACGGGAGGATCAGCTACACATACGCATACAAACACAACGGCATTTACTACTGGAGCTGCTATAGGGACACAAGTAACGATTGTAGCGCCACTTAGTGCAACAGGGGGTACAATCACTACTTCGGAAGGAGATACAATACATACGTTTACTTCGAGTGGAACATTTACCGTAACTAATACTGGAAATGTGGAAGCATTAGTTATCGCGGGTGGCGGTGGTGGTGGATATTTTGGTGGTGGTGGTGCTGGTGGATATCTATATCAGACTGATTTTACACTGACTAGTGGGAATAAAACTGTAACGATTGGTGGTGGTGGAACCGGCGCATGGCTTGGCAATAGTGGGTCAAATAGTGTCTTTGATACATTAACTGCATACGGCGGAGGAGGCGGTGGGAATCCAAGTGTATCAGGTATCACGGGCGGTTCTGGTGGTGGTGGGGTTATAGCAGGAAATGGATCTGGAACGTCCGGGCAAGGATATGCTGGTGGAACTGGTGTTTGGGTTGGACCTTCTGGGCCATATGGAGGAGGAGGTGGTGGTGGTGCTAGTCAGGTTGGATTCACCACTGCTAATAATAATGGTGGAAATGGTGGCGCAGGTATAGCAAACTCAATTTCGGGTTCAAGTGTCTATTATGCTGGTGGTGGAGGTGGAGGTGGTAGTGGGCAACTTGGTGGCCTTGGAGGTAGCGGTGGGAACGGCGGTGGTGGAAATGGTGCTAGAAGTGAAGTCTCGCATGGAACGGCTGGAACAAATGGTCTTGGTGGTGGAGGAGGTGGTGGTGGCTATTTTAGTGGAAATACTGTCGGTTATGCAGGAGGTTCAGGTATTGTCATAATTCGTTACTCCACACCGGCATCCTTAAGCGGAACCATAGCTACTAACACACATACACACACCTCTGCTAGTGCTACTACATCTACCGATTCAAATCTCCCTCCATATTTAGATATGGTATTTGCTAAAGCAAACACAGACCAATATGTTACTGAAAACAATGTGATCATAACATCTGCATTACCTCCTTTAGGATGGAACCAATTTACGGCACTGGATAGTAAATTCACGCGAGGTGCGCTTACATATGGTGGTACAGGGGGAACAGCAACACATACACATAGTGTAGATATAACAACCGGAGCACCATCAGCAACACTAAGTGCATATGGTGCTGGAGCTAATTTCGCAGACTCTACACATACACACTCTGCAACCATAACCTCCGATGCTGTTTCAAATCTTCCTTCATATACAACAGTCATATATGCACAAAGAGATATCTCTGAAACTACAATACTCGGAACGGAAGAAGTTCAAAACACACCTCCAAGCGTTCCAACTTCCCTCCTTACTGAGGACAGCACCAACCCTACTCTAGTATCGGATTCTACGCCAGAGTTTTCTGCAATCTTTACAGATGTGGATGGAGACAACACTGGAGATTACTATCAAATTCAAGTAAATACCGCTTCTGATTTTACTGGTACAAGCATGTGGGATTCTACAAAGACAGCTCTTTCTCCAATAGTTGCAAACGGGGACAGATCTGGAAATCTGTCATACGCTGGAGACCCTCTAAGTGAAGGAAGTACATATTACTGGAGAATTAAATTCTGGGATAGCAATACATATCAAAATGAAAGCGATTGGTCTGAAACTGCTCAATTCACTATGAACTATGCACCAACGGCACTCTCTGCAAATATCTCAGGAGACGAAGATATATACGCAGGGAAAGAAATCACATTAGAAACAATATATTCTGATTCTAATGGTATAGCTAACCTAGACAAACTGTATCTACAAATTAAAAATCCATCTGGTACAGACATCGAATATTACATAACATCAACAGCATCAAATCAAACAGGAGAATATCCTACCTCCGTATCTGGAGCACCATATGTTTCTGGAATTACATATGACACAATTGTAGGATCTCCTACTGCAAATGACATCACTGTCACATGGCACCTTACTCCAAACTGGACATGGACAAGAGGAACAGATCTGCAATATGGCGTTAAAGTCCTTGACCATGGTGGCTCAGAAAGTACATATGCCTATGTGGTTACAGAATACAAATATGAAAACAGATTAACGTTCACAGAAACCATAACCGTAAATGACTCTGAAAGTAATTCCATCGTTCAAGGAGATTGGACTCCATCAAACCAAATTCTTACATTCTCAGGTGTGAAAGTGGTGTACTCTGGGACTACAGACATCTACCCATTGGATAGTGATTTTGATGTAAACATAATTAATGAAGAATCAACTGAATGGGAAGATTTAACATCCTCTGGAGAAAATATATCTATAGATATAACTACGGCAGCTGTTACAAATATCGATGACACATACACGCTCTCAATCATTAATATTCCAACAGGAGGAACTGATGTTTCTAATTCAACATTCCATATAAAAACAGATAATACCCAACCAACCATATCATCCCTTACAAGTGATACACATCCAAACCAATCAACATGGTATACCGCAACTTCTGCAAACTTTAGTTGGACCATCTTAGATGGTGAGAGTGGTATAGAAAATACATGGTACATATGGGATAGAAATGTTGATACAGACCTTGTCACTACTCTCTCCGATGGAACGCAGATTTCTTCAGATACAATGACTATCGATTCCATTCCTGAGGGTTCGTCATATTTACACTTAGCAACAAAAGATAATTGCGGAAATACAGCATTTGATACATATGTCATAAATATTGATACTGGAAATCCAATCTTTAATTCAGTAACAAGTACAACACATTCAAACCAAGCAAATTGGTATTCATCAAACTCAGCGACAATCAGCTGGACAACTTCAGATACTGGGAGTGGTGTCCTTGATGTATGGAAACTACTTGATCAAAATGAATCACAAACAACAGAACAAGTATTAGCTCTTGGAGAAGAATCATCTGCAAACGATTCCTTCACTACTCCAGAATTGACAGATGGGATATGGTATTTACATCTAGTAGTACAAGACAATTCAGGGAAGACAGCCTATGCTAGGTATACGTTTAAGATAGATCAAAATAGTTTAGATATCGTTTCCATTACAGGTCTTTACAATGGTGTTTTACAAAATGTCGACAGTGAACCAATAATCTCATGGACAGATCCCAATTCAATCTCAGACGACACCTTCTACATAACCAACGATGGAACAACACCAACATCCACAAACTATACCTACTACACTAGCTTACCAACATATGATCTACCTGCTCAAAAACAAGGTGAGACAACCATAAAAGTAAGCGCCTTGAATGGAGCCGGAACATATAGTGATGCTAGATCATTCGTCATTAAATATGACTCAATTGCACCAACAAATGTTGGCAACTTTGTAATCACACCAACTCAAACAACCGCCTCTCTCACTTGGAGAAATCCAACCGTTTCTGATTTCACCAAGGTCATAATCATGCGAAGCAATACACATGCACCAATTTCAGTAACTGATGGGACAAAACTTTACGAAGGGACTGATTCCACATTCTCGGATACGAACCTTACTGTTAGCACACGATATTACTACACGATATTTGCCCTTGATCGTATTGAAAATAGATCATCTGGAACTCTGTCACAAACTACGACATTAGCAGCAGCTACTACTCCTGTAGTTCCAGTAACTCCTGACGAACCAGAACCTGTAATACCGACACCACAACCAGAAAGCAAAACTATTAAATTACAAGATTTAAGTGAGGATCAAAAAGTTAACATAACCACAGAAGACAAAGCCATAAATGTCACCACCAACGGAGATATCCATACATATGCTAACCAAACATTGAATATTGAGATTCCTGCAAGCACAATAACCGACAACACCACTGATCTAAAAAATGTAATCATCACGGTCAATAACCAAACTTACAATATGACATATGATTCTGAAAACGATACATATAATGCGACAATAGATGCTCCAAGTGTGAAGGGTGTTTACACTACGACCATACAAACCATATCAAATGAAAATACAAGTGACCTCTCAATTACAATGTCTCTTCTTGTTGATCCATATGGATATATTTTCACTAAATCTGGAGACAATGAGGTTAGAATATTAAATGCCAAAGTCACTCTATATACCAAGAGAAATGGGACAGAAACGATATGGCAATCTGAAGATGGTACGACAAATCCACAATACACTAACCAACAAGGAGAATATCAATTCTTTGTAGCTCCAGGTGAATACAAACTAGTTGTTGAAGCTAAAGGATATATACCAACAGAGACAGAATGGTTTCCTGTTGAATCAAATATCGTAGAGAAGAATATTGAGATGACGAAAACACCATATCTTTGGTTTGGTATAATAGCGGGTGTAGAAATAATCGCAGGAATCGGAATATTTGCTTTCCTGAAACGAAAAAAGAAAACCAAGAAGAGAAATGTCTAACCAATATCAAAAAATAGTCATAGGTGCGGGACCAGCAGGTCTGTTTACTGCCATATTTGCAAAACAAAAAGGTGAGAAAATTTTCCTCATTGAAAAAAATAATTGTATTGGGAAGAAGTTAGCCATAACTGGAAAGGGACGATGCAATGTAACCAATAATATTCCAGATTTAAAAGAATTAGTTGCTAGATACAAAAAAAATGGTAAATTTTTGTATCATGCTTTTTCTGAATTTAGTGTTGAAGATACATTAAAATTTTTCAGTAATCTAGGTATTGAAACCAAGGTAGAAAGAGGTAACAGGATATTTCCTGAAAGTGATGATGCATACGAACTAATTGAAAAAATGTATGCTCTAGTAAAAGATGACATTCTTTTCAATTGTGATGTGCAAGAAATATTAAAAGATGGGAACCATATTGAAGGTGTAAAAACTAACAAAGGGAAATTCACAGCAGACAAATATATCATTGCAACAGGAGGGAAATCATATCCACTTACAGGATCAAATGGAGATGGATATGAGTTAGCAAGCTCACTAGGCCATACAATAATTACACCCAAACCAGCTTTAGTTCCAATTGAAACCAAAGAACCATGGGTTAGAGAACTGGCAGGATTAGGATTGAAAAATATTAGAATGGATATATATCAGAATGGTAAGAAACAACTTTCTAAATTCGGAGAATTACTTTTTACACACACAGGAATCAGTGGACCAATAGTCATTGATTGTTCAAGAGAAATCGGAAATCTCTTAGAGAAAGATTTTGTTAAAGTTCTCATAGATCTAAAACCAGCACTCTCCTACCCTACACTTAAAGATAGAATTAACAAAGATTTGTCTGAAGCAGGCAATCGAGCAATTAAAAACTCACTAAGCCAATTACTACCCTCCTCGCTCATACCTGTAGCTATAAAACTCTCGAAAATTGATCCTGAAGAAAAAGCATCTCAACTCTCTAAAGAATCTAAGAATAGCCTACTTCATACATTAAAAGAATTAACTCTGACTATTACAGAAATTGGAGATTGGAACAATGCCATAGTGACGGATGGAGGGGTGGATATCAAAGAGATAGATCCCAATACTATGCAATCAAAAATTGTAAACAACCTCTACTTCGCAGGCGAAATTATAGATGTCTACGGACCAACAGGAGGATATAATCTTCAACTATGCTGGAGCACTGGATATTTAGCAGGTATATCGTAAATATATTTAGAATCTAGTATTCTAATAAATATGAAGAAAAAGAAAATACAAAGAACAATTCTCTTCAGAAAAACAATGATTGTACTTTGTATACTCTCCGGAATTGAGATTCTTATAATGACACTTCTTGGGCTCTACGATTCAATGTACATAATGCCAAGGCAAACACATTCTGGTAGCTTTTCAATTAGTGCAGAAGACATTCAAACTACCACAGACCAAAATCAAAAAGATGTAACAGATCTAGCAAGCTTAGAAATCCTCCCTTCAGACTACGATACACTAACCAAAAATTTTGGAGCATTTACTCAACATGACCTGACTACATATCTACGATATTCTGAGGTTCTAAAGGCAAAGGATATTACGAACCTAACAAATGGATATACATATTTAGAGGAAAACAATTTGAATATCCTCATTCCACAAACATACATTAACCAATATGTTTTAGCCGAAGTTCAGGACATTTCTCAAAGTATGATAACGGAAAGCAATGATACAGAAGTAACACCATATTTAGAAATACATCAAGAATCAACATTGCACACTGATCTCTCCACTTGCATTTCTCAAAACCTTGATACATTCCTCAAGGGAACAACTTGTACAGATATGTTAGCCAAGATAAATGATGAATCTCTATCCCCAACACTCAATTTCTTAACTACATCTTTGAAATTTAGTCCAAATAAATCAGAAAATGAATATGATACCTACATTGAGAATCATATGTATTTGTATCAGATGGAAAAAGGAAATACACAGATAGTATCTTCAGAAAATTCCCATTCATATTCCAATGATATATATATTGATCTAGATCAAAGACAAATACACAAGATACAATTGATCTCGAATTACTTACAAGCTGTTAATTCTAAACTTGGATATTTCAGTGAGGCCACAAAAACTAAGCTCAATGATTTAGATACGCTAGTAGGATTACTAGCTGCATATAAATATGGAGATACCATACCAACCGTCATTAAGGATTTAATAAATAACCAATTAATCAATCTTACTCAAACAGATAACGGTTATGCTCAAGCAAATACTCAAATATCTTTCTTAATCAAATCCGTCAATCTAAATAACGAAGTAAAGACATTCGTAGCTCCAATGTATATTTTTGAGAGTAAAGATGAGACCCCCGTGCTAGTTTTAACATTTGAGGTAAACGACAATAATTTCAATGAAGACTATGATATTACTCCAGCTACACAAGCAAAAGGTACAGTTAGAGTACCAATCTTCATGTACCATCAAATAGTCACTCCTCCTAAAGGACAAAGCTCCTTTAGATCAGGATTGTATGTCGATCCTCTAGACTTTGAAAGAGAAATGGCATACTTAGTAAAGAAGAATTACAAAACCGCTTCCTCTGCAGAATATTACAAAATCTTAAAATCCGGAAAAAATCCAAAACAGAAAACTGTCATGATTACTTTTGACGATGGTGTGAGAAATCAATATACCAATGCATATCCAATACTCAAAAAGTATGGCCTTACAGGTGTCTTCTTCATTGTTTCTCAACGTTCGGGAATAATGGGAACACAGATGAAAGAGATGACTGCAAATGGAATGGAAATAGGATCTCATTCTGCACAACACCAAGATTTGATGAAGATATCTGATCCGAAGGTTCTTACCTCTGAGATAGTTTCAAGCAAATATGGATTACAATCTGCCTCAGGAAAAGCTGTTAACGCATTTGCATATCCTGGATGTGGATGGAATTCTCAAACACTCACCTATGTCTCTAGTGCAGGATATTTGTTAGGTATGAGTTGTGGACCAACAATCGATAACTATCCTGGAAACAATCTGGTGCTTTCAAGAGTACATGCATATGGTGATATGAAAAGTTTTAAGAATTTACTGTCGGGAATTAGATAGAGCTTCTAACCTCATTGCTAATCATATATAATTAGATATATGAAAACAGACTTCCAAACACTCAAAGAACTACACGAATACTATGCAATAAATAATAGATGTGGATTAAAGAAGATAGCGACTCAACCAGTATATGAAATTCATGTCCCCTCCTCAGGTATTGTATTCATTGGAGAAGCACCAGGGAAAAATGAAGATCTACAGGGAAAACCATTCGTAGGAGCAGCTGGGAAATTCCTAGACAAACTGCTTGAAAGTATTGGCATGACCCGTGAAGATGTATATGTTTCCAATACTGTTAAATACAGACCTCCAGATAACAGAGAACCCACAGATGAAGAAAAACTTAGTTGCAGGGTATGGTTAAATGCTGAGTTGATGTTCATAAAGCCAAAGATATTAATACCTCTTGGAAGACATGCCTTTGGTAGGTTTGTGCCGGGTGCGATGATCTCTGCTTCCCATGGACAACCTTTTGAGCATCCTAGTGGTATACCAATATTTGCAATGTATCATCCTGCTGTAGCTTTGTATAATCCAAATCTTCGAGATGTACTTAAGGAAGATTTTGGTAAACTAAAAAACTATTTAGACAATGGTGGTGAATTAATGAAGAATGAAAAAGCAGATAACTCTGTATTCTCTACTAAGACTAAAACCGATATCAATGATATCTTAAGTATGTAACTAATGAACAATTTCAATCCTGAGAATTACAAAACTGAATTAAGTAATATATTTGCCCTCATCAATGCTTCAACCAATTGGAGAACAGATACATTACAAACCATATTAAAGAAATATCCTAAAGATGGTAACAAACTCTTTAGACATGATGAGCTAGTAAATGGATATGAATATCTAGGGTTAAAGGACAAAACTGTAGAAGAAAGAATAAGGTTAAAACCTACCAGAACTAACTCAGGTGTAGCTACAGTTACAGTACTCTCTAAGCCCTACCCTTGCCCTGGTAGATGTATATTCTGTCCAAATGATCCAAGTATGCCTAAGAGCTATATTGCCTCCGAACCAGGGGCACAGAGAGCTCTAAGTAACCACTTTGATCCATATGCTCAGGTATACAACAGACTCATTGCTTTAAAGAATATTGGACACAACATTGAGAAGGTAGAATTACTTGTATTAGGGGGTTCTTGGTCTGCATATCAAGAGGAATACAAGGTAGCTTTTGTTAAGGCATGTTTTGATGCTATGAATGATGTACGAAAAGATACTCAAGGATATATCCAACCTAGAACGGAATTACCATTAGCTACTGCAAATGAATTGTTTAAGACACAACATATTAATGAGAATTCATATTGTAGGAATGTGGGATTGGTATTTGAAACCAGACCAGATCTCATATCTGAACAAGAGGTTATTAACCTCCGAAAGCTCGGAGCTACAAAGGTACAGATTGGTATCCAATCCTTAGATGACAAGATTATTGATGCTAACCATATTGGTAGACCTACTAAGGATGTTAAGAATGCTATACGGTTACTCCGATTGGGTGGTTTCAAGATTCATGGGCACTGGATGCCTAATTTATATATGTCTAATGTTAAGAAGGATATTAATGATTACAAAAAGCTTTGGAAGAAGGATTTTTGTCCTGATGAATTAAAGATATATCCTACTTCCATTGTTCCTAATACTTTGCTTTTTAAATTGTATGAAGAGGGTAAATTTAAACCATATACTGAGAATGAATTGTTAATGGTTTTGTCAGAGACTATGCCTACTACTCCTAGATATTGTAGATTGTCTAGAATTATACGAGATATTCCTTCAGAAGAGATTGTGGCTGGTAACAAGAAGACCAACCTTAGACAGATTGCAGAGGAGTTGATTGAGAAAGAATAACTTTGTGGAGGAATTAAGGGATTCGTCCATTATTAGGGAGGTTCATGTTTATGGTAGGGTTATGAGTTTGGATATTGATAGCAGTGGGGAATCTCAACATTTGGGATTGGGGAAGAGGTTAATACAAGAGGCTGAGGTTATTACTAAGAGGGAGAGGATACAGAGGATTTCAGTTATTTCTGCTATTGGGACTAGAGAATATTACAAAAAAAGAGGGTTTGAAATTGGAAGGTTGTATATGGGGAAGTTATTATAGATTGTATGTCAGATATTTCCCTTCGCTAATAATCTCAACGTTCCCATCAGTAACTTTAAGTGCAGAATTATCATCCAAAGCATAAACTGGCTCTATAATATCTTTTGATGCTTCTAGTAAATTTTCTTCCCTGATTTTGTCGAAATATGGAGAGTTTAGGTGTGGAATAAATTGAAAATCAACCAATCCTAAGCCTTCTTTTATCTCTAGTTCATATTCCTCATCAAATAGATTTTGCACAGAATTAAAAATTGTTGGTCCTGCAATGCAACTTCCTGCACTAATTCCTGCATACACCCTAGTTTTTAAAAGTTCCGGCAGAGCATCTTGTAAACCTGATTGCTTGACCCAGTACATTAGATGAAATGTATTACCACCACCGAAGAACAACACTTCTGTCTCCTGCAAACGTGGAAGCCAAATTTCTTTTGATACTGCAGATATGTCAACAATATCTACTTCAAATCCAGCTTTTCTGAAATTGTTTAGGTCATCAATCATCCATGATTTGTCTCCTAGTTCTATATTAGCTGCGGTAGGAATGAAAGATAGCTTTACACCTTTTATTGGTTTAGCTAATAAATCTTCTAATGCTTTTGAGATTGATGGATTGGATAGTCCAGCGGATGTTAATAGTAATTTCATAATTTTTACCTTTTGGGTTAGATATGAAGAATATATAATCTGGGCACGCGGGGACTCGAACCCCGAACCAAGCGATTAAGAGTCGCTTGCTCTACCAGTTGAGCTACGTGCCCACAAACATGAGTATAATATCACTTTTAGTACCCCTTTTACAACTCCTCTAAAGGCTGTAACACATCTTCCACCTTAACTTTCTTAACCCTCTTAACCTCCTGTACAACCTTCTCAATAACAATATTCCTAATTAATATATCCTCCTTCTTAACCCTAATATCACTAAACTCCTTACCATTAGCAACCTTCCACTCACTACTAAGAATCTCAAGATCATAGTTACCAGGATAAACAAAGAACCTAAACCTACCAAAATCATCCGTAACCCTCTTCGAAATCAACCTATCAAACTCCCTATCCTTCAACCCTAGTACAATACCAGAAAGCCTCTTACCCTTAACATCCTTTACTAAACCATACTTCTGCCTCTTACCCAAGAAAGAAGTCAGGAGAATTAGAAGAGCAGGAATGTAAAGAATCAGAATCACATAGTTGTACCATGAGGTATCTACAGACAACGCATACAAACTAAACATTAAACCAATAATGAACATAACCATATGGAGGAACTTCCAAACCAACTTGGTTATGAATGCAAACTGACTAACAACATACCTAAAATCACTCAACTCTTTTCTATCCATAGGAATGGAGAAATTAGGAATATTCTGTTTAGAAACATAAAACTCCTGACCATGATATACATTCTCTAATGGGAAATCAGTCTTACCAAAAACAATCTTAGAAGGAAATTCATAATCCATAGCCACAACCTTGATAGAATATTCACCAGATTTAAGAGGAGTAGCCCTAAAATACCCATCCCTATCCGTAACATCTGTCCATACCAACTCATTATTCTCATTGAATACCCTCACAATACCCTGAGGAATCGGCTCCTTAGTAACAGAATCATACAAATATCCAGTTGGATGACCCTTTTTCCTGAACCCAAGTAAGCTAGATATTGCAAGAAATACCTGAAGAAGAAGATATGGTATAGTTCCAAGACCACCCATTAAAATACCCATTCCCAAAAGAATATTTCCAATCGCTACAGTAACAGATATCTGTTGTAAAGAAGATTGCCCTATCTTCCCTATCGTATTCTCAAAAAACTGTTTTGAATCATCCAATATCTCATTTATTACATCTTTAATCTGTTCCACTATTGGAATTATTGGCGGAACATGTGGCTCAGGTTCTTCCTCACTTCCAGGTTCTGGTACATCCAATGTAATATCACATACCCTTTTTACATTCCCAACAACATCCAAAGCTTGAGCACAGAAAGTATATTGAGGATAGAGATAGTAGTTGGAATCATGTTCCAGATCTCCTAGCTTCACCGTTATGGTCCATATATCCCCACCAAATGATTCGGTATTCAAACAGTCCTGTGGAGAATCATCCCTAGCTACACACCAGAAACTCTTACTCGCAATCCCCATATTATCCTTCACTCTCAACTTAAACGTTAAAACATCTTGAGCTTCCCAAACCTGAGTATTGTTTGTACCAAGTCCCTCCAAACTAAGCAATGTGATAGTTGGCTTCGTATTATCCTGTACGGAATATACAGTGTTGGACCATGCACTCTCAGCGCCATATGAGTTCTTTGCTTTCACCCTGTAAAAATATATCTGTCCATCTGTTAAACCATGAAATTCATATGCCTTAGCGGATATCCAATTACTCTGAGCAAATATCGTTGAAAATGTTGATGAGGTTGAAGCCTGTATCCAATACAGATATGTACCAGTTCCAGAAATATCCCAGGCTAAAGTATTAATAAGTCCTTTAGTATATTGTGGCTCAGAAAGCAATGTAGGCGAAGTAACCGGTACAACGTACAATGTCTCACAATCGAGAAGATATATATTGATTCCTTCTGTAGTATCTCTTGCACAGACCTCAAAAGTCCCCGGAACAGAAGAATAGATACTTCCAGAAGTTAATCCATTACTGTCAGATACCGGAGGCTGAGTTATCGTTACTCCTGTAGAATTTCCATTAATATATATCACCACAGTTCTACCAGCTTTAGGATTACCATCTGAGGTAAGCATATGAATATTAACCAATGCGGGTTCTCTTGCTTCCACAGTACCCGGAGTCACATCCAGTTGAGAATACAAATCTTGATTGATATTGGCATTAACATTTACATCCCCTCCACCAGCCTCAAATGACTGAGCTAAGACCTTATTATTGTTCGTGAGAAAAAGAAAGCTCAGTATGAGGGATATTGATAATATGGCAGTTCTTATTTTCATACTTATATCTCTTCTACAACCTTTTTAATATATCTATCTAACGTCCTAGTTAGTAGTAATGATGCATATGGATTATCCCCTAACGGTTTTCCATTCCCTTTACTGTAACAATTTTCGCATACAAGGGCAAAACTCATAGTATCAAGGTATTTTAATCCCTTATTCCCTCCACAGTATTTACAAACAGTAAAATCTTCTAAGAACCCCATCTCCTTTAAAAATTTAATCCTTAGTTTGTTCGTTACCTCTATTTCTAGATTCTTTTGTAATACCACCTGAAGTGCATCAAAAAGCTTAGGATATGGATCATAGTCCTGAAGAAATTTATTAAGCATAAAAGAGATTCTACGTATATTTGCTACATTTAGTTCATCAAAATTCAAACTTGAGACAGGTGCAGATTCGGTTAATATTGGCAATCCTTTGCCTTCATAGAAAGCGATTTCACTTGTACAAAAGGTTTGCATATTCCCCCTATTCTTACTATTTAATTTTCTGATTCCTTTAGCAAAGACTGTGAATTTCCCATACTCTCTACCAAAGACAGTAAGAACCTTGTCGGCTTCAGAGTAGTTAATGGATTTTATTATTGTAACCGTATCTTTATTCATATACTCCTTTCCTGGTTAATACTACTAAGGGTGTTTTGAAAAATATCTTTAAATCATCTTTGAAATTTATATGTGCCGCATATTTGGACTCGAGAACTACTCGATCTTTAAACTTAATCTCATTTCTTCCAGATACCTGCCATATTCCTGTCATACCCGGTCTTACTCTTAATGTCCTTTTGATATATTTTCTTCCTAAACTATTCTTCGCAAGATATCTATTTACCTCTCCCATATACATTGGTCTTGGACCAACAACGGACATTTCTCCTCTAATCACATTGAGTAATTGTGGTAACTCATCAATATCTGTCTTTCGAAGAATCTTCCCTATCCATGTGATTCTCTGATCTTCAGATATTTTTAACTTCCCATCATGTTTTATCCACTTCTCCTTTGTCTTTGCATACATGGGATTGTTCTCAATCTCACTGTGTGCATTTGGAATCATTGTTCTGAACTTGTACATCTTGAATTCTTTTCCCTTCATACCGATACGTAGTGGCTCTTTAACAAAGATCTCTTCCCTATCTGTAATCCATATGAGCAATGCACTTAGTAACAATACTGGTGAAAGGATGATTAACAACAACAATGACAATACAATATCAAATATTCTTTTACTTCTTCTGTAGGACATCTTTAATATAATTTTGCAGTTTATATACAAAAATTTCAGATGCAAAATTATTAGCTTGTTTTCTACAGTTGT
>Ga0076315_147_pt1 | contig 27233 bp, 30 predicted proteins | sample RifGroC1_FD_67797 | JGI IMG/M metagenome (GOLD analysis project Ga0076315, IMG submission 67797) | candidate division WS6 bacterium GW2011_GWC1_36_11 | reverse complement strand
ACTCAATACATTCTGAGGAGGACTTCCATCTACGAGCATGACAGACTTGAAGTTATCATCGCTTCCTGAATATTCCCAGTTCAAAGTAGTATCACCTAATTTTACAACTTCAAATGAAAGCCGTGCCATTACATCAGGTTCATCGGCAGTAGTATAGAGGGTATCTGTTCCAGACTGAGAAAAGCCAGTAAGCATTATTACTCCATTTTCATTATCTATACTTGTCTCATCCTCTGGCCATTGAGCAAAAAGGGCATTATTTCTTTCAGCTTTCTTAAGTTGAACATATTCAGGATCGTAGGTTATGACAAATCTTGCAGATACTAACTCCTCTCCAGCAGAATCTATCATTACATCTACAGTAAAACCATTGTTCTTGTTGGTAACAACTCCTCCATCAGGATACAGAGAGAATGTTGGTTCAGCAGCTTCCGAGGGAGATACAAAAAGAATTCCTACCAGGATGAACGTTAAGAGAATGGTTTTTATATATTTTTTGACTATCACGGTATTAAATATTAACATAATATATCTTACTTCAGAATATCAGATTAATGGAAAGTATAAAACTGTTGGCGCTTGCAATTACACAGGGACTGTCTGAGCTCCTTCCTATTTCTAGTAGTGCACATTTAATCCTACTAGGCCAAGTGATTAATATCCCCACTTCTACGCTCTTATTATCCTCTTTACACATCGGTACAACAATTGCGATATTGGCATTCTTCTGGAAGAAACTTTTTTCTAATTTCTTTACTAAGAAAAAATGGACCTTCTATATAAAGATTCTTCTTTCAGTTATTCCTTCTGCAATTTTAGGAGTTCTCTTTGAATCTAAAATTGAGACAGTCTTACATGATAACTGGATAATAGCAGTGTCCTTAGTCTTCTGGGGTATACTTATGATATTGGCTCAAAACAAAAAGGATGATGATTGTGGCGTGACAGATATGGAGAATGTTACCTGGCAACAATCATTAATAATGGGTTTCGCTCAAGCGATCGCTTTAATACCTGGGACTTCGAGATCTGGGGTTACGACCCTTTCTGGTATAGCGTTAGGCCTTAACAAATACACCGCTTTTGAATACAGTTTGATTCTTGGACTTCCCATTCTTATAGGAGCTCCTATTTGGGAAATTCTGAAGATGACCCAAGATACAGGAATTCCAACTATCACAACTCTTACTATGGCAAATTACATCGATTTAGGCATAATTCTACTTGTTCCATTTATCGTTGGTTGTATTTCTTTGATAGCTCTAAAGAAGATAAGTCGAGACAAATGGTTATCCGCATTTGGTATATACAGAATAATACTCGGAGTTGCTATTTTGGTATTTGGATACTTGCTATAGCATATTTCGAATATCTACGCCCGTCATATTTGCAGGGATATCACATCCAAGGATACTTAAACATGTTGGAGCAATATCAGCGAGTAACCCTGTAGCCTTGGCTTTTGGCCCTGTACCTATCTTTACCGTCTGATATCCAGCTCTAGGTTGAATATCCTTAAGACTTGAAAGAATAATCAATGGGACAGGATTATTTGTATGTGCAATATCTATCTCTCCTGTTACCCTATTTATCATGGTCTCACAATTCCCATGGTCTGCAGTTATTATTACCGTTCCACCAGCAGCAAGAATTCCTTTTGTAATATCTCCCGTACAACTATCGATAATTTCATTTCCCTGAACAGTAGCTTTGTAATCACCTGTATGCCCCACCATATCTGGATTAGCAAAGTTAATTAAGATGAAATTGTAATGCACTTTTTTTAAATCCTCTATCTTACTCATAACTTCATCTCTAATTATCTCCGCACTCATTGCAGGGACCGCTGCATAGTCATCTACCTTGGGAGAGGGGATGGTGAAGAAGACTTCCCCATTGTGTGGCGCCTCAGTACCTCCATTGAAAAAATAGGTCACATGCATCTGTTTTTCTGTCTCAGAAATATGGAATTGCGTTTTACCACAAGTTGATAGTGTCTCTGCAAGAGATTTCTTAACAGGTTGAGGTGGAAACACAACATGGGCTGGAAGATTTTCTTCGTAACCTGTCATAGTTGCAAAGAAAATGTCTTTTGGATAGTTTCTTCTATTAAAGTGCGCAAATTCTTTCATAACAAAAGCCTTAGTTATCTGCCTTGCCCTATCCTCTCGATAGTTCCAAAATAGTATAGAATCCCCATCCTTAATTGCTCCAATTGGCAAACCATCTTTAATACACATTCTGGGTTTAAAGAACTGATCATCTTCACCACTTGTATAGGCTTTTTGTATTGCCTCACTAGGGTCTTCAAAAGCTTCTTCTGCCAAACCAACCATAGCATCGTATGAAACTTTTGTTCTCTCCCATCGATTATCCCTATCCATACCATAGAATCTACCTTGTATAGATGCGATATGGCCGATTCCAAGCTCTTTGATTTTCTGTTTGAGCCTATCCATATATAAATACCCATCGTGAGGAGGAGCATCTCTTCCATCTAATATAATATGCAACATAGGATCAATCCCATTGGCTTTACATATTTCAAGAATTGAATAGAGGTGTTTAACATGACCATGTACACCCGCAGCACTTAATATCCCCATCAAATGAACTTTAGTATGTTTTTCCTTCGCCGTGTTAATCATAGTCATGAGAATTTCATTCTTGTCTAATTCGTGTGCTTCAATTGCGTCATTAATCCTGGGTAAGGTTTGATATACCACACTGCCTGCTCCAATATTCAAATGCCCAACCTCACTATTCCCCGCCTCCTCTGGAGGTAATCCTACGTGTGTACCCGAAGCATGTATTAATGTAGACTTCCCATATGTCCATGCAATATCTAAAAATGGAGTCTTAGCTGCCAATACAGCATTGCCAACAGCATCCGGATGTACTCCAAAACCATCCAATATGATCAATGCCACAAGATTTTTCTTGTTCAGCATATCTGCATCTGGAATAGTATTTGGTTGTCTCGCTTTAAAGAATTCAAACATGGGTCTGGCAGTTAATTGATTACTCTCATATAATATACACTATGGTAGATTTACGCAAAAAGGATATACAAGATTTACAGAAGGATATCTCCGATACTTTACTTAGCCTTGATTTAGATTCAAAAAAATCAAAACTAAAAGTTTTAGAGGACAAAACCATTCTAGAGGATTTTTGGAAAGATACCGAATCAGCAAAGAAAATAATGGAAGAAGCCGGACAACTTCGAGAAGAGATAGAGACGGCAGAGAAACTACAACAAGAAGCTAATTCCTTGGTTGAACTTTTTAATTCCATTGAGCGAGAAACTGATCAAAATCAATTAATAGAAGAATATGAGAGCATAAGACAGAGATTTGATAAGTTCTCAATAAGGAAATTCTTATCCAGCAAATACGACAAAGCTAACGCTATACTGACCATACATGCTGGGCAAGGCGGAACTGAATCGAATGATTGGGCAAGTATATTGATGAGAATGTATACAATGTATTTTGACAAGATGGGATGGAAATATAATATCTCCGAGATTTTAAATGGTACTGAAACTGGTATTGTGACTGTAACTATGGATGTAATTGGCACCTACGCCTTCGGATATCTCAAGCGAGAACATGGCACACACAGATTAGTTAGAATATCGCCATTCAATGCACAAGGCCTAAGACAAACTACATTTGCAGGAGTTGAAGTATTACCAATAATGGAAGATGTAGACCTAGACATCCAAATTCCAGAGACTGATTTAGAGTTTAAGGCCGTCAGAGCCGGAGGACCTGGAGGACAGAATGTAAACAAGACCTCTTCTGCAGTACAAATCACACATATGCCAACAGGTATTACCGTCCAATCTTCAGAACAAAGAAGCCAACTTCAAAACAGAGAAACAGCTATGAAGGTCTTGAAAGCAAAACTTTTGAGAATTAAAATGGATGAAAGATTAGAAGAGATTTCTCAGATAAAGGGAGATTACAAAATCGCAGGATGGGGAAATCAAATTAGAAATTATGTACTACATCCATACAAATTAGTTAAGGATTTAAGAACAGGTATAGAATCACAGAATCCTGAGTCCGTATTGGACGGGAATTTAGAGGAATTTGTTGAAGCGGAGATAAGATTACAGTAATATATACACAAGTACTTAAACTGTCTACAACTGCCATGTTACTTTTTGACAAAGTAAGTAAGAAATATGATGGAGGTATAATTGCATTAGAAGATGTTGGTTTCAAGGTAGACCAAGGAGAGTTCTTTTTCTTGGTTGGCCCTTCTGGAGCTGGCAAAACAACTTTAATGAGATTATTAATCCGAGAAGAAATCCCAACATCAGGAAGCATTTTCTTTAAGGAAATCGATGTCCCTAATATCCCTACCAAACTATTACCTACATACAGACAGAGATTGGGTATTGTTTTTCAAGATATAAAACTACTCAGCACCAAGACTTTAGAGGAGAATATTAACTTTGCTTTGGATATTTTAGGAAAAGAAGACAAAGAAATTAAAGAAACCACTGACTATCTCCTTGAAACCGTCGGTTTACAAGACAGAAGAAATCTCTTTCCACACCAATTATCAGGCGGAGAACAACAACGAGGAGCTATAGCTAGAGCCTTAGCCAATAACCCAGAGCTATTTATTGCTGATGAGCCAACTGGAAATCTCGATCCCGATAATGCTATGCAGGTTTTAGAGATACTAAAGAAAATCAATAAAGGTGGAACTACAGTCATGATTATTAGCCACGATAGAGGTATCGTTAACGAAATGAAAACAAGAGTTGTAAGAATAGACCAGGGAAAGGTAATCTCGGACAATAAGGGTGACTATGATACTGTAAAGACACCAAAGAAGACATCCGCAGAAGAAACAAAAGACAAAGAAAATAAGAAAGAGGAAGAGAATGTAAAATTCAAAGGATTGGATATAGGGATTAATGAGATTTTTGACAAGGCTAAGATATCTGATATAGATATGATTTTGAATCTGACCAACTCAGATCTTAATAACCTGAAACTCAATAAGTCTCAACAAGACGAATTAGAAAAGTATGTAGCAAATTATTTAAACAAAGAAAAACATGAATAAGACATCAAAAGTATTTGATACGACCAAAAAGAATGTTCGAAGAAATAGATGGCTTTCGTTTGCTACAATCTTTGTTAGCACAATAGTACTCTCCATAACTTCTTTCTTCATAAGCGCTGCTATACTTAGTAGAGTTGCAGTTAAGTATTACGAACAACGCTCTCAGGTTATAATCTTCTTCCAAAAAGATACTCCCGAGTCCGATATTCTTACACTTAGAGATAAGATATATGACCCTACATTAATCGCAGACATTAAATATGTCTCTCAAGAAGATGCACTTTCAATATATAGAGAAGATTTTGCAGATAATCCTGATTTGATTTCAACAGTTACAGCTGATTCACTTCCACCTAGTTTAGAAATTAGAGCTTACAATATAGATGGGTTACTTCAGGTAATTACAAATGTAAATCAGGAGAAGGATGTAAATCCTAGTATTGATGAGATTATGTACTTTAAAGACGTAGTTGATAATCTAAAATCTCTTTCAAGAATAATCAATGTTGGAGCTATTGTTTTAATATCTGGCCTATTGGTTATATCCTTCTTTTTAATTAGAATCACTATTGGTTTCAATATTAATGCACACAAGGACGAAATACAGATTATGAACTTAGTAGGTTCAACCAATTCATTCATAAAAACACCATTCATACTCGAAGGCGCTTTCTACGGTTTAGTTGGAGGATTCTTAGCCGCTACATTAATAATAATTCCTTGGTATGTTGTAGTAGCGTATACCCAAGGTACTGATTTTGCCAGTTGGTTAAATCAAATGCTTTCTGATTTTAATTTGAATTTCTTAAGAACTCCCAATATTGCCTTCATCCCTATCTACTATATCACTCACCTCGTCTTTGGTTCTCTCCTAGGTGTAATTAGCAGTTTTAGTGCAGTAAGGAGATATTTGAAATAGATATGAATATTAAAAAGTTGGTTCCTACAACTTTAGTTACGATATTGTTAACTACCTTTTTCATTGGTTTGATGGTATACAAGGACAAACCAGTTTCGGCCTCGACTACCTGTCCAGGAAGTATGTCTGAAGTACAATGCTATAACTATCTTCTTGAGCAATTTACCCTACTCCAAAAACAACAAGGTACACTACAAAACCAACTCAACCAGGAGCAATACAAACAGTTAAGTCTTGAAGAAAAGATTACATATATATCTAATCAAGTAAGTCAGACTCAGAAATTAATTAAATCATTGGAAATAGAAATAGCTGCACATGATATTGAAATTAAACTTCTAGAACAGGATATACAGGAGAAAGAAGACTCTGTCTCACTGATGAAGCAAGAGATCTCCGTCTTAGAAGGTACTGTTAATCAACGAATTTCAGAATCATACAAGTATTCATTCCTAAGTCCTTTTGATCTATTCCTCGATTCCAAGAGTTTCTCAAACATATTGCGAAAAACAAAATATTTAATAGTCACTCGTGCACAAGATATTGCTTCCTTAGAAGATTATTCTCAGAAAGTAGTTGCGTCTTTCCGAAAGGTCTAATTTGGCCGCTCAAAATGAGAGCTTGAAAGCGCAGATTGAGGAAAAGAATAGTCTTCTTGCTCAATCACAAGCTAAATCTTCTGAATTACTTTCTGCTTTAAGACAAAACAAAACACTACAGTCACAATTAGATGCGGCTATTATTACATGGATAAATGCCCATATGGGAGATATAGTAAACAGTGGGCCTGTTGCTAGAGGTTCAATCATTGGATATGTATACCCCGGGACCTCTGCTTGTTCTACAGGTGCCCATTTGCATTTCGGTATAGATACAAGAACATCTGGGACTTTTTCAGCAAGTGTAGACCCATTTGCAGGATATCTCGTATGGGGTGAAAGTTCTGGGATCATAAGTTCGTATGATGGCTGGAACTATCCATATGTGCGCTCAAACAAGTACCAGGTTCCTATCGCAGGTACTGTAATCATGACTCAAGACTACCATAACGGAAGAGCCATAGATCTTTCCCGCCCTACGGGAGCAGCCAACGCACCTGTACTCTCTGCATATGGTGGGACTTTGTATCGAGGTGTTGATAGTTGTCATCAAAACTATGCTATTGTTGTCCAGAGTGATGGCAAACGATCTATATATGTTCACCTAAAGTAACTCCCCCTCTTTCCACTTACAGGATATTCTGCTAAACTAGACATTAATAAATTCATAGATATGTCCATCAATGTCTAAAGATAAGAAAAAGAGCCCTACTAAAAAGTCCCAAACAAAAGCTTCAGTCACACCTACAAAGGTTAAATTTGTAGTAAAGAAACCAAATCTTTCAAATATAAAGATTAAGGTAAAGATGCCTGATTTAAAAAAAATGTTTACTCAAATGAAGGAATCAAAGACTTCAAAAACAGTTTTAAAAATCGTAGCACTTGTGTTGATAGTAGTTGGTTCATTTGCATTAATTGATCTTGGTGTTCAATATCTAAACAATGACTACAGTGTAGCTATTGTTAATGGTACAAGAATATCCAAATCTGAATGGAATAAGTTACTACAACAGGCATATGGACAAGCTGGAGCTACACAGTTGATTGATAACGAAGTAATAGCACAAGAAGCAAAGAAAGCTGAGATCACAGCATCCGACGAAGAGATTCAAACTCAGGTTGATCAGATTGTAACCAGTCTTGGTGGACAAACAGAATATGAGGCAGCATTGAAAGCAAATAATCTTACAGATACAGAGTTAAAGAAAGAGATTAAATTAGATATTCTGACAACCAAACTTTTAACTCCAACCATTACATATACGGATGATGATCTCAAAAGCTTCTTCACACAGTATAGTGCACAGATGTTCCCAACAGAAACAGCTGCATTAGAAACTGGTGCGAAACTAGACTTTGATACATACAAAGCACAGACTACAACTTACTATGTTCAACAGCAGGTTTCAAATACAAAATCTACATGGTTGGCAAGTAAAGAAGCTGAATACAAGATTCAGAATAATGCTACAAGTAAGCCAACCTATGGATTATTTGGAACTACCATTAATATATTTAAGAACTTAACAGCTAAGTAAATATATTGAATATGTAAAAGAAAAGGAGGCATAATGCCTCCTTTTTTGTTAATACATATTAAACTAAATCATCCGGTGGTTCTACTAGTCCATAGTCTCCCTTTTTCCTTCGGTATATCATAGATATCTTGTTTGTACTTTTATTTCTAAAAAGGAAATGATCATATCCCATTAGCTCCATCCTCTCAATTGCTTCTCCCTCTTCTAATGGAGACATATCATCTGCTATCTTTCTCTTGGCTATCTTGGGTACATAGTCAGAATAGTCATCAAGAGGGATCTCAGGCTCGTTAGAGATAGATTCCTGAGCTACTTCTGCCTCTAGTACTCTCCATGATTCTTGTCCCTCCCAATGGGCTTTCTGATCGTTGTACCTTTTCAATCTTCTAAACAATACGTCTGTTGCCTTATCTATATTTGCATACATTTCGGAACCACTCTCCTCTACTCTAACAGCTGCCTTTGGTAAATATACATCTATATCTATTCTAAAATCATTTTGTATGCCCTTGCTGTATGTTTGTTCCTTAAGAAATACTTCGACCTTTGTTGCCTCTTCTAAAAGATTCTCTTTTTTTAATATCTTCTCTAGTAGATATTTCCTTAACGCCTCTGTAGGTTCCATTCCTACGAATGTTACTTGTATGATCTTTTTTTCCATATTTATTACCCTTACAAGTTATATATATTTAATGATATATTGGTATGTACAAGAGAGCAAATATAACTTTAGACTTGTAAATATTATGGGAGACTATATACCTGGTAGTAACCAAGATGATGATGATTTACATGATAGTAAGACACCAGCATTAATAACTCGAACAGAAGAATTAATACAGAGATACCCAGATATGTTCGAAGAGATACAGATGGGTAATATGTTTTGGCATTTAGAAAAGAAGAGAGAGGGTCAAACTAGTAAGGACAGGATATTGGCAACTAGAAGAAGGGTAGAGATGAAAAATAACTTAGCAAAATCAGGTAATTGTTTGTTACTAAAATCTTTGGATGATGATTTTGATATATGGGATTTCAATGTTCAAGGTGAGGAAGACCCTAACAGGGCTGCTATTGATCAAGCGGTGTTTAGAATAGTTAGGGGTATTGAGAGAGAAGAAGATGTTGATAATTCGGCTACACTTAGCGATGGTCATAAGATTAGTATTACGTATATGCCATATGATGAGCCTAATTCAAAATATACAGAATCTATTGAACCCTATATGTATGACAAATTAGGTGATGATGATGTTGCAGAATAAGGATTGAGTGGATATAATAGCTGTTGTTGATAATCCTCGATAGCTCAATGGTAGAGCAAACGGCTGTTAACCGTTCGGTTGTAGGTTCGAATCCTACTCGGGGAGCCATCGTATTGTTTTTGAAACTATTTTCTGTATTTTCTTCTTTGTAAAATCATCCCGTAACCCCGCCTCTAAAGCAGAAATAACATCTTTAAAATCTGAAGATGTTTTAATCATTTCCTCATAAAGAACTGCATACATAAAGACTAAATATCTTAGGTATCTTTGAATTTCTGTACTTATATACAAAACCTCTTTTGAAAATGTCAAATTCGCTATTCCAGAAGCTTCATCATCACCCACCTTGGTCCTTTTCTTTAATCCTACAAATATAGATCCATGCACAAATTCACTTCTAAATTTATAGGCTTTACTTAAAACTGTAGCATAATCAGGAAATTGTTTTCCCAAAAGAAGACCAAATCTCTTCTTCAGTCGGTATCCAATCTCAGTTTGCTCATTCTCTTCTGCAGTCAAAAGCATTTCGAAGATAGTCATTGAATCGACAAACTCTTTTTGCCAAGTTAGAAGATGTCTTTCTGTTTTATAAGTATGAAAGTCTCGATATAGATTGAATGACATATATATTCGCCAATCTTCTTGGCTCCATTTGGATATCTGAGAATAATCTATTATTATTCTACTAAACGTTTGATGGTATTTTTCATAAAAATTATGAAATCCTGAATTAATGATTTCTAGTAATTCATCTTCAAACCATAATTGCATATAAGCATCATTCTTGTCTCTAGGAAACCACTGGATGCCTATATTAGTTACCAGAATATCTGGAGTAAGAAAAAAATCCTTAAATTCATAAAGACAAAATGTAAAATGATAAAAGTTATAGTCATAATAATTGGGAAAAAGAATCCCCCATGATAATTTTTCATACTCCTCTTTTGTAATTCCAATTCCAAATTGCTTATCTTCTTTTTCTACGGAATAGTTGTGTTTAGAAACATTTTCGTTTGCGGGTGGAACCTTGGCTTTCAATCTACGAATGAATTGATAATAGGACATTTTCTGTAAATTCCAATATTCCAAAGGAGCCTTTTTTGAAAGTAATGGAAGATTTTTCAGCTGTTCAGCTTTAAAACCGATAAATACACAGTCTGCAAATCTATCAATCATACAAACGTTCCTATTTTAATTTATGCAATTATTTTAGCGTAAACCCTGCATCTACATATATCACCTGTCCTGTCATAGCATCATTCTTGCATAGAAATATAAACGCATCAGCTATTTCATCCTCTGTAACCCATCTCTTTAAGACAGTTTGTTCTATAAATGATTTGCATTGTTCTTCAGACATCTTGTCATAGTTCCTAGTTTTAACAAAGCCAGGAGCCACAGCATTAACCTGAATCTCTGGAGCTACCATCTTAGCTAAAGTTCTTGAGAAGCTGTTTAAACCAGCCTTAGAGGAAGCATAAACAACAGATCTACCACCATATTCCCAACCTCTTATTGAGCTAGTATTGATAATTTTCCCATAACCTTGCTTTTGCATAAGCTCTATAGCCTTTTTAGAACATAACATTGGCCCTACTAAATCAGTATTTACTAATTCGTATATATCTTCTGGTGTCGCTTCAAGATATGGAACCTTATCATTTGGGATAGCAGCATTATTTATCAACACATCTACCGTAGAATACTTCTCTATCACCTTTTTAAACAACATACTTATTTCCTCTGGTTTGGAGACATCTGCTTTTACTACTAAACAATCCCCACCTATTGCTTCTATCTCCTTTTGGGTTTCATTAGCTCCTTCTTCGTTAATATGATAGTTAATCACCACTTTTGCTCCCTCTTTTGCAAATCTGATTGCTGTAGTTTTACCTATACCACTTGAAGAACCTGTTATTAGAACAACTTTATCTTTTAATTCCATAGATGTGTTTTGAGATATTATTAGTCAATTATACAGCTAAATTTTACAAATTTCCCATCAGTAAGGATTTTCATATATACTTGAATATGCAAAAACCAACAATCACAGGACAAATATATACAAAGATATTAGAGATATTAGAAAACAATCCGGAAGGAATACATTGGTCAGAACTATTAACTATGATTAAAACATCATACCCATCATTCCATCCTAAGACAATAAATGGATGTGTATGGAAATTAGTAGAAAGATATCCAGATATGGTATACAAACCGGAGAAAGGGTTATTTAGATTAGTGAAATATAAATATGTATAATAAAAATTTAATAAAGCAAAGTGCATTTTATGCACATTCCTTTGTATTCCTCTTGCATTCCTCATTTAAATGAGTATATAATCTCCCCATTATGCAAAACATAAGCAATAGACAAATTAATAAGTTCGCTACAACCAAGCCATCTATGTGTGGTTACGTTCTACACGCAACACACTATATTGGAGACCTATCTATTGCATAATTCCTAACCAAATTGTCAGTGAATAGCCTCCAAATACTGGAGGTTTTTTGTTTTCCCTTTTAAAAGCTAATTGTATTTGGAAGTTATACACCCACAAATTTAAATATTTGTAGGTATTGTTCATTAATAACCAAATACATATTTTAAAAAGGAGAAACGAAATGAAAAAGATATTTGCTTGGCCAAAGGAAATATACCTGTTCTGGATAGTAGACTTCATATTAGGTTTAGAGTTAATTGGTTCCGTACTCTTGATATTCTTTCGAGACTGGGGCGGACTAAATCAAACTCAAACCCAAATGCTTCAAAGTTGGTTTACACTATGGATATTCATCCTAGAGATACCAACTGGAGTCTTTGGAGATGTCGTAGGTAAGAAGAAATCCGTGCTAATAGGATATATTCTTACAATCATAGGAACAATTACATACAGTATTGTACCTAACATATGGCTGTTCCTACTTTCAGAATTCATATTTGCTGCAGGTATAGCCTTTATATCGGGATCTAAGGAAGCATGGATGTACGGAATAGCAGAGAAATACAATATTCAAAGTGAATTTAAACAAATTTATGCAACTGCAAAGACTTTTAACATCATAGGGATGATTGTAGCATCTGTAATATTTATATACATAAATACATTGCTACCAGTACAACAAATATTCCGATTAGGAATATTTACGAACCTCCTTGTTATACTTCTCTTGGGCTTTCTTATTAAACCCGCACAAGGCGGTAAGAAAAAAAGGAAACCAACTGAAGTAGCTAAGGAAGCGTTCCAACTTTTAAAAAGTAATATTACTTTAAGAAAGTTAGCAATATATACAGGCTTACTGGGTTCAACTAGTTATTTTGTAATCTGGCTATACCAGCAAGCCCTCAGAGTACTTTCTGTTGATGACATCGCGTTTGGTGAATACAGAATAGTACTACTAGGAAGTCAGCTTTTAGTTCTCAGACTATTCCCTATTCTTTTCAAGAAACTAGGCCTTAAGAAAGTTCTAATCTTAATAGCCATAATTGTTGGATTAGGATTCATCATAGGAGGGGTATTGCATAATACAATTGGAATTCTTTTCGTATTGGCTTTTTCTGGCGGATTAGGACTGCAAGTTTCGACACTAGTTTCAGATAATGTGAACAACGAGATAGAGGAAGATCAAAGATCAACTGTACTATCTTTTGTGAACATGGCACGACGCTTGATGTTAACAGTGTTTAATCCTGTTATCGGTTTTTTAGTAGATACTAAAGGAGTATTCATAGCATTTACAGTGCTTGGAGTTATATCTCTTTTAGCTATCTTCTTTAAACCGAAGATAATATCAAAATAGTATTTGGTAAATGAATGAGGGGTGTCCCGATATTTTTCTTCGAAAGAAGATATATCGGGCACCCTAGAATCAATAGTCTAAAATGATGCCCCCATTATTATTGGCTCATCAGGTTTTTGAGGAGGGCTAGCCATTTTTCTTAACGCACCATTAAATCTCCATCTATTTATCCTATTCCCAGTCTCAGCTACACCGTCCTGAGAACATCTTGAGACCCACCTATCATCTAGCCAATAACCATCTATACCCTGTGTTTCAACATGATTAATTGATAATGAATCAAAAAGAAATGCTTCGAAATTCTCTTCATCAAATAGCTCTGCACCAATAACCATCATTCCATTGTTAGATGATTTTAAAACAAAGAATTTTTCTAATCCACATTTTCTCCTAACCTCAGTTATTAAATATTCTATATTTTCTTCTGTTGCTGGATGTACAATATCAAGCATTGGGAAATGGGCGACTCCACCATATCCACCAGGCACACTCAAATTATTTAGCGTAACCCTTGAAGTAAAAGCAATAGCATGATTTTCAGATATATTTGAAAGATCACTTTCGGTACCAAGAAATGGCTCGATTTGCCCATTAGGATTTACATTTACTGGTAACCAAAACTGATTTTCTCCCTCCCCAGTTTTTCGCTGTTGGTTAACCCCTTCATGAGGATTAATTCCATAATATTTAAAGTTCGCTACTATTATTCCTCCTTGATCTTCGCCTATCCAATCTGGAGGAGTAAAACGATCAACTGCAAACCTGGATTCTCTAAGTAATATGGGAATTAGGTCTGAGAAAGACATCCCTATGAATGGTTCACTTTCTAAATCCCATCCCCTTCTCTCAAATGCAATTCCAGAAGCTTCACGCTCTTCAAGCGACATTCCAACTTTATAATCTGTCCAGTTCTTAGGTTCTTGAAAACTCATAATATATCATTATACGCCCTGATGATTTGTTTTTAAATCCAACCCTATTCTTTCCCTAGTACTTTTCTTCTCATTAATAGCATACCCACAAAGAAAATATTAGCTATTAGTGCATACGCTGGATACATTACAATCACTAAAGAATAGCTACTCAATGCATAAATAGATAAACCATTTTTAACACCACTAAATGCAAATGTTATAAGTGTCTCTGTATAAGGTTTTTTCCAACCCTTAAGGATAGTAGGTAAGAACGACATAATATCTATAAATACAACAAGAATAATAGATAGTAATGGTTGCTTAACTATTAACCACAAACCAATCGCAATTAAAGCAAGCATAAATGCGATCCAATCTGTTCTAGTAATATCTTTTGTACCATTTCGAAGTCCCAATATAAATATAACTGTACAGATAATACCCATAAACAAATTAATGAAGGAACCAAAGCCTCCTTGATTAAAGAACTGAATCCCAAAAGCCAAAAATGAAACTAAAGCCCATGTAAACCAAGTAATAACATGCGGTTTTGTTTTGCCTTTTATACAATCCCTAATATATGGAATATACCCTATGAGGGCTATTAACATAGCTATGATTGTTACAATGGATTTCATAAATTCCATTATACAAACTTTTCCCTTCATTGACACCCTCTTCCCTGTACTGTTAGAGTATAGGAATGGAAATAACTTAATAGAACGATAAAAAAATGAGTATATTACTTTGGATAGTGTTAGGAGCAGTGGCAGGATGGATTGCAGGATTAATAATGAAGAGTAACCATGGAATGTTCGAAGACATACTCCTAGGTATTGTAGGTGCAATCGTTGGTGGTTGGATTATGAATCTCTTAGGTCAATCAGGAGTAACAGGCTTTAATATATATAGCTTAATTGTAGCTGTAATAGGTGCCGTTGTACTCATATTCTTAGGAAGGTTGCTTCATAAATAGTTCGGATGTTGTAGTTACTCGATATGTCTCATGTACCCTATCTCCAGAGTATCTGGAGGTTCTCTCTAAACTAATAAAAAAAGATTATTCTGAATTTAAGGATATATCCATAATCACAGATCCTAATATTGTCATGCTCTATGCTATGGAACCTAAAATTCTTGAAGAAGATCATATCTGGGTTGTACTTGAAATACCATGTTCTACAGATGAGAAGCATATGTGTAATTTTTTCACTGAGTTTTCTAAATCACTATGTGAAGAGTATCCAGAAACAGGATGTGGAGAAAAAAGAGGATAAAAGAATCTTCCTTGGGAGAGGTCATATATTTATTTTATGATTGGAGGATTCTTTTTTCATTCTTTTGCTTCTTTCTTTTCTCTTTGCTTTCTTTCTCGTGCTATTTTCTTTGCTTCTAAAAGTATTTCTCGCTGTTCAACCATGTACTTCCAATTGCTTAGTCTATCCTTGAGAAGATTAACACCATAATATAGTAGCAGACATCCAAAGAACAAACTGAGAAGCATCCCAATCAGATTTCCTGGTCTTAGTAGTATAGAAAGTCCTAAGAGAAGGATTATCAAAAATTCACATACAGGAGGAATCAACCAAAATCCTTTAGGGGTTTTATATTGCTTTTCCTTATGCGTGACTAATGCCAAAATACCCAACATAACAATCAAGATCAATAACATTATGTCAGGTCGGCTTTGTGCAAGATTATAAAAGAACATTTCACATCCTTTCGCCTCTCCCAAGGCTGGGTAGTGCTAAAATTATACTATCTTATAGTACCAATAGAAATGACCTATGAAAAATTTGATGCAAAAACTACTCCCATTTAAACAATATCAAAACAAGAATATATAGTCCTACTCCCCATGCTAACAAACCACCAATCTGTGGTAAAGTAGCACTCAAAGCAACACCCTCAAACGCAACCTTCTTAAAAGCTTCATTGAGTAAAGTCATAGGTAAAACGTGAGCAATAGGTTGGATAATCTTAGGGAAGTTTTCAATTGGGAAAAAAGCACCCGAAAGGAATAACTGAGGCATCATAAATAGCTGAGTAATCGGTGTTAAAGAATCCTCATTCTTAGCTATAGATGTAGCTAACAATCCAAACGCCAAAAACACTATAATCCCAACCAAAGATAACACCAACATACTAAGTACCGTAACCCATCCATTAGCTAACGTAAAGTGGAAGAGGAAATATCCAGCAGCAATAATTATTGCAGACTGAAGAATAGCAATTAATGTCTTACTCAACACCTCAGCACCCAATATATTAAATTTTCTAACTGGTGTAGCAAAATATCTCTTCAAGATGAGATTCTTCTTGTACATCATAATCGTAAAGGAAATACCAAACAAAGCATTAGAAAGCAATGCAAATGCCAACTGGCCAGGTAATATGAAATCAATCTGTTGATACTTACGACCCTCAACCACACTCTGGGTTTCATTCACAATCTTAGGAGCATTCTGAGACACACTAGCATTAATCTGACCAACTACAGCATTAACTATGGAAGTAATAGAGCCAGCAGCCTGTGGGGCCCCTGCAGAGGTATCCAGATGGACATCATATACTGGCATATCAACACCAGGTGCAATATTTACAGTACCATTCTCCTGAATATCCAAAGTAACAGCAACTTGTCCTTTCTTCAATCCATCAAGAATCTGTTCTTCATTCTTGTCCGTAACCAAATTCAAAGCGTCTACCTTTTGCAATGCCTCATATACTATCCCTGTCTTCATAGAATTAGGTTTTACCACAAGATCAAACTTTGCATTCTCCCAATTTAACAAACCAAAGATGGTTATGAATATAAATGGGAAGAGGAAGTTAAAAAACAAAGAAGTAGGATTCCTTAATGTCATCAATACACTAGCCTTAGTCATGGCTAGAAATGCAACAAATTGTCTTGGTTTTTTAATTGTTTTTTTGTTTACCATATTATTCTCTTAAAGCTTTACCTGTTAAATCTAAAAATACATCTTCTAATGTAGCCAGTTTTTCTAATTTTTCTCGTTTGAAACCCTTCTTTAACAAAGTAGCTATCAATTCATCTGGTGAACCAATTTGTAAGATATTCCCTTCATCCATTACTGCAACTCTGTCACAAAGCAATTCAGCTTCATCCATGAAGTGAGTAGTTATGACTACTGTAGTCCCACTATCTCTAATCTCTCTAATCAATCCCCAAAGGTTTAATCTTGCTTGAGGATCTAGTCCTGTAGAAGGTTCATCAAGAATAACCTTGTCTCCTAGTTGTACCTTCTTGAGTAATTCAACAGAGTCTACTTTTACATCATACAAAGCCGCAAAGAGATCTATTAGTTCTCTTAATGTTAATCTTTCAGGGAATCCTGATGCTTGTAGTTGTACCCCTATTATTGTCTTAATTTTCTCAGCTTCTTTGTTTATGGAATATCCTGAGATTATTACATCACCATCAGTTTCATCCTTCAGTGTCTCCATTATCTCAAATGTTGTGGTTTTGCCAGCTCCATTAGGTCCAAGAAGTCCAAAGATTTCTCCCTTATATACCTCAAATGAGATGCCTTTTACAGCAGTAAAATCTCCATACTTCTTTACTAAATTTTTTACTTCGATAATTGTTTCGTTTTTCATAAACAGGGGATATTGTATTAGATTCTAATATGTTATGCAATGTAAGATGATTAGAGGTCTTTGATCTGTTTTGCCCATTCCTTAGCTTTTTCTAGCTCACCATCTGCTAGTGGGCCTTCTTTTCCCGTAACTATGAACCAGCTTGGTTCTACTATGACTTCAGCACCTGAATTAGAGAGCATTTCAGACATTTTTTTAGTTGCGTCTCCATGGATAATGATTTTCATTCTAGTATCGAAGGTTGCCACTCCAATACCTTTTAATTGATCTTTACCGAAACTCATTAAGAAGGCTGTTGTTTTTTCTGATGGTCTCCATCCCAGAATTGGGCTACCTACAATTAAGAGGCTTACTCCTCTTAGATCTTCTTGTTTAAAATCAGAGACATGCATTACTTTAGTATCATTACCTAATTCTTTGCCGATAGTTTCAGCAAGTAATTTGGTATTACCAAAGAATGAGTCATAGATGATTAGGGATTTCATATTTAAAGTATATGATATATGAAATTGGAATGGAAATAAAAGTGCAGATTTTTACTCTGTTTTGAATTTTAAATCCAGTACAGTTCCTTTCTTTTCCCCAAAAACAAATTCATAATCTTCATCTGAGATCAAAGGTTCTAAATCTTTTTTGAAATCCGTAATTGAAAAACCAAGACTTCCCATCGTTTTCTGAATCCCTGCAGAAAACTTAGCTTCGATTTCTTCATTTTTTAGTAGTTTAATCATTCTGATAGCCTTTACAAACCAAATGGCATTTTCCCTCACCTTCATTCCGGAGGCATAATGCAAACTAAGAATATGGTCTTTAAGAATAGCCTCGTCTTCATTTTTCTCAAAAGTAAGCTGGGTTCTTTCTTGTTCAAGTTCCATTTTACTTTCATCTATTTTCATTTTTCGATTTTTTAAATATTCTCTTGCTTGCTTTACTGTAAACTTATTCATAAAGAATGTTTGCGCATATCTTAACTGATCTGAAACTCCAAAACCTCTTTCTTCTTTTGAAATCCCGCATAACAACAAAGCCATTGAATAAGAAATTATTTTATTATCAACCAACTTCTGAACTTTTTCATCAATTTCAGTTATATATTTGATTGCGTCTTTAACAATATCAACACTCCTACTTATTTGAGCTGAGAATTCTTTTATATCAGGTTTCGTCCCTCCCCCTGCTTTGACAAAAGTCTCATAATCGTTCCACATGGATTCTATGACCACTGCATCCTGAGCAGGTGTCATCTTTTCCTGCAAATTTTCTGCCATCTGGATATTTATAATTTGACGTGGAGTTAATTGTTTATCATAAAATTTGACTTCGAAGAAAGTTATTGGCTCGTCCGGCCCTTTCTCAAAATTTATTTCCTCAACTGCTTTTTTTCTATGTTTTCCAGCAATAAGTCTAGGTTGCAAGAAACCATTCTCATTCCTAAAGAAATCCCCAATACCCGCTTGTAATTGACCATCAGCTTTGATACTTTCTTTTAAATCTGCAATGTGTTGTTCATTGAATGGACGAACATTTTTTACTTCATGTAACCATTCCGTAGGGACTCGAAAATAAGCAGTACGTACAACATCAGGAGATGCTGTTTCTATAAATTCGCGAAGGTTCTTGTATGATGCCTCAGGAAGTATTAGTTCGGCTTTTTCAATATCAAAATTTTCTGGCATATTTTTTCAATTCAAAGTATATCGGGGCTAGTTCTATCTTATAATTAATCACTATCAACATCAAGACTTACAGGCGATTGAAGTGTTAGCCATTCTTGATCTCCAGTCCATAACCGTAATTTCTTTTCTATTTCGTCAGCAACAAACATTAAAAAATCATTTTTCATTTTATGCAGAACCCCGCTACAATATTGATTTAATGGACAAAAAAAATTTGGTACAGAAGATCTCTGGTCTGGAGTACATCCCTGACTTCCAATTAACCACAAGGCCTCGGATACTAACCTTGGTTCCCAGCCATTCTCTCTATTCTCTAAACACAATTCAGTAATCAATGGGACGAAAACTTCATTTGCTAAAACCTCTCTCCTCAGCTTCTTCCTTGGATCCAAAATATTTGTCTGAACTGCAATTCTACAAAGTTGGAAATCCACAGGAAGACCAAATTCCTTTGGATTTTGTAAATCATATAGCCCATACCTAACTATCCATTGTAAGTAGAGAGAAGCTAACTTCTGTCTAAATCTAACGATTTCTTTCTTTTCAGATCTACTCGATGGTTTATCTATCATTGCGTGCATGATCTTCACAGCATCATTATCCCCAGCTTTTTCAAAATACTTGTATATACTTCCTTCATATTTATCATTTAGTGTCAGAGCATTGTAATACCACCCTCTCATAGCTCCAATCTGTCGTCCCTTCGGTTTTATTAATTTGTGCCAAGCGTTATTGAAAATTTTTACTCCATCATTATCTGAAATTTGTAATATCTGTGATTTATCATAAATCGTTTGCTCTGCAATATTACATTCTTCTCCAATTCCCGGAAGAGGTTTTTGAATACCAGATGCTCTCTTTTGAGTTCTTTCAGTTAATAATCGACTTTTTACAATTTCAGATGGGATAAAAAGCCATCTTAATTCCTTGTATTCCTCCGGATCTCTGGTCAGGCTATCGAAAAACAGTTTGCTACTTGAACCAAATGTGACAGAAGAAAGAAAGAACAGTGCTGTAGCTATAAATTCATCTGTTTCATTTTGACTTTTCAAAAACTCAATATATTCTTCTTCTGCCTGCTTTTTCCCTTCAAAAAAACCTCCCTCAACTTTCTTAAACTCTTGTAAGGCCGCGTTAATTACATCATATGCTTGTCCTTTATTTACTACACATTGATGTGGTTCATCGTAGTAGATGTTATCTGTATTTATTTGTACTTCTCTTTCTGGCATAGCAACTTATAATATATCGTTATATCTCCATATTGGCAATACGGTATAATCAACCATGAACTTAAACCTTCAAACAACCCTCTTAGGTGGACAAGCCTTTAATTGGGATTACATAGATAACAAATACTACGGTTTTACCCACAATGGTTTAATAATCATCGATAATGGGAAAATTACACAGATAAATGAGAATGTAGATATGGATGAATATCTAGGCAATCATTTAGACTATGAAAGTATTAAGAAGGAGATAAACAAGGATAAACATATAGATGAAGCAATAAAACATATTAAGAATATCACAGTATTAAAACAAGATTTCCTTCTAACAACAACCTCTTACATACTAGCAACTAACAAAAATATTCCAGCTATTAGAAAAAGTATTAGAGTACTCTCTCAGATGTACGGTACACCAATTCCAGGCACTAACCACAATACCTTCCCTACCACAAAATCATTAGCCTTAGCCCCCATAGAGGACCTTAAAAAGGCTAGTATTGGGTATAGGGCACCATACTTAAAGAAGACAGCTAAGTTACTTACTGATTTACAATTACCTAAGCAAAAGGAAGATATTAGGAAGCTGTTAATATCTATGCCTGGTATAGGGGCAAAGGTAGCAGATTGTATACTACTCTACTCCTTAGGATATTTAGATACAGTACCAATAGATAGGTGGATGTACAACATAGCTAAGGATATATACCAAGTATCATATACAAAGAATGAGGATATTTCTAAGTGGTATACAGAATATTTTGGTAAATATGCTGGTATAGCGGGACAATATCTATTTGAATATTATAGATTGAAATAGATATATTATAGGTTGTATAATGGGGTTCTTACAAATCGCTCTAAGAGGAGAAAAAGGTATGGGAAAAGATGTAGTAACTGTAAAGCTCGCCATTATACCCGTTGGATTAGTAGTTTCGGCAAAAGGAAGAAACTTTTATCTCCAACACCATACATTAAGAAGTATTGTGCACTTTGCCCAAAACTTCCCGGAATCATTTGATATCTACATCTATGTCAATGATGTAAAACAGGAAGATACGGTCACTGGTGCTAATAATACTGAAAAGATTGAAAACCTAAAAGTTTGGCTTCAAGATTTAATTAAGAAAAATCAAATCCTTTTAAAGGATGAAGCTGAATTCCAAGAAGAATTAAAAGCTATTTAGTAAGAACATCGGAGACGAGTATCAAACCTCGTCTCCGATGAATAAACACTAATCCCTAGCTGTTTTAAGTGATTTCAATAACTGATCCGCCTGTGCTTTAGTAGCGAAATCAGGTTGCATACTCCTATCCATATATATTGGCGTAAGCTTAGTATTGATATACTCCCCGTTATCAAAATAGTGCGTAAGAATCATAGCCTGTCTAGTACCAATCCAATTCCATTGATCAAAATACAAATTACCTAAACCATAGTAAATAACGCCATCACCATACAATTCATAGGTTTGAGGTTGATGCGCCTGAGTACCAATAACGATGGTAGCACCTAAATCAATAGCCTTTCTAAATACACCCTTTTGATCTGGATTACCAAGAGGTTTGTAACATATAGGGTAAACAACATCACCATCAGGATAGCAATAACACTCTTGAAATTGAAAGTCTACAATAACTACATCCGCTTTAGACTTAGCTTCAGCAATATTAGCCTTCATCTTCTCTACAGAATATTCATTAGCTCCTGGTTTATCATTCCAAGCAATAGCACCTGTTTTGTATGTGGTATCGTACCAATTGTAACCGATAAAGGCGATTTTAGTACCATCAATCTCTTTGTACAATATCTTCGAAGCATCTTCATTGTTCAATCCTCCACCAAAGTAATCCATCCCCAACGCCTTATACATCTCTATGGATCTACCATTACTAGCACTTCCATAGTCATTATTATGATTCCCTGTTAATTCAACAATATCCACACCACTTGCCGTTATACTCCCCATATATTTATCCTTTGCACAAAATCTCATGCCCGTGGATATAATACATCCATCTACAAATGAAACTTCATTAGATATATGTGTTAAATCAGCCTCTGCAAGAAATTGACCTAACTTCTCCGCTGGATAGTCATAGTTCTGTAATGAATCAATCTTTGCTCCCAAATCTCTAGAAATGGCTACAACACCCGACATATTCAGCTTAAGAAGACTTGCGACATCTGGAACAGAGCTATTCGTTGAAATATTCTTCTTAAGAATATCCAATGCATATGAATCAACCCCTTGGGCCAATGTAGCATAGAAACGAATATGAATCCCCGCCTCACGATTATCTAAGTAATATTGATCTCCAACCTTTAATATCTTCATACTGAAGTTAAGACTGTCATATGTTATTAACCCTACATTACTATCCGATTCCTTCATTTTAGCTACCAAAGCATCTACACTCTCTATCTTCTGCGCATTGATACCATATTGATCCTTAAGGAAATTGATATATGTATCGCTTAATACATATACATTCATACTCTTAATGTCTTCTTCATCTGTAGCGGTTTTCAATGAATACAAGTGTCCTACAGGTATTAAGGTCTCGCTTAAGACTTCTACATTACTTTCTGTTTTCTCTGATTGTATTGTTATATCCGCCTTACTATCTACAAACTTAAACCTTTCTGTTTTCTCAAACACCATATCTTTTACATTTTCCATAGCTAACGTTTTATATTCCTCTGGAACACTTCCTTCAAACGCCACCGTAAAGGAATCATATCTTATCTTGGGATTATGGAATGTTATGAGAGTATTAACTGTATTGAAGTTTTGAATGTATACAAAGACTAATGAACCAACCAAACCAAGTATGGCGGCATAAAGGGATAATCTTCCCTTAGGAGGTTTCTTGTACTTGATATCATTAATAACTATGGATTTCATAGTAAATAATATACCACCAGTTGTGATATTGCCATTTTGATTACTATGGGTCTTCTGTGGTATAATATAGCTTACCTAGAAATAGGTATTAACTTGAATTTAAACTGCTATGAAAAAGTTATTAGTAAAAGGTAGAAAGACATTAAGCGTAATAGCTGTTGTTTTAGGTACTGGCCTAGTAGCTAGTATTATAAGTGATAAAATGCCTGTAAACTTAGTCTTAGCTGACCAAGGTCAGGTATCAGCTGTAAGTACAGAATATATCTCTGTTGATAGCGCAGAAATCACTACAAATGAAGTTGCTGATATTAGAGTAGCGAAAATCAAAGCATATTTAGATAAAAGAGCTGCCCCTCTTGCTGATTATGCAAATGAATTTGTTGCTGCTGCAGATACATACCAGATTGACTACAACCTTGTTGCAGCTATATCTGTAATTGAATCTGAAGGTGGTAAACATACATTTAGACCTTACAACGCATGGGGTTGGGGCAAAAGTGGATTTTCAAGCTGGGAAGATGGTATTTGGGCAGTATCGAAAGGTCTCTCAAAATACTATGCAAAGGGTATGACCACTCCTAGAAGTATATCCTACTCTTACTGTCCTCCTTCTGCAGATAGCTGGGCTGCAAAGGTTCAGTCTGTAATGAATAAAATTGAAGCACTGTAGAAATTTATTAAAGCCCTGGTATTAACCAGGGCTTTTTTGTTAAACTCCACTATGCAAACTATGTTTTCTAAAATACAAGGATATGAAATTGGATATACCAATAAGGAAGAATTCAATATTCTAAAAGATGAAATTTTCAACAAAGAAATCTACAATGTTAATGTTACGATTAACCCCGGGGTTATACTGGATCTCGGTTCCCATATTGGGCTTTCCATTTTGTACTTCAAGATTAAATATCCTAATGCCAAGATAACTGGATTTGAACCTAATTCAAATATATTTCCAATACTTCAAGAGAATGTGGAATGTAATGGATTGGGAAATATCGAATTACACAATATTGCTCTAGGAAGCAAAGATGAGGTTAGAACTTTCTACATTGATAACTCAGGGAATAACAGTTTCTCAACCGGAAGTTTCAGTAAGGATGCATGGAATGGAACACAAATATCCACCCCAATAAGTGTAAGATGTGAGCAATTGAGTAAATATATAACCGAAGAAATTGATATCTTAAAGATGGATATTGAGGGAGCAGAAACAGAAGTTTTAAAAGAATTAGTGAAGAGTCAGAAATTGAGTTTTATTGGTAATATACTAATCGAGTATCACCCTATGAATAATGGTAACGCGAGAAATCTCCTAAAGCTTCTGAATGAAAATGGTTTTGAGACAAAAATGAAAGCAGATGATTACGGTACTTCTCTAATCAACATACTGGCCAAAAATATTTCTAAAAAATCTTCCTAACGGGCTTTTGGTAAATATTCTTGAAAGTGCCTTTCCAACCTTGTGAGCATCGTGTCGTACAAAACTTCTTTTCAACGTATCTCCTTTTTCCCTTTTTATATCATCATTGGCAACTAGATCCTTCCTTATTATTGTATGACTATCTGTATCTTCCATGTCCTCTTTAATTAGATTCTCTCCATCTGCTATATATCTTTGAAATGCTTCTTTAGGGATTCTCCCATTGTTAAGAAGGATATAATCTAGAGGTCTTCCAATATATCCCTCAATTATATTTACAATATCTTTCACGCTTTTATGCCTTGTTTGCCCTATCTTGGTCATTAAATTGGATATATATACTATTTTTCCTTTTGATTGTTTTGTAGCCTTTCCTATCCCTTCAACAAGAAGGTTGGGTAAGAGTGTAGTGTAGAGATCTCCAGGCCCAAGTATGATGTAGTCAGCTTCTTTAATAGCTTGAATGGCTTGAGGATATGCTTTTGCTTTTTTATCTAGATAGAATTTTGTGATATTAATGTCCTTCTCTGGTTCGTCAATGTAATGTTCGCCAACCATTGTAGATCCATCATCGTATTCGGCCACAAGTCTTACATCATCTAATGTAACAGGAATTACACATCCTCTTACTCCAAACATCTGAGAAAGTGTATCTATTGCTTCAATCTCAGAGCCCAGGATATCTGCCATTGCAATCATTAATAAATTGCCAAGGGTGTGTCCTTTTATATTCTCACCATCTGAGAATCTGTAGGTCAAAAGTTTTCTAAAATAGTTACTATCATTGTCATCTGATAATGCTAGGATTGATTTCCTTACATCACTTAACGGAAGTAACCCAAACTCATCTCTGACAGCAGCATTGCTACCGCCATCATCCATCATACCAACTATAACGCTAAGATGAAGTTCTCTGTATTTCTTCAGGCCTTCTAGTACAACTGTGGAGCCTGTTCCTCCACCTATAACTACTATATTCATATTAAGGAAAGTATAGCACTTTCGTGGTATAATGAAACGTTAATATAACAGAATTCCGCTATTATGCAACTTAAAATAGGATCTAAAGTTTTCTATCCATCACACGGTGCAGGTAAGGTTAAGGGTCAAAAAGATATTGAATTTAATGGCGAAATTAAGAAATATTTTGAATTTGAATTGATTACCAACCCTATCAGTATATCTACTCCTGTCGATAATATTGATTCTTTGGGTATTAGAGAAGTAATGTCTACAAAACAGATTCTTGAGGAAATCAAAATCCTAAAGAAATCTCCTTCCAAGAATCCTAAGGTTACAGATTTCAACATTATGTTGAATATGTTTAAGGAGTTAGAGGGTAAGTCAGATATTAAATCTACTATGGAGATTATCCAGTATTGTAATTAGAAAGCAAAGAGAAAAGGAAGGTCGATTAATTCCTACCAGTATTGAGAAACAACTAGAAGAAGCAGTTAAAAATATTGTTGGTGAATTAGCAATAGCTTCTGACAAGACAATGGATCAAGCAAATGAGCAATTTGCCAAAGTTACTGGATTAAAAGTATCCCTTTCGGAATACTAATTCAATTTAGAATCCTATTTTATTATCTCTACAAAGACTTCAACTTCTGCTAGTTTGAGCTTTATGCCATTCTCCAAAGTTGCTACTTTCTCAAATGATTTAGCTAAAACTACTTTTTCAAGTTCTTCGAGATGAGAAGATATGAGTTCTTCAATTTCTTTACTCTCAGTCTGATATTTAACGGTAATATCCTGACCTACTTGGCATCCACTCTCTTTTCTAGCTACTTGTAATCCTCTGGTTAGTTCATTTAGGAAGCCTTCTGCTTTAAGTTCATCTGAGATATTTGTATCTAATGTAACAAATACAGTTCCATCGCTTTGGGATTTAAATCCATCGACTTCTTTTGCTTCTTTGGAATATATAGCTTCTTTTACATTTAATTCTCCCTTAACAATTTCTTGTAACTCAGAATCTTCAACTGGTATGAATGCCTGAGCTAATGGTTGCCTTACCTTTATTCTATTCTCATCTCTAATATTCAATCCTAAAGAACATATCTTTCTAATGTTATCCATATCTGTTAGAAGCTCTTCATCAAGCTTACTTTCATCAACGACAGAGAAGTCCTCAAGATGGACAGATTCCTTTTTACTAGACACTAATGTCTGATATGCTGACTCTGCTAGGAATGGTGCAAATGGTGCTAGTAACTTTGAGATTTCTACCAATACATAT
>Ga0076315_110_pt1 | contig 30186 bp, 35 predicted proteins | sample RifGroC1_FD_67797 | JGI IMG/M metagenome (GOLD analysis project Ga0076315, IMG submission 67797) | candidate division WS6 bacterium GW2011_GWC1_36_11 | reverse complement strand
TGGTTTGAGAATGGTTTACTTTGGTTAGAGAGTTGATTACATAGAGCCTGAATTTGTTCATATGTGTTTGCAATTGGTTCTATGAGTGTAGTCTCTACTTCCTCTTGTGTATTTTCTGGATTAATCTGTTGTGGTTCTACTATATCTTCAGTATTCATTTATTATTAGCTTTGAATATTATTTAGACTACTTTGATTCTTTAAACCTTGCAATTTTTGAAGGATGAAGTTCATTAATATATTTATCTCTGCTAATCTTTGATTTATCTCTGTTGCGTTCATATATGTTTAGTATATCAAATGTTATGTTCTTGTTATATGGTTTGTTTTTCTTTTCTTTGCAGTAAATATTAAGGCAATCCATATACTTCCTGTAATCATTAAAATCCCTGAAGATATCATTACAAGATCAAAATATCTATCCCCTAGGTTTGCAATTATTCCAATTACTGCACTGAGAATAACAGTAGAGAGACTAATAATGGTTTCGTAGAACCCATATTGTTTACCCTCTCGACCATAGTCTATGTTCATAGCAAAGAGTTTTCTCCACGTTGAGAGGTTTAGGGATGCTCCAATACCAAATATGAGTTGAAGAACATAGTAATGCCAAGGTTGTGAGATGAGTGGGTAAAGCATGTATGGAATACCCATGAGTATTATTCCTCCTATCAAAAAATATATCTCATCTTTGTCCCTCTTTATCTTGTCCGTTATATACCCTATTGGAATTTGTGTTAGTGCTCTTGTGAAGTAATATATGGCAGTTCCAACTCCTATGAATTCAATAGCATTAGCACCTAATTTCCCAGAGAGATATATTCCTGCGAGTGTAGATATTACGAAATATGGACCCCATGCAAATACATCGGATATGGTTAGGAGTACTACTACCTTGTTGAAGTTTTTTGTATATTTTTGGAGTTGGAGCATGATGGATATATAGTAACATATGAGGAAGGAATAGAAAATAACAAGTATTTCTACTTGTTAATTAATAATAATGTGTGAATTGTATTTTTTCTTAAACGCGTTTTGGGAAGGGTATATATCTCTGAGTTCAGTAAAGAACAAAAAAATGAGGTATACACCCAACCCTTGCGCTAAAAGCAAATTACTTAGAAGTTTCTGATTTTTTTAAAAATTGGGGCTGGAATAGGTTTCCCTTTGGTAATGAAAAAAAGGTGATTTCCCCTAATAAAGTGGAAATTATTCCTTGGGAGACCTACTGATCCAGAAATAGAATTAATAATTCGTCCGGTGGTTTGGATTTCGTAATCGAAATCGTTTGGTTTCTCTTTATAAATGGTAATTTCATTAAGTTCCGGCGCAATCTTACAAGGACGCAATTTAATCCAGAAAGTTCTTTCTCTTTCTTGTTCTGGGAGAGGCATTGCGGGAAAAATTTCTTTTTCCATTAATTCCCTTTTTACAATCCAACAACGTCGTGCATCTTGCCTGATTATGAACTCGTCCTCAAATGCAATTGCATAGTCAAGTCCATGGCTAATTTTTATTTTTTTAGGTAGTCTTCCTAATTCATTCCAGTTAATCATTGCCTCTCTGAAATTCTGAGATACAACGATTCCTGATCTTCTTATTTCTTTGCCTTGATCTTCTCTGATGAAGCATAATTGTCTGCAACGCATCCATTCAAAATCCATTTCCGTTACAGATACAATGACATCTCTTTCAAAAACAACGCGAGTATAATTTCCCTCCGTAATGGTACGTGCTAAGTTACTATCAATTTTGTTAGAAAAGTCATTTATATAAAGTGTATCATGCTTTTCAAATCGGAGAATTGAACTTCCTGTTACAGGGTAGTTATTCAAAACGCATTCCATTATAATCTCCTTGAACGATTTTTTTAAGACATTGTTATGTCTACATAGTCTTCTTCACATACCTCAAAGAAGGCAACCTATTCATAAATTAATTATGAGTAAATTGCCATCCTCGAAGATATGTCAGTAATTTCTTTTAGCTTTTTAAAGAACAACTAATTATAATCATATAGATATACAAATAGTGGTTTGTGTAAAGATAATTTACATTATTTTTACTATGGATATTATACTTCTTTCCCATTACGTAATCAATACTATGGGACGCGCAACATCTAGTTGCTCTTTACCCTTATATTTGGAATAATAATAAGTAACCTAACCACATATCACTATGTCCAAATACGATGTAATAGTAGTTGGTGCGGGCCCTGCGGGCATGTTTGCATGTTACGAACTCCTCAAATCACACAAAGATATGAAAATTGCCCTCATAGATATGGGTAATAGAATTGAGAATAGAAAACCAAGTGAAGTAATGTCAGGCATAGGAGGAGCAGGAACATTCTCAGACGGCAAGCTACATCTAACAGCATACCTTTCCCACGAAAAAGCCTTCCACCTCATATCTCAACCCGAATATCAAAAAATCCTAGACTATGTAGATGAAATCTTTACAGACTTTGGTGTAGATGCAGAATACTATCCTAAACAAAATGAAGAATATGACAAACTGATAGATGAGGCTACAAAAAATGATGTGGAATTAATAGTAAGAAAAGCTAGACATGTTGGAACAGACAAATTAACTACTGTTATAGCTAAGATGGAAAAAGATCTTCTTAAAAAAGGTGTGGAGATACTAGATAATACAGAAGTAACAGATATCTTAGTAAAGGAAAATAAAATACAAGGGGTAGTTACAAAAGATGGAAAAGATATAAAAGCCCCAATTGTCCTACTTGCACCTGGTAGAGTTCGAGCTAGCTGGTTACAAAAGCTAGCTAATAAATATGATATTAAATATATGTATGACAAAGTTGAAGTTGGTGTAAGAGTAGAATTCTTAGCACCAATAATGAAACGTCAATCAGAATTATTATATGAGACGGTATATAAGGTAAGAACCAAAACGTACCACGACATTATACGAACCTTCTGTAGCTGTCCTAATGGAGAAGTTGCAACTGAAAACTACGATGGATATATTTGTGTAAATGGTCATTCAAAATCAGATCATAAATCAAAAAATTCAAATTTTGCATTTGTATCAGAAGTAAGCCTTACAGAACCGGTTGAAAATTCCATTGCATATGCTAAATCAATAGCAGAGGTAGCTTCTACTCTGGGTGGAGGAAAACCATTATTACAATCATTAGAAGATTTGCATAGTGGTAGGAGAAGTTCATGGAGTAGACTTTCGAAATCATTTGTAACTCCTTCGCTTACAGATGTTACACCTGGGGATATTGCTATGGCATTGCCATATCGAATAGTAAAAAATATTGAAGAAGGATTAGAAATATTGGATAAGGTGATGCCTGGTATTAATGGGGGTTCTACACTTCTCTATGCACCAGAGGTTAAGTTTAGATCTTCAAAGATAGTTACAGACAATGGATTGCAGACATGTATAAAGGGGCTGTATGTGGCTGGAGATGCTGCTGGAGTATCAGGAAGTATAACGGGAGCTGCAGTAACTGGAATTATGTTTGCTAGAGCCATTTAATATTAACACTATATATATGAGCAATTTACAAAAAGCATTAAACAAACCAGGCAGAAGAGCAAATTCTGCTGTCGTAATGGGTGCAATACTTGGAGATGAGGGGAAAGGACGAATAACAGATGAGTTAACATCATACTTTTTGAAGAAATTTAACAAAGTAGTTGTTTACAGAGATAACGGTGGCGCTAATGCGGGACATACAATTTCAATGAATGGGAAGAAGATTGGTTTACACCAGATTGGGTCAGGAATATTGCAAAAGGGATGTGTAGTAGTACTTGGTAAAGGAATGGTCATTCATCCGATTGATCTTCTTGAGGAAATTAAAGAGATAAAAAAGGTATTTGAATTTAAACAATTACCAGCAAAGTTAATGATAGATGAAATGGCAGTATTGAACTTGGATACCCACAGGGCATTTGAAATGGCACTCAAAGAAGGAAAAGGAAGTTCCCTAGGAAGCAAAGCTGCTACTGGGAGAGGTATTGCCCCAAGTTATGCAGATGTACTTTACAGATTTCCATTAAGATTAAGGGATCTGTATAGGGAAAACTGGAAGGAGTTATTTAAAGAACACTATCAGAGATACAATAGCTGGATTAAGGGAATGGGAATAGATATGAAAGAAATTACGGTAAGAAGATTTGGTAAAGGAGAAATGGTTATAGGTAGTGAAAGAATCTTTTTAAAGAATATCGAAGCAATTAGAGATGAGCTAAAACAATATGTATACTTCATATTTGAAAAGGCTCAAGCCGTTGGATTGGATCAAAGGTAGGCATTGTATCCTGATTGTTCTGCTTCTAACTGTTGTATAGATGGAATAACGGCATCCACAGAGGGAATAGTTAACTACAGGGATATATCGGGAAAGTTTGGAGTAATTAAATCTACATATACCTCAAGCGTCGGAAAGCGAAAATTGCCAACAATGATGGAAGAAGAATATGCTCAAGTTATTAGAGATGATGCCTATGAGTATGGTACTACTACAGGTAGACCAAGAGATATTGCATATATGGATTTAGTAATGCTCAAATACTTCTGTAAGGTAAGCGATATTGAAGAATTAGTATTTACGCATATGGATGTGGTATATGACAACCCTGTTAAGGTATGTATTAAATATATGAAGGGGAATAAAGAAAGCTATTATCGTCCGGATCAGGAATTTCTTAATGATATTCTTCCAGTGTATAAATCTCTAAAGCCTTGGAAGAAAGAAGAATTAAAAGAGGTAAAGAAATATGATTATACCCAAAAGGAAGCAAGAGATTTTGTAGATTATATATCTGAATTTACAAACACTACACCAGTAATGATTACCTTTGGACCAGATAGAGATGATACGATTATAATTTAGATTTTTCTGATATAATAACGAACATAAATTGATATCATTAACCATATGAAGATATCCATTGTCATCCCTGCTTACAATGAAGAGAATAGAATAGGAAAAACACTCCCCCATGTCATTTCATACCTTAGGGAATTTTCCAAGAAGAATCAAATTCAAACCGAAATTATAGTTGTTAATGATGGAGCAAAGGATAAGACATTAGAAGTACTCAATACCTTTAGAGAAGATATAATAATTGTAAGCTACTACCCTAATATGGGAAAAGGCTATGCATTAAAACAAGGTATAACCAAAGCAGATGGAGACTACATATATATTGCAGATGCAGATTTCTCTACTCCAATAGAATATATCGAACACTTTGTAGAGAAGATGGATAAATATGATTGTGTAATTGGCTCAAGAGCCTTAGGAAAGGAAGAGATAAGGGTCTCTTTGTTTAGAAAAATACTTGGTAATAGCTCTAACCTCTTAATTAGAGCAGTATTAGGGTTAAAGTTTAAAGATACTCAATGTGGTTTTAAGATGTTTAATCAAAAGTGTAAAACATATTTCCTAATGTGTGAGAATAACCGGTGGGGATATGATTTTGAATTCCTCTACTTACTTCAAAAGAATGGTCTATTAATTAAGGAAATGCCTGTTGAATGGGAGGCTGCAGGAGAGAGCCATGTAACACCTGGTTCATATTTCAAAACTTTTGCTGAACTATTACATGTTAGAAAGGCACATAAATAGTATGTGGAAAAAGATTCTAAATATTCTTAAAAATCCATTGTTTATTCTCGCTATTATATTCATTGTAGGATTGGTACTAAGATTATTAGAAATCAATAGAACTAGCTTCTGGTATGATGAGGCATTTACAGGAGATGTTCTTAAGATGTCTTGGAAAGATATGTTTGCAGTTATAGCTGCAGACAAGGTACACCCTCCTCTCTTCTATGTCATAGCTAGGGTATGGGCTTCTATCTTTGGTTTTACACAGGAATCACTTAGAGGATTATCTATTTTCTTTGGACTTGGTACTTCAATATTAGGATATTTTGTTGAAAAGAATCTTTTTGACAAAAAGAGATTTCCAATTGTAGGATTAGTTATCGCTTTAGCTATAGCCATATCTCCATTCTTCATAGCATATTCCAATGAAGCACGATCATATTCATTCCTTGCATTACTTGCATTAGGATTAGCCTTTACTGTTATTAAATGGCTTGATAGTAAGGAGAAGTTAGAGAAAAGAAAATATCTGATTATTAGCCTCATATTGGGAATCTCCTTATGTGCGACCCACTATCTTCAGATTGTATTTATCATAGCTGTCATATGCACAGTGTTGATATACAAATTTGTATTTACTGAAAAGGGATTAAACAAGAAAGGATTATGGAGAACCCTTGGTGTTATTTTATTGGCTATCCTTGGAATACTATTCCTCCCTATCAAAGCGTTTCTTTTGTCTCATGATATCTCCGGTATGTGGTGGATTACAGATGTTAAGCTATATGAGGTTGTTAGAGTCTACTACTCCTACTTCTTAGGAGTTGTAAGATATATGGATGGTGTCCCTCCAATGCGAGATCTGATTGTTGATATTCCCCAATTACTACTTGCAGGCAGTTTATTCCTCATCCAACTTCTAAGCTATGTATATATATTAGTTTCAAAACGATTTAGTACAGAGGAGAAACGCCATATTACATTCTTCTATGTTTTAGGGATTGTAACTTTCTTAGGGTTTTACATATTAAGTGCTATCGGTTTTAATTCCTTTGTTGAAAGATATACTATTGCGGGTGGTATTGTTCTCTTTGTTTCATTCTGGATAACCATTGCTTCTGTATTGAGGAATTGGTTTGTATTAGTTCCAATTGGTATATATGTCTCATTCATACTCATGCTTACTCCGGTTTCGACTAGAATTGATTACAGAGAGGTTGCTAAGACTCTAGATGGTATGAATAATGTTCATAGGTATGTATTTACCTCTCCTACGGATTTAATAGATTCCCAATTCTATATGTCCCATACCAATGTCTACTACTATTATGAATATACAGGGAAGTATCCTGGTTGGGCATTGTTAAAGGATGACGTTAATGGTGTATATATGAACGATATACAGGAGGGTGATATATTAATAGCACCGGACTATGAGGTTAAGAAATTCAGAGACTTAGGATATGTCCAAATCGCAAGTATTGGAAGTGAGTTCACCATTCTTTCTAAGTAGTTTCTACCTCTATACAGGTCTTAGTGTTCCTGCAAATACCTGCCATGCAAGTAATGATTTCGCTACTAAGCTTAAGATGACATATACCTTTTCTCCAAATGTATAGTCCTTCCATTTACCAATCTTTCCATATTGTAAGATCATATTACCTGCAAATGAATTGAAGAAGAGGAATATACTAAAGAAAATCCAATATACAAATGTTGGAGCTTTGTTATCTGCATCCCCTGAACCAAAGAGATACAAAGCTACTACAACCCATGGAACTATACCTGCAATACAACCAAAGATGAATGATATCCAGTTTGTCTTTGTTGTTGTTTGATTATGTATTTCCATAACCATTCCAAAGAGAATCATCATTGCATTGAGGAAGAAGATCAACAAGAGAGTACTAAAGTCATATACTCCTACTAACATAGATACGACAACAATCATTATGGACGAACTAAATGCATATTCTATCCATCTAGCATAGTTGATACCTTTCTTTAGGTTAGATACATACCATTCATATACCTTAGGGAGAGAGATTATGAAATGTGCTAATGATGAGAGGAAGAGGAATGCTGCAATTGCATACCCTACTCTTAAGTCATATACATGATTGAGAGTTGGTTGAAGAGTTAATGTTGTTACATCAAATTTAAGATAGCTGGTGTTAATAGGTAATGTAAAGTCATTACTTAGTACTACCATGAGTATCCCTTGTACGAAGTGGAAGAATCCCATTACTATGTTAAATATACGGAGGTTTTTGTATTTATCCATTGGACAGAAGATAAATTTAATATATTAAAATATATATAATTAAGTGAAGTGGCGCAATGGACGGTTATGGATACATAGTTATAGCTTCATACAAGCTCATTATTGTATATCCCCTATTTAGGATTTCTTGTATTACCACATCTAGAACCTGTCCTGTTAGGTTATCTCCAATATGCATAAGGTAGATATTTCCAGGTGCCAGGTTATCCAATATTCTACTTTTAACAGTCGCTGCAGTAGTTCCAGTTGATTCTTTCCAATCTAGAGCATCAATAGTCCAATATACATCTTGATAGCCTAGAGATGCTGCATACTCTCTAATATGTACATTTCTAGATCCATATGGTGGTCTAAAGAATGGCTTTGTACTTTGGTCTGTAATATTACTAATGATGGTTTCTGTTTTGGAGAATTCCTCAGCTATTTGTGCATCCGATATTGTAGCGAAATCAGGATGAGAATATGAATGATTGAAGATCTCATGTCCTGCATTGTTAATTCGTTTAACATCATTTACATTAGCCTCTGCCCATTTTCCAGTTAAGAAGAATGTACTTGTTAAATTGTATTTCGCTAATGTGCTGAGTATTAGATCCATGGATTGAATTCCTGAACCGCCATCAAATGTAAATACTACTACTTTGTTTGTGGTATTTATCTTTGATATTTCCTTCGAGATTACTTGGTAGCCTGGACGGATTACTTCGGCTGTATGTATAAGCTCTGGTATTGAGGTGTCGTTCTCTTTAATGGCTCCGACTTCAGTTGTCTCTTCCACGATGGATATTACTGTTCCGGAGAGGTTTAAACTGTATTTGCCTTTTTTGTATGTATCACTATCTGATTGTGTCCATTCTTCTGTAACTAATTTTGATTCAAAATCATTATTCAATCTAAATTCCATATGGATACTGTTTTTTGCTGTTGAATATTCTACAAGGCATAGATCTTGAGTCAGTGGCGATATATCAGAGGGAATGTTTAGCGTTTGTTGATCTAAGCATTTGATGTTATTGGCTAGATATCTTTTAGATATCTCAAAGAGTGCGAAGGTTGTGAGGAGTACTAATATGGGTAATGATATGGCAAGGATAATGATCCATTTTTTTTTCATATTTTTATTATATATCAGAATGAGATTGGAATCATGTATAATGGAAGACTATGCAAGAAGAAGCAACTATAGAGAAAGAAGCTTCTGCCCCATTTCTAGTACAAATTATTAAAGAGAATGATATTCAAGGACTTGTTTTAGATTTAGATAATACTTTTTTGATGACAAATGAATATTACTGGTATTGGCAGGACGCTTGTAGTGTGTATATTGTAGAAAATTTTGGTTTAAACATTGCTCAAGAAGATTTTGTTGAAAAAATGTCGTATAACCTTCACCTGGAATATGATGAAAAACGCCTTTTGCCAATTCAACAAAAATATCAGAATGCATTAGATAGATATTTTTTTGAAAATATCCCAGAAAATTATAGAAGTTACAGAAAGGTGGTAAAAAAATTCTTTGAAGATTTCTATAAGGGATCTCCTGAGTTTATTGAAGGAAGTGATTCAGTTTTAAAATTAATGTGTGAATTAGAAATTCCTTTCATTTTTAATTCAAATGCTCAGTACGATTGGACAAGAATAAAGGTAGAAAATTATGAAGAAGAGTTAAACGGAAGAAAGATACCATTTAATGCTGTAGATATTGATAAAAGAAAAGATGCGAAAACATGGTCTGAATCAGCACAAATGATATCTGTTCCAATTGGGAAGACACTAACTATTGGAGATAGCTTGTATGCAGATATTTTACCTGCAATTGAAGCGGGATGTAGAAATTTGGTTTGGATAAAGGGTGATTTAGATAAATTACCTCCAGAAATCAGAGATGATCCGAGTATTCATATATGGTGTGTGGATAGTGTGAAAGACCTTATCTAAACGCCCCACTATCTATTTTTAAACATCTGTGTTATCATCAACGCTGTTTGATGTAGATTTAAGCGAAATTAATGAGACCCTATGAGGTTAACAATATTTTATTTTCGGTTTGTCTATATAAACTGAAAACTAAAATTAATGTTAATCACTGTTATGGAAAACAGGTATAAATCATACGGGCACAGTCGACCAAGTCGATTTTCCCCAAGAAGAAGTTACGGAAGAAATACTAGAAAAAGTTCTGGTATAAGTACAAACCAATACATAGCGAAAGCTATTGAGACTGAGACATCCAACATTTATGTTACAGATGCCCTTTTTAACGACTTTAATTTAGACCCAATACTTCAAAAGAACGTATTGAGTAAGAGATACACAATCCCTACTAAGATTCAGAATGAAGCTATTCCTGCCATATTGGCTGGAAAAGACATTCTTGGTATAGCAAGCACAGGTTCTGGTAAGACAGCAGCATTTTTGTTACCGATGATAAACAAATTTATAAACGATGGTACACAAACATGCTTAATAGTTGTCCCTACCAGAGAACTGGGTAGCCAAATACAAGATGAATTCAGAGAATTAGCTAAAGGTACTAATCTTAAATCAGTATTAATTATTGGTGGAAAAAGTATCAGGGATCAGATGTATATCTTAGACAAGAGACCACATTTCATCATAGCTACACCAGGTAGATTGAAAGATATATTTGATAGACGTGGTGTAAATTTAGGTGAAGTAAACAATGTCATACTTGATGAAGTAGATAGAATGTTGGATATGGGTTTCATTGATGATATTCGATATATCATCGACAAGCTTGATCCTAACAGACAGTCCCTATTCTTCTCTGCAACTATGTCATTTAAGGCAGAAGCAATTGCTAATTCCTTACTAAAGAATCCTGTTAAGGTTGAGATTGAATCTCAATCTCCTCAACATAATGTTGATCAGGATGTTATTAGAGTTGATGGTAGTAAGAGAAAAGAAGAAGTCCTTTTAGATTTACTATCTAAGGAAGAATTTAAGAGAGTTTTGATTTTCACTAGAACTAAACGAAATGCAGACAAGCTATCTGATTATCTCTATGATCAGAAATTAAATGTAGATGCATTACATGGAGACAAGAGACAATCTCAAAGAACTAGAATTATTGATGGATTTAAGAGAGGTGATTTTAATGTTCTAATTGCTACCGATGTAGCTTCCAGAGGATTAGATGTAAGCAATATAACCCATGTTATTAACTACGATGAACCTGAGTGTTATGAAGATTATATTCATAGAATTGGTAGAACTGGTAGAGCTGGAAAGAAGGGTTTTGCACTTACATTCATAGATAGATAATTATTCATTTGGAATAACAAAGCGGACCTATATATGTGATGAAAATCAATATAGGTCCACTTTTGTGGTGCAATGTTATTTCTTCTTATTGTTTTTTCCTCCTTTACCTCCCTTTCTTGGAGTTTTTGTTTTTTTCCAGTTCTTATTTGTCCGGGCTTTGGATTGGCATTGTTGAGCAGTGGTATGAATTCTTTTTTGTTTCCTTTGCTTTTCTTTAGCCTTTGGATTTTCCTGTTGCTTTCTGTTTCCCATTTTCCCTCCATTACATAAGCAGGTAGGATAAGGATTGCACTTCAAAAAGAATTATAACTTCTAAACGTGTTATAGGTCAATGAAATTCAAGAAAATGATTATCTCCCAACCAATCCCTTTATATATTTATATGCCGCTGATATCTCAGTAGACTTCTCTGTTAATCCAGGCCTTCTATTCACTTCTAATATATAGTTATGACCAGTATCCTTGTCTGTTACCACATCTACACCAGCCCATTTAAGCTTTAAAGCTTTCGCAGATCTAATAGCAATATCTATGACATCAGTAGGAACATCATTAACCTTAATGAACTCCTCACTAGCCCCTAGAGCTACATTATTCCTAAACTTATCTGTCACCCTTGTTCGTTTACATACCGAAGTAGACTTCCCATTAGCTATAACTACTCTATAATCAAAATCATTAGGAATATATTGTTGAAATATATACCTATTATATTTCCCATTCTTTTTGATTGTTTCCTTAATCTTATCCTCCCTATCTACTAAAAACACATTAGATCCCAATGACCCCAATGACGTCTTGTATATGCATGGTAATTTGCACACCTTAACTATCTCATTTATATTTTGTATTTCTACTTTAAGCCCGTTATGGAAATATGTGTTAGGAACTAATACACCCTTATATGCCAGGGAGAATATATCAGAGAGTTTTGTGTTATGTGAATTAGTTTTGTTATGTGGAATATTCTGTGATTTGAGATACAGATGCAGCAGATATGCCATATGAGTGGTATTCCATCCGGATTGTATCCAAACATAATCATATTGTTTTAGATCTTTGCCAGTTATATCTACGGTAATAATTCCATCGATAATTTCAAAGATTATATCTTTGATTGAAGCCGTATCAAGGGTAATGTCTTTAAGCTTCAACTTTTCTTGTATTATGATTTTTTCTTCGGCAGGGGTATTAATACCTACGGCAAGGACAGAGCGATTATCCATGTATATATTGTGGAGATTATGTTGGTATTATACCACTTCTTGAGGTATAACCATATAGCTAGGAAGAACCGTTATTACCTCTTTAATATCAGTATATTTAATTACTTTAAAATATGAATCGCCTTTGATCATTGCAGAAAGATGGTTTCCAGAATTTTCTCGAAAGAGACAAATAACGGGGATCTTTTTACTTTCGGCGTAGGCAAGTTCATAGCCTACTCCAAGGCTTGGTTGAGTTACTTCTGCAACGACAATATCGGATTGTTCGAGCCAATCGATATCTCGTTTGTATATGAACTCTTCTGTTTTATCATCCTCTCCCATATCATGTATAGACTCTAAGGTGATGTGTTCAGTTAGCACAGTCCCTTTGGTCTTTAAAAATGCAACTATTTCTTGATATATTTTTACATCTTCTCTTCCACCACGAATTGAACCTGCGAAGTAGATATTCATATGCTAAGACTTGATTATATGGGGTAATCTATATTGTTTTGCTGATCCATCACCCACGGTTTGACCAGTATCTGATACATTTCCCATTACAATTTTAGAACCATTTGCCAATGTCAAATCCTTCATTCCAGTTAGTCCTACTATCGCTTTAAAGATACCTGTAAGTGATCCACTCGAATCTTGCATACTACTGCCATATATTGCATTTACATGTATGTTTAAGAATACTTGTTGTATTGGAGATATCCCTGCATCTTTTGCATCTTGGTAAAGTTGATTAGCATAGTTATCAAATGGCTCTTGTTGTATCGATCCTGTAAATTCCAGGGTTTGTGGTGTATCTGATTGAATATCAGTATTAATGGGCTCATGAAGATTATCGTCCATATGTATATATTTAAATATTATTATATAAATATATATGTTTTATATGATTTTTTCTACAACCTGATTGTACATATCTTTTCCATTTATATTCAAAATCATATTCTCACCTACTTTAATCATATATTTTTTTTGAAAGAGTTTTCCATCATATTTAATTCCTTCATTTAGCCTCAATCCAAGCATTATTCTTTCTATCCTTTCATCCTCTTTTTTAATATCTTCTTTTTCAATATCCCATTCACCATTAATATATTTTTGTATATCTTCAGGATTGTGTGATTTAGTATTTTCTACCCTTGAATATGCACCTGCTCCTAGCCCAACATAGTCTTGGTAGTGCCAGAAGTTAAGATTGTGCATACATTCATATCCTTCTTTTGCAAAGTTGGATATTTCATATTGTTTGAAACCTTTCTTATTTAGGTAATCACAAGCATAATGATACATTTCTCGATCTACTATTTCTGTTGGAAGATTTAATTTTCCTTTTTCATTTAATTTACCATATGGTGTTTCCTCTTCTACTTCCAAGCTGTAACATGAGATATGGTTGATATCTAGCACTGTAACAAGCTCTAATGACTTCTCCCATTGATTGAGTTATCTTCTACTTAGCTGTTGTAATTGATTATCATCTGTTGCTTGTAACCCGATACTTATTCTATTTATACCTACTGCTTTGTAGGCCTCTAACGATTCCTTTCTTATGTATTGTGGATATTGTTCTATGGTTATTTCAATACTTTTGCTTAATTGAAAACTTTTTTTAATATTTTCTATACACTCTATTATGTATTTGTATGGTACTAGATTGGGTGTTCCTCCTCCTATGTATATGGTTTGTATTTCCCTATCTTTATATATCTTGGATTTAGTAAGTATTTCTTTGTTTAATGTCTTGAAATATTCCTCATATGTATCCTCACAGTTGGTACATGAGAAGAATGCACAGTATGGGCATTTAGCAAAACAAAATGGGATATGGATGTAGAGGTTTAAAGGGATCATATAGGATATATTAACACAATTATTTTTCTTTTTTACCTCTATTTGTAAATACAACGTATGTATAATCGCGAACGGAATATGCTTTAATACAGGATTCGAAAAAATCTATTTTTTGAGGTTTCTCTTGTGTTGCTGCTGAGATAATATCATTCACGTCATCAAAATTCTCTCCTAGATTCTCTATTCCCCATATCAATTGAGTTTTGAATGGTCTATGAGGTTCTCTCTCAAGACTAACTTTAATTTTTACACCATCTTTTGTTGTATAAATTTCATCATAAAAAGACATCCCCGTACGATATCTTATTTCATGTTCTAATTGAAATTCAGTTCCAAACCGTTGATTGAAAACCTTTCTATAATCAGGACTACTTGCAGAAACAGCCATAGAATCTATATTAAATGCATATCTTAATCGTGCTATTACTAGACCAGCAAATGTTTTAATTCCAGTTTGATTTTGTTTATCTCCAGTGTAATAAATTACAAGTGGTCCAACTTCTAGCTTGTGTGGAAAAGTTTCTAAATCGTTATTAGTATAAATTCCCTTTTTGTTATATTCCAAATTAAACGATTCAAGTTGTAGAAATAAAGCGGCTGTTTCTATGTAGGTTCTCAAAATCTCTTCTCTCTCTCGTTTATCACTTTCCATGCATGGGAGATCATCTATGAAAAATTCTTTAGTTGTTTCATCATCAAACATGCTTCTTCTTAAATTAGCTTGCTTTGGTATTTTTGATAATACCCTTTGTTTATTTTCTTGCCGAGGAAGCAAAAGCTGTTGTAATGAATCTCTGACATGAAGCACTACTTGGTGTTTAATATTTTCATCAACAAATGTATGAATAACAATATTTTCTTCTTGATTTCTTTCTTCTATATGCTTAAGTTTTCTATTTCTTAAGGGTGAATTAATTATTTCAGTGTTATATGTAATTGAGAGATAATTTGTTGCGACATCAAAGTCTTCTAGAGGTGTAGATAAATGTACTGTATATCCAGGTCGTTCTATAGTTTGTGGCAATACTTCTTTAATTCCCATCTTCCCAACTAAAGTCCTATATACTTCACTTCCATCCGTTGGATCAATCCCCATCTGTGATGTCATTAATTTATGCTCTGTTTGACGATATAGATGATATGGAATTCTTGCATCTATTCTGTATGGTTCAAGGGGAATATAATCGGGTAAAAAATCGTAAAGTGGTTGAAGAATTGTTTCGAAGTTACCATCTTGTCTAATTCTTTCTGAACTATTAGTCTCTAGCTTTGGAAGAATATGGACAGCTACACTTGCGGTGTTTTGTCTCTGATCTGTGCTTGGTTTTTCTAACATTGTATTGTTACCTGACATGGGAGACATTATACTATGGGATGGGAGTAATCTCAATAACCCCTTTAGGATAACAATTCTTTGAATTTGTTTTTCAGTATACTAATAGCTTCCGTATCTATGATACACGTACTTAATACTTCAATATTCTTGTTCTTGAATATTTTAATAGTTTCTTCCAATTTTGTTTCATCAACCATATCTGTTTTAGTTAATACTACTATCTCTGGTTTCTCATACATATCCTTACTAATCTTCTTTATCTCCTCTCTCATACTAATATAGCTTTGGTATGAATCTTCTTCCTCTAGACTTACAAAGTGTGCTACTAATTTACAGTTTTCAGTATGTTTAACAAAGCTGGTACCCAATCCCTTGCCATCATATGTACCTTCTATGAGGCCTGGAAGGTCCATAAGCACGAGGCCGTCCATAATACCTAGTTGTGGCTCCAATGTGGTAAATTGATATGCAGCTGTCTTTACATGGGCGTTAGTTAATTCATTTAAAAGGCTAGATTTACCGGCATTAGGATATCCAATGAATATGACATCAGATTTAAGTTTGAGAACGAGAGTATATACTCCCATCTGATTTGCCCTCTCTGTATCATTAGATCTCCACTCCCTATTCCTAATTAATGTTGCATTCCCATATCCACCTACTCCACCTTCCAATATCTTTAATACCTGTCCATCATTCTCTATCTTCCCAATTAGATTGTTCTCTAGATATACCTCTGTAGTTAATGGAAGAATTAAGGTTAGATCTTCTACCTTGTCACCTTTTCTTTCTTTCTGTTGACCAGGTAATCCATTAGGAGCTTTGTATGTCTTTTCTGGATCGAAGCGACTTAGGTCATATGTATGCATAGAGCCTTTGAGGTATACATCTCCACCTTTACCACCATCTCCACCAGAGCATCGGTTAGCATACATAGCAACGGATCCTTCTCCACCTTTTCCAGATTCTATTCTTATTTTTACTTTGTCTTGTAACATACGCGTATTATATCATCTTCTTTCCAAGCTATCTCTTCTAATATGATATATACTCATGGTATGAATATATCAGTATTAGTTAAAGCAAACGCAAAAAGGGATGAGGTTAAACTTGAGAATGAGGTTTACCATGTATTTACTAAGTCTCCTTCTAAGGATGGAAAAGCAAATATATCTGTAATATATCTACTCTCTCAATTTCTTAATATTCCCCAGGGGAGTATTAAAATCAAATTGGGGTTTAAGAGTAGAAAGAAGGTTGTAGAGATTTCTGAATAGTGGAATACTTTTTACTAAAGGTTGTAAAAAGGCAAAAGAAGAAGCATGTACTAAGTAAATAGTTGGGAATGATTACGTCCCTGCCTCTTCTTTCTATCAACTACGATCAGGTAGTTGAATGTCAATATATTATCACTGCGCAATGAATGTGTCAACAAAGATTAAGACTTGTAGTAAATACGCGATATTGATGAAAAAGGTTGTAAAAAGGCGAAAGAAGAAGCATGCACTAATTAAATAGTTGGAATTGGTTAGATTCCTGCCTCTTCTTTCTATCAACTACGACCGGGTAGTTGCGTATCTATACATTAGCAATGTGGAATAGATATGTCAATATTTTTAATAGCTTGTAGTAATTATACCGTATGTAATCTTTTCTCTTAAAATCTTCAATACCTTCTCATCTATATTCATATTCCCATTACTAACCTCTTGCAGGATGTAATCATATACCTGCTTTTGTATTAATGTATCTGCAGTTGTATATATCAATATGTCATTTCCTGCCTCTATTGCTTGCTTAGCAACCTCAGGTATGGTTCCTTGATTATCTAATGCATCCATACCCATGTCGTCAGATATAACGAGGCCTTCGTACTGAAGATCTGTTGTTAGGCGATTACTAATAATTTCTTTTGAAAGGGTTGCTGGATGATTATCTATGTTGGGATACATAATATGCCCTACCATTATTCCATCTACATTGGTTTGTTTTAGTATTCTACTAAATGGTTGTATATATTCATCCCATTGTTTGGCTGTAATATTTACAATTGGTAAGGAGTAATGTGAGTCTGGAGATAGGTTGGCATGTCCAGGATAATGTTTAAGCACAGCTATGATACCTGAATCTTGATAGCCTTGTATTGAGGATATTCCTTTTTGTGCGACATCATCTTTAGATCCTCTAAAGGCCCTATTGTAAAGGAAGGAATTTTTGTCTGTAATGTATTCTACTACTGGTGCGAGATTCATATTAATACCTAATTCTTTAAGTATCTCTCCCCTATTCTTAGCCACGGTATATGCCTGTTGTGGTGTTTTAATATCTTCTTGAGCTATGGTTAATGTATCATTCCATTTTAATCTAGCAACTATTCCCCCTTCTTGATCTATGGATATGAATAGTGGGATATCATTGGTTGTTTGAATTTCCTGAGTTAACAGTGCGATCTGTACCTGAGTGGACACATTTTTTGCATACAGTATTACACTTCCCATATGATGTTCTGTTAGGAAAGATTTTGTTTCTTCTGTGAGAGTGGTTCCGTCTATACCTACCATGAAGAGTTGGCCGACTTTTTCTTCTAAGGTCATATATTTAAGAATTTTCTGCTCTATGGAAGGTGGGGCAAGAGTGATGGAGTTTTCAACTATTTCATTTTGAAGAAGGGTTGTTGGTAGTATACTGGAAAATATGAGGCCTATGAATACTGAAAGGATATGTTTCATAGTTGATTATATATCATCTGAAAGGATTTAGCGGATTTGGTGAATTATTTCTTTGATATAATCAATTTGTTCCATCATATAATACCCCTCGATCTTTCCTAACAATGTTTTATTCTTAAATATTAGCAATGATGGTAGTTTAGTAATTTTATATTTATTTTTTATATCCTCTGATGGTTCAAGTTTGTAATATTGTACGTCTCCTTGTATATCATCCGTAAGATCTTTAATAGGTATGGATTTCAACAGACATTGTGCTTCTACGGGGTCATATACTTCTATTAAGGTTATATTCTCATTTTGTATCTTCTCTTCTAATTGATTACTGTTAATCATAAAAAATTCTGATATTGGGGATGCACCATATCTATCTACAAATAAATCTTTAATTGTTCTAGTATCTTCGTCTATCTCTTTTCGGCATTGTAGATACTCCTCATCTGTTCTTCCAATCTGTATGGCTCCTATTGGGCATTCTGGTCTACATAATCCGCAGCTTGTACATTTATCCTTATCTATGACTATGCTTTGTTTTTCTTCATCATAGTGCATGGCTTTAGTAGGGCATATTGCTATACCACTACATTCTCTTGCGTTATCACATATTTTGAAATTTATTATTGCTGGCATATATAGATGAATTAGATTACGTATATATTATTTGATAATTAAACGAAATTTGCAAATCTGACAGAACATATTGAGAGTGATATAATTTCAGATTAATTTATTGAGTATACAAATGATCTACCTCCTTCCTCTTATTGCTGGTATCTTCTATGGTTTAAGTAGTATTGTAAATAAAAAAGTAACAACAATCTTGGATAACCCAGTACTCTCTTCTCTTTTCTACAATATATTTTCACTTCCCTTTGCTTTGTTACTTCTCTTTGAGGATACTCGTACAACGGGAATAATATTTTCCACTAATACTATTGATTGGATGTTCCTAGTAGTTGGAGGAATACTTTGTGCTTTTTGTTTTTGGGGTGCTTTCATATCGATACGTAATTTACCTGTTTCAGAACAGATATTGCTTAGTAGATTCTCAGTATTAACTTATACGATTGGAGGATTTCTTATACTTGGAGAAACGGTTACTCAATTAAAGTTGATAGGTATATTATTAATTCTTTCGGGTGTTTTGGTTTCTTCTGCAAGAAAAGGAAAGTTTGTGTTTAATAAATGGGCTTTAATGCAATTGTTGGCTAGTTTTGGATTTGGTTTGAATGTGCTGATAGATAATCATGTAAGCATTAATTTTTCTTCTGGGCTGTATGTTGCTTTGAATTTGGGTATAACTAGTATATTTTTAGTTGTTATAGCTTTGTGCTCTGGTGCTTTGAAGGGTATTAAGGATGTTCCTAAGAGGTATACTTTGTATTCGGCTATTACAGGTATATTTTCTTTAATTGGTTATTACCTAGTTATTAGGTGTTATGATCTTGGTGGTTTGGTAGTGGTTACTGGGGCTCTTAGTCAATTGAGATTGGTTATTGTAATATTGTATGGATACCTTGTCCTTAAGGAAAAGAATGATTTATTTGTTAAGATTTTAGGAATTATAACTGTGGTTGGTGGACTAATACTGTTAAAAATTTAATAGTATAATATAGATATATGAGAGAACTAATAATCAGAACAAACTATGAAGTCCTTTTAGATCATTTCGTAGATGCCATGAGTAGATGGAGTGTTTTTGTTGCCCCCCATTTGTATGAATATTTTGATGAAACTTTTGGAATTACAGAAGAAGATGAAAAGCATTTAGAAGGATATTCAAAAAAAAGGAATGAATACGATTGGGATGAAGAAAGTCCCCTATTCGATTGGGCATATGAAGGATTCCCGGATAATGAGAAATATAATGAACTTAAACCTCATATCTTGTATTTTGAGCAAAGAAAAACTAAGGATGGAAGTCAGACCTTTAAAGAGATATTGCTTTCCCGATCGGATGATATTAATAGATTACTCTACTCTGATTTTGAGATATTTAAACAAAAAGAAAAGATCGACAATGTAGTAAACAAGATGTCCGAGTTATTAGAGTATGATAAGAAGAATGAATCACCTTTGATTGCCTATCTCGCTTGTTCTATGAGTACTAGTACTCAGGGTGGATCCAATGGCAAGAATATATATGCAGAAGTACCTTTAGAATTACATACACAGTGGGTTAATGAGTATGTATCTGAGATATTGATTCATGAATATTTCCATAAGGCGTTTTTCCCTCATTTGTATTTTGAAAAATTAGGGGGGATATTTAATTGGGAAAATGAGAAGATATATCCAGATCCAATGAGTCTATTCTTTGAAGAGGTGTTGGTATATAGCTCGTCTAGTGTATATATCTCAGGTGAAGATCCTAAGAAAAAATTAAGTAAATATTCACCAGAAGAATACAATAACAGGCACTATATTCTTTGGAAGGTTATTGATCTTTTCTATGAATTAATTGCTGATTATTTAGATGACAAAATTCTCGTAGATGATGCTAGGAAAAGAATGTTAGCGTTGTGTGAGAAGGTTGTAGAAGAGTTTAAGAACAATACAAGGATATGATAAAGAATATTGTATTAGATACAGATGAAGGTATAAGAGAGGTATCTCTCCCTATTGATCCTCCATATCTAAGGTCTGTAGAGTTCAAATCTCTTTGTACAGACTTAATAGATACCCTACAGAGCTTTAAATATGGTGTAGCTATATCTGCTATACAGATTGGTATACCTAAGAGAATATTCCTAGTACAAAGGAGTGATAGAGATGGTAGAAGGGAATCTCCTAAGTACTATATTAATCCCATTGTAGAATCTGCATCTGAGAAATTAGTTAAGTACTATGAAGCTTGTTTGAGTGTTAACTATGCTCAAACATTTGGAGAGGTTGTACGTAAGTATTGGGTTAGAATATCCTACTTGGATGAGAATGGTAATAGTCATACTGAAAAGTATGATGGTTTAGATGCTAGAATTATATTACATGAAATAGATCATTTAGAGGGTATATTGTTTACTGATATTGTAGATATGTCTACGGTTAAGGAATTGAAGGAGTATTTGGGATATATTAAGAAAAGGTAGTTCTATGCTACTAGTTTTGGTAACACAGAGTTTTTAAATTCTTGTGGAGACATGATTAACATCGTTGCGGAGGAAAATGAGTCCTCAATTAATTTGTTTAAGCCTTTTCTTAATTTCTCATCAGAAGTAATAAAATAATTACACCCTTCTTTGTCTGCAATTAGAAAGTGCATGGCATCAACAAAGAAAATTGAGTATTTGTTGCAAATATTTAAAAGGGTGGTGATATCATTTTTTGATAAGCCCTTTGATTTAATAGATACAACTGCAGGTAAGTTGAAGAGTTCGTTTCTCAATAATTCATCAACATTTTTTATATTATCTTCAGAAAGTTCAATTTCTTCTAATCTTTGTTTATTTAAATCAAAATATGAATATCCTTCTTGAATAGCAATTCTTGTTGCTTCTGCATCTTTTAAATGCTCCGTAACTTCTATAATATTTATCTCTGATAACATAATTTCTGCTTTTTGAGAATCTATTTCCCCAATATCAAACTTTCTGTTTCTACAAACCTTTGTAAAGCCTTGTTTGAAGGAAATACAATCTAATATCACGCAGGAGTCTAAATAGACAAATTCTTGCTTGCCCATTTTTCAATGATGCTTCCTCTTCTCCTAGAAGAGGCTGTTTTTTGTCTTATTTGATAATATGAGTTTGTAACAGGGTTATATATTCTAACCTGTTTGTTTTGTGTAGTATTTGTTTTTTTGTTTAAGATTTTTGTAGTTGTTTGCATAATTTATTATTACATAACTGTATACAAAATCAATGAGAATAATAAAATGCTAATGAGTTTGTAATTTTGTATAATGAATTATGGTACAAGAAATAAAAAATCTTGAAGAATCTGTTAATGCTTTCTTAGAGGTAGTACATACTACAAAGCTTCTTAGACCTGTGTATGAGGATGGTTGGAATGCTAAAGAGATTATTGCTCACCTAGTCTACTATCATGAGTACTATACTCGAGTGGTTGATGCACTTGTTAAGAAGAAAGATCTTCCTTTGATTGATGAATCTCTTATGGTTACTAATATTAGAGGTGCAAGGGAATATGCTAAATATTCTAGAAATGAACTGTATTCTAGATTTATGAAAGCTCAAAGTATATTTGTTAAGAACTTACTTCTACTTAAGGACGATACAGAGATACCTTACAAAAAGGGAGGTAGAATATACAAGGCTGTAGACTATGTTAAGGTTATAGATGGGCATATTAGAAAGCATACGAAGGATTTAATGAGGAAGAAGAGGTAGAAATAAATTTATTTATAATAATTTGCTATGAAGAATACTAAAATATATTTGTACTTATGGAGATTGTTTTGTGTATTAGCTGCATCTGTGGCTATTGCTCTGTTTTGGAGAAATACATTATTAATTTCTATATTACTCTTAGTTTTAGCATGTTTAATTAATATTAAATCAAGTAAATTAGAAATATTTTTTTATATTATTGTTGCGATTGTAGCTACTCTTGTCGAATCTGTAGCAATGAGTACTGGTGCATGGGTATATGTTAATCAGGATGTTTTGAATTTTCCATTTTGGTTACCTTTGTATTGGGGAATGGGAGGTATTGTTATGAAGGATTTGTACTTGGTGATAACACAATCTTTGAAGAAATAGACTGTTGAATGGGGTAAGTGGTGGGAAGAAATTAGAAACAATTTGCTCCAAAACTACTTTAATATATCCAATCTTGAAATATAAATTCGATTTAGTAGATAGCCCAATTGTTCAACACCCTGCAAAAAAAGAGATAATATAACAATCATGCTAGAATAATATATTGTTTACAATTATCTAAATTTATTCTCCTTTAATCTATAATGGCAAAAACGGAAAAAGACACAAACTTTTATCTTGAGAAAATAGCTATTGCATTAGAAAACTGTCAATTTCCTAGTAATCAAGTAAATTGGAATGAAGGAAGGGAAGAAGTTTCTAGAATGGGAGAGAGCAAAGCTGAGAAAGAAGCAAGTCGACATTACGAATCAATAAACGAAATTCAGAGGCAAAATAAGATACTTATTTGGACAGTAATAATATCATCTGTTGTTCAATTACTAATAGCGATTCTCGAGCTTTTGTATTAAATATCAGTCTAGTTAATTTGCTCATTATTTACGAATATGGTTTTTGGGGTATTGATGACCTTCAAAATAACACTGACAACCTCTTTTCGTAATTGTTCGTCTTGTTTTGATAAAAGGAAAAGTGAAGGTTCTTGAAATGCAGCCCCTTCTGGCACAATATCCATCGAGTAATCGACAAGCTCAAACTGAATCATTTCATCATTTTCTTCGTAATTCCGAGTTGCTAAACTATAATTAAGGAAATTAGCAAATAACTCATTATCAAGAATTTCTCTAATTTGAGCCATACCAAATTACATTAGAATATTATTTTAATAATTATACACTAACAAGGGTATAATTTATTACTTTACATTTTAACTTTTGTCAAATATAATGTAAATAAGATAGACTTAATGTATATCTGTCGGCTTTTCTGGAAGTTGTTTAGCCTGAATCAAACAGCTTCTAAAAATACTTTTTCAATATCGTCAATAATTTCCCCTTGATTTCTTTGTTTTTCAATTTTTTTAGTAACCTTTTCTCCAAAGGAGACGAGTGTCAGAAGTTTAAGGTATTTTCCAGACTTTGTATTTATCGGTTGAAGATATACAGCAGTTTCCAATTCTTCAAAAAGAATACAAAGGCTTTTATTCTCTCTTTCCGTTTGATAAATAATCTTAAAGGGAAGTGAGTCATTACACATCTCTTTGATTATCAACATTCTACGACTTCTCCTTAATCCTAAGTCGGATTTTTCAGCACCACCTACACCTCTTTCAAAGCAAACATGATAAAAATCATCTTCTAAAACATTGAGCTTGTATCCTCTGAAGACTAAAGACCCATTTACGAGTTCATCAATAAATATTTTCTTAAACTCCTCTTCTGTTGTACAATCCAATATAGGAAAAGAAATTATGCTCATTTTTTGTCTCTTGGAATCCACTTAAATATATTAAATTTCTCAAAATAGAAGTTACTTCCCTTTCCTAGGTTTATGTCAAATGTTCGAGAAATAAATTCTACCAGATAACCTTTTATAGAAGTGTCACTTTCTTTTTCATAGTTATTCGCATAAGCGACAGCCCCTGTGAGAAAATCTGTCATTTGTAATAATTCAATTTCTTGAGAATCATATTCTTGTATGTGCTTAATTTGGATTCCAAACTTTTGAATATCTTCAAAAGTGTTTAGAAACTTGTGCATAGTCGGTAGTTGAAGCCTTATTTTGCGAGTTTTAAAATCAGTAAAGATATAATTGACTGAATCTTTTTTGAATCTACGTTTTAGTAACTGATAATAAAATTTGTAAAACATTTTTTCAGTGTCATTATCATGAAATTTCATATCTATAAGGACTTTCTTAACCAGTATAGACTTAAATTCGATATCGTTATTCTGAGCAAAGTATCGGACTAAATCAACATAGAAATCCTTATGTTTTGTTGTAGTTTTATTCCACTTAACCTCTCGGAAAAAAGAGTGCTTTTTCCTTAAATCTGTAATGTCGTTTACAATAGAGGTTTTTTGCTCTCGTGGAACTAAAAGAGCCCCAATGACAAAAAATGGCAGAGTATTCTCTACAGAACTTTCATCACAATAAATATTAAATTTTCTTTTTTCTTGGTTTTCCATATAAAATGATACTTTCTTTAAGTTATTTTACATTTCTTAATAAGTATTTACAAACCTAATGTTATATTTTGTTTCGAAAGTTAGAGTATAATAAAGAAATAATATAGACATAAGAATATGGAAGACAAAAAGAATAAAAAATCCTTGTTCATATTATTAGGAATAATTGTAGGTATATTCATATTAGTAATCTCAGCATTTTCTTATTTTCGAAATACTCCCTCCTACTCACTTCTTCAAATTAGAAAAGCAACTCAACAAAGAGATTATGCCTTGTTTGAAAAATATGTCGATGTCAGTTCTGTCATAGACAATGTATTTGTTGATGCAATGAGTGATACTGATACGGAAGATGCTGGTATGTTTGCTGGATTATTATCTGGCTTGGTTGATTCCGCAAAGGAAACTGCTAAAACTGAATTTAGAACTTCAATTGAAAATGGAGAAATGGCTAATTCGTTATATTCTGATATGACTTTTATTAACTTACTAACGAAGTTAAATATTAAAAAACATGGGAAGACAGCTGAGGTTGTATTCAAAATTGATGATTCAGAATTTAGTTCTTCAATGAGAAACGAAAGTGGAACTTGGAGAATATTCAAAATAAATAATTTAGAAAATACCACAGAAGAAGAGAAAGACACAGATAATCAAATTAATACAATAGAAAAGGTATTGGGTGAAGAAGTTACTTTAGCAACAATAACGATAAAGGCAAACAGTGTAGAGAAACTTTCGGAGTTACCTTCGGGTTATGGTAATCCAACAGAACCTTCGGACAAAAATAATGTCTTTCTTAAGTTAAACCTTACTATTAAAAATACTTCTGCTGAAGACGTAATAGTTGTTAATGATATGATAGTTATGGCAGATTCTCAGGATAATCAATATGAAATGCAAGCGTTATACTTTATCGCAGATGAAAATCAATTATATTATGAATCGATTAGACCTAACCTAGCGAAAACAGGGCATGTATACTTCGAAATTCCTAAATCATCTGAAGGATATTATCTACCAATATCGCATAGGGATACAGGAGATTTTTATAAAATATTGTTGGGAATATAGAAGGAAGTTTTAAAAACTTTATCTTGACTGATAAATAGAAAACTTCTTAGTTAATTCCTTAGACTCATCAATATTCATAAAGAAACAAATACCTAAATAATCCAATACCTCTTCCCTAGTAATATCATAAACCTTCTGTTGTGATATATGATTACCCTCTACCATTACATCCGTAAAATCAGTAAACAATATCCCCTTCTCTATCAATTGATTTCTTAATGTCCTAATCTTATTCCCATTATCTGCTCTAAGGATAATAAAACCATTCTCAGAAATACTAGGATGAGGAGATTTATCCATATCATAGAAATCTCTGAATCTCATACTATCTAGGGTATTATTCTTAACATGTAGATTTACTAATCCTGCTGCCATATGTCCTAAAGCATTTAGTAATTTAGCAGAATCTATCTTCTTGTTAACAACACAAACAAACTGATCTACTCTATTGGTTTCGTTCATATTACTGTTTTATTATTGATTTAAGATAGTCTAAGAATATAAACAGCTTTTCATTCATTTCCTCAAAGTCATGAGATAGTAATTCCTCGTGTGTTTCTACATATGGATTATCTCTGTATTTCTCTAATTCGTTTCCACAATTCTCTACCATTCCTTCAACTGCAGTTTTAGTAAATTCAAAATGACATTGGAAACCATATATATTGGGAGTGTATCTTACAATTTGTCTTGGACAACCTTCACTATATGCTAATACTTTTGAATCTTGTGTAAGCCCAGGCATATCTCCATGCCAATGTCCAACTTTAAATGTATTAGGAAAATACGAAAATACTGGATCTGTTTTGGCATCCTCCGTAAGGTTTAAGTCAAATACACCAATTTCTCTATTAGGACTATGCTCATATGTTGCTCCAAGTGCTTCTCCTATCAATTGGGCACCTAAACATACACCTAAAATACTTTTTTGATTATCTACTGCCTTCTTAATGTGCTCAATTTCGGATTGTGCATCAAAGTAAGGACATTCTTCTATTGTTGTTGATGGAGATTGAGGACCTCCCATTACAAAAAGAATATCGTAACTATCAGGATTTGTGGGTAAAATATCGCCATTATAGAGCCTTGTGAAGGATACTTGAATGTTCTTTTTAATACACCAATCAAGAATAGCTGCTGGAGATTCGAAACTTTCATGCATAATTACATGAGCATTCATTCGATTAGTAAATAATCTTATTCAAACCTATGATATGGGGTGGAGAATTCAAATTCGCATGAACATTTCTCCACTATCGCATTAAATGAATTAAATCATATAAAAGAGGTCTTTGACAAGCTAAATGAAATACTTTCCTTAGAAAATAAAGATGTTAAGATAGAGTACATTCTTTAAGGTTGGTATATATAGGAGAATGCATTGTGAACTTATGGGACTTTTTATAGAAAACTGTTTGTAAGAGTGCTAACTTCGTGTTTTAAATCTAGCCTCTCGTTGTATCCTTTCTGTCGTAGCGGATGTATGCTCACTATCCGCTTTCTTCATTAAGTATTTACTCAATTCTGTAGCAAAAACCTTTAGCGCCGGCTCTTTCTCCCATTCCTGTATTCTTTGCGCAGTCTCTTTGAAGTAATTAGCAAAACCATAATCTCCTTCAACAACACCTGTGTGTACATAAATCATGTATATCAAACTTTTTACTCTCTTAGAAACAACTCTAGATTTTATAATATATTGAATTATTTCATCAGTAAAAGAGGGCTTTTGGTCAAATTTCTCAAGTATCTCGAGTGCGAATTCACTTCCCTGTTCACCTTTGTCGATAAGTAACTTCAGGATTGAAATTTCTTGTTCTGGTTCTATTTTTAACAGTAAAAGAGAAATTAGTCTTGTTGACAGCCACCTTCTTAGCGATTCTTTCTTATATTCCTTGAAAAGATCGATTATGAAGTTCTTAACGCTCTCAGGGGTTCCTACATCAAGATAAAACAGCTCATAAGGTATTGCAGAGTAGCGAGGAATGATTTCTTTCATAGAATCTTCTTTACTAATTCGGTTTTTGATGAATGGAAAAAGTTCTTCTGGATAGATTTTAGATATCTGATTAAGAATGGTTTCGATGTGATAATCGAGATCTTCTGCGAATAGAAGATTGTCAAGTATATCGTTGATTGTTTCTTTAGAAAGATATTTGATAGCGAAATCATCATGTTCATTGAAATAAAGGTTTCGTGTCCAGCTTGTATTATGTTTAGAGGAGACATACTTTATTGCTATTTGTAAGATGTGTTCTTCTCCTTTATTTAGTTTAGGCTTTTTGAGGAGACTTCTGATCAATAAAACTATGTTACTAATATCATTGGTCTTTCTAAGTTTGTCAAAAAAATCTGAAAGGAATTTAGTAGATAAGGAACCAAAATCTTCTATTCCGTAAGCTATCCAGTAACGATTTGACTTTCTGTTTACAGATTTGGTTAATATCTTCTTCGCTGTTACAGGACTGCTATCGAATAGCCCAAGAATTATATTGTAAGTGTAAGCGTACTTATCTAAAAGGTTGTGCAATTTTGTATATACCTTTACTGCAAGGGCTGGTTTTTCTTTCGCAAAGTTTCTTAAAAAATTCTGAAATTCGTGACTATTTGAAGAGGATACCTGCAATGTGAATGAATTACTATGTATATATTCTTTAAATCTCTTTATCCAAACTGGAAGGCTTTTTGTATCTATTTCCTTTGTAATCTTTTTTATCTTGGCATTTCTGGTTTGATCTCCGTCCTTAAATGATTTCGTATTATCATACCTTTCGTATTCCCAACCAAAGAATAAGCGATACATTTGGTATTCTTTGTTTCTTTCAAATCGGTTGAGCAGATTTGGGATCAATTTTACTTCAGGCCTTGATCGTCTGCTAAGGAATAAAAGCTTTGTTTCTACTTCTTGAATAAGGCTATACTCATTTCCTTTTAACTCCTTTTCATAAAAAGCCAATATCGATTCTATGTTTTCAAAAATCAATCTATCCAGCTTCTTATCTTTTCCTCCTCTTAGAGGATAATTGGTTCCCATATCTAAAGCTTTTATAACTTTCAGCTTAGAATCAAGCTTTGAGACCATGATGTATGTCTTTTTTAGATATTCTATTACTTGAGACCTCATTTCTTTACAGGGTTTTCCTACAGGTAGACAACTTTGGTGTATAGTTAGTGAATCAAAATTGATTGACTCATTTTTGTCTATGTCTAAAGAAAGAAGTTCTGAGGATACTCCTGTAATAAGATCAATATAGTCTTCATAATTCTCCCCTATTTTAGATTTTATAATGACTATGAAATCCAGAGAATGTTGGAAATAAATTTTATCCCCCTCCCATATAGGGAAAGCTATCCTTTTTAAAGATTCTATGATTATATGTTTGTCCTCTGGAATCCTTATATATACATCTAAGAGAGCTTCAATAATTCGGGCATAGTATTTTGGGGGATATCCATTTATCAAAATCTCAAATATAGAAAGAGATATCTGCAAGACCTCTTGGAAGGATTTCCCCCTAAAAGTTCCAAATTGAGTTTTCAGCGGCTTGATTTTGTTCTTACTTGCTTGAAGTATTACTTCTTTAATAAGCAATACTATATCGATATCCTTGATGAAGAGATCAACATACTTTTCCATGTATGATTTTAAGTTGGTCAATTTGTCAAATAGAACATTATTGTCGGGGATACTAGATAAAAGTTCCATTTCTTTTGGAGAAAACAACTCTTCTTTCCTTTCTATCTTGCCAGATATTTCATTGAGATAATCTAACCACCCCTGTGCAGGCAACATATAATTTTCTATTAAGTTTTTATACTCATCTTTTAAATAAGAATATTGCTGTGGATTTATTTCTTCGAGATTTCTACTATCTTTATATAAGACATCATGCTGTTGTTCTATAAATGAATGGTAAAGAACCGTTGTTATTTGAATTTCAAATACTAAGTTCTCGAACATTTTATATTCAGGAAGGCTTATTCTTTCATCATTTAAT
>Ga0076315_105_pt1 | contig 34884 bp, 39 predicted proteins | sample RifGroC1_FD_67797 | JGI IMG/M metagenome (GOLD analysis project Ga0076315, IMG submission 67797) | candidate division WS6 bacterium GW2011_GWC1_36_11 | reverse complement strand
TGTTGTAGGTGCAATTAGTATGGCTGAATAGCCAGCACTGATTGTATTTAATATTGCTATTGCAGATACAACTGTTTTCCCACTTCCTACATCACCATTGAGCAGTCTATTCATTGGTTTCTCCTTAGCTATTTCATCAAGGATTATCTCCAATGAACTATTCTGATCATCTGTGAGTGTATATGGTAGCGACTTTATGAATTGATTAGTTAGTTTTGTATCTATCTTTATCTGTTTTGCCTTTTCTTTTTTTTGTTCTAATACTTCTTTTTCAATTCTAAATGCAATTTTTAACATTTCATCAAATGAGAGTCTTTCTCTGGCGGAAACAATTTCTTCATTTGATTCGGGAAAATGAATTTTTTCAATGGAATCAGTAAGTGTGAGCAGATTATTCTGAACAAGGATTCGATTGTCTAGTGGATCGGTTATCAGATCTTTAATATCAGGTTTTAGTTCTTTGATCTTTGTTCTAAGAATTCTTGAAGAAAGCCCTTTGGTTTCGGAGTAGACGCTTATTAATTTTCCTAAATGGGTTTGTTGGGATACATCGTCTTTTAGTTTCTCAATCTTTGGATTATATATATTTCTTTTACCAGCCTTTAGTGTGACTTGGGCGTTAAAAAGGTAGAGCTCACCAATTATGAGTGTTTTGGAAAGATATGGTTGATTGAAATATATGAGGCTTATGGTTTTCGTATCATCCTTTGCTCGTACGGTAGTTATTTGTTTCTTAAATCTGGTATAGAAGGTTTTAACACTCACTATTTCGGCTATGAAAGTGCCTTTGCCTGCGAGTAGAAATTGCTCAATTGAGAGTACTTCCGAAGTGTCTTGGTATTTATATGGTATATGGAAGAGTAAATCCTTTATGGTAAAGATATTTAACTTCTCAAATTTAGAAGCTAAAGCCTCTCCTATTCCTTTGATTTGGGTGATATTGGAATTTGAATCCATTCCCTATTATATATTAACGAGGGTGAGAATAATTGGAACAAGTATTCCACCAAGTAATATGATAGCTGTGGCTACATTGATAACGTTACGGATTTTTTTGGATGTTTCTCTTTTCATATTGACTATATTATCAATTTTTTTGATGCTTTAAAATAGTTTTTAATATTCTTGCTTTTGAACTTTGCGAATTTACATGTTGGAGTGCTCCCATACTCTGATGGGCTTTGTCTTTTTGTGTCTTTATCTCTACCATATCTCCGGTTTCAAGGGTTTGTCCAAGCCCAGCTGCTTTTCCATTTATTTTTACTCCAACAGCACTATTCCCTATCTGTGAGTGTATTCGATATGCAAAATCTAGTGCAGTATCTCCTTTGGAAAGTGGTATGATTTCTCCTTTGGGTGTGAATGCAAATATATCTTCGGGGAAGAGATTAACTTCAATGGGGGTATTTTCAATATCTTCTCGATTGCTTTTGTTCATCTCAATTCCTTTATGTACTTCTTCTATCCAACTATATTTGTCTGTTGGGTTTGCATATCTACTCTTGCTGGCTTTGTATGCGATATGGGAGGCTTGCCCATATGTATTTGTGTAGTGCATGGAGTCGGTAAGAATTTGGATTTCAATTTCTAAGGGGGAAATATGCTCAAATTTAACCATACTGTGTATAGCTTGATACCCATTTGGCTTTGGATTAGATATATAGTCATGGAAATGGTCAGTATTTAATTCCCCATAATCCATTAAAATTTCTAAAATCTTAAAACTATCATCTATATTTTTTGTTAAACACCTTATTCCGATGAGATCGAATAACGATTTAATATTGGGTGACTTCCACTCTTTCTCATATTTCTTTAATTTGTTGTATACACTGTACTTACTCTTTATTCTTCCATATATCTCAACCTCAAGCCCTTCCGTTTTAAATTTAAGAAAGGACAAGTATTTCTTGAGTAATTTATCATCAATATTATTTGCCTCATACCTTTCATCTATGGCTTGAAATTCAACAGGCATAGTAAGTTGAAACGCTCTCTCATCAATTTCAGTTTTGAGACTTCCAAGATCTAGTAACTCTGCAATTTCAGAATATATTGTTTGTGCTTGTCTGAAATATATTTTTTTGTATCCTTCATTTACTGAGTCAGGATTCCTCACCTTATCTAATACACTTGCAATCTTTATGATTACTGCCCTAAGGTCTTTTGAGTGATTGAGTATATATTTGGTTATGATCTCATCCTTAGTATCTTCATTCTTGGTGGTAGCTTCAATTACTCTTACTTCTTTTACAATGTTTTGTACTTCTTGAGATTGTTCTGCATCTTTGTTAGCATCGTGAAGTAGCGCGGCAATGATTGTTGTTGTATCAAATCCTAGTTCTGCAATTATGAGTGCTGTTCCTAACAGATGTTTTTGCATTTTAAAATCCAATGAAGAGATGGAAATCATAACTTTGAAAATTTCATCCTTAAACTTCTGAGGACTATTCTGTAATATCTTCTGTTGTCTTGCCTTTACTGTAATATGACATAGCTGTTTTCCTACCTTGAGTAATACTGATGGGTAGGAATTGATATCAATCTTGGAATCCCAATCTGATATCTTCTCATTGTTAATCTTCACTGCTCCTTGATCTACTAATCTTCTTGCAATTGATTTGCTTCCTGCAAATCCAATTGTAACCAAGAGTTCTCCAATCTGGAATACGGCTTTGTTTACTTTAATTTCTTGTATATTTTCACTGTCTTCTTTGTTCTGGAATACCTCTTGAAAATATTGTTGTGCTTTTTGTGCTTCTTCTTTCGATGTAATTTCTTCTGTAACTCTTAGGGCTAATTCCTTTTTAAGTACCATTGGGTTCTCTCCTGATTCTAATCTCTTCTTGTAATCATCTAGTTCTTCGAGTGTTGCTATGGTGAGAATTTCAAATCCAATTAATATCATTCCATCTGTAAATCCCATTACTTTTCCGTAGACATCTTCTGACTTGTCATCCATTCTAATCATATTTCCCGTTGTCTTTCCCATCTTGTCTCCATTTGGATCTTCGAGAAGCTTTCCAGATAGTACGAGTTTTTCTTTGTTGAGGTGATTCATAACCATATCTCTACCAGAGAGCATATTAAAGAGCTGGTCATTACCACCAACTTCGATATCTATATCCATCATTACTGAATCATATCCTTGCATTAATGGGTACAAGAATTCGTTTAAATGAATTGGTTTGTCTGCTTCCATTCTCTTCTTGAACATATCTCGCTTCAAGAGTTGTTGTACTGTAAATTCTGATGCTAGGTTTACGATATCTCCAAAGTTTAATTTCTCTAGCCATGTACTGTTGTACATTACCTCTACTGGATTTTCCTCATTTTTCATATCAATGATGTGTGATGCTTGCTCCACATATTTCTTCATGTTGTTTGCTACATCTTCTTTTGTAAGCATTTTTCTGGTTGCTGCTTTGTCGGTAGGATCCCCTATTCTTGCAGTAAAATCTCCGATGAGGAATATGACGTGATGCCCTAACTTTCTAAAGTCTTCTAATTTTCTCATTCCTACGCTGTGTCCTATGTGTAGTGTCTCTCCGGTAGGATCAAAGCCTTGGTATATGTTTAATCGTTTTCCAGAGAGTAATTTTTCTTTGAGTGCGTCTTTGGAGGGGAGTATTTGTTCTACTCCTTTTTCTAATATTCTTTGTATTATTTTTGGATCGGTTTTGACTGTTGTCATAACGAGATTATTATATATGGAATTGATTTATACAACAAGGGAAAGAGTGTATAATTATGGGCTTATGATAGAGGTTAATGAACAATTGAATTATGATCCTGATTTAGAGGCTGAGTATTTAGATAATACCCTTATCTTATCAGGTCTCAAAGATATTCATTTTGCAAATGAGGAGGAATTTTTGAATAAGCCTACTGTATTTTATGCTGAAATTATACCATCTGAGTATTCTTTAGAAATATATAATCGTTTTTTTTATATTTTTAATTCACAACTGAGTTTTTTCCCTAAAATAGCGATAGATATTTCACATACAGATACAGGATTACTATCTATGAATATTGGATGCGATTGTTGTGCCATTACTTTTGAAATAGATACAAATTCAAGAAGTGGAATTGTGAAGCATAGAGAAGCACTTAAGAAGGCTAAACCAGTTAGTTCATGGGAAGAATATCCACATAAGGATATATTTCTTTTGGGAAAGGCGGTGTTTGATAACTATTTTGAAGGGAATGGTTGTTAAAACAATAAAAGAGGAATATAATTATAGGCCATGGATAAAGAAAATAGCTTATGCCTCGAGCAAATACAATTAACAACCTTGAGCGAGATTGTAAAGAATCGACCTCAAAGTAGCTTCATAATGATTGAACCAGAATCTGAGTATGAAGGTAGAGCTGATGGAATTTTGTATGATAGATCTCTTTTGGAAAAATATCTAGTTGAATGTTCAAGGGAATATCCTATCGATCCAATGGGATCTTTAGTCCTTTCTGCTGGAGTTTTTAAATCAAGGAGTATCAATGGTGGAGAGATTAGAGAAGATTTGATTTTAAATTGTTCTTCGGTTGAAGCAAATTGGAAATTATCTTTAAAACTTCTTAATGGCTTAGGATCTGGTGCTGTAGCTTTTTTCAATGGAGATATAAAGAATCAAAATGAACCAGATGAAATAATGGTTACACCTGCGGTAGCTGAACTATTTCTTCGTATTATTGATATTCTTCTTTTAGAGGTTAAAAAGACTTCAAGTGGGACTTATAGGGTGGCATAAATTTAATATGCTTATTTATAGCTATAGGTTTAAATCTCAATTAAGAATTTTAATATGCTTATTTATAGCTATAGGTTTAAATCTCAATTAAGAATTGATATAATACTGTAAATTATGATTTATAAATAATCATAATCTCTTGTACTTTTAAAGCAGAATATCTTTCAAGTATTGTATACGACATTAAGATTATATTTCTAATGTAATTTTTATGTCGTATGCAAGTTCATATATGTTCAGGAGGAAAACAAATGGCAACTAAATTGCAACTTTTAATTAAGGATTATCAGGAGGCTTTAGAACTGTGGATAAAAGGCAAAAGCTGGTCCCCAGCGCTGTCGAATTTGTTCAAACAACTCCTGCGGGAGACACAGCCACTGGTCGATGCTATGGACAGTTGCTTTTTGCCAGTTTGGCAAAAATGGGTCTTTCCTCAAATAGCGCATTCCCCAGGTGATTGGAAACAGAGCTATCCAGGTGTAGATGTAATCTTCTTTCAAAAGGGGGATATATGTGAAATATCTTTTTCCAATGAGGGAGATGCCCCATTTGTCTCCTTCGAAGTTGAGAACGATGCAGGCAAAGGTACTACAATATTCCATTTTTTTGAAATGGAAGGAACTATAGGACAAGCTCTTTTTCTAATAAACACATTTTGCAATTTTGCAGAAAAGGAGGAAAAACACATTTAAAAAGTACAAGAGAACGGTAACCATCATGGTTATATATATACATGGTGGTTACTGCTTCTCAAGAAAGATATTTCTTTCCATTCAACCTATCAAGTCATGATCATATTCATAACCCTTACCATATCCAATATCTTTCATTAATTTTGTTTCTGCATTACGTATATTTAAAGGCACAGGAAGATTCCCATATATCTCAATATCCTTCTTTACCTCTAACTCAACTTTGTAAGCGGTATTGTCTTTAGGAGCCTTAGAAAGGTATATAGCTAACTGCATAAGTAATGTCTCACACTCAGGCATACCAAGTTTTTGACATGCCTCATATACACTATTTGCCAATACCAAAGCATTGGGATCGGCATTCCCTACATCCTCACTAGAGAACCTCAGTAGCCTTCGAGCGATATATAGTGGATCTTCTCCCCCACTTAACATTCTACCTACCCAGTAGCATGCAGCATCTGGATTTGATGATCTCATTGATTTATGTAGAGAGATTTCCCATTATTTCTAATTCCTTCTTCCCTATATTAATATCTGGATATTCTTGTTTTGCAATTCGCTTTATGAGTTTCGCTATGTCTTCTTCGGTTGGTTGTTTAAATACAAAGACTTTAGTTCTAGAGAGTAATGCGCTATTTACTGTGAATGAGGGATTCTCTGTTGTGGCTCCGATGAGTATGATTATTCCCTTCTCTACGTATGGTAGTAATGCATCTTGTTGTGCTTTGTTCCATCTGTGTATTTCATCTAAGAAGAGGATTGTTTTTTTACCATATTGTTGGTTATTTAATGCAACCTTTATGATCTTCCTAAGCATATCTTTACCAGCTGATACTGCTTGGAGTTTGTGGAAGTCGTAGTAGAGATTAAGAGAGATGATATATGCTAATGTGGTTTTGCCTGTTCCTGGTGGTCCCCAGAATATCATTGAGGGTATGTTGCCTGATTCAAGGAATTTTCTAATTGGCCCATTATCTCCTACTAGGTGTTCTTGACCTATGAAGTCTTCTAATGTTTTTGGTCTGTATTTTGATGCTAATGGTTCGTATGCTGGCATATGTTTATATTATACCTTGTTTGCAATTATATTGGTAAAAGGAGTATAATCACCACCGAATCATTGAAAGATGATACAAATCCTAATGCAAGAAGGAGAAAGAATGAACTTTGGTTTTATTAGTACCAGACCGGTAATACCGCAATATGAGGATAATCCTCATAGCCAAAGAAGAACAGTTTGGCAACAAGTCAAACTTGCTCTCCCGTATGCAATCATTTTTGGCCTATTAGTCGCAACATATTTCTTGCACTAGGCCTCGGAGAGGAGTATACGCTTTTTAGCACAACCAATGTATACTCCTCTCCAGATTTTCTTAAGAATTGAATTAAATATCACCCTATAGTATAATATACGTATATCTATTAACTTAGTTTATAGATATATCTGCTCATTAAAAAGGATCTAGGTATCTCCTTGGTTAGCTTGCTTAATACAATATGATTTTCACTGTATGTGGAAATTTTGTTGTATTAATGTAAGTTAATCATCAACCCTTGAAAGAGGGAATTAAAAAAGGAGAATATGCATGTTTTCAGAACCGTTAGGAATCAACCTGGCTGTGCAAATTGTAATATTACTGTATGTTATTGAGCTTATTTCTTTTAAGAGTTCGATGACTAACCGTATGATTGGTTTTAACATAACAACAATCATTGTTTTACTTATGTATAGCCTGCCGTGGAGTAATCCAGTTGTTGGATTTATATTGATTCTCGTTGCATGGGCATTAAGTATTGCGGATATTTTCCATCATAAAAAAGATAACTACACGTTTCTCTTTCTTAATTGGGTGGAATTTATCACACTTTCAATATCAGCCATTATCATCGCAACTAACATGATTAAAGCACTCTAGATCACTTTTTACACCGAGAGGGTTATCTAAAACATGACCCTCTCTGATCTAGCTATTCCTTTCCTTTGTAAATATACAATTCCTTCCCATTACTAAGTTCCATCTTCTTCTCACCCTTCAATCCTTTAACATTGTACATATATGAATATACCTCTCCACCCTTCTTAACAAATTCTTCTAATCTACACTTCAATATATCCATACTCTTCTCATCTAGAAAACAATATATCTTCTTTACTTTAGAAATATCAACCTTAAAAACATTCTGAGCCTCAAAAACAATATCCTTAGAAAGAGGGAATCTAAAAGCCCTAACAACATTAGAAATAATAATATTAACAGGTGAAAGATCATAACCAAAACACTTACACAAAGCTCTCTCATATACCTTGAACACTAACCTACCATCACCACTACCAAGATCCATAAAGACATCCTTCTTCTTGACATCCATAATATCCGCTATCTCATCCAATACCTTAGTAGGTGTTTTAGACGTAGGAGCAAGAAGCGCATTAACTAATATGGAAAGAATAATGCAGAGGAAGAGTAGTATTAAAGTAATGATTATACCTAAGGTAATACCATTTAACATTGTGATATCATACTAATGTAAATTATATATCTGAATACATGATAGACGGAATTTTACTAATAGACAAGGAGAAAGGCATAACATCCTACGATGTTATTAGGAAGCTAAAATATCTACTTCCAAGAAAATATAAGATAGGACATGCAGGTACTCTAGACCCATTTGCAACTGGTCTTTTAATTATCCTTGTAGGCAAAGCAACCAAACTAATGGACACCATACATGGATTAGAAAAGGAATATGAAGTAACTGCTGAATTTGGATATGCAACAGACACACAAGATTGTACAGGTGAGAAAATAAATACAACCCCTACTACATCTCCAATATCCAAAGAAGAATTAGAAATCAAAATCAAAGAAAACTTCTTAGGCAATATCTCTCAACTACCTCCAATATATTCCGCTAAGAAAGTAAATGGACAGAAATCATATGATCTAGCAAGACAAGGAAAAGAAGTTGTGCTACAACCCCGGGGTGTGAAGGTATCAATGTTTGAGATAGCTAAATATGATTGGCCTTTTGTAACATTTAGAATAGCTTGCTCAACAGGTACCTACATCAGAACTCTAGTAAATGATCTTGGAGAGAGAGTTGGAACCCATGCTACGGCAGTAGCACTTCGAAGAACTAGTATTGGAGAGTTTAATGTAGATGAAGCAATATCAACAAAAGCTATCAATGAAAGCAGTTTGGAGAGTATAATGGGGATAGATAAAGTAAAAGAAATATTAAAAAAATGAACAAAGGAAAATTGTATGTAGTTGCAACCCCTATTGGGAATCTAGGAGATATGACATTTAGGGCAGTAGAAATTCTTAAGCAAGTTGCCTTTGTTTTAGCAGAAGACACGAGAGAATCGTACAAGCTTATGCAACGATATAATATTCCTACTCAATTAGTATCCTACAGGGATCAGAATCATGTAAGAATGATGGAGAAGGTTTTAGAAAAGTTAGATTTAGGATTGGATTTAGCATTAATATCTGATTGTGGTACACCACTAATTTCTGATCCAGGGTATAGGTTGGTTAGAGAATTAAGATTTAAAGGATATGAAGTTTTAGCTATTCCTGGTCCTAGTGCTTTGATATCTGCGCTTTCTGTAAGTGGGTTGGCAACTGACAGGTTTACATTCTTTGGATTTTTACCAAAGTCTGATGTAAGAAGAGAAAAGCTTTTGAGTGAATATACCAAATTAGAATCAACATTGGTCTTCTATGAATCTCCTAACCGATTACTAAAGCTTCTTGAAATTCTTAAGAAAGTTTTTGGAGATTTAAATGTTAGTGTTGCAAGAGATATTACTAAAATGCGAGAAGCATATTTCGTTGGTAACATATCCAAAGTTATTATAGATATTAATGTGAATGATTTTGAAAATAATCCTCATGGAGAGTATGTGGTTATGCTCGAAAACAAAGAAGAGAAAGATTCTTAGTAACTAATGAAAAAGTGTTGTGTAATTTTCGTCTGTAACAGCTTCTAGCTTTTCCATTGAGATCCCTTGTATCTCTGCAGCTACCTCCATTATTTCTCTTACATCTGCTGGTTGTCCAAACTTCTCTTTTATCTTTTTATTCTTTCTTACTGACTGGGGTGGTAGTAAGGGCCCATCTGTTTCAAAAAGCATTCTATCTAATGGGACCTGTTTTAATATCTCTCTTACATTCTCCCCACTAGGGTATGTAATGATTGCATTAAAACCAACATAGAAGCCTAAGGCTAGAATATCTTCTATGAATGAGATATCCCCAGTATAGCTATGGAAGCTTCCTCGTGCTTTTCCCTTGCCCTCCTCGGCCAAGATTCTTAATACATCTCGAACAGTATCTTTCCTTCCCTGTAAGTCTCGTGCATGTATACTCAAAGGTAGATCATATTTTAAAGCGAGCGCAATCTGTCTTCTAAATGAAAGTTTTTCTATCTCCTGTAACTCCTCTTGCTCTTGTCGGGTAATACTCTGGTTAAATGTAAACTGATAGTAGTCTAATCCTGTTTCCCCTATGGCTTTAATTTTCTTTACATTTTTTACAAATTGATTTTCAAATTCATCAATATACCGATTGCAGAATTCATATATATTTTTATGTCTTCCCTTCAAAATTGTAGTTTCCTCAAATATCGTAGGATGTAAACCTAATGCAACATCAATTATATCTGGGTATTTTGCAGCAATATCCAATGTTTCTTGTATATCTACATTGTCAGTAGATTGAGTCAGAATATGCTTCCCACCCTTTGAAAGGAAACTATCGACTATCTCAGTTATGTTCCTGTTTAAAGGCTCTAGATTTAAATGTATGTGTGAATCGTGCATGGAAGAATTTTAACATATATTAGAGGGCAAATTACTACAAGATTTAAAAGCCATAACTTTTGTCTTGTAATGTGGTAAAATATTCCTCGTTATGGGCAAAATAAAACAAAGGAACTGGTTAATCATATTAACAGTCTTCTTGGTAGTAGTATCTAGTGTAGGATTATTCCTCTCGATACAACAAAAATTATCATTCAACTCCTGTGCATATGGAGAGAATGTTTACAAAAGTGGTGAGAATATTCCAGAATATAATGGGGGGATGGAATGTACATGTAACTCAAATGGGGCTATAAGGTGTGACTCCGGAACAGAAGAAGTTGCTTACAGTGGATATTCTACACAAAATCTCAAATTCTCATATAAGTACGGAAATCTTTTAAGTGATACTGTCACTATGCAGGAAGATATTACATCTGATTCGGCGTCATATATAAATGGAGTATTAAAAGTCAGTTTTGAAAGAAATGTATTGTGTTCCGAAGATGGTATTGCTCCTACTCAAACGGGATTGTATCAACTTTCATCAAAAGATTTACGACTTACCATTCTTACAAATATGGATAACTCAAAATATACAACTCCTTGTAAGATAGTTGATACTTTTGAAATATCAAAATTAAATATGATATTAGAAAAAGATTTCCAAATATTCTATCAATCAGAAGATGGCGAATTTGTAAGCCTAGGAGCTTGTATTGAGGATGATACTCTCTATGGGGATCAAGAAGTATTTAAGTCAAAAACCTCTAACTCTGTATGTATATGTAATACTGGAGTTATTAGTTGCAGGGATTTATAGTAGCCCTAAATAGATTCCAATGATACTGAATATTGCTGTAAACAACCAGAATCTCATTGTTACTTTGTATTGTGGCCATCCCTTCGCTTGGAAGTGATGATGTATTGGTGCAATTATGAAAACTCTCTTTTTAAAGAATTTCATGCTTAGCATCTGTATTGCACTTGAGCCCATGATTATCCATGTCATAGCGGACATTACAAAATATGGTATTACATTGTTAGTGAGAACTCCTATGAAGAAGATTGCAAACCCAAGAGGCATAGCACCAGGTCCCCCATTCCAGAATCTTGCTGGAGGAATATTAAAGTAGAGGTCTATAACTTGTACGCCAAGAATAATACATAAGACAGGAATAAATTCGGTTTGACCTTGAACAAGGAGGAGTACAATCATTGCAAAGTTGATTATCGAGAAGATCCCCATCATTAGTCCATCTAAACCATCAGTTAATTCAGCAGAATATATTGCTAGTTGTCCTACGAATCCAAGAATAATTACAATCAGTGGAGTAATAGTTATGGAGAATATATTGAAGAATGAAAGTGTTGCAAATTGGCCTGTTCTGAAGAGCAGATACATTATCCCAATGTTTATCAATGTTGCGAATGCAAGCTTACCAAGCCTCCACTCAAATGTCTCCTGGAAGGCCTTAATTTTTTCGTTGTTTTTAAATCCATTGGTAAATACTACGACGTCTAAGAATCCCCAGAGTCCATAGAGGACAAAACCTAAGAGGAATACTTTTAGCACCGGTGTTAATGTAACTGTAAGTGCTACTATAACGGGGACAACAATCCAAATCAGCATTCCACCCATATTAGGAGTTCCGTTTGTTTCAGTTACTCTCATAATTCTTAAGAACAGAGAATTATCACCATGTTCTTCAGCTCCTATTTTTGATTTCTTTAATCCACTGACCTGGTTGAACTTATACAAGAAACTAATCATTATTGGAGCAAAGATTGCGGAACATAAAATTGCCAAGAAGAGATAGGTTAGCCCGGTTCTTAAGATGTCTGTCATTTATAGTTTCAATTAATTAATTTATCTATTATCTCAATTTCCCTTCTGTATTTCCAGGTCATCCTTTATTGCTAAGAAGATATCTTGCCATACAGGTACTGAAGTGTAGGATGCATACGTACTTACCTGTGGTTCCTCAAGTTTAACAATCATTATGAATTTGGGATCATCGTATGGTGCGAATCCTATTGCAGTAGCATTACTTAAATTATCCAAGTATCCGACCCCATCTGATTTTGCAACTTGTGCAGTACCGGTTTTACCTGCAATTTTATAATTTTTTAATTCCTTAGCTAAACCTCCAAAGGCATCCTGTTGAACACCTTCTGCCATATCTTTACTAATTATATCTGCAACTTCCTTTGATACGGGTTGAGAAAGTACCTGAGGTTTAATATCAATTGTCTCTTTCTCGTCGCTTATTTGTGATATTACATATGGTCTCATTCTTGTGCCATGGTTAGCTATGGCACTTAATGCCGAAACCACTTGTAGCTCTGTAGCAGAGATACCTTGTCCATATGATGCGGTGATTTGATCTAGTAGGGTCCATTGCTCCAATGGCTTCATGTAGCTTGTACTTTCATCTTGTAGCCCTACTCCAAGGAATTGTCCAATACCAAAAGCTTGTAAGTAAGAGTAGAAGGTTGGCAAAGGGACTGTTAAACCCGCCTTTGCAGCGCAAGGATTATTGGATTTAGCAAAAATCCCAGCAATATTTAAAACACCATTAGGTCTCTTGTTCCAGGTGTAAATAAAACGTCCTTTGAGATCTAAATATCCGGTTTCTTTGTAAAGATCCAAGGATCCCGTTTTATCATTGCATGTATAATCCTCTTTAATAGTTCCAGCGTCTAAGGCAATAGCTAACGTAATTGGTTTTTGTACAGATCCATATTCGTATACATCCGAAACAGCCCTATTCTTTAATATCCATGGCTCTGAAATCCTCCAATACTCTGCTGGTAAATATGTGGGATAGTTAGCCATTGCAAGTATGGCTCCGGTTTCAGGATCCATGATAATTACGGAGCCACTCTTGGATCTTGTATCCTTTACACCTTTGGCTAATTGCTCTTCAACTTTTGTTTGAAGGTTAGGAATAATTGTTAGAGTGAAATCTTTTCCTTCTCTTGGGAGTATAGGGTCATATTCTGATGTAAGGATTACATTCCCAGCGGAATCTTTCTCTTCGTATGTATAGCCCTCACTACCATTTAGGTCTCTAAAATAGTATCCCTGAAGTCCATATTGACCAAGAGGTTCCCCTTCCGCATTTTTTCCTATGAAGCCTAGTAAATGCGCAGCTAGAGAACCATTAGGGTATACTCGTTGTTCTTTGTTTTCAAAGTATAGCCCAAACCCAGCGGTTCCAGTGCCAAAAATTTCATCTTGCGCGAGAGCATTCTTAATATCGGTTGAGATATTTTTTGCTAGGCTAACATAGACAAAATCATCGGTTATCTTCTCCTCGATGGTTGATTTTTCAACTCCCAATATACTAGCAACTTCAGTGACAAATTTATCCTTTTCGTTAAAGAATTTTGCTCGTTCTGTTTCATCTGTGCTTAGCGTTGCAAATATGTCCCATACAGGTTGGTCTACAGCCAGTATAGTGCCGTCTGCGGCGGTTATCTTCCCCCGGGAAGCTGTTTGTGTACCACTTGATTGATATTGTTCACTTGCAAGGAGTTTAAGAGATTCGGAGTCTATAACCTGCCATCTAAAGATTTGAAATAGAATTAATCCTGCTAGTATTGAAATTGCGTATCCAACGAGAGTGAAGTTGTTATGAGGAGATTTAGTTGAGATCTTTTTACCCCTAACCTTTTTTTGAGAAGTGTAGAGATGATTTAATCTAGCCATTTTATTTCTCTGCTAACAAGGCAGATTGCTCTAAATATATAATTGATTTTTGGCTTTGAGAGCTGATGTTGAGTTGTTTATCCGCTAATTTCTTTATTACTGTTATTGAGCTTGTCTTAGCAACTTGCTCTTCCATTGTTCTGTTCTCTTCAACTAAGAAATTCTTTTCCTTATTTAGATTTTGTAACTCTGTACCTAGAGGATTTAATACTGCGTTAATTACTAACTGGGATAGCACAAAAGCCACCATTGAGAATGTGAACACAACAGCAGGTATATTTTTTCTTGTTTTGTAAGTTGTCATACTGGGCAGTACTAGAGTTTAATTTTTAATTAAGCATCTCAACTTGGCAGAAGCGGATCTAGAGTTTTGCTCTATCTCAGTGTCGGTTGGGGCAATTGAACTTTTGAAGAGTAATTCGCCTTCCCCGCTTCCAGCCTTGTCGTTAAAGTAAGTTTTCACAATTCTGTCTTCCAATGAATGAAAGGATATAACTGATAATCTTCCATTCTTTGATAAGAGCTTAAAAGATCTATCTAATGTCTCGGTAAGCGAATCTAACTCATCATTTACCACGATCCGCAGGGCCTGAAAGACTCTGCGGGAAGGGTTCTTAATAGTATTGTTCGCCGGTACGACTTTGTAGATAAGTCTTGTAAGATCTCCGACAGTATTAATGTGATCGATATTTTCTTTAATAGTTTTAGCTATTAGAGCGCAATATCGTTCTTCTCCGTATTCTAAGAATAGTTTGGCTAATTGTTTGTTATTTAAAACAACTAATATATCCTTTGCAGTGACTCCTAAGTTGGTATCCATTCTCATGTCTAGTGGCTCATTATCTTCTTGGTAACTGAATCCTCTGTTGTGTGATTCTTCCAGTTGTCTTGAAGAGAGTCCTAAATCCATGAGTATGCCATCTGGTGTTCTTCCTATTTCAGCTACTAGTTTGTCTATATATCTGAAATTGGATTGTTTTATTATCCAGTTAGGTTGAGCTTTGTAAAAATCTTTTACAAACTCTATTGCAAAACTATCTTGATCGATACTAAGTAGTAATCCCTTGGATGATAATTGTTTTAAGATTGCTTGACTGTGTCCTCCATCTCCTAATGTACAATCTACATAAAAGCCATCAGGCTTTATGTTTAATGAATCGATTGATTCGTTTAAGAGTACTGGTACATGTATTTTATCCATTGTTCTTGTTGTTCATATTAGTCAATTCTTGAGCAATTTCATCTCCGTTTTTCTTTAGGTATTCTAATCGTTTTTGCCACATATCTTTGTCCCAAACTTCTACCCAATTTACTAAACCTATGAAGACTACGTCTTCTTTTAATTGGGCATGATCAAATAATGCTTGTGGGATTATGAATCTTCCTTGCTTATCTGTTTGGATCTCTGTAGCACTTCCGACTAAGAATCTACTAGTATCACGGATGTTTTTGTTTATAAAAGAGCCATTTATAACATCTTGGGCTATTTTTTGCCACATATCTTGGTTTACAAGTATAAGTGCATCTTCATATCCCCTGGTGAGTATTATGTTCTCACCTAGTTCATTTCTGAACTTTTTTGGAAGTGATGTTCTTTTCTTATTACTAAGTTTTCCATGGTATTCTCCTATTAACATTCTAGGATTTTACCACTTCTCACCACTTCATGCCACTAATTTAACATTAACCAATATAACCGTCAAGAAAATATAACTACAGGATAAGATATAATATTCTAGGCTATATGATATTGGCAGTTTAAAGAGGTATTCCCTCTTTGATGTCTAATTTGTGAACACGGACCGATAGCAATATTTTGGTGTATTATCTAATCGAAAGGTAAATACAGAGAAGATATTTCTCAGGATGGAAATTTTCGAAGAAAAGATTTTACAAAAAGAATTATGGGAAAAGTGTGACTAATCTTGCCAAGCTATATCAGCACCTAACTTTTGTAAATTCTCTACAAAATTAGGATGTGCTCTCTTGATACTATCTGCATTCCTGATTACACTCTCCCCATCTATTGTTAACGCTACCATCATAAGTGCTACCGTTGCTCTAATGATGTTAGGGTGAGGATCACACATAATTATTTCTGCTCCAAACTTTATCATCTCAGGTATCCAAAGAAAACCACCCTCGTATAGTTTATTCCAGAACATTATAGAGCCTTTTGCTTTAACAGCCAATGCAACCATAAGGGGCATTAGATCAGCAGGAAAATATGGCCATGGCGCAGCTTCTATCTTTGGAAGCATATTAGCAGTATATGGTTTTTCTACTTCTAGTTTCTGATTTTCCCTAACGATTGCAGTATCTCCATCATATTCAATATCTACACCAAGCTTTTTAAAAGATTTAACAATTAATGGAAAGTGTTCAGGCTCTGAATTATTCACCCTAATCTCCCCTCCTGTCATTGCACCAAGAGCTAACAATGTTGTTATTTCATGATGATCTGCAGATATTGTAAATTCTGCACTATGTAATTCATTTACACCAGTTATTACTAATTTGCAAGAACCAATTCCTTCAATCTTTGCCCCCATCATAACTAAGAGGTTGCATAGGTCTTGAACATGTGGCTCAGATGCTGCATTAACCATTGTCGATACACCTTCTGCTTTTACAGCTGCCATTACGAAATTTTCAGTGGTTGTTACACTCATGTATTCCTGCCAAAGGAAATTGCCTTTTAATTTTTCAGTTGTTATCTTAAGCGTTTTATTATGTTTAATTTTTGAACCAAGGGATTCTAGTACTTCAAGATGTGGATCTATTTCTCTAATTCCCAAGGAGCATCCTCCTATCTCTTCTTTTACCTCTATGTTTTTCATTCTAGAAACAAGTGGGCCTAAGAGTAGAATTGCACCCCTCATTCCCAAAGGAAAGCCTGCATCGCCAAAAGAATCTTTAAAGTTTGCATTGTTAACTGTTAGTACATTGGTATTCTTGTTCCATTCTATTTTTGAACCAAGTGAGATCATTAATTCTACGAGTTTATTTACATCTGTGAGATCGGGAAAGTTGTTTATCGTAATTGTCTCGTTAGTAAGTAGTGTGGCACAAAGAATTGGCAATGCAGAATTCTTATTTCCAGCGGGAGTTATCTCTCCTTCTAACTTATTTCCACCTCTAACTATTAAGTTTGACATGCTTTTAATGCTTAAATTATGTTAATTTCAGTTTCTAATCTTACACCAATATTATCATAGAAATCTTTCTGAATTTGTTCAATAACGTCTAGAATATCTTTTGGGCTGGCATTATCATAGTTAGTAACAATCAATGGGTGTGTCCATGTTCCGCATTTCCCGACTCTCCTATTCTTCCATCCTAATTTTTCTAAGATATATGCTGCAGGGATTTTGACAAAGTTTCTTTCTGAAGTTGGAAATGAAGGTATACTTTCGTATTTTTTCTTAATCTCAATATATTGTTCAAGTGAGACAATTGGATTCTGAAATGTACTTCCGCATGAACCATATTCTTTTACATCCGGGAGTTTTGATTTTCGGATATTACAGATGGATTGGTATAGATTCTCAAGGGTGTAAGGTTTTGAATATTGAGATTCAAGTTCTTTAGTGATGTCTCCATAAGCCAAGTATCGTTCTGGTAATTCTTGTTGTTTGTATTTCTCTAATTTAATAGTAATTGAAGTGACGATAGCTAAGCCCTTAAGCTCGTGTTTGAAAATACTGTCTCTGTATCCGAATTCACAATCTAACCCAGAAATGGTTTTTACTATTCCATTCTTTAAATCAAAAAATTCTACGCTTTCTAGTACATCCTTAATCTCAACTCCATAGGCTCCAACATTTTGAATTGGTGTAGCACCTATTGTTCCAGGAATTAGTGCTAAATTCTGAATTCCTATCAAATTATTTTCAACTGTCCATTTGACTATTTCTTCTAATTTTTCACCTGCAGAGATTTTTAATTTTATATATTTATCTGTATCCTCAAGTATTTTCTTCCCATGTAAATTGATTTTTATGATTGTTCCATCAAAGTCTTTTGTAAAAAGAATATTTGAACCGTCGCCTAAGACCAGAAATGGATTAGAAATGATACCTTCTTCAAATAGAGATTGGAGATCTTTGATATTTTGAATCTCATACATCTGTTTAGCGTTAACGTTCACGCCAAAGGTATTGTAGTTCTTTAAGGAGACATTTTTTTTGAGCAAAGTATTACAGTCCAATTTCTTTAAGTATCAACTTATTCGCATCTGTTTTAAATACTTTTTTAAGCTCATCTTTGTTTATTTCCAATTTCCTTTTAAAAAATCTATCTATTCTCAACACCAAACACCCTGAAGTAAGCTCTCCTTCTTGAATTATTTCTGCTAATCCCAATTTGACCAAAACCTCTGCATTCATCTGTTGCTCATTATGTGTAACCCAGGGTATCGGGATAAATATGGATGGAATCTGTAGAACTCCCATTTCATATACAGTATTAGCCCCTGCTCTACCAACAAACAAATCGATATTGTTTAACAAATAGCCAATATCATGACTTTGAACATATGTAACAGGTAAGAACCTACTTTGAAGTTCCTTTGGCAAGGATGCCTTGGCATTTTGTAGAGCTTTAAAATCCTTAAAGACCCTATTCTCTCCAGTTTGAAGAATTATCTGATATTTTTGAAGTAACAAAGGAAGACACTCCTTAACAGTATCGTTGATTAAATGGGAGCCTAATCCTCCTCCAGACATATATATGATTGGATACTGATCTTGATGTTCTTTCATCAGTTTTATTGTATCTGCTAATTTCCCCTGTCCCTTAATATTGAAGATATCCTCTTTAACTAGATTCCCAGTCAAAATAGTTTCAGCTTTTGTAAAATACTTTCTTGAGGATTCGAAGGAGATGAATACTTTTTCAGAAACCTTCCCAACAAGATTGTTTGTTAGACCGACAGTAGCTGTTTGCTCATGTAAATAGATCTTTGCTTTGAAAAGTTTTGCCATTAAACAAACATGTACAGTAACAAAACCTCCTGTTGAAATAACGATATCAGGTCTAAATTCTCGAACTATTTTATACGAATCCCAAAACCCTAATACGGTTCTAAGTAGTAGTCTTATGGTATTAAATGAAAAAGTCCTTTGTAATTTACCTGGCCTAATATATTTGCAATTGAAATCTTTTCCTTTCATCAATTTCTGTTCAATTGAATTCCCTGTTCTTTCTCCTTCCATACCTAAATCTCCACCAACGTAAAGGAAATGTTCTTTGTCTAAAATATACTTTTCTTGTAGTGAAGAGATAATTGATAGTGCTGCTGATACATGTCCGCCAGATCCTCCACCTGTAATCAATATCTTTTTAGTTAACTTTTGTTTGTCCATTCTGAATATTTGAGTATTTACTAATATTTAATAGTATACCAATTCCTATGAGGGAAACGATAGTGCTCGATCCTCCATAGCTAAGCAATGGTATAGGCATTCCTGTAAGTGGAATAAATCCAACGTTGGCAGCAATGTTCAAAAGTGTTTGCATTACAAGCCATACAGTTATCCCTGCTGCCAGTAATCGTCCCTGCTTATCTGGAGCTCCCATGGCAATTTTTAATCCTCTCCAGAGGAATACTAACCATGCAATTATGATTAGGGTCCCTCCTAAGAAGCCTAATTCTTCAAGTATTACTGCAAATATGGAATCTGTAAATGCGGTATTCTCAACCAGATATCCGAATCTCTGTCTTGATTGACCAAAGCCAGTTCCAAATATCCCTCCTGATCCAATACCAATTAATATCTGTTGCATTTGATATCCACTTCCCTGAGGATCTGCGACTTTTCCTGTGAAGAGTAAGCTCATAAAGGTCATGACTCTCTTAAGCCGGTATGGTTCTAGTATTGCTGCTAACGCTGCTACTGGCACAAGTAGGAGCAACACAGAGCCTGAGGCCAATGTGTGTATCCTATCCTCTCCAGCCATTAGGAACATTATGAAGCAAGTGATACAAAGAATCATGGTTGTACCAAGGTCAGGTTCTAAGAGGATCAATACGGCTACAGTACCAAGGATGGCTAAGAATCCTAAAAGGTTTTTTACAAATCCTTCTCTTAATGCAGATTTAAAGTCTTTGTATTTGTAATCCCTTTTAGCGAGCCAACTAGAGAGATACATAATTAAGGTTATCTTTGCGAATTCTGCAGGTTGTATTTTTGGTAGTGAACCTATGGCAAACCATCGTTTTGATCCATTGAGGGCTTCTCCAAGGACAAGTACAAGAACCAGGAGTACAATTGTTATGATTAATGCGGGGAATGCTAGCTTAAGGATTTTACGATAGTCCCAGAAATATATTAATACCGCGGGAATGATACCCATTACCAGCCATACGAGCTGGGATTTTAAGAAGTAGAATTGATCATTGAAGACTGTATTGGCCTGATATACACTGGCATCAAATATCATAATTGCCCCGAATATTGCCATCATTATGGCAAATATTAGTATTATACTATCTGGTTTGTGCCCTGTTAGTATATTTTTTGTTCTTCGTTTTTGGACAGTATTTGGATTGGACATAGTCTGATTATTAATATACTATAATTAGTGTATGAATCAAAAGATTAGATCTAAAGATTTTGGATATCTTTTTGTAATAGGTGGTCCTGGTGGTAGTGGTAGCTCTACTATTGCGAAGATGTTGGCAGAACATTTCAATTTGAAACGTGTATATGGTGGTGGAATCTTTAGAAAGCTTCTAGAAGAAGAGGGGTACGCAAATAATGATCGTGCATATTTCCAAAAGAATGAGATATTGTTAAAAGAATTAGACAAGAAGGTTGACAATCTTCTTTACAAAGAGATTGAATCTCCCAATGTGCTTATTGAGTCTAAGAACTTTGCCGCATTAGCAACTAAGAATGAGATTCCTTGTACTGTAAAGATTTGGATAGAAGCGAATTTGCATGTTAGAACACTGAGAGCTATGACGAAGTATGGGTTTGAGATAAGCTTCAAAAATATTATTCCATATATTCGAATGAGGTTAGACTTGGTTAAGCGATATAATATGGATTACAGAAGATATTATGATATTCAAGGTATTAATTATTCAGATCCTAGGGAGTACAATGATATTGTCATAGACTCTTCCTATTTAAATGAGAAGGAGACTTATGATCTAATTTTAAAACATATTAAAGATGGAGGATATATTAAATAATAATCAACAAAATGGCATTACTACACCTACTCCAACACCCGATATTACTTCTAATGTTGCACCTGTTAACCCCGATGAATTTGTAGTTAAAGAGCCACCTCCTCATGGTTTAGATAGCTCATGGAGAAGATGGAAGTGTCTTGTATGTGGGTATGTATATGAAGGATTGTATAAAGGAGAGATGATATGTCCTAAGTGTGGTAACAAGGATCAGGATAAGTTTGATGAGGCTGATTAAGCTATATGCTTATATTGCTCTGGTGTCCAAGCCGGTGTACATGGCATAAGCATTGTTAGTTCTCCATCCCAATAAAATTTTTCTCCTGGTTCAATTAAAACAACATCTCCTTTGTTTACTTCAATTGTTTTGTCTTCTACAGATACTTTGCCAGAACCTTCAGTTACATATGCAATTTCTTTGCATTCTGTATTCATAGCTTGTCCTGTCTCAGGATACCTTCCTTTTAGTTTTATAACTGCAATATTAATAGATTTCTCTTCTAATGGATATTCAAATGCCGTGCATGTATCTCCATTCTTGAATTCTTGAGCTTGTAGAGATTTGAGTATCTTCATATGAGGTATTACATGAAGTTATTGAATATGCCGGGAGAGGGACTTGAACCCTCACTCTATTTCTAGAACGGGATTTTAAGTCCCGCGTGTCTGCCAGTTCCACCATCTCGGCATAATTTACGCTATTCTAATCTAAAAGGTCCCTATTTTCAACATATAAATGGAGGTGACGATGGGATTCGGACCCATGATAGCGGTTTTGCAGACCGCGGCCTTAACCAACTTGGCTACGTCACCGTGTTATCTGGATAAGACATTCTTAACTTGAACTATCTCTAAAATAGCATCAGTTGTGTTATGTCTTATAGAACTACCGCTAATAATAGCAACTTTATCGTTTAAATCCAACTCCCCTTGTGCATAAACCACTTCCACAGCATGCTGAGTACACTCATCTCGATCCTGAGGTAAATCTTTAAGAAAGAAACCTGTAACCCCATTAAGTAAGGAATCGTGTCTAATCTGTTCTAACGAACTACTAATCTCCCATATAGGAGCATTGGGTCTATGCCTTGAAAGACTTAACACTGTTTGTCCTGTATTGGATATAACTACAATACCCTTCAATTTCATACTCTCAGAAATATCACATAGATTCCTACACAATTCATCAACTTCTAAAGGTGCTGACGTATGCCCATATATTGGGCTTTGTTGTAATACTGATTCGGCCTCCTTTGCAATTTTTTGCATAGTAGCAACAGCCACAACGGGATTTCTCCCTGTAGAAGTCTCTGCTGAAAGCATTAAAGCATCTGTACCATCCATTACAGCATTCGCAACGTCTGAAATCTCCGCCCTAGTAGGTTGAATGGACTCTTTCATAGATTCAAGCATTTGAGTAGCAACGATAACGGGTTTCCCTGCTTGTCGACATTTGTATATAAATTGCTTTTGTAATATTGGAACCTTTTCAAATGGTATTTCAATACCTAAATCACCTCTCGCAATCATAATGGCATCAGTTGCGGCAAGTATTTCATCAAAGTTCTCTACTCCTTGTACATTCTCAATCTTAGCTATTAATTTGATATTACTGTCACCGATTAATTCTCTCACAGTCAATATGTCTTCCCTGTTTCTTACAAAGGAAAGAGAGAGAAAATCAAATCTATGTTCTACGGCAAAGAGAATGTCGGCTTTATCTTTTTCTGTTATAGCTGGAAAGTTTAAGTTAACATCGGGAATATTTACAGTCTTGTTTGGTTTCAATATGCCAGGTTGTATTACAGTACATATTACTTCGATATCTTGTATAGCTTTAACAACTAATTGAATATTTCCATCATCTAAGAGAATTCTTGTTCCAACAGATACGTCCTTGTATAAATCTGGGTATGTAATATCGAAAGTATTTGGAATTGAAATTTCCCCTTCTATTTGTATTTCATGTTCTAATCCAGTTACTCTTATCTTATGTCCCTGGGTATCAAGCATGATTCCAATTCGTGGTGATGTTGTTCTTAGTGTGTTTGAAACTCTTTCCAACTCTGCAAAATCGGCAAAGGAAGCATTTATTCGAGCAATATCCATTCCAGCAGAATACATCTCCTTTAATACAGGAGCATCCCAAGAAGATGGTCCAATAGTGGCTATTATTTTAGTTTTAGAATAATTTTTCATTAGGCAGGTTTGATATTTCTAGTATACTTAAAGTAACTATTCATGTCTATGATGGTGTGATATATTATTTATGTCTTAATATTTTTACTGCTAAATATGAAGCAATTTATTAAATCTTTGTTTGTATACTTTTTAATCCTCTACTTTGTCATAGGATTGTTTAACAAAGGAATTGTGTTACCTACTATACCGTTGTATTTTTTTGTTTCAATACTGATCTTAACATTGACAGTAATGGTAGCTGGACCATTATTAAAATTCTTAACCGTTAAGGCCAATTTTCCTACGCATTTCTTAATGTCTATCATATTGCTGATTGGTGTTTTCTTTCTTTTGAAAACATTCATGACAGGGCTATATATTAATCCATACATATTTGAAGGAATTAGTTGGGGAACAATAGAAATAGCGAGTTTTTCAGTTACACCGATGATTACTATTGCTGGAGTCTCCCTCCTTTCTGCCTTAATTTGTTCTATCTACAAAGAATTAGATAGTGTATAATAGCATTTATGGATAACACATTAAAAATATTTTTAATATCTCAAATCGTTGTATGTGGTGCTTTAGTAATCACTGTATTACTTCAGAACCGTGCTGAGGGTTTGGGTAAAATGTTTGGTGGTGGTGGTGAAGTATTTAGAACAAAACGAGGATTGGAAAAAGTCCTGTATTATCTAACCATAGGTTTAATACTTGTTCTGGTTATACTCTCACTACTAATTCTAAAATACTCTGCATAATTGAGTAGATTATGAAATCAAATACGAAAGAACAAAAAAGTGCTTTGTCCATGAGGGACGCCCTGAACGAGTTTAAGAATCTCAAGATGGTTGAAGCTCATGATGACTCAAAGGATTGGAGAGATGGTTTGTGGAATTATCCCAATGTGATTGAAAAGATCTTTAAGGGTGCGGTTCCATTCAGCTATATTTTTCTTTTTTCTCTAATGGCTTTTCTTTTTATACTATTCCTGCAATCGAATGTTTTTGCAAACGTATTAAAGAAGGGTGCGTTTTCCAATGATAGATACACGGAAGGTATGGTTGGTGCCCTATCCTCGTTTAATCCTCTCTTTGCCACTACAAACTATGTAGACAAGGCAATTGACAGCCTAATATTTGAGAAATTTGTGTATATTGATAAAAATGGGAAACCAGAACCAGGCGTTGCAAAAGCATGGACAGCGTCAAAAGATAGTCTGACGTATATCTTTACTGTTGATGAAGGTTTATATTGGCAAGATGGAACCGAGCTTACTGTTGATGACGTGCTTTTTACCTTTAACACTGCGATATTACTTGCGCAAGACGATTCTGTGGGGGCAGCCTTGGTAGGTATTGATATCGTTAAGGTGGATGATAAAACTTTGCAGTTTACTTTGACAGAGGCAAACCCAACTTTTTATGAAGCAGTTTCAATATATATTATTCCACAAAAAGCGTTTGAAGATATCGATTTGGGTCTAATACGTACTGCTTTCGTGAATAACGCAATGGGCAGTGGAAAATATATGATTGAGAAAAAAGAGCAGAATGCTGTCTATTTAATAGATAATCCTTACGATAACTATTCTCCTAGATTGAAGAATATTGAGCTTCGAATATATCCAGACTTTTCGTCTTTGGAAACTGCTATGAGGGTTGGGGATATCGATGCTTTGGGTAGTTGGGATAACGAGGCTCTTTCCTTCATGCAGGAATATACCTCTTTCGGAGTTCTTTCAAAGACCGAGGATTTTAGAAACAGAATTCTTTTCCTGAATTTAAGAAAAGAAGATCTAAAGGACAAAAACATTAGAATTGGAATCAACTACCTTCTTGATGTGAACGCTTTGTTACATGAATCAAATATCCAGGGCACAGTAATGCATGGGCCATATCCTGAAGATTCCTGGGTATTTAATGATGAGATATCCTACTATGAATATAGTCCTGAAAAAGCTGTGACATACTTAAAAACGGCTGGTTATACCAAAAATGCAGAGACAGGTTACTATGAATCAAAGGAAAACAAAATTCTTAGTTTTACTTTGAGTTATTTAGATAACGATATAAATAATCGATTGATCGATACAATTGTAAAATTGTTTGATAAAGAAGGAATTGTAATTAAACCTGATAGCTTGGATTACAATGAAATATCTCAGCAAACAATTGCTAAGAGAGATTTTGAGATGTTGCTCTATGAGGTAGAAACAACTGTTGATCCTGATCAATATAATTTATGGCATTCCCTAAAGGTTGATGACCCTAATTTGAATCTTTCGGGATATCAGTATGAAAGGGTTGATATTCTATTGGAAGATGCGAGAAAGACAACAAATGAGACTGTAAGGAAAACAAAATATTTACAGTTTCAAAGATATTTAATGGCGGATGCCCCTGTGATATTTTTATACCATCCTTCCTTTGTATTCTATTTCGATAGCAAGTTAAAAGGAGTTGATTTAGATAACACTAATTTTTCATATGAGCGATACTGGAATATTGAAGATTGGTATTGGAGTTATTAATGCCAGGGGGGGGATTTGAACCCCCAACCTATTGCTAGGACTACGTTCTGAACGTAGCGTGTATACCAATTTCACCACCTTGGCTAATCATTGGTATTTTACCACGAAATTTATTTTTTTGATGTAAGAGATACCTCTACGGTTGATTTTTTCTCCTCGCCTTTTGTATTGTCAGGGTCAAAGTTTTTAAAGTCCTTTAGAAAATCAATCTTGTTAATAACTGTCTCTTCCGTCTTTTCTTCAGCCTTATCTTCCCTCCCATCTTTATCATCTCTTTTTTTCTCTGGGCTAGGTATTGTTGGCTTTGCCATTCCCATTAACTTTTCTCGAAGTGTTACATCTTTCTCCTTGGGATCTATTTTTACAAATTCCTCGGCCACTTTCTTTTCAGCTTTTTGCACGATTTTCTTCTTTCTCGTTGATACAAAGAGGATTCCAAACATTATGCCGAGAAGCAAACATGATGCGCCAGTTATGAGATATGTCTGATTGCTTATCGCCCAATTAGTTATAGATTCCAATGTGATATTGCTAAGGCTAAATGCCGAGATATTAGAGTTAAAAGAGGAAGAATGACTGTCAAGAGTAAATTTTATCGTTTCTGAGAGATTACTGGCATACCCATATCTGCGAGTATATGCATTCAGAGAATATATATCCTTTGTTAAGTCAGTTTTTTTGAAGTTTATACTCCATCGGCCCTCGTCATCAATAGTTGCGTTCTCAGTAAATACAGAGCTACCACTTGAAAGGATTACGATGACTTCTGAATTAGCTAAACCTGTTCCAGCGATTGTTACATCTTCGGTTCCTATTACAGGAGCACCTAAAATTGGTGCGCGTGGGATTATAATAATAGAAGTATCATAGATTTGAGTCGTATCATTTTCATCTTTATATTTAAATTCTAAAGTGTGCTTGCCAATACTTAGTGCTGAAAATGTATATGGACTTGTGATATTTGAGAAACCCTTGCTATCAATTTCTAATTGAATAGAACTCTTGTCCTTGGCTGGATTAACAAAAGTAATTATCGTACTAGGATTGTCAGTTTGTATTGGCATATCCAATTGAATCTCATTATCTATTTCAGCTGAGGATGTCTGAGAGGTGGAATTGGTAGCGACAGTATTATTGTTGCCCACTACATCTGAAACAGAGGTATCTGTTGTGGCCATCACTGGAGTTATGAGCAGGGAGAATGTTAGGAGAGTTGTTACAAGTATTGGTAATTGTTTCATCTGTTGGCAGTAAAGAATTTATTTTATTTATCCATTCTATCAATGAACAGGATCCCTTCCAAGTGATCCATCTCATGCTGTATGCTTGCAGCATTTATATCATTGTACTTTTTCGTTATCCAATTCCCATTTGTATCCTGAAATCGTACTTTGATTTTATAGTATCTGGAAACATTCCCAACTAATTTGGGCACACTTAGGCAACCCTCCTCACCTGAAAACTTTAAGAAACCATGTGGTTCTACTGTCGGATTAATGAATAACTCCCATTGATCCGTATCGTAATTCAAGGAATAGAAAACTCTTTTGTTTTTTCCTACCTGTATTGCTGCAATGCCCCCAGCAGGGACATTTCCCTGATCTTCACTATGTTGTGCTGTATACAAAAGGTCTGAAAGAAATTCATTGAACTCCTTTTTCTTTAGTTCATCGGGTGTAACCAAAAGACTCTTCTGACGTAAGAGTTTCTCTTGGTCTGGTTTTGCAATTGTTATTATGTCAAATGATTTTTCCATAGAATAAGTATATCATATCAGTCTACGAGTTTTTCAATGCAAAAAGATTTCAAATACTTAGGATTAATGCGGTATCCAAGCTTATATTCCGTTTTTATGAAAGTATCTTCCAAATGAGGGCGTAACTTTGTTCTTATCCGACTGATAAGTGTATCGATAGCGGCATAACTGACATCTCTATGATTATGTGTAAAGTTACGACTAATTGTGTTTTTACTTAATATATTACCATTTGCCATAATTAATAAAAACAAGAGATGAAATTCTTGATATGTTAGGGGGATTCTCTTATTAAATATAAAAAAGGAATGAGATGATATTTCTATCCGGATGTCACCCATATTAAGAATAACGGGTTTCTCAAAGGAAGAAATTAATTGTGATATTTGCGCTTGTAATAATTTACAATGAATAGGTTTAGAATGATAAATGTTGATTCCAAGACGAAAGGATTCTATCTCATAATCGGAATTCCTAGGTCCAAAAGCAATTATTGGAGTAAATAGGTTTTCTTCTCGAATTCTTTTCACCATCAATTGGTTTTCACTATTGGGTAAGTGTATGTCTAAAAGTAATAAAGAATATTTATTATTCAAGATAGAAAGTATTTCTGATATGTTCTTTACTCTAGTTAATCGGACATTGTGGTTTGAGAAACAGGGCTTTAGTATATTGAACAAATGGTTGTTTTCTTCAACTAACAAGACTTTGGGTCCTATCGCTTTTGAAATCATTGTTTATTGTACAACATCTATTCTTACAAATACCTTACAATTTGATTATTCCTCTTCAGATTTCTCATCGGAGTCATCATCCTCGAGTTCTTCGTCATTATCTGTTGTTGATGAAGGTATTATGAAGGATAGAACAAACAAAAGGACAAAAGAGAGAATTAAAATTGCTATCAAAACAGTAAAGAATATTGAGTTCATAATTAATTATACATTTTTCTACTCAATGATTTAATACCTTAAAAATCTAGCTCTGAGATTTCTTTACATATTTGTCATATAGCTTTTCGTTCAATGAATAACAACAACCACAAAAATTCTGCTTGTAGAACCCCCTATTGATTGAATGGTCATGCTCCTTTAATGGATAAACAAGCTTTGTGTCGTTGTCTTCCAATTCCTTTGCGATCTTCTCTATTGCCTCTTTGTCTTGATAGTGGCTACCAAGCAATGTTGAAGAGACATATTTTAATCCTTTTTCTTTTGCATACTCAAAAGTTTTTGTAAGCCTTAATTCCCAACAGCCTATACATCGTTTTTCTTTCCCGACTATACTTTCAAAATATTCCTGAGGTTTGTAATCGGGCACAACAAGCTTAATATCCCTATCCGCATATTTTTCATTAATGACCAATTTCACTGCATGAAGTCTTTCCATATACTCTGTTTTAGGGTGAATATTGGGATTGTAGAAGTAAAGTGATATTTTTGTACTATTATCTATCTGCTTTTCTTCTTCAAGTGCATCAATAAGATGAATAAGGCAATCTGCACAACAGGTATGTATGAGTATTTTGTCTATCATTATCTTGTCTTAAGCTGCATTAGATATATTTTTAATCTGCGTATGAAGTGTGACATAGCTAAGACACCCATAAATACGGATAATTCTACGTGCCAATATAGGAATCTAAAATCAATTTTCATTAATGAAGGAAATTGGTATTGCAACATCATAAAGATTCCAAAGCCAAAAGAAGGAATTAAAAACGTTAGTATGAGTAAAGTATTCCAAAATGCATTAAATTGCTTTAATTTCTTAGAGAAGATTAATAGACTGCCCCAATATAGGATAATACCAAGTATTAGGGGCAAGAGAAGGTTATATGGATTGTGACTTGTAACATCTAAGACTGCAGTTGTGTTTGTATCTGTAACCGTAGGTGTTGTTGTTTCTACCACAGGAGTAACTATTACCGCATCGTCATCAGTCTTTGTTGTGGATGTGCTTGAGGGAGTAGATGTCGTTGTCGGTGTAGTTGTTAATACTCCGATCTTGAATGTGGCCAGTAGGTTTGAAGCCTTTGCGCTATGCCCAGTAGCATTATAATTACTTGTTATATCCGTACCACACCAAGGGGTAATATTGTAGTAGTTGTTATTGTGTAAGGCCAAATATGTTGTAATGTCATATACTCCACCATTATATATAGTCCAGCAGCTACTGCTTGTATTATGCTTAGCAACCTCTGCCTTTGTATATCCAGAGCTTGCAATTATTTGATGTGCAAAAAAAAGACTCGTAAAAACGAGTGTGAATATGGCAGTAGATTTGTTATGTTTTTTCATCGTATAAGGATACAAAAATCGTATGTACATTGCAAATCTGGCTTCACTTTGTTATCTTATGATATGGCTAAATATTCGATAAAAATAGATCATTTCTCTAAATCCTTCGGTGAGGTTAAAGCTGTTAAGGATCTCTCTTTCGAGGTTAATGATGGAGAGGTGTTTGCCTTTTTAGGTACAAATGGATCAGGTAAAACTACAACCATTAGATGCTTATTGAAGATATATCAGGCAGATGAAGGCAATCTATTAATTAATGGAAAGGAATATTCTGAAGAATTAAACCAGATAATTGGATATCTTCCAGAAGAAAGAGGCTTGTATCGTGATGTATCAGTTATAGACATTCTTACTTATACGGCAAGACTTCGAGGAATAGATTCCGATGATGCTATGAAGCGTAGCCTTGCATATTTGGATATGGTTGGTTTGATATTGCACAAGGACAAACAGATATCACAGTTGAGTTCTGGAATGCAGCAGAAGGTTCAATTGGGAACAGCGCTGATTCATAATCCTGAAATTTTAATTCTGGATGAGCCATTTAAGGGTTTGGATCCAATTAACAGACAGCTTTTTGTTGATATCCTAAAGGAAAAAGGCAAAAAAGGAGCAACGATATTGTATAGTACTCATGTTATTGATGAGGCTCAAAAAATGGCAGATAGATTGTTGATAATCAAGGATGGGAACAGATTAGAATATGGTTCTGTAAATGAAGTGCGTGCTAGACACGGAAGTAAGAGCATATTTATTGAATTCTCTGGTAAAGCTCCTGTAGAGAAGAATGAATTGTATAGTGTGATTATAACAAACAAAACAGCTGAAATAATCCCAAACAAGGATATAACTGAAGAAAAGATTTTAGAAAATCTCCTTAAACAGGGAGTTAAACTGGTGAGTTTTAGATTGGATTATCCAAGTCTAAATCAGGTATTTGTAGATATAATGAAATAACTATGAAAAAGAACTATCTAGAAGTTGCAAAATTTGAATTCTTGAAAACAATAAAAAAGAAGAGTTTTTGGTTGGCTACCCTATTTCTTCCAATATTCATAGGTGTAATTGGATTGATCTCTGGGCTGTCCTCTGTAGACGCGGCAAAGAAGATGGAGAATCCGATTTCATTCACCAAGATATATATATATGATCCTGAGAATGTAATTAGATCTGCCTTTTTAGTTTCTCCATTTGAAGCAACTCAGGATTTAGATGCAGCTCAGGCTGTTGTTAAACAAGATAGTTCTACAATACTGGTTAAGTTGTCAGCTAATTATTATCAGGATCTTACCTTTGATTTATATTATAGAAAGGATGCTGACTTTATCGGTACAGCAAGTATGCCTACCGTAATTAATGCACTTGTTAAGCAAAGTGCTATTGCGGATATACAGAATCCTGGGGTTATAAATATATTAAATGGTACTTCTACTACGACAAGCTATACATATGATGATAATGGAAAATTAGTAAAGGAAGGTTTTGAAAAATACCTTTTACCAATTGCCTCTTTAGTAATCTTCTTTATGGCAGTATTCATATCCTCAAGTTTCTTGCTTCAGAGTGTATCAGCTGAGAAAGAGAATCGAATGATTGAGACCATTCTTTCAATAGTAGACAAAAAGTCTCTTATGTTTGGAAAAATGATTGGATTAATGGGTGTTATGTTTGTTCAGCTTTCTACATGGTTAGTTCTAGGATTGGGAATATACAAAGTAGTGATGGGGAAGTTTAGTTTACCAATCCCTATTGATTTTACTAATATTGATTTGTCGCTATTGCCATTGAATATTTTCTTGATATTAATGGGATTCCTTTTCTTTGCCGCAATTATGACAGGTACTGGGGCCGTTGGTACGGGTGCTGAGGATAGCCGAAATCTTTCATCAATATTTATTATCTTGTCCATATTCCCAATTTATCTTATGCAGCTTTTAATAACTGATCCAAATGGCACAATAGCCACTGTGCTGAGCTATTTCCCATTTACATCATTTATGGTTTTGCTTATTAGGAACTCCTTTGGAGCGTTGCCCCTACCAGAGCTTATTCTTGGAATTTTTACTTCTGTTGTTTATGTTGTGGCTGCGATGTATATTGCCATGAAATTATTTGAGCTTGGATGTCTTATGTACAACAGGCGCCCTTCTCTTAAAGAGGTTTTAGGATATATGAATATTAAGCCTTTTAAGAAGTAGTTCCTAGATGTGTATATTTTCTTCAGTGAACATGCTATAATACTTTTGCTATTGGAGCGTTCGTATAGACTGCTTTGAGTAATTTATCTCCCAAGTGTATTGGTATAGCGAATATAATTTATTTTTTTATATAAATAATGGGAAACAAGTTATTTGTAGGAAACTTGAGCTGGAACGTCGATGACGCTATGCTTAAAGATTTCTTTAGTTCTGTCGGTACTGTTCTTGAAGCAGTTGTAATAAAAGACAGAATTAAGAACCGATCCAAAGGATTTGGTTTTGTTAAGATGTCTACCGAAGAAGAAGCTCAAAGAGCAATCGATGAACTAAACGGAAAGGAACTTGACGCAAGAGCATTAAATGTATCTGAAGCTAGAGAGGAAACTCCTAGAGAGAACAGATCATTTGGTGATAGAGATAACAGAGGTGGTTACGACAGAAGGTAATCCGTTGTTGTTTTGAAATTAAAGGGAGACCGAAAGGTCTCCTTTTTTTTATCCCTGGTTTCACCAAGCCTGGCTATAGCCTGGCCTTGATTCAAAGTTTATTCATAATCCCTATGGTTTGTTTTATGTACTACCCTTTTGCGTTTTGGATATTTAGAAGATTAAACGTGTTGTAATAGCAAATTGGATATTTAAAAGGAAGAGAAGAACGGTAGTACAAGATAAAGCAGTGATGAACTTTTTGTGAACGAAGGCAAGGCTATGGCCTGGCCTATTCAGTCATACCATCCAACTGTTGTTGTGCATATACAGTTAGATTTTTTCTCTTAGCCCAAGTTCTTTGAGTATCCGTAAGAAGTTTCTTTCTTAATCTGATACTCTGAGGAGTAACTTCTATCAACTCATCATCATTTATAAATGATAAAGCATATTCTAAAGTTAAAGGTATTGTAGATCTAAGAGATATAATTGTAACCTCTGCGTGTGACATTCTAACATTGGTCTTATGTCTTGCCTTACAAGGATTAACCATAATATCTTCTTCATTGTTGTTAATACCAATAATCATACCCTCATATACTGATTCTGAACCAGAGATGAATAACTTTCCTCTGTCCTGGATAGTAGTCAATGAATAGCCCAATGCTGTGCCAGTCTCTGAAGATACAATAACACCTTTTCTAAATAATTCTGGTTGTTTGATGTAAGGAATATATTCTGAGATGAAACTATTAATAATAGCTTCTCCTTTTGTAGCATTCATTAATACTCTATGTAAACCAATTAAGTTTCTAGTTAATATCTTGTATGTAAATCGAGTTTGACCTTCTTCATTTTCAATATTGATCATTTCGCCCTTTCTATCACTTACCTCTTGAGTTACAACACTCATATACTCTTCAGGAGCATCGATTGTAAGCTCTTCAATAGGCTCACTGATTACACCATCGATATTCTGAAGAATAACCTCAGGCTTACTCAACTGAAGTTCAAAACCTTCTCTTCTTAATTGCTCAACAAGAATTGCTAATTGAAGTTCTCCTCTACCTGCAACAAAGAAACTGTTTGAACCACTGTTTGTAATATCCAAACTAATATTTAAATTCTTTTCTTGTTCTAATCTCTGAGCTAATTGCTTGTCTGTTACAAACTTACCTTCTTTTCCTAAGAATGGAGATGTATTTGCTTGGAACTTCACTCTCACTGATGGAGGTGTGATGGAAATCTCTGGAAGTACATCTTGATTGTTAATATCACATATTGTTGCACCAATCTTTGTTGATTCTAAACCTGTTATAGCTACTATCTCTCCGGCTTTTGCTTCAGATATAGCCTGCCATTCCATACCTTCTTTTACAAAAAGACCTTTAACCCTACCCTGGACCTTTTCTTCTTTACCAGGTTTGTTAGATATCAATATTACTGGATCGTTAAGCTTAACATTCCCTCTATTTATTTTTCCAATTAGGTATCTACCAGTATGAGTATCATATTCCAATGAGGTTACTTGCATTTGGAATGGGCCCTCAGGATCTCCCTTAGGTGCTGGCATGCTTGCAATTATTTCATCTAATATTGGAGTAACATCTCCCGTTGTGCTATTTGCAATGGTTAAATCCCCTTGTGGCATTTCCTTGAAGATTTTTCCTTCTCTAGCTATTGCATAATATACAGGGAACTCTAATTGGTCGGAATCGGTAGCTAACGCTAAGAAGAGATCTTGTACTCTACTGATGGTTTTTTGAATATTTGCTAGTTTTTTGTCTATTTTGTTTACAACAACAATAGGTTTAAGACCCATTTCTAATGCTCTCTTCAATACAAATTTTGTTTGTGGCATAGGGCCCTCTTTTGCATCTACCAAAAGTAAGCAACTATCTGCCATATTTAATGTTCTTTCAACCTCTCCACCGAAATCTGCGTGTCCAGGGGTATCTATAATGTTTATCTTGTATCCTTTGTATCTGATTGAAATGTTTTTTGCACTAATTGTAATCCCCTTTTCTCTTTCTAATTCGCTTGAGTCTAAAATCTGTGTTTCAGACATCTCATCTTGATTATCTCTAAAAAGATGATTTTGCTTCATAAAAGCATCAACCAAGGTAGTTTTACCGTGATCGACGTGAGCTATGATAGCTATGTTTCTTAAGTTGTTTTGATCAATTGGTGAATATTCCATGACAAGGTAGGATTCTACCACAAAAATGGCAAACTTGATACTATTTTGTGATCAAGTATTATTATTCTTTAACCTCTACGCCTCCGAAGATTGCACTTCCAGTAATCTCAAGTACTGGG
>Ga0076315_106_pt1 | contig 34911 bp, 19 predicted proteins | sample RifGroC1_FD_67797 | JGI IMG/M metagenome (GOLD analysis project Ga0076315, IMG submission 67797) | candidate division WS6 bacterium GW2011_GWC1_36_11 | reverse complement strand
TGCTTGTGCTTTGTATCTAGGTAATACAAATATGAATTTGCTACCCTTACCTACTTCACTCTCTACACGTACATCACCACCCATCTTACGTATCAGGTTAAAGGTCACGAAGAGTCCTAAACCAGTGCCACCAGGCCTTACAATCTCCATCTTGTCACCAACCTGTATATCAGAATTAATATGATTACCTGCCCTAAAGAATTTTTGCCCCAACTTAGGTAGCTCCTCGGCACTGATACCATAACCTGTATCAATAATGGATATCTCTATCCATCTAATTTCATATTATTAATTATTGGAAGATTCTTTTCATTCGCATCCTTCTCATTTCCATGTATAGCCATCTCTACTTCTTCCTTAATATCAACCTCTTCAGGATCTATGATTATCTTGTCTCCTTCTAATTTAGCACTACTAAGTAATGTATTAATTAACTTTATTTCATTATCTACAGCCATTTTAATCCTATTCACATACCTCTTGTATGCCTCTGGATCACTATCTATATCCCCTGCAAACTTCTCTAGTAACTGAGCATTGAGCTTAACTATGGTAGCAGGTGTTCTAAGTTCATGACCCATGATATCGATCATATCGTTTTCTTTTTTACGAGCTTCTTGAAGTTGTTGAATCTTAATTTGAAGTTCCTTAGTTTGGATATCCACCTTTTGCTGAAGCGTTGAATTCAACGATTGAAGCTGCTGATATAGCAACGCTTTATTAACAGAAATATGGAATTGGCTATATATACGATCCCAAAGATCAAGCTCATCGATTTTGTACATTTGATTGTTGGCTAAATCCTGTATGAAAAGAACTCCGATCAACTCATTCCCCGAAACTATTGGGTAAGCTATCTGAATCTTCGATAGCTCTAAGAGGTACAAAAGGTTCGAATATTCTCGATACTCTACAGCATCCTTGTTACTCAAGTACTCAAGCTCTGATCTCGACAAAGCCTCAAATTTTCCCTCTGCTGTAGTTTTTTTATTCCAATATACAGGTATTTCTGCAAAAATTTTTTAATAAAGCCCTCCCCTTTATTCCTTAAAATCTGTTTTTCCGATAGAAAGATATTCGCAACTAAATCAACAATTATTTTAAAGATTAGAGCTAATAGGAAGGCAGCCATATAAAACAAGAATTTTGGAATTTGTAACTGCTCTATAAGTGGGAAAATAAATTCTAAGGAAACCACAAATACAATGGAGGGAATAATATACAATGACAAACTTCTTAGAATACCACGTATCACTGTCCCAAATCTCTGAAACCTCGTCTGTGTTAGACCATAAGATATTATGAGGTTTGCAATTGAAAAAACAACGGGACCGAACCAAATATATTCATAAATACCGAAATATGGAGCAATGATATTGGCAGGAAAAGAACCAACAACTGTTAATACATTACCAATTATTAGGTATTTCTGCTGTTCCTTCTCTATAAATGACAACTCTTTGTATCCCCTCAGCGTCTTGTAAACATTCACTGCGAAAACGATTGTTAGCCAAACAATCCAAACTAGGTAGACATTTCCTACGACTATAGAATTATTCCCTTCTAAAACAATTTCCCCAATAAAATTACTCGTAAAGAATATTTGATAAAGGAGGAAAAGAAATCCTCCACCTACAAATAAGGCGAATAATAAATTGATCTTTTTTCTTCGTAGATAATATGTAGAAAATATATAGTGAAATAACCCAATTAAGATTGATGACAAGTAGATTATCTCTGCCCAAAAATGGGCTGTACTTACAGTATCAGTTAATAGGAATGATACTGTAGAAAAAGCCCAAACCGGACCCGCGATTATTCCTAAAATTCCCAAAAAGAAATATGCCTTGTTCCTTGGTTCTTTAAGAAAGGTAACCAAAGGACCAATTAAGGAGGTAAACCCTAGAACTACGACAAACAAGTATAAAGTGTTATTCCATATCATTTTACTTTGGCAGTTTTAATTCAAAAAATCTCGTTAAACTAAACTTTCTAGCTCCTTCACCTTCATATGGTGGATAGTAAACACCCTCTATATTAAACTCTTTTTGTATATACTTCCCTGTCTTATCCAAAGGTTGAGCAATCTTAGGAGCCAATTTCTTAGTTATTGCTCCCGCTTTCTTGGCTCCCATAAGATATTCCCAGAAATTATTCCATCCGAGCTGTTTCCTAACTTCACCTAGAAGTTCATATTGCATAGTCGATGAAGGAGAGAAAAGCTGTTTAATAAGGAATATGTCTCCCTTTTTTACTAATTGGTATTCGTCATCGCCTTGTTTAGGTTCTTTTTTTCTTGAAAGAATTGCTTTGAACATACTTGGTGTCGAAAGATCTACCTGCATTCCAGGATCCAATGTACAATCTTGGAAGAGCCCACCTTTCTCTACTCTGTCTATCATTTCCCTTACTATTGCAAAGTGTGATTCTTGATCAAAATAATTAATACCATTGTCTGAATAGACAAAGTGATACTTCTCCTTGTTTTTCTGTATAGATTCCATAGCTGTTTCAAAATATATCGTCACACCATCAAAATCTTTTTCCTTCTGCCCACTATCCAAAACTATCCTTGTTGGAATACCCCGCAAGGTTAATAGTGTAGCAGCACAAACAACAGATTGGAGAGAATTATCCGCAGAATGAAGTTGGATCCCCTTTCCCGTTTCTTTTAATGCCTCATACATCAACGCGGTAGTGATACCTGCCCCAGTACATAGCTCTTTGACTTTGATTACTGGCTCTCCTGGAAAAACTTCTTGAATGTAATCTCTCGCCCTAGGAGCCATAATTCTTTCTAATCGATATGATTCGTAGGCAAGAAGTTTATTCAAAATACCTTCAATATCGGATTCTTTCCAATGCCTTGATCTTTCACCATCCTTTTCAACTCCATTAGAAAAAAGCTTTGATGTTTCGTTAAGCAATTGAGGAATTACCTGCTCAGACATTATTTTAATTGTCGCAGGAGCAAAAACAAAAGGATTCTTTTGATTCATAGATTTCCATTCCTCATAGTTCTTATATTTTTCATGAACACTCATAAAGACAGGCACAAATTCATTTTGTGCCAACATTATTTCAGTATTTATCTTTTCGGGAATATTTATATACAAACCAAATTCATCTAGTCCTAACATTTTTAATTTCAAATCTTTTGGATCTTTAATATTAGAAAATGCCAAATCTTTTTGATCCAAAGCTATATTGGGTAAACTATTAGTTAAGGCGGATTGTTCTTCAGTATTATCATCTAATTTGGGCATCGCTACAGTTTCAATTGCTGGGACGTCTACAACTTCGGGAATTACTTTTTCAGTCACAACCGGTGCGTCTACAAACCCTTCTTGAGTAGATTGTAAATAGGGATTGGTTTGTGTTTCTGACTGTGCGTTTTCTTTCTCTAGCGAAGGATTTGTATCCATATTTGTTTGGGCAATATTATGTATATATGATAGCACAAAAACTCAATATGACTATATCCCCGCCTTTTCAAATATCTCTAACCATTTATCCTTGTTAGGTACATTAGTAGGCATAGGTAATAACCCATCCTCGACCCACTCACACTGTTTAAATGTAATCTTCCCAGCATACAATTGGTTATACAATCTAGGATTCTCTTCCAATTTCTTCTTAACTTTTCTAAAACCTCTGAAATATGCAACATCCTTAGAATAAATCCCCCTATCATGAGTATCACCCAATCCTCTCTTAACACGATATGTGACATCAAATGCAGAATACTTAGGTAAAACAGCTAAAAGAACATTGTAAAGCTCTCTAAATGAAAGATCCTCACCCAAATATATCGCCCATGCTAAAGCTGCTTTGTTCTTCAACCATTTCTCAGTAAGAAGACCCATACTATTCTCATTCCATGTAGCCAAACCCTCTTCAACATCTAGGTACTCAGGAAGATTCGCATTACTAAAAGCATCAAACCCACACATTAAACCATTATGAGCTCTCAAAGCATGAGTTCCAACTTCATGGATCAACGTCTTTCTTAATTTGAATTTGGTTCTCTCAATATTCTCATCAACAAGAATTTCCTTTCTCTTTACACCAATCTTCACTCCATTCTTAGCAATATTGATAGACTTATTCACTGTCCAGCCATCTAAACCCAACTCCTGGAATACAATATTGAAAACCTTAACAATATCATCGTAGTAGAGAATGTCACCCTTCTTGATTGTATCCTCATCTATTACATTGTAACTGTCTAACTTACCTCTAAGTACTCTAGCCGCATTTCTAAAAAGCTTGTCACTAGGTTTACCATACCTATGTACAGAAATATCCGTAATCTCTTCATTATTTCCAACGGAATGCATTAGGTCACTCGCCTCTTTCTTAGAATCTATCAATTGAAGGTAGAAATCCGAAATCCGAGGATCAACATCTACGATCTCTTTAACATTGGAAAGCTTCTTTAATATCTCTTTGTTATTGTTCTTAACAATCCTGTACTCAAATATTGGATTATATGTATCGCTATTAAAGAATTTCTTCTTCTCCGACTCTAAATTGATTGGTGTAAAAACCAATGCTGTAGGAATTCTTAATTCACTAAGCAGCTTTGTAACTTCATCCAGCTTTAACGTCTTCTTTTTTCTATTAAATATTTCCATGGGATATATTATATATGTAAAAGAAGATTAAAACTATCTTCTAAAGTCCCTGTTGAATGAGAACTTTCTAGAGCCCTCTTCGATGAGGTCTAAGGCAATACCAGTACCCTTTACTACACAAAACAATGGATCATCGGCAACATGTGCAGGAACACCAGTCGCACGAGAGAATAGCTTGTCGAGATTTCGAAGCATTGCTGTTCCACCACTCATAACCATACCACGGTCTATGATGTCCGCGGAGAGCTCAGGAGGCGTCTTTTCTAATACAGCTTGCACACTCTTAATGATACTTCTTAATGGCCATTCAACAGCTTTAGCTATATCATTTGAATTAACTACTACAGATTTAGGCATACCAGCACCAACGTCCCTTCCTCTTACTTCCATTTCTCTTGGATCTTTAACTTCTAATGCACTACCTATTTTAATCTTTATCTTTTCTGCCGTCTGTTCTCCAATTAATAATCCCTTCTTCTTACGCATATATGAGATTATTGCCTCATTTATAGCATCTCCCGCAACTCTTAGTGATTCATATTCCACTACTCCATCAAGGGATATAACTGCAACTTCAGTAGTACCACCACCCATATTTATAATCATGTTCCCAGAAGATGTCTGTATTGGCATTTCTGCTCCTAATGCAGCTAACAATGGTTCTGGAAGTAAAGTGACATTTCTAGCACCAACGGCATTGGCAGCTTTAAGTACTGCTCTTTCCTCTACAGAAGTAATACCTGCAGGTACGCTAATGACCACATCTGGTTTGAAAAATCTACTCTTACCAAGAGCTTTATCAAAGAAATACCTTAGCAATGCTTCAGTTACTCGAGAATCAGCTATAACTCCATTACGAAGAGGTCTTTTAGCAACGATATTGTCAGGGGTTTTACCAATCATTTCCTTTGCTTCTAATCCAACCGCTATTACAGTGAAGTTATTAACATCTATAGCGACAACGGTAGGTTCAGTTAAAACAATACCCTCCCCTTGTACAAATACAACTGAGTTCGCTGTTCCTAGGTCTATACCTAATTTCTTTACAAACATAATAATTTCAAATTCATAATTAGAAACCCATAGCTGAGAGGATTTTTGCCTCAGTCTCTGATGCTACTTTTTGTGCGTTCTTTTCACCTTTCTCAAGAATATCAATGATAAATTGATCACCTTTCGCATCTATTTCTGCTCTTTTTGCTCGAATTGGTTTCAAAAATTCCTCAATTGCTTCAAATAACTTTGTTTTAACTTCAACATCACCAACTGTTCCTTTCTGGTATCGTTCCTTCAAGTCAGCAACTTCTTCTAAATTGGTATTAAAGTAATCGTGGTATATAAATACTGGATTTCCCTCAACTTTTCCAGGATCATTAGGATGAATTCTGTTAGGATCCGTATACATAGACATAATTTTCTTTTTTACAGTAGCGGTATCGTCTGTGAAATAGATTCCACCCGTTGATTTACCACTCTTCCCTTGTCCATCAAGACCAACAACAACGTCCCCAATCAAACCTTTAGGGATATTGAATACTTTGCCATATATAGAGTTAAATCTTATAGCCAAATCACTTGCGATTTCGACATTTGCTTCATTATCTTTTCCAACAGGAACTAAATCTGAATTCATTATTAAAATATCTGATGCCATCAATATTGGATATCCCATGAGACCATAGGTTAATTTGTATCCCAATCCTAGCTTCTCCTTCAACATGGGCTGTCTCTCTAGTTCTGGCATCTTTGTAAGCATGGACAGTATTACATGTAGTCTATATATCTGAGGGATTCTAGATTGTCTATAGAAAGTCACATATTCAGGATCTAATCCCAAACTAAGATAAGTCTTCATTAATCCTAAAGAGTTTTCCTTAATTTGAGACACGTTATCAAAATGCGTTGTTAAAGCATGATAATCCGCAATGAAAATGAATGTATCATAATCTTCTTGTCTCTCTATTCGATTTTTTAGGGTTCCAACATATGCAGCAATTGGAAATGTACTGCCTGTTGCTCTATCCCCAGTGAGTAATCTTTCTTTCATGTACAATATTCTAACAACTTAATCCCCATTATGCTATACTCTTGGCATGAAAACGTCTCCCAAGACCAAAGTTAAATCACATATTGGCTCTATTCTCTACCCCATATTATATACCCTAATCCTTTTCTTAGTCGCTTCTACCATATATTTCTATGCCAATGGATATAGATTAGACCTCTTCAAACAAGAAATAACTCAGACAGGAGTTGTCACTGTTGAAAGCTCCCCTTTTGGAGCGGACGTATATGTAGACCAAAAGCTAGTGGGTAGGACTCCTAAGAGTACAAGTTTGAAAATTGGAACATATCATATAACTGTTGAGAAAGAAGGATATTACAACTGGGAAAAAGACATTGAGATTGTTGAAGGTAAATCTACTCCAATATTCCCATGGCTAATTAAGAAAGATCCTAAGCATATCACCCTATGGACCTCCAATGGTGCTATTGAAAAATATTGGGTTAACAAAGAAGAAGATCACATTGTATTTTTAACCAAAGAAATACAGGGATACTCTCTTTGGGAATATACTCTCAATCCAGCGTTGTGGGATTTCTCTTCCAATCCTTCTGAAATATTGAAACTTGAGAGTAATAATATAGAGATAACCCTATCCCCTAGTGGTTTACAGGCCCTGCTAAAAGTCACCTCCGAAACTACAAGCCAGTACTATCTGCTTAATACACAAACACTTTCGCAACTCTCAGCCCTAAAAGCTCTAGATATTGACTCAACCAAGAAATACAAAATATCGTGGTCAAATGATAACAACTATTTAGTCCTAGATTCTACAAGTGGTATCTATTCATACGATTTAAAGCTGAATCAAACAAATACTTTAGTCGAGAAGCTGGTATCGCAAAAGTATATCTGGACCACTGATGAACAAGGCTTTTTCTACATTGTTGAACTATCAAAGGATCAAACCGACAATATATATACGTATAATCTGAAGCAGATGGACCTGCTTGGGAACAATACGACATACCTCATCAGCAATTTCTACTTCCGCTATTCAGATGAATATATCCTTCAATACAGAGAAGACGGATTTGTCTACTCCGAATTCTCTTCATCTCCAGAAAGTACATACTCTGCAGGCGATATTACAAACATAAGTGTCAACCAGAAAGCGCAAGGCGTATATATACAAACCTCACTAGCCACCTACTGGTTCAATATACAAACACAGAAGTTCATGATGCTATCTGCATATCCTGCAACATTCATTGAATTTAACGAAGACCATGAAAGATTGATATTTAAGGATGAAAATCAAATATCTGTCTTTACATTCGACAAAACCGAGGGAGATCACACAGTCAACATTGGTTCTAAGAAGATCAAGAATATTGCAGATATATCTAAAACCTCTAATCTTCACTGGCTTACAGACTCATTAGATATGACATACTTACAAGAAGGGGCAATATATATAACTGATGTAGATGGAGACAATAAAATACAAATTGCACAGCCAGATAACCTACTCACCTTCTTGATTAGAAATTCAAATAACACCCTACTCACCTTTACAAAGGATGAAGCAAACAAACTATCCATTACAGAGTTAGAAATTCACTAAAGCGCACCTGGCCGGAGTCGGACCGACAACCTACACGTTAGGAGTGTGTTGCTCTATCCAGATTGAGCTACAGGTGCTTATTTATACGCTAAGCTTAACACAAATATACCATATTTCCAATGCAAATTCACTTTTCTATAGGGTTATATATATAGCTTTTCCATGGTATAATCTACATTGCAATGAAACAAGAATATATAAAAATAAGGGGTGCAAGAGAGAATAACCTTCAGAATATATCGCTTGATATCCCTAAGAACAAATTAGTAGTCATAACCGGAGTCTCCGGTAGTGGAAAATCCTCCTTAGCTTTTGATACTCTGTATGCAGAAGGTCAAAGAAGATATGTAGAGTCTCTCTCGTCCTATGCAAGGCAGTTTCTAGGCGTAATGAAGAAACCAGATGTAGATTCAATAGAAGGACTCTCTCCAGCCATCTCAATCGATCAGAAGACCGCAGGATCGAATCCTAGGTCTACTGTCGGAACCATTACAGAAATATATAGTTACCTTCGATTACTGTATGGAAATATTGGCATCGCCCACTGTCCAAATTGTCATACACCAGTCGAAGCTCAAACCATACAAGAAATAACACAAAAAGTACTCAAACATCTCAAAGGTTCTACTAAGAAGTTCCAAGTGGTTTCACCATTGATCAAGAACCGTAAGGGCGAGTTTTCTTCACTGTTTGAGAAATTACTAGCACGAGGGTTTCTCAGAATAATCGTTGATGGCAATACATATATGCTTGATGATATTGAAAATATCAAGCTAGATGAATACAAAAAACACGATATTGATCTAGTAATAGACCGATTAGATGGTAAGAACGTAGAGCAAAAACGTCTTACAGACGCCATAGAGCTAGCTGTTGTTCAGTCTAAGGGTGAAGTTAAGGTGCTAATAGAAGACGAAGAGCCCCTATTCTTCTCTGAAAACAACACTTGCCCAACATGTGGCATATCATATCCCAAAATAGTACCAGCTAGCTTCTCTTTCAATGCTCCAGAGGGCGCATGCCCAAAGTGTGCAGGATTAGGAATACTTAAGGAATTAGATATAAACCTACTCTACAACCCGAATTTAACAATATCCGAGGGTGGAATCTTCCCATGGAGTAACAGAACAAGCAAAGACTCGTGGACATTGAAGATATTACAAAGTGTAGCTGTAGAACATCATTTTGATCTTAAGACGCAAATAAAGAATTACTCCCCGGAGATATTTGACCTCATATTCTACGGAAAAGGTGCTAAAGAGACATATACCATCCAATATACCAATAGATTTGGTAAAACTAAGATCTATGATGCTGAATATGAGGGTGTCATTAACGAATTAAATAGAAGATATAAAGAAACCTCTTCAGATTACTCGAGAATTGAAACTGAAAAGTACATGGTAGAAAGAGTTTGTGATGCATGTAATGGTAAAAGACTAAAGCCATATACACTTGCAGTAACTATAAATGAAAAGAATATCGACGAGATAACCAATACTCCAATCAATGAATTAATCTCTTTCTTTGGTTCAATAGAGCTAAAAGGCAACAAAGCAGAGATAGCTAAGCCAATTATCAAAGAAGTACTATCAAGATTGAACTTCCTAACCAATGTTGGATTAGACTATTTAACTCTTTCTAGAAAAGCTACCACTCTTTCAGGTGGAGAATCACAAAGAATACGACTAGCATCACAAATTGGTACTGGACTAACAGGAGTCCTTTATGTCCTTGACGAACCTTCAATTGGATTACACCAAAGAGATGTGTCAAAGTTGATAAAATCACTCGAAAACCTGCGAGATACCGGTAATTCTGTCATAGTGGTCGAACACGACGAAGAAACTATAAGATGTGCTGACTGGGTAGTCGATATAGGTCCTAATGCAGGCAAGCATGGTGGTAAGGTAGTAGCAGAAGGTACTATATATGATATCAAGCATAGCGGTTCTCTCACTGCTAAATATCTCAATAAAGAGCTCTCTGTCGGCCAAGACTTAAAGCGAAAGGTGATATCTGATAAGAAGGACAAACTAAAACTCACAGGACTCATTACTCACAACCTTAAGGATGTAAATCTAGAAATCCCGTTAAACCAATTCATTTGCATAACCGGTGTTTCTGGCAGCGGGAAGTCTTCATTGATAAACGATACACTCTATCCTGTACTGATGAATAAAGTTATGCATTCAAAACAACAGGAAGGATCATACAAATTGATTGAGGGAGTGGATAAAATTAATCAGATTATTGATATCGATCAATCGCCTATAGGTCGAACTCCGAGGTCAAATCCAGCAACTTACACGGGAGTCTTTACTGCAATTCGAGAGATATTTGCAAATACCAATGAGGCCAAAGCCAGAGGATATGGAACAAACAGATTTAGCTTCAATGTCAAAGGTGGAAGATGCGAGAAATGTCAGGGTGATGGCCAGATCAAGGTTGAAATGCAATTCTTACCAGATATGTACGTAACTTGCGATGCATGTAATGGGAAAAGATATAATGAAGAGGCATTGCAGGTAGATTATAAGGGAAAGAATATATCAGATGTCTTAAATATGACAGTAGAAGACGCATCAGAGTTCTTCAAGAACATTCCTTCTATATATAGAAAGCTTGCAGTACTGAATGAAGTTGGCCTTGGATACATACAATTAGGTCAATCAGCTCTCACTCTCTCAGGTGGAGAATCTCAAAGAATCAAATTAGCAAAGGAACTTTCTAAGATGTCTCGTGGTCATACCATGTATATATTGGACGAACCTACAACTGGGTTACATTATCATGATATTGATAAGCTACTTACCCTACTTAAGGGCTTAGTTGATAAAGGTCATACTGTTATGTGTGTGGAACATAACTTAGATATCATAAAGTTTGCAGATTGGATTGTGGATCTTGGTCCAGAGGGCGGAGACAAGGGTGGCTACATTGTAGCCGAGGGTACAGTCGAGGATGTAATGAAAAATCCTAAGAGTTGGACTGGAAAGTATCTTAAGGAATACTTACAGGATCACCATCTGGGTAGATAGGTGCAGGTAGTTTATCAAACGCTCTTTCAGTAGATGCTGTAATAGCAGCATAAAAGTCATTAGGGTCATCATCTACTAACACCAGATTTTCAAAACTCCAAGGAGCGCTGCCTTTCGCTTTTATTATCGGGTTTCCAGTTCTTTCAGAAATAAATGCTAACATCCCCGCAGGATCATCTGTGACAAAATTCCATACATCTGGAGATTTATATAAGCTATTAGGATCGTCACACCCACAAAATCCTCCTCTCGTTATAATCTCCCAACATCTATATTCCCTTGGTACTCCTCTTCTAACTTGGAAATATACTATATTCTTACCATTTCCATATGAGCCCTCTACAGCAACGCTAATATCATTAATATCTTCCAATCCATCAAAATCTTTCTTTTTTGAAAAGTCATCTCTAGTTGCATGATAAAGAAAAGCCACTGGATGATTTTTCTGCCATTCGAAAACACATTCTAGCACAGGGTTTATAGCATTCTCAAACGTATTCTCCTCCAAGTCAAGATTCCCGCAGGAAGTAAATCCTACGATATTTCTTATAGAATTGATGCTTAAAGCCAAGTGTAAAGCTTCTATCGATGGAGCATTGTTAATGATAGGATCTTTTTTATCCATTTCTAATCCTTTTATATATTACTTTGGGACAGTAATTACCTATAATATAGTCCAATTAAGAGTATTTGTAAATATAAGAGAAAAATATTTCAACAAAATATCCAGAGAATTTAGAATGGTGAAACTTTCCACCCCATTTTAGGCCTAAAATACTACGGGCCTACGAGAGGGCATAGGTGTAAATAATGAGTACATCAGAGACAGATGCTTATTCCAAAACAAATAGTTCGCTTAATCTCCACTTCGAGGGATTTTTACAACATATCATCAGCATGGTCAATTTGAACAGTTTGAAGGTTTAAGAAAATAGTGAATTTCACTTCGTTTCACCTAGTAAGATTGCGCTATATACCAAGCTTCTTTAGAATCCTTTCCACAATAAATACACTTCCCGGAGACATCATCTTGAGCGATACATCTAGTCGTAGCCTTGGTTTCTACCTTAATACTCTCTTCGCATTTAGGATCACCACACCAGTGTACTTTTGCATATCCTTTCTCACCCTTCATCATCGATTTAAGCTCGTCATATGACTCAACCGTATGTGTATTATTCCTAATTATTGACTGCGATCTGTTTAGCAAACTGTTCTGAATCTCATTTAGAAGATTCTTTGTATATTCTAATACCTGAGAGCGTTCCACGAACATTTTCTCGCTTGTATCTCTTCTTACCATAGTTACTCCGCCATTTTGAATATCTCTTTCCCCTATTTCCATTCTTACAGGCACACCCTTTTTCTCCCATTCATTGAATTTGTAACCTGGAGATACAAAATCTCTAGCATCCAATTCAACGTCTTCTATCTCTGTTTTTAGCTCTCCCATAAGGTTATTACAATATTCCATTACGGTATCCCTATTTTCATCCCTGGATATAGGGACAATGACAACCTTAATTGGAGCCACGCTTGGTGGTAATACCAATCCATTGTCATCACTGTGAGTCATAATCAATGCACCCATCATTCTAGTACTTACACCCCAGCTATTCTGGTATGGTGTTTTAACAGTACCATCCTTGTCTGCAAACTTAATCTCGAATGCCTTCGCAAAGTTCTGTCCAAGATCATGGGACGTCCCAAATTGCAATGATTTTCCATCAGGCATCATAGCTTCTACTCCAAAGGTATTAACTGCACCTGCAAACTTCTCACTTTCAGACTTTCTACCAGAATATGTTTCTACAGCAAGTACATCTCTAGCAAAATCTACATACATCTGAAGCATATCCATGACTTCTTTGATATTTTCCTCTTCAGTTGCATACACAGTATGCCCTTCTTGCCACAAAAATTCAGATGTTCTTAAGAATGGTCTAGTTCGTTTCTCCCATCTCATGATATTTGCCCATTGATTAATCTTCATTGGAAGATCTCTCCATGAGGTAATCCATCTTGAGAAGGTATCGTAGATAATGGTTTCTGATGTAGGCCTTATGATCAACTCTTCTTCTAATTTTGCATCCTCATCAACTACAATTCCCTTTCCATCTGGAGATTCTTTTAATCTGTAATGGGTTACCACAGCACATTCCTTAGCAAAACCTTTAACATGAGAGGCTTCTTTTGTAAAAAATGACTTAGGTATGAGTAATGGGAAGTATGCATTTTTGTGGCCGCTAGCCTTGATTCTTCTGTCTAATTCCTTCTGTATATTCTCCCATATGGCGTAGCCGTATGGCTTAATGACCATGCAACCTCTAACAGCAGAGTTCTCTGCTAATTCTGCCCTCTCTATGATATCTAAATACCATTGTGAGAAATCTTCTGTTCTAGATGTAATTCCTTTGTCTGCCATAACGGACATTTTACAATATATTTCCAAGCCTGGCTATGGCCTGGCATTGATTCAAAGTTTATTCATAATCATTAAGGCTTGTACTGCCTACAGCCTTTTTCTGTCTTGTATATTTAAAAGATTAGACGTGTTTGAATAACCAATTGCATATTAAAAAGGAAGAGAAGAACGGTAGTATAAGGTAAAGCAGTGATGAACTTTTTCTGAACGAAGGCCTGGCTATGGCCTGGCCTGTTAAATGATCTTAGGACCAAATCCCCAATGATGAGCAGCTTTAGCTAATGCAGTATCTGGATGTTCGACAATCCATTGCTCCATATTACCTCTGCCCAATGCCACATCCTTTGCCTGGATTACGGCCTCTACACCTGCTTCAATACCCCATGGGTGCCCAAGAACTCCACCACCCGTCTGGATGATAATGTCTTCCCCAAGTTGATGTAAGACCTCAGGAATAGTACCTGGATGTAAGCCCCCTGAAGCTACATGCCATACGGGTTTCATCCCATACCAGTTCTGTCCCAAGGTCATGCTTGAAGCTGGAGTAATATCCAACTGTAAAGCATCTCTAATGAGTTTAGGCTCGCCGTAGTTTTCCATTTTAGTATTAGGTGCCCCACCATGAAGTGAATCCACACCCAGCATCCTCATGATTTTAGCAGTCACGATCATGGACATGGAAAAGTCTTTGATTTCGCCCTTGTCATACACCCCAGGACCAGATTCCCTGTCAAAAAGGCTATGCATCGCCCTATGTGCATGTATTGCTAACCCCGGGTTATGCATTCTCATAGTTTGAATCGCACTAAATCCGGTAGTAACAATATCCATCATCATCCATCTTCCGCCCTGTGCTTTGATTTTGTCTGCTCTCTGTATCATCACATCCAGATTTGAGTGCGTCACATTACAAAGATAGAATTTTCGTTGTCCCGTCTTTCTTTCTACTTCCCTCAGCACCCTATGTATTAATTCACATCTGTCATCAAAAGTATTAAATCTAAGACTTGTCAGATTCTCATCGTCCTTAATACCATGATATTGAGCATTTGCAGCACTAAAAAGTATCTCTGCCAACTTTGCCTGTTCCTTGGCTGTACGTCCTACTTTTGGTTTAGGAACAGTACAAAGCAATGGGCCTTCTTCAACATGTAAAAGCTCTCTCATCCCATCAATTCCAAACTGCGGACCTTGAAATGATTGAATAATATCTTTAGGAAAACGAATATCTAAGCATCGGAATGCCTTAAGCATCTTCATTCCATCGATATTCCCTACCACTCCTGCCAATATTCCTGACATATTGTCTAATTCGAAGAGTTCCTTCTTGTACGCTATCTTGAATGTCTTAGTCTCTGGTTCTAGATCAAATGCTACTGCCCTAAGCTTTTCTGCCATTCGTACGCCTGAATCACGACCAGAATATACATCTGTCCATGTCCCAGTGGAGCTTTCTGCAGCGCATGCAGCCACTACATCTTCAAATTTGTCCATACCAATACCATCAGCAAGCTCAATATCGAGGTATGTAATGATGTAATTCTCGTCTGGGTTCTTAGGTTTCCAGCCTTTTGGGGCAATGTAACCGTTGTGTGTAGCTCCAATAACCATAGGGGCAATATGTTTAATTAGGTATATACATATTAGAGGAGAACGATTAGTTTGTAAATCACGCTAAAGAACAATATAATGGGCATATGTTTAAAAGATTCCTTAAGAACAACAATGTACAGGGTTACAGAGTTCAACAGCTGTATGACCAGTACTTCAAACAGGTTATATCCTCATGGGATGAACTTACTAATTGGCCTAAAGACCTAAGAGAGAAGCTTAAGGAGGAGGTTCCTTTTACAGAATTAGTGAATTTTACTGAATTTCCCTCTTCCGATCACAAGACTATCAAGGTGCTGACAAATACTAAGGAAGGGTTTCCTGTTGAGAGTGTGTTGATGCGCAACAAAGACCGTATTACCGTGTGTATTAGCTGTATGAGTGGTTGTCCTGTTGGTTGTAAATTTTGTGCTACTGGGAGAATGGGTTTAAACAAAAGCCTCTCTACCCATGAGATTATGGATCAGATTATGTATTTCCAAAGGAAGTTGAAAGCTACTGGTGAGAAGATTACCAATATTGTGTATATGGGTATGGGCGAGCCTCTGCTCAATTTGAAACATGTTTCTGAGTCTATCAATTTACTAACAGATAGCAATGTTATGGCAATGAGTGCTAGAAGGATTACTGTATCTACTTCTGGATATATTCCTCAATTAGAAGAGTTTTTGAAGAAGGATATGGGTGTTAATCTGGCTATTAGTCTTCATGCTCCTAATCAAAAGCTTCGTGAGAAGCTTATGCCTACTGTTGCGAAGTTAAATCCTTTAGACAAGCTTTACTGATACTCCTGAGTGTGCCAAGGAATTGGCTAAGTTACTTAAGAATCAGATTGTACTTGTTAACCTTATTAACTTTAACAAGGTTAATGGTATTTCCTATGAACCTAGTACTAGAAAAAGGATTGAGGGTTTTAAAGCGGTATTGGATAGTAGAGGTATTACTAATACATTAAGATATTCATATGGGAGTGATATTAAGGGAGCTTGTGGGCAGTTGGCTAGCATTTCATAATCTTGAGTTTGATCTCATTAAAAAATCATTTTCCACAAAAATGTTGTGATAAAATTTGTGTATGAAGAAAGGAATCATAACCAAGGAAATTGGAGCTTCTCCAAATTACGACGAGAATAAAGCTGGCGATTATTTCGCTAATCTTGGCTACGATATCTTTTTTCTCACTATTAGTAAGACTTTACATCACACATCACCAGATATAGAAATGTGTGACAAAAAATGGGAAATAAAAACTCCCAAAGGGAATGGGAAATACACCATAGAGCATCTAATTCAGCATGCTTCCAAACAGTCGAAGTACATTATTATTGATTTGCGTCAATGCAAAATGTCAGAATCAAAGGCATTATCAAAGATTCAAACAGAGTCAAGTTTACGAAAGGTTATCAAAACTGTACTGGTAATTACAAAATCGAAAAATCTATTGATTCTAAAAGGCAAGTTTGGTAATATGAAGGCATAGGAATACCTCCTTTGTCGGATGACTTAGGAGGTATTCTTTTTTTTATCGTCTATTGCTTAAACCTGCGAACCTCTTTCTTCGCAAAATTCACTATATATTTAATAAATTCCTCGTCGAAAATGATATTTTGTGCCTTAGCCTTTTGATGCGCAATTTCCAAATATAAATTTAAGGCATTGATATAACTTTCTGAGATATCTACCATCCCATCTGAAGGAAAAACCTTTTTAAGCTTCAATATATCTTCTTTTGTCATTCTTTTATAAAGAACTTTTGCTACATGAGCTCTTACTCTCTCCTCTTCATTGACTAATTGCCAACTCATGTATTTTTCATTAAGAATTATAAGCAAAGCATCAGTTAAACTTTCCCACCTGCGATATATATCAAAATCTTTTCTAAAGAAATTCTTCGTTGTTCTTGGAATTCCAAACAGAACATTCATTAAATCATAGCCTACTGTCTTTTTAATATCATATACTTTGCAATCTCTGTCTAATCCTTCTGCAGAATCATTATGAAAAGCTGTGATTATCGGACTAAACGGAACCCCAAACCCATCTCTTTCAATACTCATATCTATCTTTTGATATGGCGAATAGTCCATAAGCATAATCATTTCTGTGAATTTATTCTCATTGGATATAAAGGGAAATGTTTGCCTAATTAAAGAAATCTCCTTTTCGATAATGCGATGAACTTTTCGTTGTGTTAAATATGGATCCTTTGAAATAATACGGATATCAACATCAGAGAAAGAATCAGAGATCCCTTCAACTATTTTCCCCCATATTTCTATCTTCCATACTTCTTGCTCTTTTGAGAAAACCTCTATAAGTTTGTTACATAATTGCTGTGCTTTTGATTCCATCTTTATTAACATTTAATAAAAAACAATCTCGGGGTGACTCGACTTGAACGAGCGACCTCTACGTCCCGAACGTAGCGTTCTAGCCAACTGAACTACACCCCGTACTCATTTACATCTCATCCACAACCCCTATACCAAGTAGTTCTAACCCATTCCTCATCGTTAGCATTGTAGCTTGTACAATTGCTAGTAATGATGCTCTATCCTTTTCGGGAGCTTCTAATACAGAAACCTGCTGATAGAAATTGTTAAAAGATTGTGCAAGATCGAAGATGTACTGGGACAATGTTGAAGGTGCGTAGTTTAAGCCCGAGGCTAGCAATATCTGCCTAGGCTTGCCAAGTATCTCAGTTAAGTTCTTCACTGCGGTGTTCTCGAGAATACTCTCATTAATATCTCCCCCATTTTCAATTTCTTCATTGTTTTTTAACAAAGATTTACACCTCGCATACACATACAAAAGATATGGACCCGTATCCCCATCAAAACTCAAAGCCTTAGTCTGATCAAACACAATATCCCCACCCACTCCAACCTTTAGAAATGCATATTTAATAGCTGCAATAGCTATTTTCTGGCTCTTCTCCTCAATACCCTCAGTAACCCTGCCATTCTCCTTCATAGTCTCCATAGCAAGCTCTGCAGTGGTATCTATAAGGGTCTCAGCACCAGCTACACCCTTACGACTAGACAATTTCTTACCCTCAAGAGACTTAATTAACCCGTGTGGAATATGCGTTGTCTTCTCAGCAAGATCTTTGTCTATCTTACTTAGAGCATCCAACACCACTTTGAAATATCCAGCCTGTTCTTTACCAGTAATAATAATGGATTCATCGTAGTCAATTAATTCTCCCTTCTTTATGGCTAATCCCAAATCCTTAGCCTCGTATGTTGGAATACCGTATTTGTTTACAAAAACCCTTGTGTGTAAACCTTTAGATTCATCCCCCTCATAGATTACGGCACCCGCATCTTTCTTAAATACTGTATCCATGTTCTTCATAACCATATTCAAGCCAATGCTACTGGTCTCACTTTCAAGGAAGTAATAGTCGAACTTAGTACCTAATTTCTTGTATATGGTTTCAAAATATTCCATACACCACTCCCTTCCTTTTAGGAACTTCTCTTTGATCTCTCTTTTTTCGTAAATACTAAAATCTTTCCCAGGAAGTTCAGGTACACACAATGAGAATATGTAGTAATTCAAGTTATCTATCTCCTCCTGTGCTTGTCCATCTTCTTTTTCGTCATAGTACTCACTACCTAACACGTAGGCTTCACCTAGATACTTAACACGACTAGTTAAATCCAATGATTCTAAGCTATCAAACTCAACATTTTCTTCTGTTAATTTCTTCTCCAACCCCCACAATGTTTTAGCTACATGTAATCCAACATCACCTTGGTATATGGCACGCTTCACATCGGCTCCTAGAGCCTCCTGTAGGCGTGCGTAAGACTCTCCGACTATGTTGGTATATAGATGACCTACATGAAGTATTTTAAATGGATTAGGGTCAGTATATTCAATTACAATCTTCTTACCTTTTTTAACATCTAGCTTGAAGTAACCATCCTTCTGTTTAAGAATTTCCTTAACCTCATTCATGAGATATGAGTTGGAAAGATAGAAATTGATGAACCCTGGACCTGCTATTTCTACTTTCTCAATCTCTGTACCCTTTTCAAAGCCATCAACAATAATCTGTGCTACCTCTCTTGGAGATTTTTTTAATTCTCCTGCAAGTTGCATCGCTATATTTGAAGTATATTCACCATGTGTTGGATTGTCCGTACCTGATACCTGGATTCTCTCTCTGCTAAAGCTACTGTTTAAGCTTAGAACTCCTTTCTCTAACCTTGTTTGTATGGTTTGAACTATATCCATCATATTGTAAATATATTTTAAAACGCACTCGGGGGGAGTCGAACCCGCAACCGTCGGTTCCGAAGACCGATGCTCTATCCAGTTGAGCTACGAGTGCATATTAGTTGGCGTACCTGGCCGGATTCGAACCGACAACCGTTGATTCCGCAAACCAATGCTCTATCCAATTGAGCTACAGGTACAAAAGAGCTATTTATACAGCCATTCTACCATATATTCTTACTCTTTTTAAAATGTAAATACAATATTACCTTCTTGGTACGTTACCAAATGTTGTACGTTGTGCTTTTCTAAAATATCAATTGTTTCACTGTGCGGATGTCCGAAAGTATTGTCTGTGCCACAGCTGCAAATTGCAATTGAAGTAAAAATCTCGCTGAGAAACATATCACTTGTGGCCGATCTCGAACAGTGATGTCCCGCTTTCAAAATATCAACCTGACCCATTAGATTATTCTCAAGCAAATATTCTTCAGCTTCATATCCAGCATCCCCCATTAGTAAGATCTTCGTATCTTTAATCTTCACATCTAAGACAATTGAGTCCTCATTTACATTACTGTGGCAGTTTAGGTTAATTGGATATATTGCAGATGCGGATATGTCGCCATATATGAGCTTCCAGCTATCGTTAAGGTCAAACAGAATATCTTCGTAGTTAGTTTCAACATATTCCCAGTCTTTAGATTCAAAGCATTGAGAAGCATACACGATTGTCCCTACTGTGTAAGTATTTAAGAGATTAAAGAGGCCTTGTATATGATCATCGTGAGAATGGGTTAACACTATGACTTCAATGGTTCGATCATTCACTGGCATGTATTTAGGTAGTTCAAATAATATTGAAGTATCTGCTCCAGTATCTACCAACATTTGAAAACTATCCTGCTGAATTAGGGTTGCATCGCCTTGCCCTATGTTAAGAAAAACAAGAGAAGGTGTTACTGGAACTTGCATAGTGCAAAGCCTGTAGAAGGCAATGACTAGCGAGAAAGTTAAGATGAAGTTCTTAACTAGAAATTTTAAGATAGAAATTATGAGATTCATCTTCTACAGGATAGAAATATATACAAAGTAATACTAGAAATACACACATCACTATGGGGACAATAACTCCAACTTTTTCCAACTCCCAATATCCCCACCCAGCCTTACCTATCAAATTTACTACAAGTTCGAAATATTTGAGCTGAACATTGGAAGCCTCAAATAGTAAGGTCGATAGTAATGGAAAAACTTTTAAAAAGATCAATCCAAATATCCCTAAAAACATCGTGCTCTCTATGACTGGAAGGATGAGGCAATTGGCTACCACTGCCCATATCGATACCGTACCAAAGGTATATATCGTTATGGGTAATGTAGTAAGCGTACAGCTCAATGTAGTAAGCAGTGTATCTTCTACAAATCCACTACTCTTTTTGAATAGTTTTTTCCATATATTACTTAATGCTGGTTGAAGATATACCAAACCTAATGTTGCCACCACAGAGAGCTGAAAACCTACATTAAAGACTATCTTGGGGTCTATTAGCACGAATATGAACGCTGTCAGCGGCAAAGTAACATGGATAGTATTCTTCTTTCCTAAGATCATTGCTATGAGTGCTATGCTGGTCATTATGCAAGCTCTAACAATTGATGGTGAGAGTCCTGAGAGAATGCAGAATCCCCAGATTAAGAATAAAAGTAAGAACAATCGTATCCTTAATGGAAGAAACTTCAAAAGCTTGCTTCCTGATAATATCAATATCGTTATATTGTACCCCGACGCAGCTACAATATGACTCACCCCTGCCATCCTCACATTGTTATCAAACTTTTCACTGAATAGTCTGTCTTGACCAAATATGATTCCCATCATCAAGGAAGATTGCGGCTCTTTCAAATTTACAGAAATGATTTTGTTAAGCTTTTGTTTGAAATCTACCAATATATTTTGTAAATGAAATCCTCCTCTTTCTCCGTTGCACTCCATTTCAGGAAACTCCATTAAAAGATAAATGTTATTATTTTTTAGGTAATCTTTGTAGTTAAAATCCTCGAAATTTTCGGGTATTTTAAACAAACCCCTTATGTTACACACTTCTCCTATACTTGGGATTTGATATTTTTTAATCTTAACCAAGAATTTTTGGCTTCCTTTTTTTAGTATGCTCTCTCGTATCAATGTATCTGTCGCGGGTTTTACTTCAATTGTATTGTATGTTGGCTTCTCTGTAATCTCAGATGTTACAATCGCATTAAATTCGCCTCGCTCTTCTGTGAAACTCTGAGCCGCAATATCGTTTTCTTTTTCATGGTTAAGAATAGGCCTCAGTCTAGCTATCATAAATACCCCTATTAATATTAATAAATTGAAGAGGTTCAAATAGAGCAACAATTTTCTACACAACGTCTGACGTTTTCTAGTGAGTTTTGAATTGGCAGATATGTTTCTCAGTCTATTTGAGACCCAAAGGAGGGTGATAATCACTCCGATAGTCGGTAGAATATGTCTCATAGAGATATGGATGTCTATGTTTCTCAGAAGGGTGATTCCAAAAATATTCAAAATGATATATGAAATGGAAATGAAAATAATTTTGTAATCGATCAGATAGCGGAGGAAGCCACCTACTCTTTTCCCCATATTCTGGATTATAGTCTTTAGGGGGTGAAACATACTATATACAAATATTATCTTTAAATTTGTCATAGGTTGCCTGTCCAATTCCACTTACCTTGAGAAGATCTGTTAGAGAGTTATAGGGTCGACTATCTATGATTTTTTGAGCCGTTGAAGGTCCTATTCCATCAAGACTATCTAGTTCTGTTATATTTGCTGTGTTTATATTGATGCAATCATTCTCTACAGGGTTGTCTGTTATATCCTCCTCTACCAGCATATTCTCTGGGGTTTTTTGGGGGATTACTTCTTCCTCTTTCAAAGTGAATAATCTTAGTTCACACAGCAATTCCTCTTTGGATGGAATGTATATCTTCTGATTACTAACTAAAACTTTCGAAAGATTAATGTTCCTTGCCACATACTCTAGTGATACTTTTTCGCTAAATCCCCCTGCCTTTTTTACAGCATCTATTACTCGGTCACCTGGGTCAAAGCAATACACTCCTGGGGCCTTGAGTGCCCCGCTGATATCGATAAAGATAGTACATTGAGTACTTACAACTTCTGGTTCAGGGCATATGTTATGCTCAACTTGATAGACCTTTTCTTCCTTAAGGCTTTGCTCAACTATACTGAGATTTGGGAAGATATATTTAAGTAAGAATAAACCTCCTAGAAGGCCTACAGCGAAACTAATAGCGCATAGTATGACGACTTTTCTTGATGACATATATTGAATATATCAACAAGAGATGAACCTTAGATTAATTCTCTAAGATCTGTACAGATATGAGTTTTACATCATTTACAGGTTTGTCATTTGTATCTGTTTCTACCTTTTCGATGGAATCTACTACTGCAAAACCCTTTGTTACTATTCCAAAGATTGTGTATTTACCATCCATGTATGCAGAGTTTTCTGCAGGGATATTTCCAGAGGTTATGAAGAATTGAGAACCATTGGTATTTGCTCCTGAATTTGCCATACCTACTACATATGGAGCATATTTTCTCTCAGTTATTTCATCTTTGACAGCATATCCTGGTCCTCCGGTACCTGTACCTGTAGGATCTCCTGTTTGTATGACGAAGTTCTGTATTACTCTATGGAAGATCATATCTTCGTAGTAATTTTTCCCTGCTAAGAAGAGGAAGCTATTGGCTGTTAATGGGGTTTCTTTTTCAAGAAGATCAATAGTGATATCACCTACTGATGTCTTTAATACTGCTTTGTAATCTATGTTTGCTTCCATAACTTGTTCTGGTTGCGTGTATGTTGTTCTAGTAAGATCGGTTAGTCCCGAGTCTGTGCTTAGAAGTCCACCACTGTTAGTTAAATACAGGCCAAAGACGCATGCAAGGAGTAATCCTCCTGTAAGGAAGAATATTTTCTTGTTGTCTTTTAATATATCTTTTGCTCCGCTCATATGTGTATATACTATACAGTACCAATATTAAATTGCCAAGATTAATGGGTACCTACCCACCAAAATCCTTGCTTTGCACCGCTACTATCAAGCCATTGGCCGTGTCTCATTAGTTGATCTATGGTAGGTCCTCCAGAATCATAGTCGACCTGTACTTGGCTAAGATATGGGGTTACATTACTATCCCATGATGTAAATATTGTTTTGTATTGTACATATTGTGCGCTACTTGGAAATGATATGACCTCACTTGATGAATTTTTTAGATATCCTGTAGATGATCTTAAATCGTCTATCCATATATTCCTTCCTTCGTTTCCATCGTTTAATCTAAAGGTTAGAAGGTTGGTTGCGTCAACTTGATTAGATATGGTTCTGTTTTTCACCGGTATATATTCTTTTTGCCATTTAAATACATCTGCATTTACGGTATATCCTCCTGATGGGAATGTTGATCCGCTATCCCATGATGATACTACTACTGCTCCCGTACTTAGGTCTACAGTTGAAACTGTTCCTTGGGCTATGGATTCAGTGCCGTTGTAGTTTTCTTTAATTATGATTTTGTCACCAGGATATAGCTCACTTCCTAAGGAAGGTAATCCATATTTTGTTGCATCGATATTGAATGAATAGTCACTTGAGTTACTAATTAGGTTACCACTGGCTAATCCTGCTCCAAATGTTACTGTTATATTGTGGGTTCTGAGGCCTACTTCATATGCTTGGCGAATTTGATCTGCGGTACGAGCGGTATTATCAATACGTACTTCATCAATAGTACCATTAAAATATCTATCTGGGCCAAATCCTGATTGAGGATCTCTCCTTCCTATGACTAAACTTTTACTTGGCGATGCTATTGTGGCAGGAGCACTTGTCGATGTTCCAGACAATACACCATCTACATATATAGCAAGAAGATTAGAGCTAAAAACTCCAGCCACATGATGGAATTTATCATCATTAACTTTTACGGATGAACAAACCACAGGATATGCAGTCGGGGTACCATCTAATCCAGCACTCCAACATACGGTTCCGTCAGAGTTAAAGAGTAATAGGTAGCCTTTCCTATTGTAACTAGCTTCATCGTGTCTTTCCACGATATGACCCACAGATGTGGTCGTAGTTTTTATCCACGCGGAAACTGTTATTGCTGTTGTAGGACCCAGAGCTGTATTACTACCGGCATTAATATAATCACTACTTCCATTGAAACTTCGAGCCCCACCCAATTTGCCACTACTCGTATATGTCGTGCCTGTTGGAGTTCCATTATTTCCAGATCCAGAAACATCCTTAATATATGCCCCACTCCCCGAGATTTCGTCGATATGCCATAGTCCGACAGTATTGATATCCGGTTGGTAATTAGCAAATGCAGATTCTCCTAATGTGGTAGATAGATATGTACCTGGTCTGTCACTTGCTACATTAATAGCCATAGTATTCTTAGTAGATAGATCTATGGTATTTAGTGTTTGATTAATATATGAATCTTTACCTAATTTATATGATTCAGCTATTTCATTGGCTGTACGAGCTGTGTTTGACATACGAACCTCATCGATTAAACCAGTAAAGAACCTTGGTGAATCAGAATATCTTCCTATCCAAAAAGTCTGACCAGAACTCGTAGGAGCTGTTCCATATGCCGTAGATACAGACAGAACACCATTTATATATATCTGAGCCAAAGATCCTGTCCAAACACCAACAACATTTGTCCAAGTATTAGCAGGTATTACATAAGTGCTATTTGCTCTGACTGCTCCGTTAATATACAAATCCACTGTATTATCTGATTGGTAGAACAGCATATACCCGTTATATGGGCTAGCACTGATTTTTGCTACGATTGCACTATCTGTGCTATTTTGTGTACTAGATCTATATATCCATGATTCTGCTGTAAATGCAGAAGAGAAATCTAACGTAGATGTAGTTCCAACAGATACAGAATCGCTGGTCCCATTAAAACTTCTAGCCCCCCCTATCTTTCCTGTATTGGTATATGTAGTACCTGTTGGTGTTCCATGGTTCCCAGTAGTTCCACCTGTTTGTGTAGAAGGATAACGAATAATTACAACACCCGAACCACCATTGCCTCCCGCATACCCATTCGCGCCACCACCTCCACCACCACCTAAACCATTAGTACCTATAGATCCTACTGCACCAAGCCCACCATTTCCGCCACCACCAGTTCCGCCAGTACCAGCAACCTCAGCTGATCTTTTTCCACCTCCACCACCTCCACCATATGTAACAGCAGACCCTGTGATACTGTTACTAACACCATTTCCTCCGTTTCCCCCATATGCACCTGTAGATGCAGTACCAACTTGAGATGCACCACCGCCACCACCGCCGGCCTGATCAGTTAAAGTACCAGAAGATAGTCCATTACCACCAGCATATCCCTGACCTGCAGTTCCAGATGCACCCGTAAAGGTTCCAGAGAGCGAGCTTCCTCCTCCACCACCAGATCCACCAGATCCTGGAGCAGTAGTACTTGAACCATTGTATCCACCACCTCCTCCACCACCGGAAACGGTAACAAGTGAACCAAGAGATGACCCAGTACCACTTACACCAGATCCACCTGTAGGAGCAGAACCATTTCCTCCGGTTCCTACAGTAGCAGTATATGTGCTCTCTGCAACAGAAACTCCCGTACTATATGTTACCCCACCAGCACCACCACCGCCTCCTGCTCCATTCGATCCACCACCACCTCCTCCTCCACCAACGACAAGAACGTCGACATTTCCAGAAGCATTAGCAACAAATGATCCAGTAGATGTAAATGTATGAATTGTATATCCTCCTGAATACGTTACCGTTCCTCCAGTTGCGAAAGGTAGCTCCGTTGCAGGAGAGCTATCCTTAATATATGCCCCTGTCCCACCTCTCTCATCTAAATGCCACAAACCTACGGTACTTGAATCAAATACATATGCACCACTTGTTAATTTAGTAGAACCCGTACCCTCCATTTTAAAATTACTACCACTTTGAGAGATGGTATTACTCTTGTTCATAATACCTTGGGTATAGTCAGAGGATATGGTGGAGGCAGATAACGCAGTATTGAAGATACGAACTTCGTCAATTGAGCCATTAAAAAAGCCTTCTGCAGTTCCACGATTATTTGCTGCTCCAATATACAAAGGTTGAGTCCAATTATTAAAGGTAGCTGGAGACTGAGAGCAAGCCCCATTTAAAGTCTGAGCAACACCATCAACATATACTGCCATCGAATTTGAGCTTGCGTTTGTAACTACCCATGCTATATGATGCCAATTTCCATCATAAATATTTGTATTAATATGCCTTCCAAATTGTAGTCCAGTTCTATCTCTAATGAAAAACATGGTATACCCTGCTCCAACTGCTTGCGTACATGCAGAAGAAAAATATCTGTTAGGTTCTATACCATATACAACATCTGATGCATATCCAGAGTTATCTATGATCTTAACTATCGCCTTATTAGTACTAGTATCTGTTGTTTTAACCCATGCTTCTACTGTAGATGTTCCTATCTGGGCCCCAAATGAGCCCATTGTACCTACACTAAGCTTATCACTACTTCCATTAAAACTCCTAGCTCCTCCGGATTTACCATTTACATAGGCTGTACCAGTTGGTGTAGCATCTCCAACAGTATCCGTAGTTGTAGCAGTATATGAAGAGGGGTATCTAACAATAACAACACCAGAACCACCAGCTGCACCAGCACTTCCATTCCATCCACCACCACCACCACCACCTGTATTAGCAGTGCCAGCTACACCCAGAGGGGAAGTACTAAAGCCACCAGCACCACCTCCTCCAACACCACCATTGGGCATTGTAGGATTACCAAATTGACCAAAACTTCCACCACCACCTCCACCATAATAAACAGAAGTCCCAGTAATGCTATTAGATATACCAGCGCCACCATTGCTTCCTCCACCCGTAGTTCCATCATATCCCTGTGCACTAGCACCACCACCTCCACCCGCGCCATAGTTGATTGATGCGTTTCCTATGCCACCCGCATATCCTTGTCCAGATGTTCCCGATGATCTAGATGTAACTCCAGATCTTGAACCACCACCGCTTCCTCCAGTATTCCCAGTACCATTAGTAGCATTCCCTCCATAGCCACCTCCAATGGCTGTAAGAGAAAGAATAGAGCTATTTACTCCATTAGCATTTACACCTCCACCAGACCCAACAGTAACACTATTACTTCCAGCACTAACAGATACAGAAGATGAATACAAAACACCGCCAGCCCCACCTCCTCCACCTCCTCCTGTTGCTGCTGCAGTTCCACCACCTCCTCCACCGGCAACAACTAATACCTCAACTTTTCCACTGCCATTAACTGTAAATGTATCGCTAGATTTAAAAGTGTGTATTGTATATCCTCCTGAATATGTAATCGTTCCTCCAACTGCAAAAGGCGTTGAAACATCCTTAATATATGCACCTGTTCCACTAACCTCTTCCATAGGCCAATATGCTACTAGCCCAGTATCATCTGTTTTATACAAATATGGATTATCAAAACTATACTCAGGATAGTCACTTCCTAATTTAGTCTCAGCAGTCCACCCACTTGTTGTAGAAGAATCTCTAGCTGTTGTACTTGAGAAGTTTGTAAGAGTTCCATTACAAGCAATACCACAAATACCACCAGATATGGCAGTAGTATCACTCAGTTCATTGAATTTCCAATGTGCTAAGAGTCCTGTAGAACTATATGGTGTTTCGAAGTCAGGTACATTGTAATTAGAAGTTATCTCAGAACCTGCTAATACACGATCATATATCTGTATATTGTCTATACTCCCATCCATATAGCTTGTTGTACCAGGATTGTATTTGCCAATATTTAATATACTCGTTCCTGCATCAATGCTGGTTATACCTACTGTACTAACCGGACTGTTAGCATCTTCAACACCGTTAACATATAGTCGGAGACCTGTAGCACTATTGGCTGTATATGTAGCGCACACATGTTGCCATGCTCCCGTTGTAGCACTATTTGTAGCTCCTTCGATAAAGGCAGCGGCACTATTCTGTCCTGCCCATATCTTGTACATATTTGTACGACCACTTACCTGTCCTACAATATCTTTTACAAACATTATTCCACTCCATGTACTGTTATCTACCTTAGACCAGATCATACTGTCGGTCGTCATCGTATCGTTGTTTACCCATGCGCATGTAGAAAAGGATGTCAGTGAATCAATCAAAGCTACATCATCAACAACTATATGATCATCATTTCCATCAAACACTAATGCTCCATCATTGTATGATGTCCAATTACTCCATGTACTGTTATTTGTGCTTGTTCTGTATTGGAATTCTATATTTCCAGATTGATAGTTAGAGAGAATTTCGTTGGCGGAAAGAGCACGAGAATATATACGGGTAGAATCTATGATTCCATTAAACTGGGCGTTAGCAGAAAGTACTGACTTTCCTATAGATAAATTATATGAATTTGTAATTGCGAAATTTGCTCCTGTCGCAGTCCCTATTTGTATTCCATCTACATAAAGAACAAGATTTCCAGATGAATCTCGAGTTACAACTAGAAAGTGCCATTGATTGTCATTATATTTTTTCGTACTTGATATCGCTTTGTAATTTGTTGGATAAGAATTTGCAAGCTCAATAAACACTAGCCCGTTAGCGTCAATACCAAGTCTGTACCAAGTTACTGAGTCACCACGTTTGTCCAATACAGCTTGCATTGTACTTACAGAACCTGGCATTACCCATGATTCAAATGTAAAAGCATCCGAGGCACCATAATTAAAATTATTCCCAATATTTATAAAATCATTACTCCCATCAAACATTACAGCCCCAGCTCCCCATCTCCTGTTATTTGCTGTCCACCCAGTTCCTACAGCAGCATCTTGTCCCGTAGTAGTCATATTGGTTAAAGTACCATTACATGATGTACCACATGTACCACCACTTACAGCTGTAATACCACTTGTTTCATTGAAATTCCATTGAGCTACCATACCTGAAGTACTGTATGGTGTTTCTCCATTACCAGTATTAACACCAGAAGCTAACCAAGACATAGTCATGCCTGGTACAGCAGAACCAAGATTTAAAGATGAGGATGTATATGTACCAAATGGAGACGATTTATATCTTACAATGACAATACCAGAGCCACCCGCAGCACCAGCTTGGTCTCTAGACCCACCACCACCACCACCCGTATTTGCCGTACCTGCGACCCCCTGAACAGGGTAATATGCACCAGTTCCCCGACCTCCGCCACCCAATCCCCCCGCACCTCCATTTCCATCTACATTACTATCTCCAGCACCACCACCACCACCGCCGTAATAAGTTGCAACTCCTGTGATAGTAGACAATATTCCATTTCCACCTGCACCTCCAAGAACACCATTTGCAGCACTACCTGCAACTCCAGCACCACCACCACCTCCACCATCATAGTTAGTAGCACCTGAGGCACCACCATTATAACCTTGGGGCGGAGTAGTCGAAGGAGTATTTCCAGTACCAGCGACACCATTACCACCAGGCAAACTTGTAGCACCAGCAGCTCCACCTCCAGAACCCCCTGCCGCACCATTAACAGTACCTGCAACACCAGTATATCCACCACCACCTCCTCCTCCAGTGGATGTTATTGTTGAAAATATAGAGTCTCCTCCATTGCCTCCCTTCCCTCCATATGGCCCTGCCGTACCTCCAGCTCCAACAGTTACATCATAATTACCAGTTAAAATTGCTAGATTACTGGAAGTTCTAACTCCACCACCGCCACCGCCACCAGCATGCCTTCCACCACCGCCACCTCCTCCAGCAACAACAAGTACTTCTACATTTTTATCTTTAGCACAATAAAAGCTATCACTTGCTGTAAATGTATGTATCTTATATCCTTCACTGTAACTAATAACACCACCTGTACATTCATCTAATGAAATTTTCGGACCCGTTAGACTTCCAACCCTATCAAACACCCCACCACTAAAATCTGTGCTATCATCATGCACAATGCTTGGGTCTATCCTTATGGGATACACCCTATTTTCATTCAACAACCAATCAGAGTTTACTGTAACTTTAGCTTCATAGTTTCCGGTTTTAACTTCTTCAATCTTCAAATCAACCTCATATGTCTTATCCCCAGCATCATCAACAGCATAGCTAGGTAAGAAATGAGCTAAATACTTACCATGACCATCAACGAAATAGTAAACCTCTGAACTCTTCCCATCTACTGTAAACCAACCCTTCTTCAACACAACACCATCATCAACCTTTAGATCGAATACAAACTCATTCAATGGCAATTTACATCCCTCATCACAACTATTTCTGTATGCTTCCAAGTCATTTATGACTATCTCTTCCTTCAAACCTAATCCTTTTAATATCTGATATTCCAGATCAATGCCATCAGCTACTCCTTGATTGACTATGGTTTGCTTGGAAATAATTTGATCACCTTCATTTTCCCCTATTTCCCGGCCCATTTCAGTAAGCACTGTAGAAGTCTTAATTTCTTCCGTTCCTAAAATGTCTGCAACTTTTTGTATTTCTTCATCTTGCTGAGCTTTCCCATTCGACTTGGTTTCACTAAAATCTACACCTCTCAAAGACATTTCTATACCTGACTTATTCTTGGATGCGAATATGCTAGCTATTTTTGTGAAAATATTTTTCTTTTCTTCTGATGAAAATGGATTATCATTTGAAGTTCTTGCTTCAAATCTAATCCACTGACCATCAGGATTCTCTTTATCTCCAAACTGTACTTCAAAGGTAGGATTCTCATTTGCAAATAGCGCTACTCCTTCCGAGTTTGTAAGAATTTTGTCATTTGGTTTTACCCTAATAGCAAGGAAGTAGAAAAGTAGAGTGCTAATTAAAAGCACTATTAATGGTACTAAATAGTAAAGATTTTTCTTTTGTTGGGCAGTCAATCGCATGTTAAATACTAGCATATACAGAAGAGTATTTGTAGGATATTTTACTATCGATTTGCGACTACAATACGACTATTTTACGACTACAATGACCTGTTATATGTAATCGCTATATCCCCTATTCTTACATAGTTATCACTTAACGATGACATCCTCATTATGAATACGCATGTGTCTCCTGCAGTTGCACATTCATTTAAATCTGTTCCTGCAATTGTACTGTTTGTCCAAACTCCTGCAGAGGATGATACACCTGCTGCAAATGTGCCATCAACTGTTACTGAATCTTCTTTGTAGATATACATATCTACCTTATTGTTAGTGTCGCTCGTTGATTCTGTAGCATAGTTAAGTGTTACTCCTCCTGTACTACCCCATCCGTTGAAGTCTGATGGTAATGTAAATCTTACACGTAAGTCATAGTCATTTAGGGAGAGAGCTGTGCTGCTCCAATCATAGTAGTTCATTGAATTTGAAGAGGATCCTGTATTATCAGAGGTCATTGATCCTACATTGTCCGTTCCATCTCCAGAGAGTACTGCTCCTGCATATTCTGCAGACAGGGTATACTTCCTTGTACTATCGCCTAATTGCATCCATGTAATCCCATCGTTAGAGAATTCCACTCTACTATCGGTTGAATTATATCTCACTCCTGCTCCATCAGTTCCTAGGCTTAATGAGCCTCCGGAGATTGCTACATCTCCTGCTAGGGTCATATCTCCCCCAGAACTTACAACCATCATATCTACGTTGTTGGTCTGCAATTTGAGAAGATTTCCCCCAGTTCCCATCTTGTTAATCCATATGCTGTTTGTGTAATCTCCTCCATCTATCTGGGCGCTAGATGGTGCAATATTTACTGAGTACTCACTCGCTCTTAAATCTATAGCTGCACTTCCTAGTATTACATCCAATTTTAGTTTCTGATCCTTACCACTATTGTTGTACAGTCTTACCCTATTCTCATCTACTATCTGTATCTTAAATCCTGATGAATATGTAAAGGTTATATTCTCCAACTGTGGTTGGTAACTTAGATTGGTTGTTGTAAAGATTACTCTGTACTGCATATATGCATTTGGAGTACTTGCTACTGGACTTCCTGTATTTGTAGAGAGTAGTTTTTCTGCTTTTACGTTGTCTAAGTAGATGACATTGCTGCTTGTAGAGAAGTTGGTTAATCTTAACTTGGTTACGGCATCTTTACTTCCTGCAGCTATATCTGAGATATCCCAATATACCTTCTGCCATACATTTGCTGTATCTATGGTTATTTCTTCATATTGTTCTGTTCCTGCACTTTCTCCCATCCCTATTCGTAATGTATTTCCTGCTTGTCCAGCTCGTACCCAGAGGGTTACGTAATCGTAATTAGTTAGGTTTGTTGGAGCTATGGTTGATTCCATATACCCTCCATTGGTGCTACTAGTTACCTTAGTTATATTTGTTCCCAATGGTTCCATTTCATCTTCAAAACCATATATTGATGGCCGTGTTATATCTCCTTCTGCTACAGTAGTATTAGTTCCTGTCCAGTCTGTATGGGTATCTGCCCCCTGCAGGGTCGTGTAATTAGTACCTGATGTACTTGGTTTCCATTCTTCCCATGAACCATCGGTTGGATCATTGGTTGCTCCACTTCTGGTTTGTACTGATATTTTTCCATATGTATTTAATGATGCATCCCATCTTAGATTGTCATATGATTGTGCATTGGTTGTAGAGATAGCTCCACTGTTGTAGAGACCGTAGGTGTAGTAGCCAACAGTAGCACTTGAAGCAGCTGGTGTTGTTGTTCCTGAAACGGCTACCGTACTAGATATTGCGATTCTTCCTACACCGCCTGCTCCTCCCATAGAACCCGTATATCCTGTGCCGCCAGCTCCTCCAGAGGCATATACTTTACTAGTGCTAACATTTACACTATTTCCTGCAATTTTTACAGATCCTCCTGCACCACCACCTCCACCACCACCATAGCTACCACCCCTATTGCCACCATTTGAAGCATTTGAGGTCAAGCCACCACTAATAACAACTGAATTTCCAGAGATGAAGATTATTCCACCACCTGTACCACCAGCACCGCCAGTACTTGCTCCTTCCACACCACCAGCGCCACCACCAGTACCAAAGTAAAGTTTAGTCACATTTGTATCACCAAAAGTTCCACCACCTCCACCACCAGAACCTCTATCCGGTGTTGCTCCACCCGCTCCTCCGTTCCCAGAGCTATTTGTACCACCATTACTCCCAGTAGCTGCTCCATATGAGGATCCACCATAACCAAATGTTCCATAGCCACCACCACCACCAGAACCTGTATATCCTTGGCCACCACCGCCAGAACCTCCTTGAGTTAAAGATCCTACCCCCCCCGCTGCAGTAGTAGCACCACCACCTCCACCACAGTAGCCGTTTCCACCTATAGCATATCCACGAGTTGCTGCGCCACCTGCAGCACCGTTATTACCATTAGTTCCTGAGGCCATAACGCCACCTAGTCCGCAATATGCTTCACCACCACCACCACCCGTGCCAGTACCACTTGCTGGAACACCTGGAGCTCCAGTATATCCCAAAGCATTTGCATGTATGTTACCAATAACAGAGACGCTCCCATTAGCCCTAAACATCATAACTCCTCCTTTACTTACCCTGTATGTTGCATTTTCAGCTGCCTCTGTAGACCATGCATCAGGATAGAAGTTTATGCCTGTGTTTACTGTTACATTTGCATAATTAGGAACTCTTTGTAGCATTACTCTCTGAGTTCCAGCTACTGTTCCAAGGTTTGTATCATCCATAACCCCGTCTCCATAGTATTTACCCTTTGCTGTGGCAAAGGTTACTGTGGCCGAGTTTACGTTCAAAACTCTTAGTGTTTCGTAGTTGCCTGCGTTTGCAAACGCAGAGGTTGAGCCTTGCAAATTAATTATCAATACCTCGTCACCAGGGTTCAAACATCCTGTACTTGGAGATCTATTTAATGTAGCCTCTGTCCCAGCCGCATTAAATGCTGTTACATTGTAGTTAACCGCATCTCCACCATCAACGCATGATCTTCCAGTAGAGAGACTTGTCCTATTTATATTTGTATTGCTACTTACTGTTATACTTCCATCTGCCCCTGTTCCCACATTCACCCCAGGCGCTAATTCTACATCTGTCAATTTTACTATAGATCTAATTATTCCATTAACATTAGCATCATTCCATTGATTAGAAAGATTCTGTGTAATCCCGTTATCTGTATTTGTTACCTCTATCCATTTG
>Ga0076315_101_pt1 | contig 49950 bp, 43 predicted proteins | sample RifGroC1_FD_67797 | JGI IMG/M metagenome (GOLD analysis project Ga0076315, IMG submission 67797) | candidate division WS6 bacterium GW2011_GWC1_36_11 | reverse complement strand
ACATTTACTCCACTTACTACAACCATATTGTTTTTAAGATCTACAGCAACAACAGGGCCTGTCTTTCCGCTATCCTTACCGTATAATATTTTTACTGTATCACCTTTTTTAATCTTCATTTTCTTATTTCTTAAATTACAATACTTCTGGAGCAAGAGAAACAATCTTATCAAATCCCTTCTCTTTTAATTCTCTAGCTACTGGTCCAAATATTCTTGATCCTTTTGGAGCTTTTGTTTTTGGATCTATCAATACTCCTGCATTATCATCAAATCTAATATATGTTCCATCTTTTCTTCTATATTCTTTATGAACCCGTACAATTACTGCTTTGCCCACTTCGTGATTCTTTACTCCACTATTAGGTAATGCTTTCTGTACTGCAACATTAACAACATCTCCTATGTGTGCATATCTCTTTCTAGAAGCTCCAGGAATACCAATTACCTTAGCAATCTTTGCTCCACTGTTATCTGCAATTGTTAATCTTGATTCTCTTTGTACCATGTTATTTCTTGCTTACTACAACCCAATTTACATTCTTTGCTAAAGGTCTAGATTCTCTTATTGTTACTTTATCTCCTACTTCCAAAGCTTCATTTGTATGAGCAAAGAAAACCTTCTGCTTTCTCATAACTTTACTGTATTCTTTATGTCTTGAAATCTCTTCAATCTCAACACGAACAGTACCAGTCATTTTGTTGCTGACAACCACTCCTTCTTTCTCTCTCTTTTTTGTTGTTTTTATTATTTCTTTTTTCATATTTTTATTAGTAACGGCTTGTATTCTATCAATTATTTATCTTATTCTCAAGCTATATTGCTGCTTTTGTAACAAACTTAGCTTTCAGAGACAACTTCTGCGCTCCAAGTCTCATTGCTTCTCTTGCAATCTCTTCTGTAACACCACTCATTTCAAAAAGTAACGTTCCTGGAACTACTACTGCAACGTATCCTTCAATTGCACCCTTACCACCAATCATCTTACTGTTTGCTGATTTATGTGTATATGGTTTGTGTGGGAATACCTTAATCCAAACTTTTCCTTTTCTCTTAATGTGACCAGTTATTGCTTTTCTTGCTGATTCAATCTCTCTTGCATCAAGCCAACCATTTTCCATAGCTTTCAATCCAAACTCACCAAAAGCGAGCTTGTTATTAGCAGTAGCTACTCCACCCATTCTTCCTCTGAATTCTTTCCTGTATTTTCTTTTTTTAGGTTGTAAGTTCATAGTACTCTAATTAAATATATTATTCTTCCTCTTGGTAGTCGGTCTTAGTTCCTTTGTATATCCATACCTTAACACCCGTTAAACCTGCATCTGATGTTTTTGCTGTGTCCATCGCGAAATCAATATCCGCTTTCAAGGTTTGTGCTGGAACTGTTCCTGCAGTTGTTTTAATTGTTCTTGCCTGACTTGCATTATTTATTCTTCCTGATATCCATATTCTTAATCCTTTTGCACCTGCCATCATTGCTTTTTCCTTAGCACTCATCATTAAAAGTTTAGATGGTTGTCTTCTTTCGATACCCTCAGCTATTGTTCTAGCAATTATTCTTGCAGACATATCAGCTTTTTTAACTTCCTTAATCTTGACCTCAATATCCATCTTTGTCATATTCTTCATTTCCTTTTGCAACTTGTCTATTCCTTCTCCACCTCTTCCAATTGCTACTCCTGGTCTTGCTACACTTACCAATACTTCGATCTTGTTAGCAGATCTCATTATTTGAACTTGATCTACACCTGCATCTTTTAAGGTTTTCCTAATCTTCTCTTCAATTTTCATGTCTTGTGCAAAAATCTTAGGGAATTGAGCTTTGTCTGCATACCAGACTGAATCCCAGATTTTATTGATTCCCATTCTTATTGCGATTGGATTTACCTTTCTTCCCATGTTACTTAACTTTTAATTCTAAATTAAGATGTGATCTCCTTTTATTTAATCTAGATACTCTACCTCTAGATGCAAAATGTGCTCTTTTGAGTATTTTGCCTTCATCCACAGATATACTATTTACAATTAAATCTGCTTTATCAACACTAAACAAATCTCTTGCGCTTGCAACTCCTGATTCTAATGCTTTTTTAACAGTTATTGATCCTTTTTTATTAACCAATGTAAGAGCATCCAAGGCTTTATCAACTCTCATTCCTCTTACGACATCAGCTACCAATCTCAACTTTGTTGGTGATTCTGCGATGTCCCTTACTTTTGCTGTTACTAATTTCTCTTCCATCTTAATATTTTTATTTAATTATTATTCAAATCTTCCGCTACTACCGTAAACTTGTGAAAGCTTACCTTTCTTAGCATGTCCTTTAAACTTTCTAGTAGGAGAAAATTCTCCAAGTCTATGTCCAATCATTGATTCAGATACCAATACTTCCTCATGCTTTTTACCGTTGTATACCAAAAACTTCATTCCAACCATTTCTGGTGTAATTGTAGATACTCTAGCCCATGTCTTTATTGGAGAAAGCTTTCCGCTTTCTTTTGCTATGGTTACCTTCTTCATCAATTTTTCGTCTGTGTATGGTCCTTTCTTTAATGATCTAGACATATTTCGATTTTTCTAAATTATTTCTTAGCGAAAGGCCTGTTTTTGGTCCTTCGTCTCTTAATTATTAACTTCTCAGTTCTCTTATTATCTCTTGTTCTAGTACCAATTCTATTACCCCACAAGTCCTTAGCAGCTCCACCAATGACACCCTTGCCTTCACCACCACCATGTGGATGCTCAACTGCATGCATTGCCATACCTCTAACTGTTGGTCTCCATCCTAAGTTTCGTTTTCTTCCTGCTTTACCAAGTTTTACATTTACCTTATCTTCATTTCCTACTTGTCCAATAGTTGCCATACATGTTGCAGCTACCAATCGGATTTCTCCAGAAGGCATCTTTAACTGTACGAAATTACCGGTAGGATCAATACCTTGTACTGTAATTACATTTCCTGCAGATCTACAAAATGCTGCGCCTCTGCCTGGAATACTCTCAACACAATGTACTTGAGTACCAGAAGGTATATTCTTGAGTTGCATTGCATTACCTGGTAAGACATCTGTCTTTTCGCCAGATACCAATGTATCTCCGATACTTACACCTCGAGGAGCAATTATATATCTTTTATCTCCATCGGCATACATTAAAAGTGCTAAGAATGCTGTTCTGTTAGGATCAAAGTAAAAACCTTCAACCTTACCTGGGACTCCAAATTTCTCTCTCTTGTAATCTACGACTCTAATTCTTCTTTTGAAACCACCACCTCGATGTCTAACGGTTATTTTCCCCTGACTATTTCTACCAGAGTTTTGGTTCTTAGCAATTGTTAAACTTCTAGGTCCTTTTTTCTTAGACAAACTAGATCTGTCCTCAAGTCGGGTATTCCTTAATGTCGAAGTTGTAGGTTTAAATGTTTTGACTGCCATTGTTATATATTTAAGAATTCATCGATTTTATCACCCTTTTTAAGAGTTACCACAAATTTAACCATATCGGACTTTCGAAGTGTTCCGTTAGTCTTAGGGTTTCTATGTGATTTACCTGGTCTTACTACACTGTTTACTTTCTCAACATGTACTTTATATTTCTTCTCAACTGCTTTACCCATCTCAATTTTATTATTACCTCTTGTTACTAAGAATGTGTACTTATTACTTGCATTAGCTAAGTTGTAGCTTTTCTCGGAAACAACAGGTTGTAATTGTATTTCTTTATTTTCCATTTGTTAGTCTTTCTTCAAGAATTTTAACTGCATCCTGGTCTACAAGAATATTTCTTGCGGATACCAAATGCTTTGTATTTATCTTTGCTGGTGTAATCACCGTTATATCTTCAACATTATTTAAGCTTCTTTTTACCTCAACATTATTAGTTATTACCAAAGCTTTCTTTCCAACCTTCTCTTCTAATGCTTTTCTTATTTCTTCCTTAGGCATAGTAACAAAGTTCAATACTTCATTTCTTAATCTTTCAGACAACATAATACATGTTGCTTTTCTTGCCATCTGTTTATTAATCTTCTTACTCCAGTTCTTATCATTAGGTGTAAATGTAACACCACCACCAACCCACAGTGGGGATCTTGTAGAACCTACTCGTGCTCTTCCAGTTCCTTTCTGCTTCCATGGTTTTCTACCACCACCTCTTACATCACCTCTTGTTTTAGCATTTGATGTTCCTTTTCTTTCATTGCTCATGTAAACATAGAGAACTTGAGCTACTAAGTCACCATTAAAAGGAGCTTCCCAAACAATTGGGTTTAGCTTTACTTCTTGTGCCTTTGGCTTTACTTCTTTAGTTGTGGTTGTAGTTACTTTTGTTTTTTCCATTATTATTCGCTAAATATTGCAATTAGATCTCCTTTAGAACCTGGAACTGGTCCAGCAACCAAAAGATATGTTTCTTTAACATCAACTATTTCTTTCTTTTTTAATGTGATTGTATCTTGTCCCATTCTTCCGCCCATTCTCTTCCCTTTTAATACTCTTCCTGGGTCTGTACCTGCACCAATTGATCCTGGGTGTCTTTCTCTATCTGATTGACCGTGTGTTTTAGGTCCCCCTGCGAAACCCCATCTCTTAACAACTCCAGCAAATCCTTTTCCTTTTGATATTCCAGTTATCTCAACTTTATCCCCCGCTGCAAACATATCAGGCTTAATCTCATCTCCTATCTTTATATCTGCGACACTTAGTTCTCCTTTAAAATATCTTCTTAAGGCAGGGACTTTCTTAGTTTCTTTGTATTTTCCTGTTAATGCTTTGTTTGAGTGTTTCTTTTCTCCCAATCCTAATTCAAAACCCATAGGTTCAACAAATGAAAGCACACAATCTTTAACATCGACAACTGTTACAGGGACAACTTTTCCCTCACTGTCGAATACTCGTGTCATTCCTTTTTTTATTCCAATTAACGCTTTCATCTTTTTTATATGTATATTATTGTATTTCGACACCAACTCCTGCAGGCATTTGTAGGTGCTGTAGAGCATCTATAGTCTTTGGAGTAGGATCAATGATATCTATTACTCTTTTATGCGTATTTATCTCAAAATGTTCAATTGAGCTCTTGTAAATAAATGGCGATCTGTTGACAGCTATTTTTCTTTTTCTTGTAGGCATAGGTATAGGGCCAGCAACTTTAGCACCTGTGCTTATTGCGGTTTCTATAATGCTTCTAGCAGACTTATCTACTACTACTGAATCATAACCTTTCAACTTTACTCTAATTTTTGCAGTACTAGCCATTATTTAAAAGAGCTAAATTAATTACATAGTGAGGCGGGGGTTTATTCCCGCCTCATTACATTGCTTACTTAATAATCTCGGTAACAATACCTTGACCAACTGTTTGTCCACCCTCTCGGATAGCAAATGTTAATCCTTTTTCAATTACTACAGCAGCAACAAGCTTTACGTTAAATTCAGTATGGTCACCAGGTGCTACCATTTCGGTACCCTCTTGTAGTGTGACTTCACCTGTTACATCAGCTGTTCTGATATAGAACTGTGGTTTGTATCCTGCTACAAATGGAGTGTGTCGTCCACCCTCTTCTTTGCTCAATACATATACCTGTGCTTTGAATTCAGTATGAGTTTCAACTGATCCAGAAGCTGCAATAACCTGACCTCTTTCAACATCTTCTCTCTTCAATCCTCTTAGTAAGACACCAATATTATCGCCTGCTTGAGCTTCTTTCATGCTCTTATTGAACATTTCGATTCCTGTAGCAGCTGTTTTAAGCGGTTTCTTTCCCATTCCTAATACTTCAACATCCTGTGCTAATTTCAACATTCCTCTTTCAACTCTACCAGTTACAACTGTTCCTCTACCTTCGATAGAGAATACATCTTCAACAGGCATCAAGAAAGGCTTATCAACATCTCTTTCAGGAATAGGCATATATTCGTCGACTGCTTTGATCAATTCTCTACATGCAACCAATCCTTCTTCATCGCCCTTTTGAGCTTTCAATGCATCACCAACAATTATTGGAGCATTCTCATCAAATCCATATTTCTTTAATGCATCTTGTACGTCAGCTTTGATAAGTTCAAGAATTTCCTCATCTGCTTCACCAAATTTGTTGATGAAAACAACGATCTTAGGAACACCAACCTGCTTAGCAAGTAACAAGTGCTCTTTAGTCTGAGGCATAGCACCATCATTAGAAGATATAACCAAGATTGCACCATCCATTTGTGCTGCACCTGTGATCATATTCTTAATGTAGTCTTTGTGTCCTGGGCAATCTACCAATGCATAGTGTCTTGATTCGGTTTCGAATTCAACATGTGCTACAGCAATAGTTATAGATTTTGCTCTAGAGTTAGGATCTTTATCAAGTTTGTCGATCATTCTTGCCCTATCTGCTTCTGGGTAGAATGCGTTTAGAATACCTCTTACCAGAGTGGTCTTACCGTGGTCTACGTGACCAATGGTACCGATATTCATGTGTGGCTTTGTTCTATTATAATCTGCCATGTATATATTGTTAATAAATTATTTATATTATTTCTAATATACTGATTTGCTTTCTTTCGCAAACCTGCAATGGATATTATCAAAAAGTCGCCTGACTTGCAAGTGGTTTGTAGTAATTTACCGATATTTTGGGGCATAAAATTTGGTTATATATTTTCAATCCCCATATATATGTAAAAAGGCTCTGAAATTTCAGAGCCTTTTCCAAGATCCTCCAATGTTTAAGATCTATTTCTTTCCCGCAACCTCATCAGCTACATTCTTTGGCACATCTGCGTAGTGAGATGGCTCAATGTTTGCACTTCCTCTACCACTAGTGATAGATCTCAATTCACTTGTATAACCAAATAGCTCTGAGAGAGGTACGATAGCATCTATCTTACTGATACCATTGCCCAAACTTTCAGATCCCTGGATTTGTCCTCTCTTACTACTAAGAGATCCTGTTACATCACCCATATATTGGTCAGGCATTTCAACTTCAACTTTCATAACAGGTTCCAAAAGCACAGGATTTGCAGATCTACATCCATCTTTGAATGCCATTGACCCTGCGATCTTGAATGCTGATTCTGAGGAGTCAACTTCATGGTATGACCCATCAAATACTGTGACCTTAACATCCACTACTGGATATCCAGCTACAACTCCAGACTTCATAGCTTCTTCGACACCCTTTTGAATTGGAGCAATATATTCCCTAGGAATAGATCCACCTTTGATTTCATTGAAGAATTCAAATCCTTTACCAACTTCATTTGGTTCAAGTTTCAGCCAACAATGACCATATTGTCCCTTACCACCAGACTGTTTAACATATCTACCCTCTGCTCTATCATTTACCTTTCGGATAGTTTCTCTGTAAGCTACCTGTGGTTTTCCAACATTCGCAGCTACGTTAAACTCTCTCTTCAATCTATCAACGATAATTTCCAAATGTAATTCACCCATTCCTGAGATAATTGTTTGTCCGGTTTCTTGATTTGTACTAACTCTAAATGTAGGATCTTCTTTTACAAGTCTCCCCAATGCATCTGTAAGTTTTTCCTCATCTGACTTTGTAGCTGGTTCAATAGCTTCAGATACAACTGGTTCTGCAAATGTAATTTTTTCCAAAATTACTGGCTTTGATTCATCGCAAAGAGTATCTCCTGTTGTAGAATCTTTGAGTCCTACAATTGCTCCAATGTCTCCTGCTTTCAAGAATGGAACGTCTTCTCTATCATCTGCATGCATCAATACCAATCTACTTACTCTTTCTCTAATGTTTCGAGTTGAATTCAATACATACGTACCTGCCTCGATTTTCCCTGAATAGACTCTAAAATATGAGAGTGTTCCGATGTGTGAATCGTTTACAATTTTGAATACTAGAGATGAGAATGGTTCCTCTTCATTTGCATGTCTTTCTACTTCTTCACCTGTCTTTGGGTGCACACCTTTGACAGAAGCTATATCTACAGGGGAAGGAAGACAAATTGTAATGTAGTCCAACAATGTCTTTGCCATTGCGGATCTAGAATCTCCTCCCAATACTGGGAATACTTTCAAAGCTAGTGTTCCTTTTCTTAGAGCTGCATATAGTTCTTCAGTAGTTAATTCTTCTCCTTCAAAATATTTATTCATTAGTACATCATCTTGCTCTGCTAATACTTCAAGCAAAAGTTCTCTATGACTTGCAACTGTCTCTGCCATATCTTCAGGAATAGGGACTTCTGTCAATACAGGAGTATCTACACCATCGTATGTATATGCCTTCATTTTTATCAAATCTACATATCCATATAATTGCTGTTCTTTACCAATTGGCAATGTAACTGCAACTGCTTTGTTGCTTAATCGAGTTCTAATAGTTTGGAAGCTATGTTCAAAGTCACCACCAATTAAGTTGATCTTATTCATAAAACAGATTCTTGGAACTCCATATTTATTTGCTTGTCTCCAAACTGTTTCAGATTGTGGTTCTACACCTTTTCTTCCATCGAAAATTACTGCTGCTCCATCCAATACACGAAGAGATCTTTCAACCTCTGCTGTGAAATCTACATGGCCTGGTGTATCAATGATATTGATTCGATGTCGTTTGTTGTTATAATCCCAGAAGCATGTAACTGCTGCGGACATAATTGTAATACCTCTTTCCTGTTCCTGTACCATGAAGTCTGTAGTTGCAGCTCCATCATGAACTTCTCCAATTTTGTGTACCTGTCCAGTGAAATACAAAAGCCTTTCTGTGGTTGTAGTTTTTCCAGCATCAATGTGAGCAATGATTCCGATATTTCGGATTTGCTCCATAGGCATTTTGATATTATATGTAGATTTGTCCATAAAAGTTTTAATTAAGTTAACAGCTACAAAAAGAAAGTTTACACTCTCGCAGTTGCGATTATATCAGAACTATTCAACACTAGACAACAGTCTTGTTGCATCATCTGTTATATCGTTGCCTAAATCGTACTCGATAGCCTTCTTGAAAGAGTCTGCCGCATCAGTTGCTTGACCTTGCTCAAACTGTAATCTCCCCAATAAAAAGTAATATTTTGCATTATATCGATCCATTGCCAAGAGTTCATCTAACACTTTTGTAATCTCCGTTATATCTCCATTCTGATCCAAAAGAGCCTTCGCTTTCCAGTATAGATACTCTAATTTATCGCTATCCCCTGGGTTAGTTTTTCCCAGCAGATCAATGTAATAGTTTATTTTATCAACATTATTCAAAGCATAATTTATCTTGATACCCCAGATATAGATATATGGTGCTTTGACATTTTTTACTACTGTTTTTAACAATTCGTCTGCTTTTAATGTTAGGTCGTTTGTAAGTAGAACATCGAAATACTCATTAGCTAAGTCGTATGATAGAGCTTTCCCTTGATAACCAACTGCTTTTTCATAGCTACTAATTGCGTTATTCAATTCATCCTTCCCCATATATGCTCTTGCTTTTGCCCACAAGATATCGTCTTCCATGCCACCTAATGTGACTGACTTATCTAATTCTAACACTGCTTTGTCATATTCCCCCATTTCTAGATATGCTCTCCCTAGGAAATACACACCCTCTATATATTCCACAATTTCTGATTCCATTGGTTCCAAAACTGCGACTGCAAGTGCCGGATATCCGTTATTGATATATACTCTTGAGAGTTTCGTAGCATTAAATTTCATATCCGTATTTAAAGATCCTAATACAGATGCAAATTCATCGTAATATGCCTTCCATTTTTCTGAAGGAGAAACACTTCCAAGAGTGCTTTTTGCAGTTTCTATATCTGAACTTGATTGTATATATGAAAGTAAAAGCTTAGATTCAGAAAGGTTGTCATTCTCATACAAGTCCTTCTCAAACTGCTTTGCTGCATTATCTATCTCTCCTTTCTTCAAATACACCCTTCCAATCATCAGTTCTAATTCTTGATTATTTACTCCTACCCCTTGTCCCTTTTTAAAGGTCTCTAGAGCTTTGTCGTAATCCGCGTCATCGTAGTAAGCATTTCCGACGAGGGTATACAAAATTGCTTGATCATCATTTTTAATCTTCTGTGCAGACTTCTCTAGGATTGATAGTGCATCACTATTCCGACCTTTTTCAACAAGAATTGTTAATATTCCATTAAAGGCATCCACTCTTGAAGGGATCAGGTCTGCTGCTTCATAGTAGTATGTCATTGCAGTCGAGTATTCTCTACTGTAATACATAGTTTCTGCTTCTTGTATCTTTGCGTCATATGATGCGTTTTCAGCACTGGTAACACGGTTAGTTATGAAGTACCATGCAGCAAGGCCACCAATTACAAGTACCAATACAATCCAAGGGGTGAGTTTTTTGAAGGTTATGGCAGTTTTCATAATTTGAATATATCACAAACCCCAAGGCCAGGCTATAGCCTGGCCTTGATTCATAGTTTATTCATTTCTTCTAAGAGTATACTGCACGCCACCTTTTTGCGTTGTGCATATTTAAAAGTAAGAATATATTTGAATAGTTATTGGTCATTTATACTAAAATCCCATTTTTGCAAGCTTTTCGTCTCTTTAACTCTTTCTGAACGAATGCCAGGCTAAAGCCAGGCTTAAATGTGATAAAATGAATCTACCTATGAAACTAGCAAGAGTTTTGACCATTATATTTAGTCTCGGTATTTTTCTTTTACTTAACAATTTTGATAAAAGATATTACCAACCTAGTCTCCCCGTGTTGGATTCCAACTGGACTAACTTAGTTTTTGGCGTAGATAGTGATCAATCTGTAGAAGAACTCCGTACAAAATATATCACCGTTGATAATGATGGCGATATACAGCACTTTTTAACCACAGCTTCTACCCCTATCGATGCCCTTATCGAAAATGGATATTCCGTAAGTAATATGAATCGGGTGATTACAACCTCTCCCTTGAATGTACTTACAAACAATGCATATATAATCCTTCAAACATATCGAACTATCATTGAAGATATTACTATTTCAGTTCCATTTGAACGTATTACTCAGGGTGCAACATTATGTCAAAATTTAAGTAAGAAAATTGTAAGCCAGCAAGGAGTACTTGGGATCATGACTCAAACTTTTAGAAAAACATATGAGGGAGGCGATCTAGTCGCTTCTGAAATAGTTGAAGAAAATCTGCTCAAAGAACCTGTCAAAGAGATTATTATTCTTGAAGGACCAGATGATAATCCAAACCAAGTTCCTCAAATTGGTTACAATTGTACATATTGGGAATCATATGTAGATAATAATGTGTCAGCTTCCGCAGAAGAAAAACAATGGCTTAAATTTACAATGAAATGGGAATCTGGATGTAATGCCGAAAGTAACAAGCATTCATATTACAAAGGACTTTTCCAATGGGATCCATGCCTTTGGTACGAGCAATTCCCAAATGATAATATTTTTGATGGGAAGAAGCAGATTCAAAGAACACTTGCGAAACTTAGAGCTGGTGCTCGACCTCAATATATGTGGCCAGCGGTTTACAAAAAATATGTAGCTACATATGGCGAATTAAGTTGGTTGAAATAGCCTTATGCATTCCAACTATAATATTCACATATATCCTGAGGTATCTCGCCTAAGAATCTTGATGGTATCTGCGACGTAAAACCTTCTCGTGTTAATCTTGTTTCAGCGAAGGTTAATGTTAGCTTTTGCTTTGCTCTAGTAATACCTACATAACAAAGTCTTCGTTCTTCTTCTAATTCACTCTCATCTGTGAACGCTCTCGAATGAGGGAGCAATCCCTCTTCCATCCCGATTACAAATACATAGTCAAATTCTAACCCCTTTGAAGAATGCAGAGTCATTAGATTTACATACGATCCACTACCATCTTGATTCTTGTCTTGTTCTTGTTCAATCAGATTGATCTCATTCAAAAACATTTCCAAACTTTTTTCCGGGTATTTTTTAACATATTGATATGCTACATTCTTTAGTTCCGTAACGGCTTCAACATACAGATATCCAAATGTAGATATTAGGGATGCAAATTTCGCAAGCTCACCTGACACCTCATTTACCCTATTCAATAATCCTCCTCCTAAATCTATAATTGCTTGGCTTTCTGGATGTCCCAAAGCATAGGCACTTACAAGGAGTTCCCCTATTGAGCAATCTGCTTGTCTTGCCAAATCATGTAATGCTGCGACTGTTTTAGGCCCTATCTTTCTACTTGGGACATTTATTATTCTTCCCAAGCTTAGTTCGTCCTTAATGTTGTACAAGAATCTTAAATAGCTAATTACATCCTTAATTTCTTTTCGTTCATAGAATCTAAAACCTCCAACAAGCTTGTAAGGAACACCTGTTTTAAGAAGCGCTTCTTCAATTGCTCGCGATTGATAGTTAGTTCTGTAAAGGATGGCCACATTAGAAAGTGGGATATGCATATCTCTCATATGCCTGATTTTTTCAGTAACATACTCTGATTCATCTTCTTGATCCCTAGCTTGATATACAGATATGTTTTCTCCATCATTGTTGTCAGTCCATAGTTTCTTGTCCACGCGTTTGTTGTTTTGTTGTATTACAGCAACTGCTGCAGATATGACATTCTTAGTAGAACGATAGTTTTGTTCTAATTTGATTACCGTAACCTTAGTAAAATCTTCCTCAAATGATTGTATGTTTTTAATATCTGCACCTCTCCATGCATATATACCCTGGTCATCATCTCCAACGACGCATATGTTCTGATGTTTTTCAGAGAGTAATCTCGCAAATTTGTATTGTGCATTATTAGTATCCTGATACTCATCAATTAAAAGATATTCGAATTTGTCCTGATAGTGCTTCCTAACTTCTTCATTTTCTTCTAGCATTTTTACTGCAAGATACAACAGATCACCAAAATCTACAGAGTTCTGAGTCTTTAGTTGTTTTTGATATGCAGGATATATTTCTGCGGCAATATCTTCAAGATATCCTCCATAGTGAGATCCGAAGTTTTCTGGGGTTACCATTTCATTTTTAGCAGCACTAATGAGATATGATATCGATTGTGGTTTGATTTGTTTTATATCTATCTGTCTTTCAATCATTAATTCTTTTATGAGATTTTCACTGTCATCGGAGTCATAGATAGAGAAGTTATTAGTAAGCCCAACGGCTTTGGCATTTTGTCTTAAGAATAGCGCACCTATTGAATGGAATGTGCCTACTGCCGGAAGATCTTCAATGCTTGCTCCTATATCCTTGAGTATGCTTTTTATTCTTTCTTGCATCTCACCTGCTGCTTTTTTAGTGAATGTTACTGCAAGAATATTTTGAGGTTGTACTTTTTTCTCACTAATGAGATATGCGATTCGGCTTGTAATCACACGTGTTTTACCAGAGCCTGCTCCTGCAAAAACAAGAAGTGGTCCTTCTGTGCATTCAACAGCTTTTTTTTGTTCTGGATTTAGACCTCCAAGAATAATATCTAGGTTCATAGTATGATTTTAGGATTATATCTTTTTCATATATCGAGAGAAGACCCATCCCTTAATGTCTTCTGTGTACTGTATTTGCATCCAACCGTTTTCCTCTGAGAGTAGAATATATACTACACCATTATCGACGGTATCTAAAATTTTACAGCTATACCATTGGCACGACCTAATATTTGCGAACCCATATTCTGAAGAAGAGACTTCGACCAGTGTTTTGTTTCCTTTTACGATGTTAAATTTAACATCGAATGCAGAATCTTTGAATGGTTGGTTGTTAAATTTCAATATTTCAAAACTTTCAGCTGCTTTTCCTGGAGCTACTTGAGCTAAGAGGTCAAATTCAAATGTTGCTGTTTCTCCTGCTTTTACTGCGCTGTCAGAGATATGTGTTGGTTTGCTGAAACTATCCCATACTCCATTTATAGCGAACTTGCTATCTGCTCCGTCCTTTACAGATATATATATTGGGTTTTTGTCAGTTAACCAAGTAAAGTCATTTAGATTTTTTACTGTTACTGTGACATGTAATTTTGACCCTATTACCACTTCAGTATCGTATGTTACTTCTTCAATTTTTGTTTTGTATGCTAACTTCTCAGATTTGTATCCTTTCCATTGGGAGAAGGTGTCTAGAACAGATTGTTTAAATTCTCCTTTGAGTTCTACTGGTACTAGTTTGGAGAGTTGTCCTTCTTGTTGAACTATATTGAATTTTGATACTGAGAGATTAGAGATTCCCCATGTCGAAGCAAGAGAATCTACAAGAGTATACATTGATGTGGATGCTCTGTTTGTTATTACTGAATCATTGGAGAGATATCCTATTAATATGCTTCCTTGTGCATCTCTTAGTTCTGGATTTGCACCTACTCCTCCTGATCTTCCTTCGTATATTTCACCGTTAGAATCTATTAGGTAGTTGTAAGGGATATCAGCAAAATGTAGTCTGGTTATTGAGTAATAATACAAGGCTTTAACCCAAAGGGATGGATTTTTTTGAAGTTCAGATGATGTTGTAGTTATTTGGGTTATGTATATTGTGGTTGGAGTTACGTACTTGGTCTGTGTTTGATCAGATATGGTTTCGTCAAATTTCTGATCTGTGATGGTATTGGTTGTGGATGCAAAAACTCCTACTGGGATTAGTAAAAAGAATATGGCTAGTATGAGTTTGGCTATGGATTTCATAGTGACATTGTAACACAGATTACTCTACTGTAGATATATACTGGGGGTCAATGGCGTTAACATATCCTATTGCAGGAATAGTATATACAGTGTCTTTGTATGTTAATTCACACTGTAGATCTAACTTGTAAACTGGGGTTAGATTACCCTGGTTTAGAGATTTGTACAAGTAGATTATGCTTGAAGAATTGCTTTTACAATTGGTTAATGTCTTAGCTATGGTATCAAAATCCTCACTTTTGTAATCAACAGAGTTTAATATCGTTGTCTGTAGTGGACCATAGTTAGGATATATTTCCTTAGGATAGCTTGAGAGGTTTACATATTTATCCAAATCAGAAGAACTAATCAGTGGTAATTTCTCTCCAACTTTCGTCAACTCAGATAGTAGGATTTTTCCATATACTATTTTTCCATCCTTTGTTGCGAGATAGTCAGTTGATTGATTATTTAAAACCATTTCCACATTTAAATCTTCTATTGTCCTTTTTGCATAATATATAGTTTCCCCTGTTGGTTGTTTTGCACTTGTAGAGATTGAGTATGTCCAATTCTTTCCGAAATAGTTATTAACAAATTGTGTAAATGAATATCCATTGATGCTTGCTTCATTCCAAGTTATACCTTGTTTTATAGCGAATATGACTGTGTTTTGTTCTAATTCATATATTACATAGTCTTCTCCATTTCTCCATTCGTAATATGATCCTTTTTCATTTATGGTCTGTACTGCCTTGGGGCTTATACTGTTAGCAAATTCTATAACTTTATCAAGCATTACTGTTTTAGATACTGAGTATAGGTATCCATTAGAAGCCTCAATCTCGGTATTCCCTAAATCAATAGTCTCCGTTGTCGAATTCAGAGAATCTTGAGGAATCGCTTCCTTGGGATATGGACTGGTTTGAGATTTATATACAAAGTACAAAGTAACTACCAAAGCTATTACGAATATTCCTATTACTATGATTAATATTCTTTTTTTTCTTTTTTCCATATTGGGCATTTTAAAGATATTACTTTTTGATTTCTACCTATACCTCATGAGGGCATTCACCTATATTACATGAGAATCCTCCACTCGACGGGTTACTATTTAGAACATCTCTTGGATCTACGGCCTTTCCATTCATTTTAGTCTGGAGATGGAGGTGCATTCCAGAAGAACAAGCATTCGTAGTTTCCTGATGTGTCATTACCCTCGCAACCCTCTGTCCAGAGGATAATGTGGCACCACTTCCTACTCCAGGCTGTACGTGTATTAGTGTAAATTCATATGTATTTCCACCGTATGAAGCTGTAAATTTCATTATTCCTCCAGCAGATCCAGCAAAACATCTCGCTTCTCCAACGTAAGTTACTTTGCAATTATTATTTCCACAGAAAGCTGGAGCATAGAAATAGTTGACTCCTGCGACGTCTATTGCTGCGACTTTCGAATGTGACGGTGTCAGGCTTGTCGGAGTTGCTTTTACTGAGAATGGTCCCTGCGTACAACGGAAACTACTTGAGGATCCTAAGAGACATTTCTCCCCAGATGGAAGCGATCCTCCTACAAAATCTCCAATAATATGTGATGGATCATCCTCTCCTATTATTGGGCTTGTTCCTGTGAAGTTTGGATTAGATACTACTTCTCCTGGCACTACATTAGTATATGCATAGGTCATAGAATTGAATTCGTGTACCATTTTCGCTCCTCCCAAAAACGCTATTCCTACAACTCCTGCTGATATGAGAAGCACAACAAGAACCAATATTTTTACAATTCCGTATAAGATATCTACAACCAAAGCACTTAGAATCGGTACTAGAAATGAACCTGCTCCACCCGTCGCAGCAATGCCTAAAGCATCAAGTATTCCTATGACAATCGCCTTTGCAACTACCTCAAAGCCACCTTTTACCAACCATTTCTCTAACAATGCTAAGGCTTCTTTATCTGTTATCCTCTTTATTAGACTATTGTAAACCTTCTGTCTCATTTTCTTGAAGAAATGATCATCCATCCAGTTTTTGATTAAATCCCTCTTTCTTTGTCCAAAAGAAAATATTTGAGCCAACTTGGCACTAAATTGTAAACTTCCGATATGTCCATCAGTCATACCCTTTGATCTAAGTGCCGCTGATAATCCTGCATCATTTTTCAAAAGTTTAGTAAAATCTATATCCTCGACACCAAATTCCTTCATAAATCTCTGTTTATTTAAATACGCAAGATATACAAAACCTTCGCCATTAACAAACAAGGTTCTCATCATAGATCTTGGTGTAAGATAATACACATTGGCAAGAAAAGCTTTATAGTCAGAAGACATTTTGTTTCGTCCTTCCTCTGGAATAAATACCGTTATCTCCTCGTCATGTTTTATTGGCTTTTTTATTCCGTTTTCATCTGCCACTTCCCAGACATGAGAACCAAAACTGATTTTTTGTTCTTTTACTGGCAAGTAGAAAATATTTCGATTTTTGTCATAAAAAGATCCGTCTAATATACTAGATATTCCTTTTGTAGCTAATCCCTCACCAAGAACATCCTTTAAAGAATCAATCTGCCCTTCCCTTTTCCCTATATTGCCCCAAAAATTTAAAAGGTTTAACTGTCTATCACCACTTTTTAGATTTTTAATTTGATCTTTGTAATATTTAACACCATCTCTATCGCCAGCTCTCTGGGCAGCCTCCAATTTTGTTTTATAATCCGCAACCATTCTTTTTAGTTCTATTTTTGCTCCTTGAACTTTTCCCAAATCTAAATGATTCCCCGTAACTATGACACTTGCTTGCTGAAGTTTTTCAATACCAACTATGATTTTTTGTTTTTCATTTATACTCAATCCCGGATTTCTTCGTAAATAAGTCTGCATGTCAGCTATCCTTCCCTCAAGATTTCTTGTCTCTAGAAGATTGTAATTTTTTAAGTCAAAAACATCGATTCCATCTTTTCCAGACACTTTTGCACCATTCTTTTTCATATCGTCTGTCTTCCACAATTCTTGCAAAGAAAAATATCTGCCCATGGCTTCATCTGCAAACCTAGAAGTTCCATGATATGTATTATCGAAATAGTCTTGAACTGCATCATTCCCTCTTATAAGCGCCTTTTGCAGACCAACCTTCTTTTCTTCGCTCATAGAATCCCAGCCACTTCTCCCAAACATTTCTCTTCCTAGCAAATCAGCGCTTCTGCTCGCAACATAATTCTTTCTTGAATCATCATTCCCTCCTATTGCAGCACCTGCAGCCATAGCAAAAGCCCTTCCAGCCTCCGCTTCTCTACCAATACTTTCAGCCTGATAATGCCCACGAATGGCTTTCCTTGCATCAAGGTCGAGATTATATTTTTTAGCCCATGCATTAGATACAAGCTCTTGATGAACTCTTCCCATGAAGCCAGCTTTCATTGCATCCCTAATACCCATTTTCGAAGCGTTTTTGGGTTTATCAAAAAAATTGTTTGGATCACTGAGAAATCCAATTAAACTTGTAGTTGTTAATTTTGCGTTAAGAGAACCTGATTCATTCGCCTTTATTCTTCCAAATTCAATCGTCAAAGCATCATTCATGTTCGATAAGATTTGATCATTCACGAATAATGCTGGCATTTCTAACGCGGCAGCAATACCTTCTGCCAATTCATTAGTTCCAATTGGCCCACCCATTTTTATTGGTTTCCTTTTTTCTGGTTTCTTCTTTGCTTCCTTAAATATGAAGTCAAATATTTGCCCAAGAACCTCTTCGTCTGTTTTTTGCTTCTTACCTTTTGGCATTTATATTACCTATTTACCAAATAAACTACCAATCAATGGAATTTTACCTAAACTCATCTTTGCGTTAGCCATAGCATCCGCAGAAGCCTTAGAAGCGTTCGTCATTACTGGAGGAACAATAATCTCGGCAAATTTAGGAGCCTGCGCTGCATAATATAGTACAAATACTCTAAAAACAAACATGAAAAGAAGCCCAACTACACCGCTTGTAAGTCCAATCTCTGTTCCAGTATCTCCAAGGTCATTACCTGTTAGCTTCGATGGAAAACTCAAAAGCATTTCCCCACTCATTTCTGTTAGGTATATAGGAATATTAATAATAAAGTATACAATTGGAAAAACAAGGACATTTCTTACAATTCCTAAGAACCAGTTAGTTCTCATCGCATCTTGTCCAGGCAATGTTCCAATCATAATTTGAACAGGCCCGAGAATAACACCCAATAACAATTGAAAATATGATTTATAAAGCGTAATTATAAGCTTGATTGCTCCTACAAACACAATACCTATACCTATTAGTAAAACAAGAAGAGCGAAAACACCTGCAACGGCAGGTGCCATTCCACCTGTACCAACTGTCCATCCCAAAAGATTCATTATTTTTAAAATTCCACCTACTGATGGTGAAGTAACAGAGCTCACTATATTTGCCCATTCATCTTTCATAGCATCGACAGCTTGAGTACCAAGTCCATTGAAAAGCACACTCATTAAACCACTAATATTTTGAATAGAGTGTGATTTATCTCCAAGAATCGTATATATCAAACCAACCGTCACACCGCCCAAATCAATAATAATGCCAGCTATCGCAAAACTAAACGTAACTAATACCAAACTTATAATTACACTTGGGATAGTATTTCCGATACCCACTAAGGTTTGACCTCCTATCTTACTTCTAAACATAATCATAAAACCAACCACAATCATGATTATTACAAAAAAAACATACGCCATATTTCGCATTTGACTCCATATCGGTGCAATCCCTGTATCCATAAGTGATTGATACCCAGTTACATTTTCTGCAGCATACAAACCAGTATTTGATTCATCAAATCCTGGAATCCACTCTTCTTGCAAGTGAGCAACAACATTGACATTAGGCTGATTTTCATACGCACTCGCAATTAACATATCCGTTGTTCCTAACAATCCAAGTTTCATATCATTAGGGATATCCGCGCTGGCACTCAAAGCGGTAATCGATGGATCTGAATACATAATAGCCGTCCAGAGAACATTTGTTATTTCTACTGTCAGATGGCTAGTTACATTATCCTGTGTTCCATCCTCCACTCCACTAGCATTATTGCTAAAAGTTTTTGCACCACCCCAATCTGGTGTTATTTTGATATTATCTTCCTGTGCATATACATTCATGACACCAAAGAAAAGGAACATGCTGAAAACTGCTACAAAAACAGTTTTAAACATTTTCCTATTGAAAAGGTTTTCTAATTTCCCTAGAAACTCGTATGTTTTAACTACGTAACTCATATTAAGTATTTTATTAATTTAAATTATTACATTGTTAACAACTTATCTGTTCTCGAAATGGATTCTTGTTTCAAAAAAATCTTATACTGTTCTAAAGTTGGAGTTTCAGATTTCCCAGTATCATCATATTCTGCAGCTTTACGTTCATTAAACAAATATGACATATCCCATATACACTTAACTGGAACAGATCCAACAATACCCTCCACACTAGCTTTGCATGAAGTAACAATATAGAGGGATTTATAATTATATGCAGATTGCGGATCCATAGCCAACTTGACCCTTGTACCAGTATAGGTATTAACTTTTTGGAACATAGGACTCATTTTTACAGCTATCGTTTCTGTATTTATACAGCTTTCTTTTTCTTCATCACATGGAGACCAATCCGAAGAAGGGAATAATGATTTCATTGTTCCTTGTACTGCTTGCCAGATGTTAAAACATCCCCTCTCTTTTATAGCTCCAGGTTCAACTTCTAAATCTAAACTCTCCAGCCCACTACAATCACTTTCAATAAGGACCTCATCGCCATCTTCTGCCTCAGAAGCTTGCCCTGGAGGAGTAACTGATATGGATTGGAAGTAGTTTGCTACAGAATTTGATTTTGAGGGATTTATATTATCATCATTATTACATTTTGCTCCACAATCATTGGTTGCATAAGTATTTAAAATTACATGCCCACCACCAGTTTCGGTTTCTGTAGATATAGTGTATTTCGTGCTGTATGCTTTCTTCTTGATAGTATTCTCCCATACCTCAGCTTTGGTCTTCTCTCCAGACTCTCCTGGAGCAAAAGTTACTGATACCTGTCTTTCGTCAAAGACCTCTCCTGCTGGTTTATATACTGGATCTTCCAAAGTGATATCTCTGTTTGAATCCTTTATTGAATATTTTCCAGAGAGTAATCTTACTGGCACGGATATAGATGTCATTGTGATTTCTGCATCTGTACTCACAAAAGATTTCTTAACTCCAAAAGAAGAAGTTGTTTTTTGAAGATCACAAGCAGAATCTGCAGTATACATATTACTTGCAACTCCACATCCACCACTTGTAGATCCGAGAACTGAACTTTCGGGTGTGATATCTGTGATTTCACCGTCTCCGCCAATATTTAAAATTACAAGTTCTGATTCATTAGGAGTTTGATCAACAAGACAATTAACACATGATGTAGCTTCAATCGTGTTATCTATGGCTACAATATCTTTCAGCTTTGTATATTTAAACGCCACAAACCCAAACACTCCAAGTACTAAGAGTAGTAATAACGCTTTCTTGTTTTTCTTTGTTTGGTTATGTTCTGTATACATACAAGTCCCTGATTATATCAGATATTATAATGGTTTCTAGTTAACTATTAAATGACTCCATAGTTCGATAATTTGGATACTGTTGTAGTAGCTTCACTATCACTAATAGCTATACCAATATCCTTACTAGTAATACCATTCATTGACACCGATACAGGTGTAAATGAAGAAATAGTACTCAATATATCAAAATACATACTATCCGAAGAAGTATATTCGAAATATTCACTACCATCAGCTGACCTACTATCTGCGATAGACAATATCCATTTGCCACTCTCATCCATAACCGTAGATATCAATCCCGCTTGTCCACTCGTACCAGTACCATCAATATCCTTAATATATGCGATTATTATCCCTTCGTTGCTCTCAGGCATATTACTTGTTGTCCCAGTTATAGATACATAAGAAGGTGGAGTACTCAATGTAGCAAATGTCGTAGCAGTATATTGCTTTCCACTATTATCATATGTATTAGTTCCCGAAATGATTTCAAAATAGTACTTCATTTCTGGTTGTAATCTAGAAACCGAAACGCTGTGAATGTAATACTCTCCCCTATTCGTCACACCATCTCTTTCATCATTAGCTTGGCTTGAGAGATCACTCGAGCTAGTACCATAGTTAATATATCCTTGTTCACTATCCTTAGATGCCCATATTACTGAGAACCCTGTATCTGTTAAATTTGTAACCTGTACAGTGCTTGCACCATATGGCCATGTTAATCCTCCTGCGATAACCATATCCTCCCATGAAAGGTCATTTACCAATCGAAATACTCTCCCATCTGTAGTTGGCTCTTCTACAACTGGCTCCTCTACGACAGGATCCGGGACTACAACCACTGGATCTTTATCGACTACCGTGGCCTCTGCCATTAACATCGATGTATTTGGGAAATATGAGTACAACTGAGCATTAGAACCAATATTAAAGGATTGAGTACTTTTGAGTTTGCCATTACTATCAAACAATTCAGAATATGATCCTGAAAGTACATCCCCCTTGTCCGTTGAAGATATGACTACAAGCACGAGGTTGGTGTTGTTGTTTGATATGACTAAAGAGTTGTCTGAGACTTTTCTGAATGCTGATAGATCCATGATCCAATTCCCACCACTCGGCATAGTTGCAGAGACTGGATATACAGATTTGTCTTTCAGTGTTGCGAATACTATGACATCATCCCCAGACACATTATCAACTGATCCATGAATTGGATTGGGGGTTGGGGTATCTGCCGTTATGGCAGCTGTTTTGAATGTATATTTATTTCCATCTGTGGTTTCAGAATACTTCGTACTTTCCGAGGTGATTACAAAACTATACGAGGTATTTGGTTCTAATCCTGTTAGTTCTACGAAATGAGTATATCTTTTTGTATTTCCTCTTGTATCTATAACTGGGGTTCCCTCTGTGCCACTTTTTACTGTAGCTACTGTTCCTCTTGTTTGTGAATCTGTTGTCCAAGTGAGGGTAACTGATGAGGTTGTGAGATTTGTTAACAAAACATTCTTAGGCTCAGTATCAGCACTTGCCTTAGTTGCAATTTGTACAACCTGATATGATGCGTATACCAACAATGGCAATCCTACAAGAAGTATGATTAACGTTAGTATATTATTTCTAATTGGAGCTAATATTGATTGATTTACTTCTTCTACTGTTCCTCTGATTGTAGAGACGCTACTTTGAACATCATTGACTATTAGTTCTAACTGTTGGAGCATCTTAGTTGCCTGCTTCATTGTATCTCTTGCATCTGCTACCGTCGTCTTAGTCTCTTTTATGAGCATTGCTACATAGTAGAGTATGAGGCATACCATTATGGTCAAGACACTAACAATTATCATCCAAAATACTGGTGGTATTGTATCCATGTTATTTAAATATATTTAATTTAGTTATTTTGTATTTCCACATGTTCCATTTAGGCTTCCACCTGCATTCCAGATCAAGGATTTACACTTTGTATCTGTTGGTGCAAATTTAGATATTCTTACAAAATATCCATTATTTGGACTCATTGAGAAATCTAATCCATATTCCATACTACCATCTACTTGTAATCCTTCATACTTACTCTTAGATGTAGGCCACCATGATACATTGTTTGCGGTTAATCCTTCAATTGTATTTATGGAATCTATGAATGATCTTGCTGTGTACGCTGTGGTATATCCATGTACTCCTACGAGATTCCATCCTGCGGAGAATGCTACTGGTACTGATGAGGTTAGGTTGTACCCTGGAATTGTTACTGTCCCATCTTGGGTTGCATATACCAGATATCCCTTCCCAGGTACTATGGTGAAATTATTTCCTGTGCATGTTCCACTTGAGCATGAGTATCCACTATTCCATCTGCCTCCATCGAAAGTTGAAATATATTGTACTTCTACCCCATTGGTTGAGGCTTGGGAGATGACATCTTTAGCTGTGTATGCTCCTGAATCTGTTGAAACTGGTACGAAATTAAAAGAAATGATATTTATTCCCTTTTTAATTGCATATTGTTGCGCTGTAGCAACTTTTTTATAGTTGATATCAAACACATTAGATTCAAGTACCAAATCTTCCTCCGAGGTAGGATTTGCCATATCTTCTGGAATCTGAATTCCATCAACTCCATTTGATTCTATGTAGAAAAGGTTGTAAGTTTTCCCGTCCATTGTCCTGGTTGCTAATTCATAGGTACCAAGCTCAAAGCTGAACATCCCATACTCAGGAAGATACATAGCATATCCTCCGTCTTCCGCTTCTTCAGCATATGTCTGTTGTACAATACTTGGAAGTGAAGATTCTACTTCCCCAATGTCACTACAACCTTTTATTTCGCAAGACTTCTTTGGAGTTCCCAATACACATTCATTATCCGAAGGACAATCAACTTTTACCCCTTTCTTACCCAATACGTCAACACAATATCTTTTCGCTTCTTCTAACGCCTTTTGATAATCACTATCGTCCGCTGTACATTTTGCTTTGCTATATTCTTCTTCAAGTTCTGACACCTTAGTTTCCCAATATTTTTTAAATTCTGTTTTTTTCCTCAAGATTTCCAAGATCTCAGGACTATCTATTGGTATCGACCACGTATTTACTCTAAAGTTCTCTGTAATTTCTGGACTTCCGGCAACAGATATACATTGTTTCTTTCCAAGTTTTACCTGCTCCGCACCAGCCCCACACGATAGTACGCATGATTTCAAAACCTTTTCTTCTGACAAGTCTGGGATGACAGTACACTCTGCAACATCCGTAGGTTCCTCTGTTGATGCCGGGTTAGTTTTTTTTCTAATACAAGTATTTGTGTTGACTATTTCTCCAAAAGTTCCATTGGCTTGGCAATAATGAGAGCTATGATCACTTAAAGGTTTACATGAATTTACTGGGGTACCATCTGGGCATGTCTTACTCACTTCACCATTAGCCTCACTTGGACCAGGTATACCCGTACTTGTTGTACTCATACAGATACTATTAGAAAATGATTGGACCTTTCCGTTAACACACTGAACTGAGGACGATGTTCCTGTCGGAGTACAGCTACTTGGAGAACATGAGGGAGCAGTGGAGCCACCACCACATTTGCTACTGTTAGCATCACAACTCCCGTTTGAACAATATGATGTGCCATCACAATATGCTACAGATGATTGTTGGCTTGTTATATACTTTGCTTCAGCGGTCGATACTTTTAATGCATTCAAAACAGATTGAGGTACAACCCCACCGTTTTCTGCAGCAGCAACTTTGAGAACATTACCTGCACCTATCGTTGACGACTCGGCTGCTAAATCTGCGGCAGTCGCAGCTTTCCATCCTGTATCAGTAGAACAAATATATGAACCCGTAGGCAATACATTTCCTTGAGCATCTTTGACAGGCGTAGAAGAAGTACTCGTATTCTTTCCACAACCCGCATAGGCACCCATTACTAACTTGTCCCATATATAGCTACTCACTGGTTGTGTTTTCTTTATTGATATATCAAAAGTTGTAACCTCAAAAAAACCGTAAATAAATTGTTGTTCATCACTCACTCCATAATTACTGTAAATTCCCTTAACTCTAAAAGTATCGTTCGTTACTTCCAAAGGCAATACATTCCCCTCCACATCTCTGATAGCAGAAGCATCAAGATACCACCCTCCCTCATCATTAACAGCGCTACTGTAAACGATACTATCTTTACTCTCACTACCATCATTAAAAGTAATATATACAATAGCATCTCTAGAATATGTTCCATCATCACCAACTACCTTGCCAAATATTGGCATAGGCTCCCCTACAGTATCTAATACTCCAAATGTCTTAACAGTGGATACACTCCCCTTAAAACTCCATATGCCATCACCTACTACAAAGTTGTATGTAGAGTTTTCATCCAAATTAGTCATCGTCACACTGTGGGTATAGTAAGAACCCATTTTAGTAACCTTAATATTCTCACAATCAAAATTTTCCCCACTTACACTAAATGTAGAATCCTTTGTCTCACTTGCAGTTTTGTTAAACGCATCTACACAAGCCTTTTGAGCATCACTCACATCCCTGTCATCATATGCCATAGTTGATCCTACAATCCCTAGAGGGCCAGGAAGTAATCCTTTGTCTTTCTTAACATACACAATACCTTTCATAGGGGAAGTTGTCGTCCAAGTCACTGTAGCAGATCCATCCGTTATATTTGTAACTACAACATTTTGAGGTTTGAACGCTATTGATTTGTATACATAATATCCAGCAATACCAACTAACCCTACACCTACCAATATCAATATTATCTTTGATATCAGTCTTAATACTTTTTGTGTTTTAATACCCATTTGAGCAGATTGATTAGAATATTAATATATATACATATATCAAACAAAATAATGGGAGATATGTCAAATATAATGGTATAATCAGCACATGCAAAAATACTTTGTACGACACAAATTAAGCGTAGGAGACATAACCCACCTATCCGATTCGGACAGTGAGTTAATACTCTCTCAGAATAAACTCCACGTAGAGGATGTAATTGAGGTTGAAACATACCAAAATACATACCTTGCACATATTACAGATATGGAGAAAAATTCTGTAGAAGTAGAAATCTTAGAAGACAGAGGCGTTAGGGAAAACTCTTACGTACCAAGCGTTTCAATCATACAAGCCTTAAGTAATGATACAAAATTCAACTACTTTGTTGAAAAAAGTGTAGAGATTGGTATTGAAAAAATCATACCTACGGAAACAAGATATTCACTAAGAGGTAAGAGCAAAGCTATCAAAGACTACGGTATGTGGAACAAGATAATTAGAGATGCTACAGATCAATCTAGAAATACGTTCCCTACTATGATTGAGAAGCCAATTAGGATAAAGGAGCTTTTGGAATACAATTTTGAAGAAGATGCAGTTAAGATATGCTTGGCTACAGAGAATGTAGACGCAAAATATTTAAATGATGTAGATGTAAAAAACAAACCAGTATACATAGCTATTGGTCCCGAAAAAGGATGGAGCTCTTCAGATTTAGATGTATTTAAGGAATTGAATTTTACATTTGTTAAACTAAGAGGCAATATCTTAAGAACCGAAACTACTGGGTTAGTCATTGGAAGTATAATTAAGTATATAAAGGAAGAAATATAATGTTAAAAGCTACAAGATCAAACTACAAAAAACCAAGAAAAGCACCTGTTGCTCACAAGGAATTCTTCACAAAGGAAAATCTTTTTATCTCCCGTATTGCGAGTATCTTAATGGTTCCTAAACCTCAGATTATGAGTATCTTTTCCTCGAGAGCTGTTACTACAATTAGATTGAACCCTCTAAAAGGGAATGTAGAAGATACTAAAAGAGCATTAGAAGAGAAAGAGTATCAATTGCAGGAAATTCCATGGGCTAAGAATTGTTACTTTGTATTAAACTATGACAAGTCTGAAGTATCTCAATCCGTGGAATATCAGGATGGTAAATTTTACATCCAAAATCTTTCAAGCATTTTAGATTCGTTGGTTTTAGATCCTCAAGAAGGAGAATATATTTTGGATATGTGTGCTGCTCCTGGTAGTAAGACTACCCATATTGCAGCGATGATGAATAACAAGGGAAAGATATTGGCAAATGATATTGATATGAGCAGAGTGTCTTCTTTAAAGAATGTCTTGTATCAGTTTGGTGCTAGGAATGCAAAGGCTACATACAGTGATTCTGCTGAATTTGGTAAAAAATACCCTGAATATTTTGATAGAGTACTTTTAGATGCACCATGTAGTGGTGAAGGAATGATCTATATGAATAGTCAGAAGCCTTTGAGATTCTGGGGATTGGATAAGATAAAGAGGAATTCTTTCTTACAAAAGGATTTAATAATATCTGCATTTAGAACTTTGAAAACTGGTGGTACACTCGTCTACTCTACTTGTACATTGGAACCTGAAGAGAATGAGGGAGTTGTTACATTCCTTCTAGAGCATTTTCCTAATGCTACTGTAGAAGCTATTGATATTGATTTAGCAGGAGAAAAAGGATTTACATCAAAGGGAATCACTAAGTGGAGTGGTAATACCTACGATCTGGCTGTTAAGAAGACTTTGAGAGTCATTCCTAACAGCAAGATGATGGGCTTTTATATCGCTAAGATAAAGAAGAACTAAGCTACTTCCGTAACTTCTTCGTTCTTGTCTAAACCTTTCATACTCAATTTGATCTTACCCATGTTATCTATACCAACGACTTTGACTTTAACGATGTCACCTTCATTAATGAAGTCATGAACATCCTTAACAAAATCATCTGATAGTTCTGATACATGTACTAGACCAGATATTCCTGGTGCTAGATCAACAAATGCTCCATATGGCATTATTGATGCAGCTTTACCTTCATAGACAGTTCCAATTTCTGGTTTGAAATCATATCTCCTGATTGCCTTTACAGCAGCATCAAGTGATTCCTGAGATGCAGAATAGATATTTACTGTACCATCTTCTTCAATCTCAATCTCAGCTCCAGTTCTCTCAGAAAGTTCTCTAATGTTCTTTCCGCCTGGGCCAATGATCTCACCGATCTTGTCTACAGCGACTTTCTCTTGTGCTACTCTTGGTGCAAATTCAGACATAGTTGTTCTTGGTTCTGCAATTGTTTTACTCATTGCTTCAAGAATCTTTGCTCTAGCTTCTGTTGATTGTTTGAATGTTTGTTCAACAATTTCCATAGATAGACCTTGTGTCTTTGTATCCATCTGTACAGCGGTTACGCCATCAGCGGTTCCTGCAATCTTGAAGTCCATGTCGCCATAGAAATCTTCAACACCTTGCATGTCTGTTAAGACTTTGAAACTACCATCATCGGATGTAACTAATCCACATGCTATACCTGCAACTGCCTTTCTTAAAGGAACACCTGCTGCCATTAATGACATACTAGATCCACATACTGATGCCATTGAGCTTGATCCGTTTTCACCTTGGATTTCACTCATTACTAACATTGTGTATGGGAATTCCTTTTCAGAAGGTAATACAGGAACCAAAGCTTTTTCAGCTAACATTCCATGACCAATTGCTCTTCTACTTGGGGAGAATTTGATTCTGTCGCATACTCCATATGCAAATGGTAAGTCATTGTAGAAATGCATATATCTCTGTTCTCTCTCACCTTCCATATCATCTACCAATCGAACATCTCTCATACTACCTAATGTCGCAATGGTTAATGTCTGAGTTACTCCTCTTGTGAAGACTGCAGATCCATGAACTCTTGGTAAAAGATCAGCTTCTGTGTAAAGTTCTCGGATTTCATCCATAGCTCTACCATCAACTCTAGTATTCTCTTCAAGAACAATCTTTCTTGCAGCTTTCTTTAGGAGGTAATCATATGCCTCTGCGAGTACAGCTTTAGAAAATTTACCATCAAATTCTGCGAATATTTCTTCTTTTGTTGCTTCGTGAACTTTGTCACTAGCTTTTTGAAGATTCTCTTTTATTCTTGCTTCTGTTAAGAATTCCTTAACTCCAGTTAATGCTTCTTCAGGAGTTGCATATGATGTATATGTTTTTTCCTTCATTTCCAATTTCTTTAGGAATGCATTCTGTGCTTCTAACCATGGTTGCATTAACTTCAAAGAATCTTTCATTGCAGAGAGAATCTCTTCGTTGGTTGCTTCATAGCAACCTGCATCAACCATTGTGAATGTTTCGCCGTCTCCAGCTACAACATAGTTCATCTTCTCTTCAGGAGTTGTTAAGTCCATAGACTTGAGGATATTTGCTGGTTTTCCATCTACTATACCCATTCTGACACCAGCTATTGGTCCAGAAAAAGGAGCAGATGAATACATCAATGCTACAGATGCAGCATTAATAGCCAAAAGCATTGGATCATTCTCACCATCATATGACATTACTGTCACGATTAAGTTCAAATCATTTCTGTAATCCTTAGGGAACCTAGGTCTTACTGCTCTATCTATCATTCTTGCTTTTAATACAGCATCATCACTTGGGAATCTTTCTCTTTTAACAAATCTAGATCCATTTATCTTTCCAGATGCATAGAATTTCTCTATGTATTCAACTGAAAGAGGAAAGAAATCTGATTCTTGTCTTGGAGTAGCGGTATTAGCATTTACTGTAATAACAGTGTCTCCCATTCTAGCTAATATTGCTGATTCTGATCTTAATGCAAGTTTACCTGTTTCAAAGGTACATTTCCTTCCATCTATCTCAAATTCGTGTTTTATTTCGTTTAAAACCATTTTAATTAATTAAAAAATATAATTTAAATATATCGATGACATAATACAGTCATCAATATTATATGTTTTGGAAAGTTTTTACAAAGAAAGAGGTAAAAAGGTTTTAGACCTTTAACTTCTTTGATAATTCGGTATACCTACCTAATTCGCTATCTTTAAGATATTGAATCAATCTTCTTCTCTTACCAACCATTTGAAGTAATCCTCTTCTAGAGTGATTATCTTTTTTATGATCTTTAAGATGCTCACTTAATTTCTCTATTTGCATAGTTAACAAGGCAATTTGTACTTCAGGGGAACCAGTATCACCTTCGTGAATGGCATACTTACCTACTGCTATTTGTTTTTCTTCTAGTGTTAGTGACATTTCTATTCTAAGATTATCATTATGTATTCTTAATTACAAGCCGGAGCCCAAAATAGGACAGAGATTATTGTATAATTTTATAGGTCATCTGTCAAGCTACAACAGGCATAACCTTAATATATACTTTTTACTTCTACCTCATTTGTTTCAATTGATCTTCTAATTGGTTAATAGTCTGTGCATCATAATTAACTTGGGAAGATGCCGGGACTGCCATACCTGGAGTTACTTGCTGTTGTACAGGCGCATTCATAGACATTGATGGGACTTGTGCTACAGGTGCGGGATTTTGCTGCATAGGTGCCGCAACAGGAGCTTGTTGGGCAGGAGCCATTACTGGGACTTGTTGTTGAGTATTTCCCTGAGGATTATCGATATCCAAATTAAGGAATTTTTCTTCTAAATCAGCAGCTTTTCCTTCTATTTCTAGAATCTTAAGAATTCTTTCTTTTATTCCTGGTGTACCTATGACTCCAAGTAAAGGAAGTATTTCATTCTTAGCGCTATCCGAGATTGCACTACTTAGGATATATTCTCTGATTTTTAAAGCTTCGGGTGTCATTATATTGGTTTTAATAATTTATATTGTTTATGCTGCGGTACCGTATGCGCTGACTAACTGAGCAGCCCCTCTTACACTTTCTTGTCTTGCCTTTATATTTCCTCTCCATTCTTCTAGTTTGTTAATGATTGTAGAGGATTCTATATTATGTTCAGCAATGCTTGCCCCATGACGCACACTCTGGCTTATGTTTTGTACTGATTCAATATTATCATTAAGTTGTCCTACCCAATCCACAGTAGGTTTCTCAGCTATTTTCGCATCCCTAAGACCACCCAAATTATTAATACTTTCGCCACTAGGAACAAAATCAACTGCTTCTTTGCCAGATCTAAGATTCCTCTCTCCAAGTTTAACATCTGGAATGAAATATCCACTTCCGGTCGCCCCCCACAGCGACTTTTGAAAGGCGAAACTCTCACGAATATCTTTCATAACTAAACTCTTCCCTATTTTTTTCTCCACAGCTGTTAAGAAATCATATACTTTACTTTCAATTTTCATCTTAAGCGTTTCCTTTGCTGTTTCTTGTAATTCTGTTTTTATACCATTCTCAAAATCAGGATTAATAGCAGATGCTTCCATTGCTAGTCTTTCAATTTCAGCATTTTGCTGAGTTTCAAAAGCTGCTTCTGCCATATCGTCTTCTCTATCAGGAGCAACATTTCCAAGCATTTCTGGATCGTGGGTAAAATTCATTTCTCCATTTCTTGCAGCGGCTACAAGACTAGAATTCATTTCATTTGATGATATATTACTTTGATTGTCATCACCTCCCATTTCTGGAGAATTTGGCATAATAATAGGCAGTAAAATTTAATACATGTTTAATGTATCACTTTGTACTAAATCTCGTCAATGATTATTTAACTACCTTGAAACAATATATCTCATCTCCCTCTTGAATATCAATATCTGCATCCAATTGTATTCCACAATCAAAGCCTGTTTTAGCTTCTGTAACAGTATCTTTGTTGATTCTTAAAGACTTAATCTTTCCACTTCCGAGTATCTCATCTTTCCTTACTACATCACACCTACAATCTCTTTTCATTATTCCACTCTCTACTCTACTACCAAATACCTTAGTACCGTTTGATAGTACAAAGACTGTTTTAACAACAGCTTTTCCAATCTCTTCTTCAACATCCTTTGGGAGGGACATAAGGGAGACAACATCATTAACTTCCTCTAATAGTTTGTAGATAATGTCATATGTTCTTACCAACACCTTATTATTCTTTGCATATTCGTTAACCCCATTCTCCATACCTACTTCAAAGCCCAATACAATTGCTCTAGAAAGACTTCCCATCTCCACATCTCTGAGAGTAATATTCCCTACACCAGATTTAATAATCTTAGCTGTATATCCGTCTTCTTCTATCTTACTTAACGAATTTTTCAATGCTTCAAGAGATCCTTCTGAGGAACTCTTAACAATTACATTAAAGAATTTGTCATTTGTAACTTCTTGATCACCAAAAAAGTCTTCCAAAGCCTCTTCTTCAGTTATTGCCTCAGTTGAAACTTCTTTGTACAAAGACTTAAGGAACTTCTCATCATTCTTTTCCAATACAAACACCTCAGTACCCAACTCCAATGAATTTGAGACTCCCAATATCTTTCCTCCACAGCCGCCACTTAAAAGACATAGATCTGCATTGTCTTCAGCTATTACTCCTTTAACTTTCTCAATGAAGTATTCCTTCCCTATTCTGTATCCAAAGAGATCTCCTTCACAAATATGTCCACTAATTAATGCCAAAGAAGAGACATTTCCTTTTGATTGATCTTTAATTGATTCAAGTACAAATGCTTTTCCGATTACTCCCTTTGGTAATTCTTCTCTCTCTTGTAATCCTTCAACCTCTGCAACAAGTAGTATCAAATCCAAAAGTTCAGGAATACCTTTCCCTGTCTTTCCTGATACTTCTATTACAGGAATTGATCCACCCAATCCTTCTACCTGCATTCCATTACTTACTAGTTCTCTCTTTATCTTGGGAATATCCATATCTGGCAAATCACACTTATTAATGACAACGATTGGTTTTGCTGTAGATCTATTTATTATCTCGATTGATTCCTTAGTCTGTGGTTGTACACCATCGTCTGCTGCAATGATTAGTAATACAATATCTGCAATACTTCCACCACGAGACCTCATCAAATCAAAAGCTTCATGACCTGGTGTATCTATGAATGTAATTTTCTTTCCGTCTTTAACACATACTGTAAATACTGAAACTTTTTGAGTAATACCACCAACCTCACAACCTTGAACATCACTCTTTCTAATGTTATCCAATATTGTTGTTTTACCATGATCGACATGACCTAAGATCGTCACGATTGGAACTCTCTCGCCTTCTTGAGTTGTATTCTGACTTTTCTTAGACATATTTAATTCCTTAAATTATTATTCTTCCTTAGCTGCTTCTTCAACAACAGGTGTCTCTTCTACTATGGTTTCTGTTTCCTCTGGTTTTACCTCTTCAGCAACAACTGCCTCAGCTTCATCCTTCTTTGCTGTTTTCTTTTTAGTGGTTTTCTTCGTTGGTAATACTTCTGGAGCAACTTCATCAGCCATAGGCACGACTACTTCTTCTTCTTTTCTTACCCCATTTCCAACAATATCAATCTTGAATCCTGTTAACTTCCATGCCAATCTTACATTCTGTCCTTCTCTACCGATAGCTAAGGATAGTTGGTCTTCATCAACAGTTACAGTTGCTGTTTCTTCACTAATACTTACACCATCAATTTTTGCAGGACTCAATGCATTAGCAACAAACTTTCTTGATTCCTCATCCCATTCGATAATATCAATCTTTTCCTCACCAATTTCATTCATTACGTTTGCAATACGAATACCTCTCTGGCCTACGCATGATCCAATTGGATCTACACCATCCTGATGAGATACAACAGCAATCTTACTTCTAGATCCTGCTTCTCTTGCAACTGCTTTAATCTCTACAACTCCCGATGCAATTTCTGGAACTTCCATTTTGAAAAGTTCGATTAGGAACTTTGGATCTGCTCTAGATACTATGACTTGAGAATCATCTATGGACTTAAGCAATACTTTGTATCTCTCTCCCAATCTGTAGAATTCATTAGATATTTGCTCTTCCTGAGGCATTACTGCGGTTGCTTTTCCAATTTCGAAGATTACTTCACCTTTTTGCATTCTTTGCATCAAAGCACTGAATACTTCCCCCACCTTATCACTATATTCACTTAACACAGCATCTTTCTCAGATTCTCTCATCTTTTGTAATATGACCTGTTTTGCAGTTTGTGCTGCAATTCTTCCGAATTCTTCAGCTGGCATCTCCAATTGAATAGAGTCTCCTGCTTCAACATTTGGAGAGATCATTTCTGCATCAGCTACAGATATTTGCATATTGTCATCTGCAACCTTCTTTACAACTTCTTTTGTAGCTATGAGTTTAAACTCACCTGTCTCTCTATCTAGTTCTACTGTTAGGTTACTTCCCATTGATTCTTCCTCGTCTTGAGTGAGATTAAGATCGATGAATTTTTCTTTTTTGTATGCTACCAATATTGCAGATTCTAAGGCTGTAAAGATTTCTTCTTTCTCAATACCTCTTTCTGAAGATATTTGGTTGATTGCAGAAATAAATTCTGATGTCATTGCCATGGTTTATATATTTAATAATTTATATTTTTTAAAATAGTACTTTCAAAAAAAAAGGTGAGAATTTTCATCCCCACCCTCCTCTTTGTATAACTTTCAATTAGTAGTATATCACAAAGCAAATGGAAACTCCAAGCCTGGCTATAGCCTGGCCTTGGTTCAGAAAAAGTTCATCTTCTCCCAAACCTTTCTACATAAAGAACAAACACACAACCGTCGTTACAAGCACGAGCCTATTGCCTAAGAGCGCGAGCTCCCAAGCGGCAGTACAAAAGCATTAGTTATACTTATGAACGAAGGTCAGGCCTTAGCCTGGCCTGTTGTGATTTTAGAGAGTAGTTTTCCTAGTCTGTTTGGGGTATTAGGTAGGTATGTGGTTTCTAGGATACTTCCGAAGTCTAACATCTTCATTACAACTCTTTCCGTACCCATTCCAAATCCACCATGAGGTGGGCATCCATATTCAAAATATTCGAGGTAATCCTTGAGTTGTCCATCTAATTCCATACCTCTTTCTACTGCATTCTTTTTCAATACATCAATCCTATGTTCTCTTTGTGCACCTGTTGTGATTTCAAGTCCTTTCCAGAATAGGTCAAAACCCATTGCTATCTTAGGATTCTCAGAATCTCTCATATGGTAGAAGGCTCTTCTCGCATATGGATAATCTACAACAAAGACAAATTCTGATCCTGTTTCCTTCTCCATTATCTCTCCCATAGCTCTTTCTTCTTCTGGTGAGAAGTCTCCCGTATCCTTACTTTCTACCCCTGCTTTTGCTAATTTCTCTTTTGCTTCTGCTACGGTTAGGTATGGGAAATCTCCTTCAGGGACCTTTATGTCTATACCAAAAACTTCTTTTACCTTGTCTCCATATTTTGCTTTTACATCTGCGAGCATTTTCTTAAGCATTTCCTGTTCAAAATGACAGACATCTTTGTATGAATCGATATATGCCATCTCTACATCAAAGCTGGTATATTCTGTTAAGTGTCTTGTTGTGAATGATTTTTCTGCTCTGAATACTGGCCCCATATTGAAGACTCTTTCTAAGTCTGATGCCATTCCCATTTGTTTGTGGAACTGTGGAGATTGAGCTAGGTATGCTTTTCTGTCGAAGTATTTTACTTCGAATACGTTTGCACCTGATTCGCTTGCTGCACTGATTACTCTTGGTGCATTGATTTCTACACATCCGTTATCTACACAATATTGTCTGAATGATGCTCCCATTGTGGTAGCTACATCCATCATTAATTGGTTTCGTCTGCTTCTTAGGTCTACCCATCTGTAGTCTAATCTTTTGTCTAATGCGGTTACGTTATCTACGTGTTCTCCTTCGATTGCTATTGGTAATGGGGTTTGTGCTAGTGAGTCTATATTTAATGTTTTTATCCCTATTTCATATCCACATGCTACTTGTTTTGCTTCTTTTACTTCTCCTGTTATGTCTATTACTGATTCTGCTGTTAGGGTTTTTGCGGTTTTGAATAGGTCTTCGTCTCCAAACCATGCTACTGTTTGTACTATTCCTGATCTGTCTCTTACCATTATGAATATGATTTTGCCTTGATCTCTTATGGTATCTACTCTTCCTCTTATTCTAATTATTTGTCCTATGTGTTGTGCTAATTCCCCTATATGAGTTCTTTCTAGTAATTCCATGAGTATGGTTTGATTAAATAATCTATATGTGGAGATTATATCATAATTATATGGAGGGAGAGATACTAGAAAACGCTTAGATTTTCTTTATTCCCCAGATAGTATAATCCGAGAAAGTTATCCCATCTTTATCGATTTGATAGAAAGATGCTTCTTTGTAAGGGGAAAAAGCATTCGATTCATACTGTGTAAATAAAAGAATAGCCAATCCCCCTACTGCACTAAGTAAATTATCCATTTTTGCAAATTTGAAGTTTTCGCTTCGATTATGTTTTACTTCATTGTAAGCTTGGTACCAGAATCCAGATCCAAAATTTTTCATTACTTCTCCATAATTCTTAGCTCCTCCCAAACAAAAGAACGGGTATATCTCCACTCCCAAAGCATTATTTAAGGCCATATAATCCGATAGTTTTAGATCCTTCTCTAGCTTAAAGTAATCTTGCATCTTGTAACCATCCCCTATTGCAGATATTTTGTTATATTTCAATATTTGTTTTGCCACATTCTCAAACTCTGTACATGTTCGTAAAAAAACTTCATAAATTCTATGGGAGAATGTATCACTATTCCCTTTTGGATCCACATAAGCAAATATAACTTTAAGATCCTCTTCTATAAGTTTGTAAGCTTGAACATTATCATAACGTTCCTCTAATGGTAATTTCTTCGTAAATTTTATAAAAACAATTTAATTTTGGTTCATTATTTTCTTCGCTTCTCTAAGGTCGATTTTTGCCTTATGTCCATATTTCTCTAACATTGCCAACAGATTGTTCCCGTTGATAAGTGTAATCGGTTTTCCTTGTGCAAACTTATAAGCATCTGGACCATAATCTGATGTAGTAACTATAATTCCCTTCATTGCTCCTTCATCTTGCATAATACCGTAAAGTGCTCTTACAGATTCAACTTTGACCGTATTAGTATATCTTTTTGCTTGAATAATAATCTTCCCCCCTCTTAAAGGGTCAGGATCAAAAGCAACAGCATCAACACCCAAATCTCTGCTCGATTGGGTAACCTTTACTTCCATTCCTGCTTCACCAAACTCTTTTGAGAAAACTTCCCTCACGAGATGCTCGAATTCCTCCCAATCCATAGATGCAACATTTACCGTATCATCGACATTCTCCATAACATCATGACCTTCTCTAAATCTCCTATCTTCCCTGCTCATATTCATAATTGGAGCTATAGGGGCTAACTGACTTAATTTACTGCTTGCGATACCCTTCAATCCTCTGAAACATGCTTTTGGATCTATTTCTGCAAGGTTAAGATCTAAGAAATCCTCTTTTTTAACAAACAATGACATTATGTAAACTATTTTTGTCTTCCCTGTGGCTTTATCTAACGTATCTACGAAACCATTAAATGCTACACTACTTATATTATTAAATTCATCATTATTAAAGATTTCATGTAACGTCCTAATAGGAATAATGTAGAGAATTTTGTCATACAAACTTTCACGCGCAGACTCTGATAATTCAATCTGCTCTGTTCGACCTGTTGATTTTACATATTTTTCACCTTTAAATTTAGGGACATCTTCTAAATCTGGCAACTCATATTCAACAATTAAAGCCTTCTCTTCTTCGTGATATTCCACTTCTATATTTTCTGGGAATTTTGCAGGATATATAGAATCCTTTAGTAAGTAATTGTAGAATGTTTCTATTCCATCTTTCTCACCTTTTTCATAAAGTTCTTTTTGCTTTTCAATACTTTCATTCCAATCGTTTTGTTCTTTTTCAAACTTATCTTTATTCTTTTGCCATATTTCAAGATTTTTCTTGTACAATTCCTTCGCTGTTTTCCATTCTTTATTTAATTCTTTCAGATATTCCGACCTTTCAATCTCTCTTTTCTCTCGATATCCTGAGAAAATTGATTCCAACAAGTTTCTCTTTGGAAGTGAATCTTTTTCCGTTGGTTCCGGGACATTGAACTCTGGTTCTGGGATATCAAATTCCTCGTTTTTTAGATAATTTTTCCAATCTATCCTTATTACTTTTCTTAAAGAGTCTTTCAAAAGATTCTCATGTTCTTCAATTTCTTTTTCTGCGTTTAAGGAAGAATCTTTGGCTCTTGCAATTTTTTCTAGTTCTTTCCATTGCCTTTCATAAGCATTTACCTGTGATTCTATTTTTATAGTAAGTAATTCTGGATAATCAGCAACCACTTTTTTTGTAAGATTCAATTTCTCATGTGTAATAAAACAATAATAGCTCGAAATCCTTCCACTTTTTAGTTGTTTCGCTCCATAAGAAAGAGAAATATACTTATCTTCACTCTCTTCATTATCTACTTCTTCTTTTGAGTTCAAGATTCCTTCCTGAAGCTGTTTTGCTTTTTCTATCTGAAAAACATTTTTACAACTAGGACAAACAACAAGTTTATATTGCCTGTCATAATCATCAAAATTTAATTGAGATTTACATGCTGGACATATACCACTGATTAAGACTTTTTCTTCCATAATTAGTTATATTTTAAATTTAATAACAGATTTTTACTTTTTAACTGTTTTTTTTGAATGAAAGAATTTTATCGCAATGTGGGCAAGGCTCATTCTGTAGCTCCTCAATTTGAGCCTGATTTCCTATATTCACAAACAGATTCGTAATCGTAAGTACACCTTTTTTACCACAATTTTCGCACTCATAGTAAAACTGATTTGTTCTATTAAAAACGTCTTCCCTTATTGATTTAATCATTACAGAAGTATTAAGGTTAAAATACCCTAACTTATTATAAATCGTTTCAACTTTTTGTGAAAGCCATGTCATTCAAGCAAATTTCTCAATTATTACACCTTACTCAACTCCTCCCACAACTCCTTCTCCTTCCTATTCAATTTCCCAGGCACATGTATATTAATCCTCACATAATGATCCCCCCTCTTACCCTCACCATTCAATATATATGCACCCTTACCCTTTAATCTAAAAATACTTCCAGATTGAGTACCATTAGGAATCTTTAAAACTACATTACCAGCAACAGTATCAACATCAACCTTACCGCCTAGAACAGCCATATAAATAGGAATATCAACATCAGAATAAATATCATTACCCCTACGCTCAAACTTAGAAGAAGTCTCAACCTCTATCTCAACATACAAATCCCCATGAGCACTACCATTGTTACCCGCATTACCACCACCTCTAAACCTCAAAATCATACCATCATATGCACCAGCAGGAATCTTCACCTTGACCTTCTCAGAAGTAGCATTAACACCACTACCACCACAAACCTTACACTCATTCTTAATACTCTTTCCCGTACCCTTACACTTAGAACACACGCCCATAACTGCAATCTGACCTAGTATTGTATTTCTAACCTGCCTCTCTTGACCAGACCCATGACATACAGAACAAGTCTCAACCTTACCATCCTCGCTACCAGTACCCTCACAATGCTCACAAGTCTCATCCCTCTGAACCTGAATCTCATATTCCCCACCCTCCATAGCCTCATCAAATTTCAATCTCACTCTGTAACGAATATCAGCACCACCCTGTGCTTGTCTTCTACCAGAATTACCAAATCCAAAATCAAACCCTTGATTACCACCACCAAAGAAAGAACTAAAAATATCACCCATATCAAAAGGAGTATTACCATCAAAACCACTAAAATCAGAATATCCACCAGCACCAGGATTAAACCCAGCAGTCCCCGCATGACCATACTGATCATATGCAGAACGCTTAGATTCATCTGAAAGAATCTCATATGCTTCTTGTACTTCTTTAAATTTCTCCTCAGCACCATCATTCTTGTTAGAATCAGGATGATACTTCTTAACAAGGTTTCTGTAAGCCTTTTTAAGCTCGCTTTGAGTTGCCTTTTTGTCTACACCTAATACTTCGTAGTAATCTCTTTTTTCCATAGCAAAGTATTTTAGCAAAGGCTCAGTCAATTTGCTAGTAGCTTTTCCAATTTCCCAACCAAATCTGGTAATATATGGTTATGCAAAATCCCGATTGGAACATACAAACCGAAAGCCAAACCAAAGTAAAGAAGACAAGAATATATATATCTGTCGTACTAGCTGTAATTGGCCTAGTAATCATTGGAAGCCAAGTAATCCCACTAGCCAAGTCATACATAGACGGAATGATTGAACAAGTAAGAGCAGATTCAAAGGTAGATCCAGTACCCGAATCCTACCAAACATATATTGAATCACAACTCGCCTACTATGATCCAGGTAAAAGCTACTTTGCAAACCTCTCATCAGAATTAGGAAGCATCGGAGGAGGCTCACAATATTACGATCCATTAACACAAACACAAAAAACAGTAATCATAGACAAGGACTACGACAAAGACATGTATATAGATATTAAGAGTATTGGGATAGTAAATATTAAAATATCGGCAAATGTAGATAGCTACAATGACAAAGTTTACAACCAATTCCTTAAGCAAGGATTAGCACATTTCAAAGGAACACCACTCCCAGGAGATGGAGGCAACTCCTTCATCTACGGTCACAGCGCGGTAGAAAGCTTCTTTAGTAATCACCAAAACTTACCCGAGACAATATTCTCTAGATTGAGTAATATAGATGTGGGAGAAGAAGTAGATATTAAAAAAGATGAAAAGGTACTAAAATACATCGTAAGAAGTAAAAAGATCGTTTCTCCAGATGACTTCTCAATACTAGAATCACAAAACAACAAAGAGACAGTAACATTAATGACTTGTTGGCCACTCGGAATCGGAACAAAAAGATTAATAGTGGTAGCAGAAAGACAAATTTAAAATTAAACAGATATGAAATGATAGACCTCAAAACAATGGATCCTAAGAAAAAGACAGCTATCCTCTTTGCAGGAATTGCACTAGTCGTGGTAGTAATTACAACCGTTGTATTACTTTTGGTAAATACCAACTCAAAAAGTAATACCAATACAAATACTGTAACTGGAGAACTAGTATATTGGGGACTGTGGGAACCATCCTCTGTGATGCAACCACTCATAGATCAATATCAGTCTGCACATCCAGGCGTTACCATCCTCTACTCACAACAAACATATACCAACTACGAAAGTAGACTCTACACACGTTTACAACAATCATCTACCTCATCAGAGCCAGCACCAGATATCTTTAGAATCCACAACACATGGACACCAAAGTACTACACATACCTATACCCACTTCCAAGTACAGTAATGACTTCATCTACATATTCAACAACTTTCTACCCTACCGCTACTGCAGATTTCACAGCCAAAGATGGAAATATATATGCTATGCCTTTAGAAATAGATGGGTTGGTCGTATTCTACAACAAGCAACTACTCACAGCAGCAGGTGTAACCACACCTCCTACAGATTGGGATTCATTTGTAGAGCTTTCACAAAAGTTAACAAAAAAAACTTCAACTGGGAAAATCACACAAGCAGGATTAGCTATGGGGACATCATCAAATGTCACACATGCCGCAGAAATTCTTTCATTCCTAATGCTTGAACAAGGAATCGACATTATCGACGAGACTAAAACAGCAGTAACATTAAATACCACCACAGCGGAAAGCGTCATGGATACATACACAAGCTTCGCAATGGGAAAAGATGCGGTATGGGATTCAAGCCTTGGCACAGATCTAAACATGTTCTTCCAAGGAAAATTAGCAATGATGATAGCTCCAAGTTGGAGAGCATTCGAGATAATTCAATCTGCGCCTACAATTGAATTTGGAACTGCTTCACTACCACAGTTATCAGCAAATGAACAACCAATCTACTACTCAACATATTGGGCAGAAGCTGTAAGCAAGAATAGCTCTAATCCAAAACTCGCATGGGATTTCATAGCCTTTTTAGCACAAAAAGAACAACAGAAATCGATGTATTCTAACGCTGCAAAAATCAGAGTATTTGGAGAACCATATTCATTAGTAGAATTAAATAGCGAATTAGCATCAAATTCATACCTTTCATCAATTGCAGAGTCTGCTCCTAAGATGATCTCTTGGCAGATGGGAGATGAATCATTTGTGAAAGCTACATTAAATGAAGCTATAACGAGCATTGTAGAAGATGGAAAAGATTCACAAACTGCATTAAAAACTGCAGAAACAGAAATAAATAATCAACTTGCACAAACCAATAGATAACGCTTATTATATATCTAATGAAGATTCGAAAAGCCCCAAGAAAATCTAAGTCTCTTTTTGTAATATATTCTTCATTTTTCTTGCTTGTTTCAATCCCTTTAGTCACATGGGGGCTCGTAAATGGATCGTTTGATATCCGAAATATGGCATTTGACAGTGTTACTGTTAGTGATGAAAATCCCTGCGTAATATCCCTCCCAAATGTTAATCCATATACCCTAGAGGTTGGAAAAGAAATCACTATTCAAGTAGATGCAACATTGAAAGATTCTGGTATTGAGTCATTAAAAATATCAGATTCAACTGGAATCCTAATTCATGAAGAATCTTTTACCAAGTCACCAATATCCATTGCTACTAGTTTTAAGTTCACACCTTTTAAATCTGGGACAGTAGATATGTTAGGACTAATAAACAAGGTGGGCGGTGGTAGTGTCGCATGTAAAATCAGTAGTGAATATGACATCCTTGGTTTAAAGGCAATGGCAAGCAACGAAATTCCTACCTTTACAACTGTACCCGCAGGATCAAAACCTTCGCAAGATATTAAAACGGGAGTTGCATACGAATATACTCTTACCGCATTAGATATTGATGGCGACCATATTAACTACAGCTATTCATTCACACCCGGAGCCACATGGCTTAAATCCACAATCATCGAAGACGGCTCCAATGGAAAACTTGCAATCAAATTCTATGGATCAACCGACAAGCCTGCCAGCTACCTTGCCAATGTCTTCATTCATGATGGATACAGTAAGCACTTGGTTTCTCAGACATGGGTCATTAGTGTAAGTCCTGCAGAAAATGATATCCCAATGGTAAGAGTACTTTCTCCAGTAACAAGTATAAAGTTAGACAAAGGACAATCACAGAAAATATCTTGGGAAGCTTCAGATTTAAATCGAATAACCAAGTATGAGCTTTACGTAAGTCAAAATCCTGCAGACCAGACCAGCTGGATAACCGTTAATGACAATATCTCTTCTAAGACTACATCATATCTAATTGATACTTCTGCCCTAAACCCAGGGACATACAAAGCCATACTTAGAGCAACAGACAATCAGAGCCCTGCATTGGTGGGAATTGGCCTTTCTCCTGAGATAACCATCAATGGAACAACCACACCAATTCCAGAAGATGATGTTGTAGTCATAGCTGAACCACAAGTAATTAATATGTCTCCAAACAGTACCGATACTGTACAGAACAAACAGGTTACCACTAAGGCTACAATAATTGCAGGTACCAATGCGAGTATTAATGAAGACAGTATTCTAGTAAAGCTTGATGACAAGGATATTACTTCGGATATTAGTATTAACAAGATTTCTGAGAAAGAGCACACCATAATATATCAACCTGATGAGGATCTTGTTGCTGGATTGCACAAGATGGAAATATACTTTGAAGATTCAAATGGTAAATCTGTAACCAAATCATGGACATTTACAATACAAGAAGATGAAGTTGTAGCTGAAGGGTATGTAAAGATATTCGGTATGGAGATGAGTCAAAGGACTTTAATCATAATTGGTGCCGGCATCTTAGTCATAATTGTAGCTATCGTCGCTCCAATAATCATATTCAAAGTTTGGAAGGTTGAGCAGTACAAGAATGATGATAATCCTTCAGATAGTCGATTTATGCCAAATCTTCCTACAGAACCTGTACCTGCATTTACGCCTACCTCATCGGAGATTTCAAATATGGTAGAAGCTCCTCCTGTTGTTGAAGAAGAAAAGCCTGTGGCAGATGCTTGGGATAGTTATGCAGCACCACTTCCACAAGAGCCAGCAATGACTATACAAACACCAATTCCTGTAGAAGAACCACAAATAAAAAAAGTTGAACCTGTAATTGAAGACGTTCCTGTTAAAGAAGATATTGTAGAACCAATACCTACTCCTGAAGTTGTTGAACCAATCACAGAAGAAGTTACTCCGGTTGTAGAACCTGTTGTTGAGCCAGTTATAGAACAGATAATAACCCCAACAGAACCAAAGATTACACCAGTAGAACCAGCTCTAGTTGTAGAAGAAGTTCCTGTTGTTCCTACACCAGAACCAGTAGTAGAAACCCCCGCTGAGAGTACACCTCCTACTCCACCAGAACCAGACCTCAGTGTAGATCTAAATGTTGGAGATGATCTAGCTTCAATATACGAGCAGATACAACAAGCAGAGCAAGAAGAGACTCCTGCAACCAAGGAATAGATTCTATATGCTTAAATTGATATAATCTCCCTTATGAATACTTTCTCATACAAAGAAATAAGGGATAAATATATTGAATATTTCAAAAAGAATAATCATCAAGAGATACCTAGTGCTCCACTCGTACCAGAAAATGATCCTTCTGTACTTTTTGTTAATGCAGGAATGTTTCCGTTGGTACCTTTCTTACAAGGAGAAACTCACCCTAAAGGTACAAGGTTAGTAAATTCACAAAGATGTGTTAGAACTGGAGACATAGATGAGGTTGGAGATGCTTCTCATTGCACCACTTTTGAAATGCTTGGAAATTGGTCTTTAAATGACTACTTCAAAAGAGAAGCTATCACTATGACTGTAAGATTCTTTGTAGAAGAATTAGGATTTGATATTAACAAAATATATGCAACAGTATTTAAAGGAGATGAAACAGCACCAAAAGATACAGATTCAATAGAAGCTTGGAAAGATATCTTCAAAGAATACGATATTGATGCTGAAGTTGGAGACCGAATAATTGAAAATGGAAAAGAAGATAACTGGTGGGGATTAGCAACAGGTGGTCCATGTGGGCCAGATTCTGAAATCTTCTATGAAGTTAATGGTAAAAAGTTAGAAATTGGAAACAATGTATTCATGGAATATCTCAAAACTGGAGATGAATACAACCCACTAGGAAGACATAATGTAGATTTTGGAGGAGGATTGGATAGAATTACATGTGTTAGCCAAGGTGTAGATAATTTTTACGAAACAGATATATACAAACCAATATTTGACTTAGTTAAATCTCTTGGTAAGAATGATATATTAGTTTCTCAAAGAATCATTACAGACCATATTAAAGCTGCTACATGGATGATTATGGATGGTGTAGAACCTAGTAGAAATGAACAGGGATATATTTTAAGAAGAATAATTAGAAGAGCTATTAGACATGGTAGAAAGTTAGGTATTGAGGGTTTGTTTACTAGAAGGGTTGGAGATATAGCTATACAACAATTCTCACCAATATATTCTCAATTGGAAGCAGATAGAGAAAGAATATTAAATATATTGGAGGAAGAAGAGCAGAAGTTTAGCAGAACATTGGAAAATGGATTAAAAGAATCTGACAGAATTATCAAAGATGGTGAAGATTTACCAGTAAAAGCATTTAAGCTTTACGAAACATATGGCTTCCCAATTGAATTAACAATCGAAGAATTACAAAACAGAAAGATTGAATTCAATGAAGAGAATCTCCTCAATGGATTCCAAGAAGAACAGAAGAAACACCAAGAACTCTCTCGAACCTCATCCGCAGGAATGTTTAAAGGAGGATTGGCAGACACATCGGACATGTCTACTAAATATCACACAACTACTCACCTACTCCTAGCAACATTAAGAAAAATATTAGGCGACCAAGTATACCAAAAAGGAAGCAATATAACCCCAGAAAGATTAAGATTTGACTACCCATCAGACAGTAAACTAACCCCAGAACAAGCAAAACAAGTAGAAGAAATTATAAATGAACAAATACAAAAAGCCTTACCAATAACATACGAAGAGCTACCCAAGGAAGAAGCTTTAAAGATGGTACCATTTGCAGCATTCTCTGAAAAATATGGAGACATCGTAAAGGTATACACCATTGGAGACAAAACCAATCCATACTCCGTTGAAATCTGTAACGGCCCTCACGTATCCAATACAAAAGAACTAGGAACGTTTAGAATAGCTAAACAAGAAAACGTCGCTGCAGGAATTAAAAGAATTAAAGCAGTATTAGAATAATATGATTGAATACCCAATACTAGCAATAGACTATGGAAAGAAACACTTTGGATTAGCAATATCCGATTCAAAAGGAATCATAGCATCACCATTAGATGTGCTCTCCATTACTGAAAATCATGGACAAACAGATATTATCCTTCAAATCGTAGAAATATGTAAGGAATACAGAGTAAAAACCATACTTCTAGGATATCCACAAGCCTTCGCAGAAAGTCATAACGCTACACAAAAACACATTTCACAATTCGAGTACAAACTCAAAGGAAACACTGATATACCAATCATTTTGTATGACGAAAGCTTTTCTACAACTTCCGCAGAAAATATGTTAATATCATCAGGACAGAATACAAAAGGATTCAGGAAAAAGATAGACAAGATAGCTGCAACAGTATTTTTACAAGAATTTTTAAATTCAAAACACTAGTACAATGTTTAAACAAATGAGAAGTATCGTCAGAATTTTTCTGCTAGCCTTAATCACCGTAGTAGTAGCAGGAGTAATCATAAAGCTGGACTACAGCCATGCATTAAAAACAGTAAATAGTGATAGTGCAGACAAGGTAGTCGTTCAAATAGAAGAAGGAGAAACTGTAGATCAAATTCTCAAATCCCTTACTGATCAAGGACTCATGAATGAGAGATGGTCCAACTATTTCAAAATATATCTCAGGTTAAACAATCTAGCTGCCAAACTACAAGCAGGAACATACAATATTCCTAAGAACCTTAACATTGTAGAGTTAATCCAAACATTGCAAAATGGTAAAGACCAAGAAACTTGGGTAACTATTGTTGAAGGACTTAGAAAGGATGAAATTGCAGATGTACTCGTCAAAAATCTTGGTGGAACCTTCTCTAAGGATACATTCCTAGCATTAACAATAAATCAAGAATTCATTAATACATTTGGGTTAAATAGTGATGTGAAAGATCTAGAAGGCTACCTCTTCCCAGACAAATATGCATTCGCTTTTGATGTTACAGAAAAAGATGTTGCAACAATACTTGTTGAGAACTTCAAAACAAAGGTTGGGGTAAATGACAGATATCAAACAATAATATTGGCAAGCATCACAGAAAAAGAAGGAAGAACTGCAACAGACAGACCAATAATTGCAGGGATAATATTAAAACGATACAACGAAGGATGGACACTAGGTTTAGACACCACTATCCTCTACTACTTAAAGACTTGGGATGAGAAGGTCATTACTCAAGAAGACTTGAAAGACAACAATCCCTACAATACTAGAGTCGTAACCGGATTTCCCCCTACCCCAATATGTAATCCTGGGTTAGAATCCATCAATGCTGCAAGAAATCCTGTGAACTCAACCTACTATTACTTCATTAGTGATCGTGATGGTCTAATACACTATGCACGAACAGCTGCAGAACATCAAAACAATGTAAATCAGTACATATTAAACTAATTTTAGTGTTGCCCCACTATGACTCTTGATATGAAAAGTACAGATGAGAAAAAGATTACAGCTCCTTCCATTCCTCTTGAACTTGAAAAACCCCAAAAGAAAAAAATGAAGAAATGGGTTAAGTTCGTAATCATCGGAGTAATAGTTCTAATTCTTGGTGGAATTGGGTTTGGGGTTTACAAAGGGCTCGCAATATTCCAAAAAATTGGTTTAAAATTTGATACCGGAGCTCTTTCACTTACAAATGTAGAACCCGAATTACAAAAAGATAGCACAGGAAAGTACACCAACTTCCTGATAATTGGTATTGATACCCGAGGAACCACTGACGGATTAAATACAGACACACTCATCCTAGCCTCATACAATTACGACACTCACAATGTGGTTATGGTTTCCATTCCAAGAGATTTGAGTGTAGAGATTGGTAAAGATTCGAAATGGTACAACAAGATTAATGCAGTCTATGCATTCACTAAAGAAGAAAGCGACGACACAAAAGGTCTCCAAGAGCTACAAAGAACTGTAGAAGAACTTACCGGGACAGAAATTCAGTACTATGCCATGGTTAACTTCGATGGATTTACACAAGTAGTCGATGCGGTTGGAGGAGTAGATATAAATGTGGAGAATAGTTTTACAGACTACACTTACCCACTTGGAAATGGATATCAGACAGTTTCATTTAAAGCAGGAATCCAACATATGAATGGAGACACAGCCCTTAAATATGCAAGATCTAGACATTCAAGTGACAACAACGAAGGTTCTGATTTCATGAGAGCAAGAAGACAACAAAAAGTCATAGTCGCCGTGAAGGACAAGATCTTAAGTACGGAAACACTAACCAGTCCAAAAGCAATTACGGGATTAATCTCATCAGTTGCAGACAACATTAAGGTTTCTCAATTTACGATTAGTGACATTGAAGCAGGTTTAAATGTAGCAAAAGATTTCAATGAAAATAACGGAAAAGCATATTCGTTTGTTCTAGACCCTACTGCTGGAAATTATCAGCTTGTTGGGAACCTTTCCACATATGCAAAAGACGGAACCCTACTCGCATATGTAATCGGTCCAAAACTCGGACTCGGGAAGTATACCGATATCAATGAATATGTCGATCTCATTACTGCAAATCCCTCTCTCTACACTGAAGATGCTAGAGTTTATGCCTACAACACAGGGCTTGGATATCAAGAAGCATATGACGAGGTCCAAACATTAAGAACTAAATATCCATATTTGAATATTGTATACCGAGGCACCCTCTATTCTAACAAAGAAGGAAGCTATATCTACTCACATACAGAAAACGAATTCACTACAACTGTAACTGATTTCGCAACTGCACTGAAGATAGAGAATAAGGTAAAACCAGAATTCATCACCAACAATTTAAACGGTGAAGATGTTACAATATTACTTGGTAAAGCAGTTCAGTTAACCGAATAAAAAAGTGATATTCAAACTATACCATGGCTCATCGCCATATCTGTCCCTAAAAGCCTTAAAACAAGAGACCTTGAACTTTCCTGATATACAATTTCAGATCGTTAATGCTGAATCACAAGATTCACAAACAATATTTGATAAGTTAGGAAGCCAAAATCTCTTTGTTTCGAAACGAGGAATAATCATTAAAAGGTTGTACAAAAACAAGGACAAAGACAAGCTCATTGAAAGTATACTAACCATACTCAAGCAGGGAACAAGTACAGATATAATATTCTTCTGGGAAGCAGAAAAGGTTAGAGTAAATACTAGATATTTAAAATTCTTCAAAGAAAACTCCGCCTTAGAACAATATGATGAGATGAATAAAAGATCCTTTGGAGGATGGTTAAAAGAAGAATTAGAAACTAATGGATTAAACCTAGATCCTACAGTACAACGACTACTTGCAGAAAGAACCAACTATGATCCAGAGCGATGTGCAAATGAGATACAGAAATTAAAACTAGATCCTGAAAACGATACAACATATATTGTAGATACTTTAGAAAAAGACATTTGGGCATTGATCGATGCAATAAATATGAAGGATAAGGCTCGAAGTATGGAGATATTGGAAAACTTGTACAAACAAAATAACGATCCCAACTATAT
>Ga0076315_103_pt1 | contig 55093 bp, 55 predicted proteins | sample RifGroC1_FD_67797 | JGI IMG/M metagenome (GOLD analysis project Ga0076315, IMG submission 67797) | candidate division WS6 bacterium GW2011_GWC1_36_11 | reverse complement strand
TTTCAATATTCGCACCTTTGAATATTTTATTGTATCCCTCTAGCTTGGTATTTGCATTAAGCTTTACAGAAAAAGATAACCAGATCTTCTTTTTCAAAAGATATTTAATTTTAGAAACAAGATTATTTATTTTTTTCATTGAATAATTTTTCATATTTTATTCTTGGAAAGACATCTAAAGATCCACCCTTGGTTGCATTATATATTTTTATATTATTTTTTAATGCATAATCCTGAGTTAATCTGAAAAGTTCAAAGACAAAGCCATATGCTTTTAGCATAAACTCATTTGATCTTTCTTTATGTAGTTCTTTCATATATTTTACTTCCTTTTTGTTTTTTTCTTCATAGAAATGTCCGCCATAGTCCACTTCTTCGTTTTCATCATATATCACGACAACTCCGGTCATGTCACATCCTATTAGATATATCTCTGAGAAGCCAAGGTATATAGCGAAGTATAATGCTATGTTTACAACATTTTGGTATGGAGGAACTCTCTTTGTGAAATCTATTTCTTTAATTTGCTTTGTTTTAGTTTTGGGATATACATATATGATTTCCAACTTTTTATCAAAACCATATTTCTCAAAGTAACTTTTAAATCGAATTGGGAATATACAAATAGGCGGATTAGATTTATCTGCTAAATCTTGCATGTTCTGATGAAAGATTTTATTGTTTTCATCAAATCTTGTAGAATCTACCATTACATGGAAGTTCGGTTGAAGCATATCAAACTCCTTTGTTATGGTCATACTGTTTACTGAGAAAAGGTATTCTCCTTTTAAAAGGTTTAGATCATGTTTGTTAAGAGAAGGGCCATTCCCAATTATGAAGCATCGTTTGCCTTTGTATTGGTCTTTGTATTTTTTATTTTCATTCAAAATATCTTTAACCTTGAGGTAATGTATAAAGGATGAAACTGGAGAAACAATGGTTTTTAAAAACGGGATATTCTTAATCACTTTTATAATCGAGTTCATAAAAGATATGATAATTTCAAAAATATAAATATTAAGATTTTCTTTACAAATGAGGTCCGAGCCGGTTGTACATTATTATCCTTCACAAATACGGATCTTATCTTTTCGTTTCCACATACTTTTCTAAAACCCACTTTATTCATCAAATATTCCAAAGATGATAAATAAAAGCTATATACATGGGCATTTTGCAAATACCATTTTAGGCTTCCATATGATTTCCTATGGCTTAACAATCCAGGGACAGAGACATAGAGCAATCCGTCTTTCGCTAAAAGAGAACCGATAAGAGATAATTCTTCTTCTGAATTTAAAAAATGTTCCAAAACATGATTCAATATTATTAGATCTGCTTTGCCAAATTGTTTTAAGTTGGTACTATCACCCTCCACAAGTTTAATTCCTTCTTTTCGACCTCTTTTAAGATATTCCTCCCCATAGTCACAGCCATACACATCACAATTTTCTAATTTGAATGCTTTCAAAATTCCTCCAGCACCACAGCCAACTTCGAAAACCTTCTTTCCGTCAAGAGACAAATCTAACTCTCGTTCCAAATACTCAATTATTCTTTTTCCTAGAGCAATCTGATCTTCAAAGAAACTCTCGTTTGCGCTCTCGGAACCTGTATACAAACTTCGATACTCAATTTCATAGAATGATTTCAATGTCTTAGCATCATAATATGGATCTGATCTTACAAGCCCACAGTTTAAACACATAACCGTATTCAAAGGTAATCCATACCTATCAAGATTCCCAATTTTCAAAGATTTGTTTTCTCCACAAAGGCATTTATGTTCCTTTGTCTTGTATTCTCCTGATGCCAATTTCTTGACGAAATTTTCTTTGGTTTTTTCTTGGATTTTATTTAAAACTATTTTACCCATTTACCATCAATAATATTACAATTTATATTTTTACTAGAATGAATATATCTTGGATTCTCTTCCGAGCTTTTAACTGTCAAAGCGATATCACTTACACTGCTCATAGGTTTACTTGTTGGAGCTCCAATACTAAATCTGATCCAATACAATCCTGGATTTATATATATATTGGAAGGTTGTGGAAAATCATATCTAATTTTATATATTCCTTTCTCATCTTCCAGATATAGCTCATCCTCTGAACTTGCTGTAGAGAATAGTCTCCCTCCAAAAGCACTATCGCATATTAACGCCATTTGCATTCCGGACACTTCTTTGTTCACCTGATATTCCACCTCTATTGAAAAAGGCTTGTCATAATCAACAATACTTATCTTTTCCTTCTTATTGTCAAAAATTGTTACCTTAATAATTGATATATCATCATACAAAGATGGCTCATACTTGTATTCTGCTTCTTGGTTTATTCTGCTTATGTAATAATCCACCACTTTTGCAGTTTCTCCGATCATGGCAATCTTTCCATCCTCAAGCATAATGGTCTTCTTACACAATCTTTGTATTGCTCCCATATCATGGCTTACAAACAATATTGTCCTCCCTGCCGTCTTCGTAACTTCATCCATTTTCCCAAGACATTTTTTCTGGAATTCAGCATCTCCCACTGCTAAGACCTCATCAATAACTAAGATATCTGGTTCAAGATGCGCTGCTACTGAAAACGCCAATCTCACCTGCATACCTGAAGAATACTTTTTTACAGGAGTATCTAAAAATTTTTCAACTCCTGAGAACTCAACAATCTCATTAAACTTGGCCTCGATTTCTCTCTTTCGCATACCCAAAATTGCACCATTTAGGTATATATTTTCTCTGCCTGTTAGTTCTGGATGAAACCCAGTTCCAACTTCTAACAAAGAAGATACTCTACCATTCAATCTAACTTCACCTTCCGTAGGTTCCGTAATTCTAGACAGTATCTTAAGCAAAGTGCTTTTTCCAGCACCATTTCTACCAATAATGCCAATAGCATCTCCCTCTTCTACATTGAAATTCACCTCTTTTAAAGCCCAAAATTCTCCTTTTTTACTAAACTTTTTACCCTTTAAAAGATTTCCCGGTACTTTTGCTGCTTTAACAACCATATCTCTTAAAGTAAGATATCGTTCTTTCTGTCCGAGAGTATATTTCTTTCCTAAATTTTTTACTTCTACTGCATATTTCATAGTTATATTATGTCTGCAAAATATTTCTCAACCTTTTTAAAATACAAATATCCCGAAATGAAAACAACCAAGGTTATGGCTATTGATATTCCAAATGTACTCCAATCAACAGCTACATTCCCTAAAATAGCAGCCCTATGTGCTTCAACCAAACCACTTAAAGGATTCAAAGAAAGTAACCATTGGTATTGGCCTGCTAATGATACAGGATATATGACTGGGGTAATGTACATTAATGTTTGAGTAATAAATGGAAGCGCGTACTGCACATCTCTGTATTTAACATTCAAAGCGGAGAACCATAGTCCAACACCTACGCTAAGCAACCAAGTAACAAATAGAATTACAGGGATTAAAAGCATAGAAAGTGTTAAAGGATAGTGATAGTAAATCATTAATCCAAAAACTACAATAAAAGAAATGGCATAATCTATTAGTCCAACAATTGTAGATGAAGCAGGAATTATCACTCTTGGAAAATACACCTTAGTAATGAGCTTGGAGTTTCCAATCATACTATTACTAGACTGACCTACTGCAGTAGAAAAATATGTCCAAAGCACTAACCCTGCGTATGAGAAAATTGGGTATGGAACATTCCCAGTATCTATTTTTGCAACATTACTAAACAAGAATGTAAACACAACCATTGTTAAGAGTGGTCTTATAATAGCCCAAAGAACACCAATAACGGTCTGTTTGTATCTAACCTGAAACTCTCTAAAAGAAAGTACTCCGAAAAGTTCTCTGTAGTTCCATAACTCTTTGAAGTCAAAGTTTGCAAGTCCCTTTTTTGGTTTTATAACCGTTATTTCTTTCATAATCTGAAAATCATTTTAACATACTTTAAGACTATTGTTCTACTACATCAAACGTATATATTATCTTACCCTGTAAGGGAACCGTATCTGTAAGCTTAAGCCATTTTCGGGTGAGAAAATCAGTTAACCACTCTTGTTGCGGAAAGGCTTCTCCCTGAATCGTTGATCTTATTAGTACAATATGGCTTATGCTATATTCATTAAGTGATGCTCTAAAAGAAGGGAGATCCACAATTCCAAAACTATATCCATAGCTTGAGCCAAAGGTTTTCAATTTCTTTGTTTCCTTAATATCGTCGTTCAAGGACCACTTCCATTCAACCTCAGAATTGGTTTCATTATTTAAAACAGCCAATACATTGATGTTATCCGCAGTGTTTATCCAATACGCGTTTCCCTGTGGCAATACCTTAATAACCTTTTCCACTTCCCTATTCTTTCCCCAATTAATACATTCACTTATCTGTCCTTGAGTATATGAGAAAAGTATAGCAACTCCAAATGCTGCGCTAGTAACCAATGTCAAAAATATATATTTCCAATATCTGAACTTCGGTTTGAAGAATGCTATACCCATTACACCAAGAAGTATTGTTTCAAGTATTATCTTTTCTACTAGATATGTTTCTTCGAAGAAAAAGCCACCAATCATGAAAATACCAGTACCTATTAATATTGATGATTTTTGCCTTTTTGTAAATATTGAATAGAATAGAGTATATATGACCATGATTGAGATTGCAGGTACTATTGGTAGCAAGTATCTTCCGTGCGAAGCTCTTAATATGTAAAAAACTATCCATATTAAACAGAGTAAACTAGAAAAAATAAAAATTGATCCTATCTTTATCTTCTTCCTTAAATAGTTTATTAAAACTAAAAAGCTTGCTGAAAGAACTGGGAAAATTACGACTTTTGAAACAGAGAGAAATGAGAAAGTCCTTGGGTATAAGATTTTCCCAATATATGAAATAATCAAGTTGATAGTCGGTATCACAGAAGAAAAAATTGATGTTTGTTGAGAACCTTCCTGACCTACCACCGTAGAAGCATATACAACATCTGTCGATATCCCCCTTATTGTTTTTCCGTTATCAATTAGGTTTAAAGTCGTTAACCCAGATTGGAAGTGTTTAATCGTATAGCTCCAACTACTCTGTATTAACCCAATAGTAGACGCTAAAAACATATTTACTGGTATTATGCTGGTAAAAAACATCAAAACTATCCAAATCAAAGAAGGAATAAATACAACCGTACACTGTTTAAATACCTCCCATATCTTTCTAAAAAATTTTTTCTCCTTAGATGTAATGAACAACCATAAAATATAAACAATTACAAATACCAAAAATACATACTCCTTAGTATCTAGCAAAAGCACAAACACAAGAGACATGTACCATTTATTCCAATTTTTAAGCACACCCCACATAAACATAATAATAATTAAAAGAGATGGAATCTCTCTTAGGTATGTGGGCGTACTAATAACAAAATGGAAATTAGTCATTAAAAATATTGTCGCAAAAAATGCATACCAACCATTTTTCAAGAAAGTCTTTACCAACTTAAAAAAGAAGAAACCAACTCCAATACTTAGGATAATGTTATATATCGTTACAACATCAATTGAGGGTCCCGCTATTAAAAATATTAGAGCAGGAGGAAGTTTAAACAAAAACCCATGTAAGCCAACACTATAGTCACCAAACCATATACCATTACGTATAAGTTCGGACATAAGATATGTCTCTCTGTAGTACAAAGCCTCATCCTTAATCATATCTCTAAAGTTAGAGATAAAGAGCATAAAAAGGAAATAGACACCTAAAAAAATATAGAAAACTATATCAGGATTATTCCTTATTTTTTTAAATATACTTAATAAACTAAATTTCATTATTTAACTACTTCAAAAATGTATATTATTTTGTTCTTTAGATCAACAGTATCTCTTAATGAAAGCCAATCAGCTTCCAAATAGCTTTCCAAACGGTCCTGATGTATAAATGGATTCCCTTCCACGGTAGATACCGCTAATACAACCTTATCTATCCCGCTGTTAATTATTCTTGTCCGATCTGCTTCTATAGTTTTACCAGAAATAACAAATGAGTCAAGTTTTTCAAACATCTTAAGCCCACTTTGTCTTGGAACCCACTTATTCAACTTCCATTTCCATTCAGGATCATACCGATTATCGTCCCTATAAACCTTAACCAAAATATCCCAACCGGGATCATTCATTAAAATTTTTTCGCTGTTATCGAACAATTTTATCACTTTCCTTACTTCATAGTCATTGCCCCACAAGAGATACTGGTGTATCTGCCCATTCGCATAGAAAAAGAAGGCTATCACAGAGAAAGTTATTACGCTTAGTATTGTCATAATCCATAAATACAGGTGCTTGAGTTTTTCGTGATAGAAATAATAGAAGATATACATTGCGAATACCAAAATATTTAATACTATCTTTATCCACACATAATCAACCTCGAAAAACAGACCCGAAATTGTCAGCAACAATGTGATAATGAGTATCGTGGCAAATTTCTTCCTTTCTTTAATGATACCTTTAATAAATATTACAAAGAAAAAGAAAACCACAGGCAGTATTGGGAAGAGATATCGATCAAAAGAAGCACGAAGAATAAAGATGGAGATAAAGCTCCAGAGAACCAACGCAAGAGATATAAATACAGAGTCTTTCTTCTTAATAGCATTCTTGAACAACATAATACTTGTTAGCAATGCAGGAAAAAATATGACCTTCGGGACAGAGAGGAATGAGAAACTCCGAGGATAGATTAACTTCCCGAAATATTCTATTCCCGTATTTAAAACTTTCCCAACAACAGTTTCATTATTAAAAAGCGTTGGTATCTCAGAAGCATCTAGATCTATTCTATTTATTGTAGCTATCTCAGTATCAAAATGTTTTAGGTTATACGTTATTCCTCCCTCCGTAACACCTGGAATAACTGAGAGTGCATATGCATTTATCGGTATTATCGAAGTAGTAATCATCAGAGTAATAAAAACCGTAGTAGGCAGAAGAATCTGAGTATAAGATTTAATATATACCCAAAGCGTTTTAACATTAAATCCCTTCCATTCCTTGAACAATATATATAAAAGATATGCTGGAAGAATCATGTACATAACATATTCTTTCGCGTCAAACATCAGCAGAAGACTTAATCCAACCATCCAGTATGGTTTCTTGTATGCAATTAGATTCAGAAATACAATCACAGCAAGAAACACTGGGACTTCTCGCATATATGTTGGGAGATTAAGAATGAACTGAAAATTTGCAAAAAGAAGTAGAGTACCCAAGAGTGCATATACTTGGTTAAAATATTTCTTAAGGAATGTATAGAAGAGATATATTGAAAGACATGCCAACAATATATTCCATATCGTAGCTACTGCCAAGGATGGACCCGTTAGTAGAAAAGCCAAAGCTACTGGTAATTTAAGTAAGAATCCATGAGTACCAACAGCATAATGCCCTATCCATTCTCCTCTTTTTAACGCCTCTGTCATTATTGAGGTTTCAAATAAATAGAGGTCATCATCTAATGTTGCGTTTTTAAAATACAAAAGTGAAAGACCCAGGATCAAACATGATGCAATTAGAAGGTATATTCCATATTTTTTGAGGAACTCTTTAATTGATTGCATTACAGAACTTCTGTATATATATTCAAAATCTTTTTAGATATTACTTCCCAAGAGAATTGTCTAGAATATTGAAGTATCTTCTGGGAATCCCATTTTGTATTTAAAGATTTTAATATATTATCTGCTAGAAATACAGAATCCCCTGGGTCTACAAGCAAACCATAATCAGGAGAATTGATAATTTCGGGAACTCCACCAACTTTAGTACCTATGAATGGCTTTCCACAAGCCAAAGATTCAAACATAACGGTTGGATTGCCTTCGTTAAGACTTGAGGATACAAGGATATCACATGCTCCAAAGTAATCGATTAATTCATTGTGCGGTTTTTTACCTAAAAGCTTATATTCATTCTCCAATCCCAAATCTATATTTTTTTGTTTTAATTGACTCTCCAATGGTCCGCCTCCAATATGCAGAAGTAATATATCAGGATATTTTTTCTTAACAATATCCAAAGCATCTATTAAATATTCATATCCTTTTACTTTTTCTAAATTCCCAATAGTGAAAATAACCTTCTTGTTTATTGGTAAGCCCAATTCCTCACGGCATAGTTTTTGATCTTTGTGATAGAAAAGCTCCTTGGAATATCCATTGGGTAATACTGAAACATTTTTGACTCCGAGCTTTGTTAAATATTGACGATTTTTGTCGCTTACCGTAATCACTTTATCCGCACTTGTGTACACCTTCTTAAGTGTTTTGTTAAATTTTTCATTTCTGAAAGGTAAATCATATACATCGTATCCATGTGCTGTGATTATCAGTGGCTTGCGATACATCTCTTTGACTTTCATACCTGCATAACCCGCACTCCAACCAAAATGAGCATGAATCAAATCGAATTTGATTTTCTTTTTCTTAATGATATTTAAGACTACACTGGCATGTTGTTTGCCTACTGAATAGTAAAGTGATTTAAACGGTAAATACCAAAGGGGAACTGGGATAACCTCGACATTCCCAGGAAGATTAGATAAATCAATTGAGTATTTCTTGGAATACTTCGCCCTAGACTTAACATATGACAATGGAATGTATTTTGAAAGCTCCGCTACTGGTTGATATCTAACTAAAACATATACCTTTTTGAAGTCCTTCGCTATTATCTCTACTTGATCTTTAATAAAGCTGTTGTAAGTATGCGAAAGAATTAAGAGATTCTTCTCACCAGTGCTCATTACTTTACCTCCTCTTCAAGATAATCTACCCACCACTTGTTTACATCTTGTTTGTCTTCCAACAACTTCTTAAGCTTTGCATGCCCCTTTTCAACAATCTTAGGATCTTTAAGAAGCTCATCTATCTTAGCCTTTGTTTTTTCTACCATATGCTCCCTATCCGTTATTGAATACATCAGGTCGTATCTGTTCTCCATTTCATCGGAGGCACCCGAAGATAATTCACTTGTGAATATCGCATGTACTCCCATAACTACACATTCCGCTCCCATTGTTAATCCATCCCCTACAAAAAGTTGGGCATATGACATAATGCTATGTAACTTTGTATGTGGCACTTTTATAATGTACTTATCAAATTCTTTTGGTAATACTTCTTCCGAAGACACCAAGACTTTCCCATACTTCTCTAAATGCTTAAGAACCTCCATCTTTTGTTCATTAGTAAACCCCTTGTGTCCAAGGTCATGACTTGCATTCCAAGCTACGAATCTAATGAATGAAAACTTGTCCCCTTCCTTCATACCAACTAATTCCAAATCCTTAGGATTAGGTTTAAAGTAATGAGGATGAAGATAGAAGAGTTCTTTGAATGTTTCAATTCTCATCTGTTTCTTCCCTAAATCTTTTCTGTAAAACATTGGTGTAAGAATCTTGTAGGAAAAAAACTTCGAGAAGAACAATGATTCAACAGACCTTTCAGTATCACAATATGCAATATTCTTCTTACCAATTAAAAATGCTGTAATCGCCATCATTGGAGATGGTCGACCAATCAGTACGTCTGTCTTGAATTTCACAGCCTCAACCCAATGTCTAAATGTTGAGGTAACCAATATATATGCTTTTTCTACCTTGTTCTTTCCTGTACTATCCCCAACAATTGCATATGGAATCTTGTACTCATCCAAAATCTCCCAGTTTTTATCCTTCTTTACAACCAAAACCTTTACCTTATGGCCTCTTTTTTCCAACAGCCTTATCATATGATGAAATTGATGAGCCCACGCAGGATGTGAGATTGAGATGAGGACGTTCATAGTTATTTCTTTTTGAATTTAGAATAGTGTTCTTTCTTTGTATAGTAAAGTATCTTCTCTTGATTGTTAAGCATCCTACCAAGCATATCTGAAAGGATTGCTACTATTAAAATGATCAATGAAAGAGATATTAGGTAGATTCCTGTAAATCCTACAAATTTGTATGGTGAGAAATCTCCTGTTGCAAGCCAATGTATGAGAATGAATATTACACAAATCAGACCTATGACAAATGGTACAAATGAGAGTAGTCCAAAGAACTTTAAGGGTGCAAAATCTCTGAAAGCTCTCAAGATATTGAAACTGGATACTGTTATGAAGTTCAATATGCTTTTTACAACTCTAGATTTTCTTCCATTGAAGTATTTAATTGATACCGGGATCTGTACAATATCGAGATGCTTTGATGCCATCAACTGGAATGATTCCTGAGTATATGTATACTTACTATTGATATTCATATGTAGCATAGCTTCCCTATCATATGCCCTGAAGCCACAAGTCACATCATAGTATTTGTTTTCTGTTAGTTTGCTCACGACATATGCTCCAAGTTTGTTCCCGTAAAATTTACCCTTTGACATATTCTCTGGTCTTTTACCATCTCCGAATCTATTACCTGCCACGAAGTTCGCTTTTCCATCCAATATTGGTTGTATGAGCATAGGAATTTCTTCGGGCAAGAACTGAAGGTCTCCATCAATATTCACTGCAATATCAGCATCTAATTCTAATGATTTGTTAATAGCTCGTTGAAATGAATATGCTAATCTTCTTTGCTCTTGATTAGAAAATACTTGAGCACCATTTTCTCTAGCAATTTTTGCAGTATTGTCAGAGCTACCATCATCAATTACGATTTTGATTACCTCGTCAACTCCCTTGATTTTGGTAGGAATTCTATTTAAGAGTTCCTTTATCGTATCCTCTTCGTTCAGGCAGATTGAAAAGACTACTAGTTTCATTTTTTTAATATTAAAATTATCTTCCTATACCTCGGTATATGACACCGAGTTTCTCAATTTCTTTTTTATCCAACTTATTCATACCATCTATAACTACCTTAACATTAGGATACTTTTTAAGCAATTTTCCTAATTCTTTAAATGGCTTATGTGCAGTACAAAGTACTACTGCAACAGAATCTTTTAGGGCTTCCTCTAGAGATTTTACTGTGCTCATCGAATCAATGTATGGATCATATATTCTTAGATCTGCACCCATGGAGAGAAGGATATCCTTAACTATTAAGCATGGGCTTTCTCTTAAATCCCCTATATTTTCTTTGTAGCTTAATCCTAACAATGCAATTTTTGTTCCCTTTATTGATTTCTCTATCTCATTCAAAGCCACTTGCAGTCTTTCAACTGTATACTGTGGCATTCCATTGTTTACCTCTCTTGCCATCTTCAAAAATTTATGATCAAATCCACTCTTTGCAGCCCTATTGATTAGGTAGTATGGGTCTACTGCGATACAGTGTCCACCAACTCCTCTACCTGGCCAATGTGGCATAAAGGCAAAAGGTTTGTTTGAAGATGCATTTATTGTTTCAATTAAATCTATTCCCATTGCATCAAATGATCTTGCTAATTCATTAACATATGCAATGTTTATATCTCTAAAAGTATTCTCAATGATCTTTGTTGCTTCTGCAATTTTCAATGAAGATACAGGATTAATCTCACCTGTAAGGAATGATCTGTAGAAATCAGCCAGATTTTCGCTCTCACTTGAAGGATCTGCTCCAACATTTCTTGGGATATTGTAAACATTCCACTTTGGATCTCCTGGATTTATTCTTTCTGGACAGTGGGACAAAACAAATTCTCCCATTTTCAACTTTGCCTTATTCTCAAGGAGTACTGGATATACTACTTCTTCACATGTTCCTGGATTGACTGTTGATTCCAAGATTACTACTGCTCCTTTTTTAAGATATTTTGCAGCTAATTTTGAAGCTTCAATTACAGGTACATAGTCTGGGGTATGGTCATCAAGCACAGGTGTTGGAACACAGATTATGAAATAGTCAGAATCTTTAAGAATATCTGGATCTGTAGATACATTGATATCTACTGTTTTTAAGTCTTTCTCACAGACTTCATCGTCTATTGGGCATATTCTTTTACTAATCTTTTCTATTTTTGATTTACTTAGATCATATCCATATACCGAGTATTTTTTGCTTTTTGATATTGCACAGAGCAAAGGCAACCCTACGTATCCTAGACCTATTATCGAGACTTTTTTCATAGTTTTGAGTGTATAAAATAGAGTAATGTCATTATATACTGTCCTTTTGATGCTTAGCAACTCAATATCTAGACTATTGCTACATTGGCACCTTTCGAGAGTCTATAAGATATAAAGAAGCAAATCACATAAACCACAGACGTAATAGACGACCACGCCAAAAATCCTAGATATGCATCCCTTGCTATAAATCCAATCACAAATCCAATAACTAATGCAACCAGTTTCATTAATTCAAACCATATTTTTACACTTTGTTTTTCAATTACATAAAGAACATCTGTTATTGGATCAACAACAAATCTTGCGAAGTACATTAATGTAAAGATTCGTATATATCGTCCCGCAGGTTCCCATTGTGCTCCAAATACAAATGGTACAACCATAGGAGCAAAAATAAAGAGTAGTGCGAATGGAATAATACCAATCAGAAAGAGTGCTTTACTTGTCTGCCTTACAACTTTGACACAAGAACCAGTCTCCCGAAATTGCTCAGATGCTTCTTGTTTTAATACATCTCCAAAAGAGGATGTTAAAAACCATACTGGCGAACCTAATATTTTATCTGACAATGCGTAGTATCCGGCAGATACTGCTCCGAAAGCTTTGTTCAAAAACAGGTTTGGTGATAAAAAGGTAAAGTTCTTCAAAAGATCCGCAAATAACGAATATTTAGGGAACTTTGAGTACATAGACATAAATTTAAATATTGATTCTTCAAACTTCTCTTTGGCAAACACAGCAATATCTTTACGTGACATAATTAGGAACAAAAAAGTACCAACTAAATAACTAACTAAATATGAGTACATCAAACCACCTTCGGTATATTTAAAAAATCCCGCTCCTAATCGTGCTAGTACAAGAAATCCCGCCTGAATTATAATATTGGTTGCTATTTCTTTATATCGCTTCTCTCTTAAAAAGTAATAAAAGATAGCTTCATATACCCCAATGAATAGAACACTTAATACTAAGGTTAAAATATAGTTATTCAAAGTAGAAATATTTAGGGCACTAAACAATGGCATACCCGCAAACAATAGGATGAGGGCAAATATGATAGTGCTGATAGATGTTAGTAAAATACTTATCCAAACCAGTCTTTGAGCTTTGCTTTGTTCCTTGGGAAGCATTATTGCCAAACAATATCTTCCATTCGAGAGCATAGCAATTATCGAAACAATGGTTACGTACGCTCCAAAATATCCGAATTCTTCTGGAGAATAGATTCTTGTAAATAACGGGGTCAAAAGTATAGGGACTGCTTGAGCAATAAGTCTTCCACCTAGCATAAGGGACGTGTTTTTATTCTCATAGATTTTGCGCTTTAGTTGGTTGAATATCTCTTTTATTTCCATATATATAAATCTAATTTTGTGGTTCCATAATAGTATCTATTAGGTACAATAATATACCTACACAAAGGAACATCCTTAGAATGTCCTTCCATTGTAAAAAACGCATCCTCATCCCGATTACAATGAACAAAGTAGTTATCTCTGAACTCTATTGTCTTCAATTTCTTCATTCCTTCAATCTCATATCCTAGGTTCGCAGCTAATACATATACATTCCCGTATTTATTCTTAAGCTCACTAACCTCAACATTTTTTAGATTCCTACCATATTTCATCTGCACAATAGGAATATCAAAATAGTATTTCATTGGAAATACTACTTGATTGTACGCTTTGAAACCTTCTCTAACAACTATCAGAATATCATTTTTTCCTACCTGTGTCTTCACTTCCTGAAGCTCTTGTCTATTCAATCCCTCATAACTTCTTAATTGTAAAATTGAAAAATATCCAGAGTAAAGTACACTTAACAAAACTATACCGCCTACCAAAACCTTCATTCTTTTTGTTTTAAATATATCTACCAAATACCAAGAAGCAAAAACAATACAAAGGGGTATTAACTCACTCAGCTGATATCTAGTAAAGTAATAGTAATATGGAATACCAGCTAAAACTCCCCAACAAAAGATTACAAATATCGATAGCAAGAGTATTAGCAAAGTAATTCCAATTTCATTCCCCAATTTCTTTCTAAAATGAAATACACCAAAAGGTAGTAAAACGAACAAGAAAGGAGAAATCAAAAGGAATGTTGCCAAGAAGTTAAGCTGTTTAAAGTTCGAAATACTATCATTAGAGAAAAGAGTATTCGAGTTAATTACGAATGTATTGTAAGCGTATGAAATTAATTCATAACCTACCAAACCAACTAGCACACCTATTACCAAGATGTAGATATATTTTGAATTCTTCATCCAAAAAGTTTTAGTGGCTGTCATTATTTTCTCTTTTCTGAATAGCCACAAAACCACTAGATATACACCCACGAGAGCCATTAACATCCATTCGACATGTATTCCCAAGAACCTCTTATCCATTATCAGATGATACAAATCTGGAATGAATAGAAGATAGAAGAGATAGGAGACAACCAGAGATCCAACCCAAATACCACAGTAAATTAATAATGTTTTTCTAAGCCTGCTATCATTATTAAATAGCATCAAAGCTAATGGGATTAACAATATGACTGGAAGATAGAGTAACGCACTCATTCGGGTATAAAACAAAACCGTTATTGTTAATAATGAAATCGCGAGATTCAACTTGTTCTCCACACCAGCTTTGTAGTCTTTGAAGAACTTCAATAGATAGTAAAAAGAAAGCATGAACATAGTCATAGATATCACCTCAGTAAGTGGTACTCTTGAGAAATATGCATGGGCTGGATTTATGGCTACCAAAAATGAAGCCAACAATGCAACCTTTCTATTCTTTCCTGAAACCTCATATGCGAATAGATATGTAGCTGCTATAGATAACATACTAAATATGGTAAGAGCATATACTCGATTATCTGAACCAAACAAAGTTCCCCCTATTGCCAACCAAGAAGGAAGCACAGGATAGAATGGCATAACATACTTAGACGAAGAATCATCTATTAGGTTAATACCTAGAAAGGTCGTTGCTTTGTCATAGGTGATTTTCAAATCCTCCGTTAAAGATTGTCTAACCTCATCGATAATGTACAATCCATGATTCACCTCATATTGCTGCGACATAGATACATAAGTTCCTTGATCTTGTCCACCTGTTAAATACAAATTAGGAGATAATCGTAGGGCAAGGCCAATAACCAAAATAACTAAAAATATCCAATGAAAGCGAGTATCTTTAAATCGTATCTTAATTCGGAAAATAACAAATACCATTATTAAAAAAGCTAATGCTCCAAGGACGGATAGTAATGGATAAAATACATTGGTAGCTAATAGAACAACATTGAGAATACTCACAGTACATACATAGACTATTAACACTTCAAAAATATTAATCTCTCTTTTCATATGTATAATCCAAAAGTTTAATTCCCTTACTCCAATCATACTTCTCTTCTACTTTCTTCCTTCCTTCCATTCCCATATGTTTTGCAACTTTTTCATCTTTTAACAAATTCTCAATCGTATTCCCTATTACTCTAATATCATCAAACTTTAATAAATATCCATCAACACCATTGGAAATAATCTCCGATAATGCTTCATTGTTACATGCCAATACAGGCTTCCCATATGCCCAAGCTTCTAAATATACAATACCAAAAGAATCCGTCTTCGAAATCATAGAAAAGATATTACAAGCATCAAACACATCAAACTTCTCCTCATCAGAAATATTATCAATATTTAAGATATTCTCTCTATACTTCCCCTCCACTCCTTCAAGATATTTACTAAAATCCTCACTATACTGTCCTCCAAATACAAGATGACATTTAATTCCACTATCCCAAACCAACTTCATACTCTCTACCAAATTCATACTCCCTTTCTCATAATTCTTAGATCCCATCTGGAACACAATTGGATCATTTAAATTATATTTTTCTCTAAATCTCTTTCCATCTCCTCCATTTATCTTTTCCAAATATATTCCTTGTCCTAAAACAACAAATTTCTCTTCCTTCAACATAACTCCATTGTCCTGACAAAACTTCATGATCGCAATTTGCTCAGCTTTTGTGTTAACTAAGATCTTGCTAGCATATTCAAAAAATGGAACAGCTGTTTTTTTAAAATATTTCCTTCTTAATGGATCATGCTTGTGCTCTCCCGTATGGAAAGCTGGTGCTATTATATATGGAATATTGTATTTCTTAGATATGAGGTATCCAACATAGAAAAGAAAATAGTAAGGAGTAGACGACACGGTAACATATGCATAATCTGAAAAATCTGTTTCATCTATCGCTTTCAGCATACCGTATGCAGTAGGACATGATGCGAGATTGGCAATTTTGAAATTTGGGAATCTATCAAACAATACCCTTACAACCTTGTTAATATATTTGTTTCTAAATATCCCCGCTCCCACAGCAAATCTTCTAACATGTACCCCCTCGATATCTTCCTTCTCCTGTTCTACTATCTCATCATTTAGATCCCAAAGTGCGTCGGGTGTATATGCATTAGTAGTCCAAACATCTACATTATATCCTAGATTCTTTGATTGATATTCCGAAAGAATCTTGATGAAAAGCTCAGCACCACCCTTTGCAGGATGATATCTTTGTATGATATTGAGTACTTTTGTTTGCTTCATTCTAAAGGTTATTAATTCTGAATGTCATTATACCGTTTTCTATAATTGTATGTACAAACATGGTACTATATATACAGTAAATTATCATCATAAAAATATGTTTCTTTCAAAAAGGCTCCTTGGTGTCTTAGCAGTACCTTTGTTGGCAGTATTGTTTAGTATAGTCGCTGCAAAACCAGCTAATGCTGCAGAATTTCATTTCAAGGATTACACTCTAGCTCAGGATGAAACCGTAGCTGATGACCTCTACATTACAAATAGTTACACAGAAATTAACGGTTTAGTACAAGGAGACGTAATGATAGCTGCTACAGATGTAAAGATAACTGGTACCGTAACGGGAGATGTATATATAGTTGGAACAAATATCACATTCACTGGAAATACATACGGCAATCTATATACTGCAGGAAATGATATTTCAATACAGGGTATCGTAAAAGGAAATGCATATACCATTGGCTCCGTGGTGAATTTTAGTGGTGATGTTGAAAACGACTACACCGATATTGCAATGAGGACAAACAATACTGGTTCGGTTGGAGATGATGCGCGAATCATAACCAGTGATGGAACAGTTGATTCATTAATCAAGGGGGATTTGGTTCTCATAGGAAGCAAGTATAGTTTGCAGGACAGCAAGGTTACAGGAAATATATATGACAACGCGAGAATAAATAGTATTGCTCAAGAACAAGGTGTTGATTTAACACATGAGAGTAAAACAACATATTCAATGCCAACAGTAAACTGGTCGAGTAAACTTTTCGGCGCACTTTTTGCCTTCTGTAGTATGAGTTTAGTTGGATATTTTATGATAGCTGCAGCTCCAGTCAAGACTGGCAAAATCATGTCTAAAGTAACTGGAAGTCCTAGAGATTTTGTATTTAGTTTAATGATTGGATTTGGGATATTAGTAGTCGCACCTTTTGCGCTATTAGTTCTTAGCATCTCCCTAGTTGGAATTCCTTTTGCATTCTTCATAATGGGATTACTTCTTTTCTTAACAATATTTGGGAAACTGTGGGTAGAAACTGCATTTGGACAAGAGATATTACTTTTACTCAAATCTGAAGGATACAGACCATTTAAATCATTAGCTATTGGTAGAGCTATCTCTGTCCTTATTGGTCTTGTACCATTCGTAAGCTTCTTCTACTCAACTGTGTTAATTTCCACTGCAGTTGGAGCATTTGTAAGAATGAAGTTAGAATACTGGAATAAAGGGAAGAAGAAGTAAACAATACTGAGCAAAAGGATAGACCTAGGTCAGACCTTCCGTACAATCAAATGCCTTTTTTATGAATAGCCATCGGTATTTAAGATCGGTTTCAGACGAGGTTAACCCCGCTTCAGCCGGATTTCTCTTTATATATACTAATACCGAAGAAAGATCCTTCTTGTCAACAATCCTTCTAGCCTGAAATGGCCCTTGCCATAAATGTCCCACTCTTTGGTATTTCCTATTAAATAACATGACATATGATGTCATAAATGCTCTCATGCACTTTGAGACACTTTCTAAATCATCTTTCATCTTTAGAACCAAATGGAAATGATTAGGCATATAGCAATAGGCTACTACAACGAGATTATTTGTTTTAGTATATCTATACATCAAACCCTTGAATAACTTGTAATCTTTCTCTACTGAAAAAATCTTAGCCTTATTATTCCCACGGTTATAAATGTGGTAAAAACTATAACTTCGGTATAACTTGATAAGCTTGTCTTTCTTCATAACCCTAATGATAGCACCGAGTTATTAAGTCTTGGTTAACCAAGGACTGACCTAGGTCAGTCCTCTGGGTCCGTTTATTTCGCTAACATCTCTTCTATTACAGCTTTGAATGAATCATATGGGTATGCTCCTTCAATGAGCTTACCAGTAACATTTCCTTCGCTGTCTAATACTCCTACTACAAATCCTGGAGTCCCTGTAACACCTGCAGCTTGTCCCGCTGCAAAGTCTGCATCTACCCTACTCTTGAATATTTGATCTGTGACACATTTATTATACTTGGTCATATCAACTCCTAATTCCTTAGCAGCAGCATTAACAGCAGCCATATCAGCAGCTAAATATGTTGCACTATGAAATTCTCTTAACTTCTCAGCTCCTAATTGATCCAAAACACACTCTCCTGCATATGCGGAAGTATATGTAATATCACCATGGAAACTTAAAGGATAGTTTCTAAATACAAAGATCGCCTTATTTGTATCTACATAGTTGGTCACAATATCACTCAAAGTATTCTCTTCAAAAGTCTGACAGTAAGGACATTGATAGTCACTGTACATTACAATTGCTACCTTAGCTTGGTTTTTATCTCCTAATACTGCACCTTCCCCTATTGTAGTTGTAGCACTAGCATAGGTATCTGTACCTGTTGTGTCTGTATTAGTCGTATCATTTGCTTTTCCAGCAACGTCTTTGGTAGCTGCATTCTTGTTCGCAAAAAATATCCCTAACGCGATAATGACACCTGCAATAATTATTGCTAATGGTATTGCAAATGTATCGAGGTTAATGACAACCTCTTTAGTCTCACTTTTCTTTGTTTCTGCCATGTATATCTGAATCTCAAATTTAAGTAATAGATATTATACCATCTCATAGACAGAGAATGAAAAAATCAATATAATTATTGTATGGATGATACAAAGAAAAAAATACATATTTCAGATATAGTACTTTTCATTGTATTCTTACTCCTTTTGGCATTTCCCGCATATCTTGCATATCAAGTATTAGTTGCAAATAATCCACCAAGTAATGATGTGCAACAAGATGATACTTCTACACAAGCCCAAGAAACCACCCCTCCTGTGGAAGAAGAGGTTGTTGTTCCTGCCGGCCCTAAATATACCGAACTTGTAAGAGAGATATCTGGGCAAACCGCATATGTAGCAGTCCCAACAAATCTCGATGAGAATAATCCACCAGCAATAATATTGTACAGTCATGGTTCTAATACTCGAGTCATATCCGACATGTACGATCCTTTCATGATCGATCTTCAGGGATATGGTAAATATTTTGGTGAACAAAATTTCGTATTTGCTGCATCTAATGAGCATGATGAGAACTGGGGTAATGCGGCATCAGTTGCTGATATGTTAAATCTTCAACAATGGATTGAATCTCACTACGCCACAAATGGAAAAGTATATCTGATTGGTTTTAGTATGGGAGGGTTACCTACAATGCATTTTGCTACTAAGTATCCAGATAATATTTTAAAGATCGCACTACTTGCCCCAACAACTAGAACATACGAATGGACTCAGACAGAAGTAAATAAGGTTATGGATATTGATATTCAAATATGGCATGGTACCAGCGATGTGAATATCGGATATTCTAATTCCGTAAACTTCGTAAAATACATGAAGAATCTTGGAAAGGATATTCCATTAGTAACGCTTGAAGGAAAAACTCACTTTGATTTAGATACTGAATATATGGCACAGATATTACAATTCTTCCAAGCTAGTTAATCAATTCTAAATTTCTCCGCAATCCTTTCTCCATCTTCCTTGCATAATCTTCTTGTTGAATCACTCCTTTGTAATTCACCTATTCCCTTCAGTGCATTTTTCCAATCCTCACTATCATGGTTGTGAGGAACAACATGGACATGAGCATGAGGCACCATTCTCCCGAAGATTAGTGTATCTACATATGTATATTTGAGATTATTCCGAAAGTGATTAGCAATCTTTTGAACCACTTTGAAATATCCTTCAATATTTTCAACATCCCAGACAAATCGATAATGTTTCTTAGGTATAACCAATGTATGACCAGGCGTAAAGTTTGATATATCAAGAAATGCAAAGTAGTTGTCATCCTCATAGATTTTGAAACTGGAGACTTCTCCTTTAGCTATTTTACAAAAAATACATTCAGGACATATTGCTACACATGATCCACATACTACACATTTTGTTTTGTCTATAGATACTTTCATTACGAATATATTTAAATATTAGATAGGTATATTGTCACAGATAACTAACGATAGGTCAATTTGAATCTAATACTCCTCATTCATTAGATAGTAAAAACCCTGTGCATGACCACATGATGGACACTCAACAGGAGGTTCCTTACCTACAGAAACATAACCACACTCCGAACAAATCCATATTACCTCAGTATCTTTTTTGAATATCGTTCCATCTGTTAATACAGTATGAAGTTTGGTATACCTCTCCGCATGATGACCCTCCGCAATCGCAATTGATTCCAATCTCTTAGCAATATCCTCAAATCCCTCTTCTCTAGCAACCCTAGCGAATTCAGGATACATCTCCTTATTCTCATACATCTCTCCCTCAATAGCCGCTTTAAGATTTTCCTTCGTATCCCCAAGTGTAAATGGAGCTTCTGCTTCAACTTTAAGACTACCCATATCCTCTTTAATAGTTTGGATCATTTTCATCAACCAACTAGCATGCTCTCTCTCTTGGTTAGCTGTCATCTCAAATATCTGAGAAATCTGAATATATCCTTCCTTCCTAGCAATACTAGAGTAAAAGGTATATCTATTTCTAGCTTGGCTTTCCCCTATAAATGCCTTTGTTAAATTCTCTAAAGTCTTTGACATGATATTTATGTATTAAATTATTAATTCATTTTACAGAACTTTGGATAGGATATACACTGTAAAAAGAATAAATTTAAAAACCATTCTATGACTCCTACTCCCAAAGCTCCACTCTCCATATTAGCATGTAGTTCTGGATTAAGTTTTGCAAAGAGAATAGAAAAGGAATTAAAGAAAAAACACGGAGAAGAAGTACACCTCATAGAATCCGAAGAGATGCATTTTGCAAGTACCGAATTAAAAACAATCATTAATGAAAGTATTAGAGGTAAAGATGTCTTCATTATTCAAGATTGTGAAAATCATTCAGAAGGACAATCGACGGACGAAAATCTTAGAGCTCTGTATACAATGGTAGATGCTTGTAGAAGATGTGATGCCGAAAGAATCACTACAGTATTACCATCATACCCATATGCTCGACAGGACAAACAATCTGGAAGAGAGGGGATTACCGCAGCTAGAATAGCATATGAATTAGAAGGTGATGGAAGTGTAGATCACATAGTTACCATAGATTTACATAACTCAGCAATTCAAGGATTTTTCCGAAGAGCAAAAATAGATAATCTCATGGGTGGATATGCTCTACTCCCTGTTTTAAAGAAAATGATTGAAGACAAAGAAAATACCGTCATTATGCCAACGGACTTAGGTGGTGCGAAACGTGCTAACCACTATGCCCAGACTTTGAAAACTGACATTGCATTCACATACAAAGCCCGAAATTACTGCAAAGCAAACACGGTAGACAAGATGTCCATTTTAGGAGATGTTAATGGCAAGGATGTATATATTGTTGACGATATGATCTGTACTGGTGGAACATTAGTAAAAGCACTGGAAGAGACTAAAAATATGGGTGCTAAGAAAGTCATAGCTGTTTGTACTCATGCACTTCTCAATGGACCTGCCGTAGAAAGATTCCAAGAAGCATATGATAAAGGATTCCTGGATTTAGTAATAGGGACAGATAGCACATACCATTCTAAAGAATTTTTGAAATCTACACCTTGGTTTAAAGAAATCTCAATTGCAAGCTATTTCGCAGATACAATTAGTAGATTAAACCAAAGAAAATCAATAACTGATCTTCTGGACTAAACAGGTCTATCTGGACTTGGTTCTTCATGCTTACCATAGAACTCAATTGCTTCTCTAAGCTCTTCCTTGTCCTTAGCATAATCTTCCAAAGATATTTTCTGCTTCCATGCCTCATATGCTTGCAATACTGCTGTAGCCCCAGCCTTAGTTCCCATGGGATGGGAATGTACACCAGCTCCCATTGTAGTTATGAAATCTTGAGTACCAACGGTATCTATGAATTTTCCAATTAGAAGAGGATTTAAACCACCGGATATAATTGGGCACATTTTCTTAGTAATTCTCCAATATCCTAGATTGCTGTAGTCTTCTCCTTCCGCTTCTTTCTGTATGGCTAATTGAAGATCTGCATCTTTCTCTGGTATTTCTGACCATATTTGTTTGAAGTAATCGCCTTCAGAATATAATTTCAATGCATGTCTTGCAGCCATGACATCCTCTTTAGGAGAACCTGCCATCTTACCAATACCTGCAGTACCTGTATGAATTCCTGAAGCTCCTGCGAGTCTAGCAAATTTAGTTAATACTGGAACTGTATACCCAATTGGATTTTCATCTCTAGTAAATGCTCCATGCCCTGCTCTGTGGAAATGTAAAAATACATTTGGGTATTTTCTTCTAATAGTTTGTATAGCCATCCACCCTGCGGTTATACCATCTACTAAGAATGCATAACTCCCTGGTTTCATCATGGATTGAATGTAGTCAGCCTTTTTAATCATTGTATCGTAGTCAGATGAGGATATGTTGAATGAGTGGACTTTAGTTTTTCCAGTTTCCTGTTCTACCCTATCCATTGCATGTCTTACATCCTGTACCATCTTGTCGTAAGGACAGAAGTCCTGATCTGCTTGTGGCTCATCATTCTTAACAAAATCCCCTCCACCAGACCAGAAGTCATAGCAGAGTTCTGCATATTCAGATGATGTTAATCCAATCTTTGGTTTAATGATACTTCCAAATATGGGTCTCTCTTGGATATTTAAATATTTCCTCATATCATCAATGGTATATTCTGGGCCATCGTACTGTACTAACATTTGTGGTGGGAAATATACATCTAAAATTTTACATACTTTTACACTTGCCATACCGAATACGTTTCCAGCAATGAAGGTCATGATGTTTTGCACATTTCCACCTCTATCAAATATTCTCCATGGATATGCTATCCATACCAAGTTGTTCTTTTCATCTATTCTGTAAACTAAAGCATCTAAGCTTTCTGAAAAAGCTGTTGCGGTTCCTATCTTAACGAATGATCCTGTAGATGATTCTGCGGCTACCTCGCTAGCAGTATCTACAAGTGTCATTCCTTCTTCACCCTGGAGTCTAAATACTGCCAACATATATTGGCCATTAAAAACATTAGGGTTTCCTATCTGAATATATTCTTTTTGCATTTTGGGCTTGGGTACAGTTTAGTTATTAACTATACGATATTCCCAACGATTTGTTAACCTAGTAGCTAAGTTTAACCGAATAGCTATTATTCTCAACAATTTGCGCCCCATCTAATTCTGCAGAGAATCTTTTTACCCATTTGGTTCCATCTTCAAATACCATTTCTACATCAAATGAAATTGATAGATTTACATCATTTGGTTCTACACTTGCATATTTCAATACATTAACACTTTCAAATAGGTTTTCACTATCCATTATTTTTCTGTAGTTAAATTCTCCAAGTTCCTTAAGGAAGATACCCCATGTGGGCATTGCAGATCCTACTTTTGAGACTTCGTCATAGTAATGAGCTACATCTACAACATTGAAGGTTATTGTTCTTCCACTGTCTTTTATTTCTGCTGATTTCATTTCATCTTCATATGGCCCCCATATATAGTTTAAGGAGGAGAGTGTATTGCTTACATGCCCTGGTTTTACTATTGCTACTTTTCCTTTTCGATATCCTTCTACTTTAATATTCTTTACTGTGTAACTGGTTATTGCATCCATATGGAAGAGGTTTGCATTTACCCATATTTTTATATGTGAGAGTTCTTTTGTATCTTTTACTTCTTCGGTACTAAATGCAGAGACGTATGCCTCATTTTGGGATACTTCGACTTTCTTTTCTATTTCTTCTGAATTGGTTATGGTTTTACTGTTATTACTTGCGATGTTTCTAACTCCTGAGATTGTTACTCTTACAAGGAAGATTATTGGGAGGATGAATATGAGGAGGGAGAGGATTATTCCTATGATTATGAGTAACAGTTTTTTGTTTTTTTCCATTTTAATGTATAAAAATTTTAAAATAAAATTACTAACTACAAAGATTCAACAACGTGTTAGATGCTTTTTCCAAATCTTTTTCATTGAAAATTTCTTTTTCTTCTGTATCAACAATATGAATAGTATTACGCCATTTTCTTATTTCCTCACAATTCTCAAATGTAGAAAAATCAATAATAGATTTATCTTTCGCTATTTCATTTAATTTACAAAAATCTGTTCCACCAGAGATTTTAATTTCTTTATTTTTCTCTATTCCCCAGACAATGCTTTCCTCCGAAGATAACCTATGTATCTCTTTTACATCCCTATAGTCCTTATCTTTAATGGGAAATTTCTCGTTTGGAAAATTTTTAAGGATTTTATATCTTAATACACATTCAATTAAGGAGGCTATATAAACTATACAATCTTTATAAATATAGGATTGAGCCTTCTTGCTCTGCTTACTTTTTAACAAAGTCGTTAAGAAAATCACGTGTTCAAGTGTTGCAACCATTCTATTTCGCAAAGATGTATTTTCGACAAAGCCAAAGATTTCACTATCCATTAATCTTTTCTTGTTTCTTTTATAAGCTTAGACAAAGATGGAAGCCCCTTTTCTCTTAAAAGATTCCCCAGTTTCATATCTGATCTTGCTTGAAGGTCAACATTATATTTTCTTTCAATGGTTTTAACCAAGGTATCGCTCCTTTTCTCACGAATTTTCCCTGATTTTGTTTGATTTATTTGCTTACTCATATATTTTATCCTCCTTGTTTAATTCTAGCAGAAATTTAAATTAACAAAAAGAAATTATTCCATCTCCCCATTTAACCATTCCCAATAGCCATCTGCTACTGCCATAACAGGAATAGCAAATATACAAGGGACATCATATGTATGTATCTTGGTTATCTCTTTTTCAATATCATCATATTTAGACTTAACACTCTTTAGTAGTAATACAACTTCCTTACTCTTATCTATATTTCCTGTTTTTGGAGGCCAAAAAAACATAGGCTGCATATCCTTATATATATTTACGCATGCACACAATTTCTTTTTCATAATATGCTCTCCTATCTGTTCTGCTTGCTCTACACTCTCACAAGTAACATATACCACTATCATATGATCTGAGTCCTGAGTAAATTTCATGATTATTTTGATTAAATAAATATCGGGGCGACACGACTTGAACGTGCGACCTCTTGCACCCCATGCAAGCGCTCTAGCCATCTGAACTACGCCCCGTTAATGCAGATATATTCTACAATATTAAAGCCCTAGTTCACTAGCCCTAGCCTTCATAGAATCTAAAGATATATCAATAAATTCTTCTAAGGATATACCCGTTTTTTCAATATCCTGTATCAAATCTCTTCTAACACCCTTAGCAAATTCTTTTTTCTTTAACTTTCTTAAAACAGTATCAGAAGTAACAGTAGCAATCCTCTTATCAGGCATAACCAAAGCACAAGCCACTAAAAAGCCAGACAAGTTCTCGGAAGCAGACAATGCATAGTCCAAGTTATTCTCCCTCTTTTCTGGTACCTTGGGATTCTCTTCATAGTGAGCCTTAATCGCATGATATACATCCTTGTCTATATCTTTCCCTACTTCAAGATTCTCCATCTTCAAAATATCATCAAACTCAACCACATGCCTAGCAGGATCCTTACCAACATAGTCAAAATCTAAATCATGAAGTAAACCAGAAAGACCCCATTTCTCCTCATGCTCACCAAGTCTATTGGCTACAGCCTGCATAATGATGTCGCTTTCCTTCATATGTAGCTTAAGCCATGGGGTAGTCACATACTTCTCTATTAATGCCTCACATCTTTCTCTAGTTATCATATTTATATATATTAAAATTTAAATATCTAAAGAAGCTAAGCTAATCCTTAGCCTATCTGCATCTACAAAAGGAATAGCTATCATCCCATACCTCTCTGCCTGTCTAAGATTATCCTTACCATCATCTATATATACCATCTCTTCTCCAGCCTCCCCTGTTACTTTAAGAAGGTTTTCAAATGAAGCATCAGATGGTTTTGACAAACCTGTATCTTCAACAAGGATTACATTATGGAAATATTTCAGGAAATCATACTTAGCATCAAGAATATTAATGGCTTGTTTAGAAGTATTGGAAAAAAGATGCAATTTGAAATCTGTATCAGACAAATACCTCAACAAATCAACCATCTCCTCATCCATACGATGCGTACTGGAGTCTAAGATGACACCATTTAAATCAAAAACTATACTTTTAATCATTTACAACTGTATCTCAACTATTACTTGGTTGGGGCTTAAACCTGCACTCAATTTGTAATCAACATCTTCAGTTAAGCCATAGAAGGTATACATACTCTTCTCAGCAGCTCTCTCTGTTTGCATAGCCAAGTTTCCAGGTAATGCGATACCATCAACTGCAAGATATACCTTGTCTGTTTTTACACTACCAAATGTAACAACGAGTTTGTGCTCAGCATCATATGCTGCACTTACAGATGGAATTGGATTCGCATCCGTACTACTTACGTTCCATACAAACTTTAATACTCCGGAATTAGAACCATATGTATACGAAGCTAATGTCGAACCCTTTGTAGCATCCACACCCATTATGGTTTGTCCCAATTTCCCAAATTCAGTACTACCTAAATCTAAATTCTCAGTAGAAACTTCCCCTGGATATTGAACACCAACGATTACATCCCAACCATCAGACATTTTAGATGTCGTAATGGTGAAAGGTGTGCTCTTACTTACCCCAATATCATACAATTCTTCTGTTTGATCAGATGATACATTGTGATACAACTGAGAGATACCTTCATTGTTAATTGCAACAGCCTTTTGATATCCAATGCCCCCGCTATCTTTTTCAATCTGATTTAAATCGATTCTAATTACTCCCAAATCACTTCTATATGTAGCAACTACATATGGATCATCCGTACCTGTTGAAGAAAGTGAGAATACAAACTCATGATATCCAGTTCGAGCTGTATTGGTAACTTCTTCTATGGTAAATTTTGCATCAGAAGCTACACCAGAAGTTTGTTCATCTGTAGAGAATCCTGTCAATGGCATTATTGTCTCTTCGTTATCATTTGCTGAATCGGCAGTATCTTCATTCTGAGTATCAGGATTGGTTGTTTCTGTTTGGTTAGTATTATTACTTGTCTCCGTATTATTTGGCGTAGCTTTCTTGTTGAAGAATATTAAGTAGATGCTTAGACCTACTACTAAAGGTAATACTAGGTACCATATGATTTTCTTTATCATAGCTTTTTCCTAAAATATTATTTATATATATACTACCACAATATTTCTTAAGATTTAAATCTGTAAAACGATATGCTAGTATATTGAATATATATTAATGAAAACTGCCATGTCCAAAGAGTTCAATATTTCAGATACAGGGAAATCAGAAGTTGTAGATACAAAGCCCATTGAGATTCCAACGATTACCCCAGACATCCAGATCCCTGAAGTTAAACTTCCAGAGATAAGTACAAAGAAAAAATTCAACTTAAAAAACTGGATCTTCCCAATAGTGGCATTTATTTGTTTATTTGGAATTGGAGGTTTCTACTACTTTGGGATATACAGAGTTCAACCTCAACCGCTAAACAAGGTACTTTCATTCAACCAAGATTTCATTTCCTCAATTTCGCTTTCAAATATCTTCAAGGGTAACTTGGCACTACTTTCTGCTCCTGAAGAACCAAGAACAGAAGAAAGCCCAGTTAATGGAGTATTGTTTACTAAGACACAAATGGACGTAATGATGAAACGCAGACCAGTTGCTGTAATGACGAATAATCATGCGGATGCTAGGCCTCTTTCAGGGATGAATAGTGCAGATGTAGTTATAGAAGCAAACGCAGAGGGAGGAATTACAAGAATAATGGCAATATATTGGAGTACAGCACCTGAAAAAGTTGGCCCTATTCGAAGTATTCGACAGTACTACTTAGAATGGGCAATAGGATATGACCCTCTAATTATCCATGACGGTTGCGCATCATCTGATGATCCAAGAACTAATTCTTGTGGAAATCTATATAGCTATGGTGTTAAAGATCTTGCTACCATTGGTGCATGGAGATGGAATGATGGAAGAAGGGTAGCACCACACAATGAGTACAACTCCATAAGCTATGCATGGGAATATGCCGCCAAAATGGATTGGGACAGTTTTCCAAATAGTTTTAAAAGCTGGAAATTCAAAGCTGATGCAGATATAGCTCAACGTGGAGAGAAAACACAAGTTAAGTTGGTGTTCCATCAGAGATTAACCAATAGTGGATTGTATGATGTCATTTGGACATATGATTCATCAACAAACACATATCTGAGAAAAGTTGGTGGACAAGCAGATATTGACCAGGAGATGAATACTCAAGTGTATGCAAAAAATATTGTAATACAAGAAGTCTCTATGATTCAGTCGGGTGATGACAAGGGCCACCTGATTATAACCACTATCGGTCAAGGCAAGTCTACCTATTTAATGGATGGAAAAATCACCTATGGTACATGGAAAAAGACTTCAAGAACGGACAGGACTACATACTATGATAGCGAAGGAAAAGAGATGAAATTTAATAGAGGAAGAATATGGGTCGAGATGATTGGTACTTCTGATGGGAAATTTGCTATAATTGAGCAATAATATTAAGCAGGTTGGGGAACTATGCTAAAAAACTTTTTTATCTCAAAAGTGAGGGTGCGAATTCTTGAGCAGTATATGCTTGATTTGAGTGCAGCATTCCACGTTCGAGGGTTAGTTAGAATTTTAGATGAAGAAATTAATGCAGTTAGAAGAGAGCTCTTAAATCTTCAAGATGCAGGACTTCTAACTTCTAAAAAGGATGGAAACAAATTGGTATACAAATTAAATCAAAAGTATCCAATACTTCCAGAACTTAGATCTATGTTTTACAAGGAATCTAACATTGGGAGAGCAATCTTAAAAGTCGCAGAAGAAATTGAGGGTATACAACTATTAGTGTTAACCGAAAGCTTCATTAAGAACAGATACGAGAATCCTACAGATGTAGATTTCCTTTTCATTGGTACAATGAAAGTAAGAGATCTTTCGACCGCAATGAGCGAATTAGAAAAAGAACAAAAAAGAGATATTCGATTTAGTGCCATAACTAAAGAAGATTTTGACTTTGCAAGAAAAAAGAAAGAACCATTCTTGATGAACATCTTAGAAAAGGATAAGATGATCATATTCGGACAGATATCTGACCTACTTTAAAGTAATGAAGTTGCCAAAATTGAAGCTTAACATGAATGTTAAGCCGCTACTAAACTACATATTAATCATTGTTGTCACAGCACTTTTCATTGCTTCAATATTCATCGCACTTCCCCTCACTGAGAAATATGTTTCTAAAGCAACCTACAACCTAAATACTAAGGATAAGGCATATTGGTCACAGGAATTCATAGTTTCAACTGAAGAAACCGATGCAAAATCACTCAATGATCTCAGAAATATCTTTTACAAAAGATTAAAAGGATTTGGAGTAGAAGAAGTATCTACATATGTTGAAAATGACAAAATCAGAATAGATGTAACTACTACACAAGACAAAGATTTGGTAAAAGAATTAATCTCCAACAAATTCGAAGTCAAGATTGTTACAAGAAAAAGTGATGTCAACTTTGATGATTCCAACAACACATATGCATATATGCTTGGTACTAACTACGATGCTACGCAGTGGGATCGAAGTGATTTTAGAAATGTATACATTACAAAACTAAAAACAAGTAATGGAGATTATGCTAATTTCGCAATATTTAAACTCTGGCCAGCAGGAGAAGAGAAATTTAAAAAATTCCTCTTACAATACAACGGCATTTCTATCGGTATAGACATTGATGGGTTTGTAACACCTCATGTAGTTGATAACACAAGCCAGATATTCGCAATTCCAATTTCAAGCGATGACCCACAACAACTAAAAGTTATGAGCCTCCTGTACAACTCAGGTATTGTAAAAACTAATTTGAAGATAGATTCACAAAAGGATTTAGATGTAAATGTCCCAACAGTTAATTACATACAAATAACCTTGGGCATTCTTGTGGCAATAGTCGTCTTGTATTTCTATCTTTTCATTTCAAAAACCACATCTTCAGAGATTCTCTTAAAATCGCTCTTAGCAACCACTTTAACAATTTCACTCTACCTCGCATTTCTTAAGATATTCCAAATCCCCGTTGACACCTTTATGCTTTCAATAGAGGCAATACTCGCAATTATGGTTACGAGAATAATTGCAGAAGGAAAAGATTCTGTGTTCTACATTGAGTTGTTCTTACTAATAGTTCTTGCTAGCGTAATATTCCTTGGGAATGGGTTCATAAGTATCATTGCACAGGATATGTTAATACTCACTGCACTCTCAAAGCTATGCTTGGTCATCTCGGCTTGGTATATTAATAAAGTAAAGAAAATATAACTATGGAAATAATAATAAATCTTTTTAATAACTGGACAACTTTTGAAAAGGTTAATACCTTGATCCTCATATTAATAATCCTAATTGTGATCCCTGGATTGGTTTGGATATTTACTAAACAAGCTAAGTTAGCCCACATTTCTTTTGATACATTAGTAATAGCTGGACTTCTAACATTAATAACCCTTTTAATAACAAATCAATTCTTTAATATTGCAATTTCATATACATACAAGCTGATCCCTTTCATCGTATTCTTCATTACCATTCTGTGTATTGGAACCATGACCGGTTTCTATATGCAAAACCATAAGCAAAGAGAATTTGATATGACAAAAGTAAAAAACGAGGCATTTAATGATGCGTTTAGACTAACAATATCTTGTATACTTCTTTTTACTGCTTTTGCATTACTAACACCTTCCATATTACTTCCTGTTTTACTCTCATTAGGACTCTCACTTGTCATCATATGGATTAACTATCTTTTAGTTTGCAAGCTTTTAAAGTAGTATGAATTTCAGACCTCTCATTGTAATTGCAGGACCTACCGCTACAGGTAAGTCAGATATAGCTATTAAATTAGCTAAAGCTATTAATGGTGTAATCATAAATGCTGATTCAAGACAGATTTACAAGGAGATGAGGATAGGAACGGCCAGGCCATCGGACGAACAGGTGCAACAAGTGCCACACTACCTGTATGGTACTGTTTCAGTTAAAGATCCTTACAATATCTATGAATACCAGAAGGATGTATTCAAGTTGTTAGAGACTATACCAGAGGTTCAAACACCCATACTGGTAGGTGGTACGGGGCTGTATATTGACTGTGTAATATACAATTACAATTTGAAATCTCAATCGGAAATGGATATAGATAATGAGAGGAGAAACAAGTTAGCAAAACTTTCAATCGAGGAATTACAAAAGCAAATACCAAAGGATATTCTGGAGAGATTAAATAATAGTGACAAGAATAATCCTAGGAGATTACAAAGAATAATAGAAAGAGGAAGTATGTCTACTGATAATCAGGAGAAAAAAGAGGCTTTCCCATGTAAGTATTTTGTCCTAGGTCTCCCTTCTGATGTATTAAAAGGGAGAATTGAGAAACGTGTCGATCAAATGATTAAGAATGGATTAATTGAAGAAAACAAAAGATTAAGGGAAGAAGAATTGGATAAATATCCCGCATGTAATTCTATTGGATATAGTGAATTTGCTGGGTATTTTGAAAATGAAAAAACAATAGGGGAAGTTAAGGATGAAATTGTGACCAATACTATGCACTATGTAAAAAGGCAGAGAACTTGGTTTAAGAGAAACAAAAATGCGATATATACTACTGAATTTGATTTAATTCTAAAAGAATCTGAAAACCTGTTGAAGAATTCTTAATCAATTTTAGCCCTATAACTTCAAATTCAATCTTGTTAATATCTAAATCCTTAGCAACTCTGTATAGATCCTTAGAAATATTGGTATATTCCTGAGCACTAAGATCTTCACTCACCCTACCCAATACAAGATGAGGTATAAATTTACCCTGATCTTTAATAGTTAAGCGTTTTCTAAGTTCAAAAAGAATATTTCTCATCTCTTCCCCACCCTCTTTCAAATCAAGATAGATAAGTTCTTTGTATTTTCTTGAAATACCAATATGGACTGTGTTGAATACTACTTTAAATGGTTTAATTGTAAAACCCTTAAGCTTGTATTTAAGCCAAAACAATCTTAAAAAGGAAAGACTATGACCAAGGGTAAGAATATAAAGATGGTAAGAGGAAGGGTCACTCCATCTAACAGGTATTTGTAATCCATCAAAAACCTTTCCAACCTCCACTATCACCTTCCGTATCTTGTAATTAGCCTTTTCATCAGGACAAAAGCCTAAGAAAAAATTCATACGCTTATATCTCTATTTTATCTACACCCATGAATGGTCTAAGTACTTCAGGAACAATAATGCTTCCATCCTTCTGTTGATATGCTTCTACTAGCGCTACCATCAATCTACTTGTAGCTAATCCAGAGCCATTTAATGTATGCATATACTTTGGCTTACTACCATCTGTTGGTTTGTATTTCATATTTCCTCTTCGAGCTTGATAGTCAGTAACATTAGATACAGAACTTACTTCATAGTAGGTATCCATAGCTGGCATATATACCTCAATATCATATGTTCTCGCTGCTCCTGCAGAACAGTCTCCTGCTGCAAGTTTAACTACTCTGTAATGAAGTCCTAATTTCTTAACTAAGTCTTCAGCCTTCGCAACTAATTCTTCAAATGCTTCCTTTGATTTATCCTCTGCTGTAAATTGATACATCTCAACCTTGTTGAATTGGTGTACTCTAATTAAACCTTTTTCCGATGCTCTGTATGTACCTGCTTCTCTTCTGTAACAAGGAGTATATGCAAAAAACTTTTTAGGAAGATCTTTCTCTTCCAAAAGATTATCTCTATAAATATTGGTTAAAACAGTTTCTGCAGTAGGAATTAAACAAAGTCCATCCTGTACCCAATATACATCTTCCTTAAACTTTGGTAATTGACCTGCAGCATATGCAGATTGTTCAATGACAAGATTGGGAGGTATAACCATCTCATATCCAGATTTATTATGCTCCGATATGAAAAAGTTGACTAAAGCCCACTCTAATCGAGCGCCCATTCCTCTGTACATTGCGAAGTTAGTTCCAGAAATCTTTGATGCAGTTTCGAAATCAAACATACCTAAGTTTTTACCGAGTTCAACATGATCTTTAATTGGGAAATCGAATGTTGGTTTTTCTCCAACCATTTTAATAACCTCATTGTTTTCTTTTCCTCCAGCTACAACATCCTCTTCAGGAATATTTGGCAACACTTCCATCTTTGCTTTGAGTTCTGCTTCTGCATTCTTTAACTCAACTTCCAATGCTTTTACTTCTTCTGATTTCGCCTTAAGATCTGCAATGAGTTTTTTAAATTCATCACTACCCTTCTCTACCTTGGACATCTGTTCATTGAAACCATTTTGTTCACCTCGTTTATTATCATACTGAGTTTGTATCTGCTTTCGTTTTTTATACAAGGCTATGATTCCATTTAAATCTAGTTTATCTTCATCCATCCTCTTGAGTAATCCTTGCTTAACAACATCTGTTTCTTCTACTATTTTTTTAATATCTATCATCTACCTGTTTTCTTAATTTAATTCAAAGAATTTATGAAAAATCTCCTTCAATACTCTGTTTATTATATTCTCCAAACTTGGTATTATCAAGATTATGTTACAGTACAACAAAGAATTTAAACAGTTAATTGAAAAATCAAAGAATATTTTAATCATTACTCACAAGAGTCCAGATATGGATGCGTTTTGCAGCATGATTATGACTAAGAAATTCATTGAGTTAGGATACCCAAAGATGAATGTAGTCATGAAGGCAAGACAGACCCCTACTATTAATATCCCATGTATGAAGGAGATTCATGTTGCGAAGGAGATTAAAGAAGGAGATGAAGACTTAATCATTATCGTTGATGCAGGAAGCATGGCTCAGTGTTTAGATTATGCGAAGGATAATTTACAGGATACTTCAAAACCTATTGTGGTTATAGATCATCATACAGAGACAACAAATAGCAAGGGAGACCTGGTTATTAATGAGATAAGAAGCTCGGCTACAGAACAGGTGTTTGCCACATTTAAGGATATCTATGGTAAGAATTTCAGAATCACACCAGATATAGCTCAATTAACACAATATGGAATCGTTGCTGATACAGGAAGATTTATGTATGACAGTACAACTCCAGATACCCTTCGTGTCTATGCAGATGCAAAGCAAGTTATGGATATTGATATTGAGGAAATGTCTTACAAGTTTGGGAAATTCCCGAGAGAATCTATTCCCGCTGTAGTTTCATACCTGAAAACTCTTCAAATTGAAAAAGATATGGCATATGTATATATAAATGAGGAAATGATTGTTAAAAATGGGTTAACCAAACAAGGTGTTAATGAAGCACAAGCATTTTTAAGAGACAAATATATTCGGTTTATACAGGGTGTACATTGGGGTTTTGTTCTTAAACCAGATTTTAATTATCCCGATTCTTGGTTTGTATCCTTTAGGAGTACAAAGGGTTATCAAGATGTAGGTATTATAGCTAAAGAATTAGGTGGTGGTGGCCATGAATATGCGGCAGCTGCTCCATTGAAAGCGAAAACTGGCGAAGAGGCATTAGAAAAGGTATTAGAGGCAGTTCATAAGATAGTAATATAGAACAATTCTACTTTTTCGTGTATTCGTATCCCATCAAAAGTTCATAGAAACAAGAAGCTCCAAAACCAAGACTAAATCCAAATATTAATTCTTCTAATGGAATTCCACTTATTAAAACTCCACTTAGATTTTGTACATACCAGATATTTGAAATTACTTCGGGGTAAAATAACATAATTAGGCTTTGCCATGCGAATGTAATGATCACTAGAAATAGACCGGATAATAACGCTGGGACAATGAAATCTCGTCTATAAACTATGCATATCAATCCAATAATCATTGGAGGAAGAATATGAGCTACAATTGAGTTTAATTTTAAGATATTTACACATATTACAAATGTTGCAATTGTAATTATCAAGGCAATTATTACAAACTTTTTATGTGGTTTCTTTGCTCTTTTAATACTTTTCTTTCCAAGGATGATTTCAAATATTTCAGATGCTAGACCACCAAAGAAAAAGCCATAAAGAAAATCTTCAAAATGCAGAACATTGTTGAATATATATGGTGGATTCCAGTAATCTTTTGTAGCGTAAAAATATCCAATTAAAATAGATCCCACTCCAAAGATAAGACCACTTCTTAGCATCTCATTTCTCGAGCCTTTGTATTTAATAAATCCATATAACCAGAGTGGTAGCAATAATGTTATTCCCCAAAGGTAAGATGTATTCTGCCATGTCAGTTGATTAAGAAAATCCATGCAATTATATTAAAGTTTTTTGAATTAAATTACTACCTTTTACCCTCCCGCACTTACATATTTCTTAACATTTTGTTTCCATACCCAATAACTCAAACGAACAAACAATATTGCTAATCCCGTTCCAATTATCAGAAACGCATACCCCATTCTTCCAATAATCAAACTAGCTGGGACAGTAGTCACAAAAGCAATTGGCAATATTGTAAAAAATACCATCTGTATAGAACTCGAATAGATATTTACAGGATATTTTGCTAATCCTAATATCTCTTTTACCAAAGCCAAGAATCCATTCCTAGGATTTGCGAGGGTAAAGCTAGAGAGTAAAAGGTAAAAGGCATACCAAAACAGTAGTCCAACAATTATTCCTGCAACTCCCAATAAGACATTTGTTAAGGATAGAGTCCCCCATGTAATGAAGAAATAATATCCTACCAATACAAAACCCGACAATGATGAGATTACACTGTATACAGAAAAATCATAGAAGGAGGAAAACCATGCTGAAGATAATGGCTTTAAGAGCGTAAAATCAAATTCTCCACTCAATACCCTACTCTCTAATCGTTCGAGATTAATTCCAAAAAACGCCCAACCAAAATAGTTCAAAAGATTCCAAATACCCATTACAAGATATTTCCAAATACTAATGTTAAAAGCAAAACCTGTATACCTAGAATAAAGAATGTCCTAAAAAATCGTACGAATATCTCCCCTTTATATGTATTACTTTTTTTAATACTTGCTCTAAGGTTTAAAAACCATATTCTTACATATCTCCATATTGTTGTTTTATATTCCCTCTGCAGCATATTTTTTTATGGATATTTTAAAGAGAACTAGATAAAGGACATACAAGGCAATCAACCAGATTGTTCCAATTATAAATCCGACACCAAGATCATAGTTAGTCATTCTTCCGAGCAGAATTTCAATTGGGAAAGAGAGTGTATATCTAAATGGTAGTACTTGTACCGTAAACAAAGCTAGCAGTGGTAAGGCCACAAACGGGATATATTCTCCTGAGAATGTTGCTGCAATGTTATTGTAGAAGATTCTCATCCCTTCCATATTTTTGTTGTAAAAGGCTATCAATGCAAAGATATTTCCTAAAAGGAAATTAATCAGGAAACCAATAGCGACAGCTATCAATCCTAAGAAAATAAGGTATGGATTAAAATCTACAATCCAGAATCCCAATCTACTCGTGATATACATTCCTAGAACAAATGCAGGTACGGATACAATTAGTCTGAAAAGGTTAGAACCTAAATTGCTTCCAAGATATTCTGTTAAATATGACATTGGTTTGAGTAACGAGTTGGAGAATTTTCCATTCAAGATTTGCTGTACCCCATTGGCCGGTGTTATGTCCTGCATAAGTTTGCTCACTAATATCATCAAGACATAGTATGTAATTACATAGCCCTGATCCATGTTCCCCGTGATCTTTGCAGATGCACTCCATACAAAACAGAGCCCAGCCATTTTTACAATATCCGCAATAATCCAAACAATTAACTGTTCTTTGTGCATAAATTCTTGAGCAAAGAACATCTTTGTTATTCTCTTAAGAATATTTTTGAAATTACTCTTTTGGTTTATTTTTTCTTTCATCTTCTAGTTCTTTTACTTTCCACATAAATATCTTACTTTTATCTCTTGCACTTGGATAGTCTATACAGAAGCTGTATGCCATTTCTAGTATTGCTCTTGGTTTTTCTTTGGCCCATTTGATATACATTGTAGCTCGTTTTTTGTCATCTAATTTGCCTGCCAATCGTAATCCATACATTTGGTATTCAGTAGATATGTACTTATGTTTGTTATCAAATAGCTTGTTAGGATTAGTTGCTAATTTCTTTGTATCAAAGAGTGTACTCTGTGGTGTAGTAGTTTCATCAGCTTTTTCTTCAGCTCCTTGTTTGATTTGTTGTAAGAGATCTTTGATTGATTCCATGTATTAATAATATCAGAAATAGATATATTGTTTTAGATTGACCGATAGAAATTGTTATATTATAATTTCTTTGTTATTAATGAAATTTGTTCTTTTAAATTCTGTAGTATATCTACCCAGCTCAATATGAGCGTGGTCTGCGTTTTAGATCAAGTAGATATCACTTTTGTGGTGCAATGTGTAGCTTCGAAAGAGGCATCGCTCTCAAGCCGACATGGAGACGGTAGGGTTATAATCCCATAACACATGCACCACTTTTTTGTTCGCGGGCACGTAGCTCAATCACGGAGCAGACGACTGATACTCGTTGTGATGTAGGTGTAAACCCTATCGTGCCCATCGAATATAGCCCAACCTTTTTTCTTGCCATTATGTGCATACTCGTAGGAGTATAAAAGAGAAGAAAGGTTGGTTAACAAATTTCTATTCCCCATTATTTCCCATTTTTTATTGACTCATAGTAACTTTGATAATATAATTCCCCTAGTACTAACAATACTTTTTGTCTTTTTCTATCAAATAACTTAATGGAAAAGTATCTGACTCGTCCTCAGAATATGTGGGTTCGATTCCCATGAAGATAGATCAAGATTACTGGATAACTAGGAAAACGAGCACTTGTCTTGGTTGAGTTTTTCTAGCCCAGTAATAAAGGCCAATTCTTATCTTTCACTGCTTTACGAGAATTGGCCTTTTACTTCCTCTCCTCTTTCTTAACCGTTTCCTTGAATTTGACTTTGTCCTTGTATATTTCCTTTGTTGTATTCTCAACCTCTATTCTCATCTGTGGGAAAAAAGTACCCTCTCTACCAGAAATATCTTCCATGAACCAGAATACTCTTTCACTATGACCCCATCCACTTACAGGAGGCATACCATATTCCAACATCTCTACAAAATCAATATCTAGCATCTGAGCTTCATCATCCCCACCCTCTCTAAGAGCTTGCTGCTCCAAGAATCTATCTAACTGATCTTGAGGATCATTAATCTCAGAATATCCATTACCCAATTCACTTCCAGCAATAACTACTTGGAATCTCTCTGTTAATTCAGGATTATCCTTATGTGATTTTGCTAAAGGAGAAATAATCTTAGGTTGGTTAACCAAATATGCAGGACCAGAAATTGTTGCTCGAATAGCTTTCCAAAGAGTATCAATCATTCTATTTCTATTCACATCCCCACCCATCTCAATATGGTTGTCCTTAATAGCTTTCATTATCTTCTCATCCGAATCATTAAATATATCAATATCAAATCTTTCTTTAATCACAGTTGTATAATCAATCTCTTTCCACTCATCAGCTAAATCAAATGTATGACCTCTGGTTGTAAATTGAGTCTTTCCATATACCTTGTTAGCAATTTCTAAGAACAACCTTCTTACTAAATCCATATTGTCTCTGTAGTTTGCATATCCCCAATACCATTCCAACTGGTAGTACTCTTGAAGATGCTCATCATCCATACCTTCATTTCTGAAGTTAGGGCCTAATGTATATACCTTCTCAAAGCCCCCACCTATTAATCTCTTTTGGTACAATTCTGTAGAAATTCTAAGGTAGAAATCTTGGTTTAAGGCATTATGATGTGTAATGAAAGGTGCAGCATCAGCTCCACCAGTTACAGCTTCCAATACTGGAACTTCAACTTCCAGAAATCCTTCATCTCGGAGCAAATCTCTCTGAACTTGCCAGAATTTTGCTTTTCTTTCAAACAACTTTATTCTCTCAGGTTCAACGGTTAAATCTAGATATCTTCTTCTAAATATCTGTTCTTTGTTTTCTAATTTTCGAGGAATTGGTCTTAATGCTTTAGAAAGTAACCTAATATTCTTAACCATGATTGAGATTTCACCTGTTTTGGTTTTACCAATAGTTCCATATACCTCAACAAAATCTGCTAAATCCAAAAGTGTTAGTTTATCAAAACCTAGATATCCTTTTGTTAGATCCTCAACAAGTTCGCTTTCTCTGATCATAATCTGGAGAGTTCCAGTTTGATCCATTATATTTCCAAAAAGTAATTGTCCATGTTCTCTCCAAGCTACAACTCTTCCAGCAAGACATACTTCTTGTCCTTCAAATTTTTCAAAGTTGTTTAATATCTCTCCATTGTGAAATTGTTTATATGACTTCGCAGGATATATCTCCACACCTAACTTCTTGAGTGCTTCGATTTTCTCTAATCTTACTTGTCTTTGTCCGAGCATATCACTCCTTTGTGTATCCTCCATGGGAACGAATCATATAATTTAAGATAGTAGGATTATATCACAGCTTCCACACATTATCAGCCTCGGAAGGACTGACCTAGGTCTATCCTTTTCCCTCAACTTTCTACCAAAACCATTGGCTGAAAACGATATTCGCTACCAACGATATAAATTTGCGGAATCAAGGTTTTAGGCTGAAGCTCCATGTTTTTGCATTCACTACCTGTAACTTTCTACATAGGTCTTTGGCATACAAAACTCTAAGAATTGCGAATGAAGCTAAGGTCTTGGCTCGTTCATATTCTTTGGGAGGACTGACCTAGGTCAGTCCTTTCCGTTGTGATATAATCAAAAATATTAATTTCATCTTTCGACCTATGGAAGATCTTCTACAAAAAGTCACATCCCTCTGTAAAAGAAGAGGAATCATATTTCAAAATTCTGAAATATATGGTGGTATAGGAGGATTCTATGATTACGGTCCTGTAGGTGTTGAGATGAAAAACAATCTCAAAAGGTATTGGTGGAAGAATATGGTAGATAAACGAGAGAATGTTGTTGGTATCGATGGAACAATCATCACTCATCCAAAAGTTTGGGAAGCATCTGGCCATATTAAGGGATTTGGCGACGAAGCTGTTGAATGTAAGAAGTGTCATGCAAGATTTAGACCAGAAGATATAGATGGAAAATGTCCAAAGTGTGGTGGTACTGAGTTTACAGAACCAAGGACATACAACATGCTCTTCAAAACTGAAGTCGGTGTAATCGAAGGTGAAAAAGCAACAGCATATCTAAGAGGTGAAGCATGTCAGACAATATATCTTGATTTCAAGAATGTTGTTGATTCAACAAGGCAGCAAATCCCTTTTGGTATTGCACAGATTGGTAAAGCTTTTAGAAATGAAATAACTCCAAACAAGTTTACCTTTAGAACTAGAGAATTTGAGCAATGGGATATGCAATATTTCGTCCATCCAAATGAAATGGAAAAATCCTTTGAATATTGGAAGGAAGAAAGAATGAACTTCTACAAAAAATTGTATCGAAAGCATGAAAATTTGAGATTCTACGAACATCCTAAGGAGAAATTAGTTTTCTATGCTAAAAAAGCTTTTGATGTTGAATATTTAGCACCATGGGGATGGGCAGAAAATGAAGGTATACATTGGAGAGGTGATTATGATCTCACACAGCATAGTCAATTTTCTGGAAAGGATCTGTCATATACCGATCCTCAGACTGGTGAGAAATATATGCCAAATATCGTTGAAACTTCAGGAGGTGTAGATAGAACATTCTTATTCCTACTCTTAGATTCATACGAAGAAGAAACATTAGAGAATGGAGAAATTAGAACAGTGTTAAAGATTAATCCTGAGATCGCGGCATACAAGGCAGCAGTATTTCCATTGGTATCGAATAAACCAGAAATTGTTAACAAAGCTAGAGAAATATTTGAAAAACTTACAGATACCAAAAAGGTCCTTTGGGATGCTAGGGGAAATATTGGTAAGAGATATCGATATCAAGATGAGATTGGTACACCATACTGTATAACTATAGATTATCAAACCTTAGAGGATAATACTGTAACAGTTAGAGACAGAGATACAATGAAGCAAGAAAGAGTTAAGATTGAAGATTTAACAAATCTCTAAAATCTTGTATTCAAATTTCTTTTCTTTTACCTTGTAGGATACAGTTTTTCCAACTTGAGCTTTTAACAAAGCTTTTCCTAAAGGAGAACCTTCAGAGATATATCCTTTCATCGGATCGGATTCCAATGTAGTTACAAGTTTTAGGTCCTGTTTTTTTCCATTGAATTCAACTTTGATTTCAGTTCCAACTCCAACAAAGTTAGGATTACAAGATTTTTTATCTATAACCTTTGAATTTGCTAAAAGCTCTTTCAATTCTTTTATCCTATCTTCTATTAGTTCCTTGTCTACCAGCATTATACTTAGATCATCGGTATCATCACTTAGATCATTTTGTCTTGCTAACGCTAAGGCTGCTGAGATCTCAGGTTTTTTAACTTCAATTAAATTTTTCAATTCCAACTCTAAGGCAACTTTCTTCTTAAATTAGAACTCTATAGTCTATTATATAGCTCTTACAAGCATTATGTAATATAGTGTAAATTCTTACCTATTAGAGGCTTTCTGCGACTCTCTCCATTGTCGTATTTTTTCATGATCTCCAGAGAGCAGAATTTCAGGCACTTTCCAGCCATTAAACTCAATTGGCCTGGTATATTGAGGATAATCGAATGTTTCTCCATCATTGAAAGACTCATCACTTAAGGATTCTTCGTTACCCAAGACTCCCGGAAGTAATCTTGTAATTCCGTCTACTAGGACTAATGATGCCAATTCCCCTCCTGAAAGTACATAGTCTCCTATCGAGAATTCATAGTCTACTAGGTTGTCATGTATTCTTTGATCAAAGCCTTCATATCTTCCACATAGGATTATCATATGGAGATCGGATTTTGTTGAAAAATCTTTTAACTTACTTTGTACTAACTTCTCTCCCTTTGGAGTGGTTATGGCTACTATTGTGTTTTCTTTTTTTAAATCTTGTATTGCTCTGTATATGGGTTCTACCTTTAATACCATGCCTGGTCCTCCTCCACATGGGGTATCGTCTACTGTCTTATGATTATCTTCTGTCCAATTTCTTAAGTTGTGTACATTTATTTCTACCAATCCTTTTTCTTTGGCTATACTGACTATTCCTTTGTTTATATATTCTTCTATTATTTCAGGGAAGATTGTTAGGATATCGAATTTCATTTGAGGCTCTAATAATGTATGGTACCGCTACGGGGAATCGGACCCCGGTTATATGATTGAGAATCATATGTCCTAACCGTTAGACGATAGCGGCTTTACGGCTGTAATTCTATCATAAAATGGGTACATTTTGTAACTATTGACATTATTGCGCCATAAGAATAATATATTCCGTTACTAAATTAAACACCGGGAATATATGACACAAAACATATATCAAACAACACTGTCCGGTTTTAAAAAATTAAAAGATGAGTTGGTAAAGAGAGAGACAGAGTTACGTTCCAAAATTGCAGACACTATCAACGAAATGCGTAATCAAGGAGACTTAAAGGAGAATGATGGCTACGCTATGGCCTTGGAAAGCCAATATGTTAATGAAGAGAGAATTTTAGAACTAAAGGAAAAGATAAAGACTACTAAGATTGTTAAAGACAAAAGAAAAGACATTGTTGGTGTTGGAGATATTGTTACACTCAAAAATGGTAAAACTGTAAAATATGAAATTACAGGAGAAGATGATGCTAATCCATTAGAAGGTAAAATCTCATATCTTTCCCCTATCGGTAAAGCTATCATGGGTAAGAAATTAAATGCAAAGATTATCATATCTACACCAGCTGGAAATACCGAGTATACAATCGAAGCTATTGCTTAATGAATTAGTGTTCCTGATTTAATAATTTCTTCTACAGTTGCTTTGTCTTTTAATGCTTCCCCACCACATATGAAGAAGGATATACCCTTTTTCAAACAAAACTGTGCACAAGTAACATCAATTGGAATATTTTTGTTAGCTTCTTGAACCGCACCATCTGTGATATTGAATAGCCCTGAATATTCGGTCCATGTTAAATCTGTAAAAGGTTTTGCATTGGCGTTTATCTTTGGATCTGAGTCATATACATAATCAATATCTGAAATCTTGTAAACAGTATCTGCATCTAACATATCTGCAAAGATTGCAGCATCCATATCTGAACTCCAACCCACCTTTAATCCTCCACTAATCAAAGTCCTATTCTTTTCCTCCGTCAAAAATTCGTATGCATCACCTATTCTTTTAGGAATATATGAATCAAAATCTTCTAAATAGCCTTGGATTATAGCAGCGTTCGTTTGAGTTACTGACATAGCAATATTATGTAGATATTCTTTTTCAGTAATATTGTTTCCAATTCTTTTCTGTAAATCTCTTGAAAGTGCACCACCACCTGTCACTATGACGATTTTCTCATACTCCTCTTTGTGTTGAACATACCAATCTTTAAATTTCTTTAATATTGGGAAATTGATATCAAGGTTAGAATCAAACAATATCGATCCCCCTATCTTCACAACTATTTTTTTAGCCATTAAATTGTAAGTATTAATATTAAAGCTAACACAACATACAAAAATGGAAGTATATAATCTACTAGATGAATTTTCCCTGAGAATCTAATATTCCAGATTGAAATAACTAGGTAAAAGGCTAAAGCTGCGATAAGAGGTATTACAAAGATATTTGTACTCCAAAATATTGTAGTTATACAGGTTATGAAGATAGCACTGAGTTTGGATATTAGGATTTCTACAAAACCTAGTTTTTTATGTAGTTTCAGTGAAAAAAGCAAAAGGACTAATGTAGTAACAAAAAGAACTAACGCAAAAATCCACATTGAAAGTCCTACTCTTGCAAATATATTGGTAAGAAGATATAGAATGGTTATACATATAAAATCGAAGATTGCTCTAGTCGCATTTGCTACAGAATAGATTTTATTCAGAGAACTTTTTACATTTAGGAAAAGGATTAGGAAAAGTACCATACATATTCCTAAAACAACGTGGCCAAGTAGTACATTTCGATTGAAGTAAAGGAAAGCAAGTATGGAGACATAGAAGAGTAAAGGTAACACAAAGTAGCTAAAGAATCTCTCTTTGAGAGATATTCTAACAATTACATCACTGTATTTAGAGATCTTTTTACCAGAATATAGCCTGAACGTTCTTATGAACCAAGTTTCAAGTAATAGTATCCCTAATCCTCCTGTGATAGTAAGAGCTAGACCTCTTGTATTTAGAACTAAATAACTAAAAAACTCCGTTATAGCTAGGAGTATGAATAGATAAATAATATCGTTTTGTACCTTTAACCTGTATTTTTTCACTGGGCAGTAAAATCTTTAATTAATTAAACCTGTAAATCCATTAAATATTGCTATTGTTAATATTAGCCACCATGTCCCTATTGTAAACAGATCTCCTGTTATCTCTTTTAACTTTCCTTTTTTCCAGTATACAAAAATTTCGATGCACAATAATACAAAGATTAAAGACACAATACCAATACTGATTTGATCCCCTACATTAGCATTCGTAATACTTAAAAATATGCTAGTCCCTTTACTACTTCCTTCCTCAGGGAAATATTCCGTAATATCCAGTTGAGCAATATTCCCTTGAATATCTGAAGCCATAATTACAACTTTGTTTCCCAATCCCTTAACAGGGACTTCAACAATTATCTCCATTTTATTCTCCGATGTGACTGGTATCGTTGCAGATCCGTTTATTATTCTCAAATCTGTCCATGTATCATCTATCTTAAAGCTCAATACATAGACATCTTCCGATAGCTTTACAGAAATAGAGGAAGTCGAAATCTGAGGAGGAGTGGAATCTACTGTAAAATCAACATTCTCTGAGACTGTACTTTCTCCCTTTATCTGTGCCTTAAGAAGGTGAGAGCCCTCAGACCAATCACTTCCTTTTTCAAATTCCCAATTACTACTCTTTGATGATGTCTCACCAACAACTTCTGATTGATCGTATACTTGTACTGTGTACTCTCCATCGCTATTTGCGACCTCTCCTTTTACGTTAATCCCTGGGTCCGTAGATATCAAAGATTGTGTAGGAGATGTAATCATTATGCTCTTGATATCCCCATGTTCAGTTCCAATGACAGTTCCTCCCGAAGTTGTAATCTTAGTAGCACCTGTGGTGGCACTAGCGACCTCTGTAGTAAGATTTCCAAACATTTGGACTACTAGGGTTGTTTGTTTACCAAGGAGCACTCCTTGGACTACAGCCACTCCAATATCCTTGTAATTTGCACTCATAATATTGGCCGCATGGGTTGGGCTTGCCATCCATGCTTCATGCACACCCTCTGAAGTTTGGAAACCTTTTGCCAGATTCTCTCCAGCATATACATAATCATATCCTTCTGCACGTATATATTGCCACGGTGTTTCTCCATTAGGACCAAAGTGATCCCAATATTGTTCCTCAAACATATTATTTGCCTTAGCTAAGGCAGCTGCAGCTAATTTGGAATTATCTTTCAGTGTATTCAGTCCATTTGCCGATCTCTCCTGATTAGTAAGCGAAATGATATTGCTTGGCGTTATGTTACTTGCCTGTGCTTGATCTATACCAAAAACGCCACCAAAACTATTAACAAATACTAAAAGAAGGGAATACGCTACCAAAGCTATTTTTCTTAAGAGGTAAGGTTTGTACTTATTCTGTTGAGTTGGAATAAAGAAGTTCTTCATATTGGGCGTTTATATATTTATTCAGTTTAAGGTATTTAAACGAAATAGTCGAGAGGAATTTCATATATCAAGCCTGGCTATGGCCTGGCCTTGATTCAAAGATTATTCATAATCCATGAGTTTTGTGTTATGTACTGCCTTTTTGCGTTATGTATATTTAAACAGAAATGGCATATTTGAGTAGCAAATTGGATATCAAGAAGGAAGAGAAGAACGGTAGAACAAGAGAAAACGGTGATTAACTTTTTCTGAACAAAGGCCAGGCTATAGCCTGGCTTGTAAAAGCATAAGGACCCATTTTATTGGGTCCTTTTCATCTACCTTATCTGCAAATAAATACCGGCGGTACTTACTTTACTGCAGCCTTCAAAGCCTTTCCAGGTTTGAATGCTGGAACTTTTGTCTCAGGTAATTGAATCTTTGCAAGAGTCTTTGGATTGATTCCAGTTCTTGCTGCTCTTGTTCTAACTTCAAATTTACCGAAACCGGTCAAAAGAACAGGTTCACCGTTCTTTAGAGATCCAGAGATTGCTTCTAGAACTGCGTCCAAAGCATCACCTGCTTGTCTCTTTGTTAAACCTGTTGATGCAATTTTATCAACTAAATCTTTTTTCAACATAATGATGGCCTCCTTTCTTAAGAGATACTATGCCAGATGCCAAATATTAATAGGGTCTCTGTGCATATCCAACTTAAAAATAGGTTATATCAAGCTAATCGTCAAGCACCTACTTTACTACAGGACCAGAGCAGATATGTACAAAAACTTTGTTATGTAGGGCTTTCTGAATGATTCAAATTTTGAAACATGAAAGCTAAGCCTAAATTGTTAAGAAATACAAAAAAACACCGATTTTCCCTTTATTAAAGCGTTTCCACGCATACAGCGTTATGTTTCATTATCTAAATAAACTTCAACTAAGCAATGGTATATACAACAAAAAGGGGAAGCATATAATTGCGCTTCCCCTATAGCAATTACTACTAGAAGATACTTCCTAAAAGGCTATCTTGCTACTTCAATTGCTCTTGTTTCTCTAATAACTGTGACTTCGACATTGCCCGGATAGCTTTGAGTTTTCTCAATTGCTTGAGCTATTTGCTTTGCCATAACCTTAGCTTCATCATCTGAAACCATGATTGGTTTAACAATTACTCTCAATTCTCTGCCAGCTCTGATTGCGAATACATCAGCAATCTTGTCGCCTGCAACATCCTTTGCAGCATTCTCGATACCTTCGATTCTCTGTATGTACTGCTCGTAACTATCTTTTCTAGCACCTGGTCTTGATCCAGAAATTGCATCAGCAAGATAGACTAAAACTGCTTCTACAGATGTAGGCTCAATATCCAAATGGTGTGATTCAATAGCATTTACAAGCTTATCATTCAAAAGGTACTTCCTAGCTACCTGTCCTGATATATGGTGGTGAGGAAGATCAACCTTGTGGGTCAAAACTTTTCCAACATCATGAAGCAATGCAGCTCGCTTTACCAAAGATACATCTGCACCAACTTCTGCAGCCAATACTTCTCCCAATCTAATTACTTCGATCGTATGAGACATCAGGGACTGTCCATAACTGGTTCGATATTTCATCTTACCAATTAACTTCAAAAGCCCAATATCGATATCTGGCCATCCTGCTTCTTCTGCAAGTATTTCACCATTTTTCTTAATTTCTAATGAAATCTCATTTTTTGCTTTTCTTACACATTCCTCAATAGCGCCAGGATGAATTCTTCCATCCCCTATTAGCTTAGTCATAGCTACAAAAGCTATTTCTCTTCTCAAAGGATCAAATGACGAAAGGCCAATGGAGGTTGGAGATTCATCTACAATGACATCAACTCCTGTAATCTGTTCAAATGCTCTAATATTCCTACCTTCTTTACCAATGATTCTTCCTTTAACTTTCTCATCCTCAACCTTGATACTCTTTGTAGTAGTCTCACCAACGTAGTCAGTTGCGACTCTCTGCATTGAATCAACAAGAATGTGTTTTGCTTTCTCATCAGCGATAGCCTCAATATTCTTTTCCGCTTGTCTAATTTTTTGAGCTTCAAATCCTTTGAGATCCTCTTCTATCTCCTTTTTAAATTTCTCGGTCGCTTCTTCCCTTGAAAGTCCTGATATCTTTTCTAGCTCAGTCTTAAGCTGGGTTCTTGTCTCTTCAGCTCTTTTAACAGCTTCCTTAAGTTCACCCTCTTTTGATTCCAACTCACCACTCTTGTCATCTAAGATTTTAGACCTTTTGTTTAAGGTCTTTTCTCTTTCTATTAGGATCTCCTCATGCTCAGTATTTTCCTTTCGCATATCCCTAAGTCTTTTTTCTTCTCTCTCTCGAAGTTCAGCCATCTCATTTTCAGCTTCCTCAAACTTCTTACTCATCATTTTCTTTGCAGCTGCTTCTATCTCTGCTTCTGGTATTTTGTTAACGTTTACCCACTTAAATACATATTTAAGTACAGCGACAGAGCCTCCAGCACTTGCCAATATGGCAACAATTATTGCTAATGCTTCCATTATGCTCTCTAATTAAAATTTAATATGTCCCCTTAAACGCTTTTGTGAAATGAAACAGCCAAAGGGCTGCTTTTTAATGAATTACTTTCTTTAATTTTATTAGAAATCGATTTCATAAAATTAACAATCATTACAAATACATTCAATAGTATAAAAGTGTTTAATCATAGGACTTTGTAATGATATCATTTTTATGGGAATTCCTCAATGAAATAAGGTTACGGTCATTTGATATAATAATTGGATATGACAGACTTAGATGATTCACAAATAAAAGACACAAGTTCAGAGCCATCAGAGATAACAGTTTCCGATAGCTCGCCTATTGGAGATGTAGAGGTAGAAACCAATATGTCTATAATGGAACAAATCCGTCAGAAAGTTCAAGATTTGACAGATACTCATGCTGATAAGTTTGGCGTAGAAGCTTATGAAACTGGTCCAGATTTAATACATATGTCTGCTATGACAATCTTGACTTCGAAAACAGGGACTTACTCCATTGGCTTTGGGATAACGAAAAGTCGAGAGTTGGATAATAACGCTTTTACTCAATCTTTTGGTATTGCGAATTCTCAAAGAGCTACTCTATATCGTCTTGATATTAGGTCTGGGACAAAAATAACCGCAGAGTATGAAAACTGGCTTAAGATGATAGAAGAATATAAGGTTTCATCACCTGCTGTTGCGGACACCTTAATCAAGGTTGCTAACGATATGTACCGGAAAGATAGTGATAACAAAATATCTGAATATACAAGTAAATATGCAGAGACTGAAATCTCTGACAAAGAAGCACTCGATATATTATCTAATTATACTGATCTGCAATTCCCTCCAAACAGGCATAATGATCAATCCCTAGAAAAACTCAGGCAACAAGGTTTAAGACTAGAATAACTTAAACTACGTTATTCGTTTCCTGCGTTTAAATCATCTACCAGTCTCTGGTAATATCTCAAGTTGTGTATTGTAGCTAAAGTCATACCCGTAGCTTCACCCACCTTAAGCATCTGATGAACATATGCTCTACTATGATTCTTACAAGTATAACAATCACACTTAGAATCAATAGGCCTCTCATCAATAACATAATCCTGATTAGTAATCCTTAAAACCTCATCCTCAATATCAGAAGAATACAAAGTCCCATGCCTAGCATTTCTAGTAACAAGTACAGTATCAAAAACTGTATATCCAATCTTTGCAGCTCTACGTATATCCTCGGGCTTACCCACACCCATTGCATATTTAAACTTATCCTTTGGGGTGTTATCTATAACCGCTTTCATCTCATCAATAACCAACTCCCCATCCTTATCCACCACAAACCCTCCAAAATTATATCCATCAAACCCAATCTTAGTTAATTCTTCAGCACATTTCTTTCTTAAGTCTATGAAATTAGCACCTTGTACAACACAACTCAAAAGCTTACCCGTTTCCTTAGTACCACCATATACATTTTCAAAATGGTCCTTACACCTCTTTGCCCATTTAATTGTCCTATCTACAGATATTTCTGCTTCTTCTCTAGTTAAATCCGTACCTCTACAATCATCTAATGTAACTAAAATGTCTGAATTTATTGATATTTGAATATCAATTGAACTTTCCGGGGTTAGATCATATCTCTCCCCTGTCCAAGGTGAGTAAAAAGTAGCTCCATCTTCATGTACTTTGCCCTTCCATTTCCCCGAATGTATCAAAGAAAACACCTGAAAACCGCCAGAATCTGTTAAAACAATTCCATCCCAATTCATTAACTTCTTTATACCACCCAGTTCTTTCATTCTCTCCGCTCCAGGATTCATTAATAAATGTAACGTGTTGGTAACAATTGCTTCCGTTTTCGTATCCTTTAATTGCTCAGTCGTTAGAAATCTAACTGCACCTCTAGTGGCATCAGGCATAAATACATATTTTTTACCAAAATCTTGTATATCCATAGTTATATTATTAACATGCTATCACCATAGCTTAAGAATTTATAATCATTATCTAAAGCTTCTTGATATGCTTTTTTAATATTCTCCGTTCCAGCAAAGGATGAAACCAAAAGAATTAAGCTTGAATCTGGCATATGGAAGTTGGTTACCAAATGATCAACACATTTCCATGTATACCCGGGGTATATATATAACTGGGTTTCTCCTTCAAACTCCTTAATCAACCCTTCCTCATTACTTACACTCTCCAGTGTTCTAGCTACTGTTGTTCCAAACGCCCATACCTTTTTACCTTTTCTTTTTGCTTGATTAATAATCTCAGCTGATTCTGCGGATATAGCTATTTCTTCCTTGTGTATATCATGTTCTTCAATATTTTCCTCTCTAATTGGTGCAAATGTCCCCCAACCGACTTTAAGCTCTACCTTAGCTATTTTAACGCCTTTTTGCTGTATTTGGGCTAGTATTTCATCTGTAAGGTTTAAACTTGCTGTAGGGGCCGCTACGGAGCCCAGAAGACGTGCAAATATGGTGTTGTATCTTACATAATCTTCTTTTGTATCAGGTCTCTTCATATATGGTGGTATTGGGGTATGCCCTATCTTGTCAAAAATTTTCTCCCCCTCTTCCGCTATTGGTTTAACCAGAAATCCCATTCCACTTCTTTCACTAATCTGTATCCTAATGTTCTCATCTTCCTCGCCTTTAAGAATATCTCCCGATTTCACATATCTAGATCCCTTTATGAGGCAATACCATCTTCCATCACCTATTCTATTCAAAAAGAGTACTTCTAATCTTCTTCCACCTTCTGTTAAAAAGAATGTTCTTCTTTTTTCAACCTTAGTCTCATTGAGTACAACTACATCTCCTGGTTGTATATATTCTGAAACGTTGAAATATTTTTTATGCTCTATTCTTCCATCTTTCCTGTCTAAAACAAGGAGGTTAGTTGTACCTCTTACCTCGGGTGGGAATTTGGCTATCTTCTCATCTGGTAGATTGTATATGAATTCTGACATTTTCATCGTCGTATTATATCAATTTTTTGTGGATTAAGTTAAAATTAGCAATATGAGAGACTTAATGAAGGAACCTGTAAAAATACTATTTCTCGGAACGGGATGGGAATCAGTCGCAACCTTAAAAGCACTTCTTGAAGACAAAAGATTCGATATAGTAGGAGTCATAACCACACCAGACAAATTGGTAGGTAGAAAACAAATTTCTACCCCCTCTGAGGTTAAAGAATATGCTTTAGAAAATGGCATTCCTGTATTCCACACAGACAAGAAACCCGAGCTGTATCAAAAGGCTTTAGACAAATCTAAGCCAGAGTTAGTAGTATGCAAGGCATTCGGAGAAATCATTCCTAGGGAATTCCTAGAATATCCTAAATACAAATGTATTAATGTTCACTTTTCAATCTTGCCTAAATATCGAGGCGCCGTTCCTATACAGAAGGCTATATTAGATGGTCAAAAGATTACTGGTATTTCCATTATGCTTATGTCTGAGGGTTTGGATGAGGGAGATGTTTTGGATATTTACGAGGAAGAGATACGGGATACTGATACCAATCTTTCTCTAAGACAACGGTTGGTAAAGAAGAGTGCAGAGATTTTAGGTGATGTTTTAGAGCAATGGGTTAATGATGGGATATCTGCAAGAAAGCAGATTGATGAAGAGGCTACATACTGTTGGCAAAAAGATATTTCTAAAGAGATTGCTGAAATTGATTGGCAAAACAAAACGCCCGAAGAGATCGAGAGAATGATACGTGCATTCATTCCATGGCCAATTGCTTGGACTATGCTTCCAGCAAACTTAAACAAGAATATTGCAGGAAAGATAATGAAAATCTTTAGAGCTGAATTAGTTGAAATTCCTTCTGAGAAAGATCCAGGAGAAATATTTTCAAACGATGGAAAGGTGTTATTCGCAACGAGAGATCCTCTGATGTCTCTTAGAGTATTTGAATTCCAGATTGAAGGAAGGAACAAGACTAATGAAAGAGAGTTCTTAAATGGAATTGGAAGAGATATCTAATCCGGCAAGGACAGACCTAGGTTAGACCTTTCAAAGAAAAAATCCCCAATTCAGTTAGTAAAACAGCATTTATCTACAATTTGCGTGATCAAGTACCTATGCTCAAATTGGGCACATAGGTAGTTTCGAACAAAACAAGATATTCTGATATCCTCTGTATTCCAGCCTCTCTTTACAATAAATCGTTAAAGGACAGACCTAGGTCAGACCTTTTTTAAGAAATATGAAGTGCGCAAGCACCCAATAAGCCGAATTCTGTTTATGATGATTATCTATCTAAGCGGTTTTAACCTTGCTCTAGGTGGGGGTTGCCTCGCAATATTGTATTACTACAATACCCGGTGGTCTCTTACACCACCATTTCACCCTTACCTCTTTCGAGGCGGTATAACTTTCTGTTGCCCTTTTAACCAAAAGATCACTCCCTTCCAGTTCACACTGGCACCTATCTCGAAATATTCGAGACCGACATAGAGTCCGGACTTTCCTCTCTCACTAAATTAGCAAGAGCAATCATCTAGGAATACTTGCGCAGTACATTATACTATTTTTTCGTCTTTTTAAGTATTAATACAACCGGAACAACTACTGCAGCAATTACTGGAGAAAATACTAAAACATAGATTAGCCCTGTACCTAAGAATTTTGCAAAACCCACTAATGTTCTTCCTGCTTCTTTTAGGATACCAATTGGTCTCCATTCATTGTCTGAGAGTTGTGTACCTGTTGAGCTCTGAGATATTGTTATTGTGATATATGAATAACTGGTCTGGTTATCTATATTCTTTAATTGAGTTTGTATTGCCTCAATATCTGTTCTTGTAGTCGCCAATTCTTTTTGTACTGCCAATATATCATCAACTGTTGTTGCAGACTTGAGAATTTCATTATACTGAGTCTCTAATTTTTGTAGATTGAGTAATCTGCTTTGTAGATCTGTAACACTCTCGGTTACATCACTAGATCCAATTGACGAGTATGAAAATTCTCCTGGTAGTGCTCTTAGTTTGTTATATAGCTCTTCGAATTTTGATTCCTCCACTTTGATTGTAAGATATACATATCGGTCAGCTCCCTTACCGGAATCTTGTAAGTTAGTAGATGAAGCATCATATTCAGTTTCTAAGTCCTGAATTGATGTAAGTGTAATATCTATATCATCAGCTGCCATACTCATACTGGCTGTTTTGATTATTTCCTGTGTCGTATTTCGAATATATGTGCCAGACATAGAGTCCATGCCTACTCCACCATAATACATACTTGAGGTTGGATCATAGCTTGGGATCTCAGATATCGTCTTCGTTCCATAGTTAGTTTGAACATACTTATTTGCATAGGTGACGATGAGATAACCAATAAACATACCAATGATTGTTAATGGTACTGTTAATGTAATAATCCAAAATTTCTTTGATGTTTTCTCCATATATGCGACGTATTAACTTATATACAGTTAAATACTACGATATTTGAAAATCCAAGGCAAATAGCAGAACTATCTCTTTGAGAACTGAGGTTTCTTTCTTGCTTTGACGTGATGATATTTCTTTCTTTCAACTTCTCTAGGATCTCTTGTAACAAGATTTTCTTTTCTTAAAGCTGGTTTTGCTTCTGGATTCATAAGACAGATAGCTCTTGCAAGACCCAATCTAATAGCATCAGCCTGACCTGTGATACCACCACCGCTTACCTTAGCAGTAAAGTAGTATTGAGTTTCTAATCCTGAGACTGTTAATGGTCTAATAATGTAGAGTTCTGTTTTAGTATAATCTTTCAAAAAGTCGACTGCTGGAACACCATTAATAGTAGATGCTTTATCACCCTTATATATTCTTACTCTTGCAGTAGATGTTTTTCTTCTTCCGATACCTTCAAAATACTTCTCCA